>Ga0209039_10000496_pt1 | contig 38318 bp, 32 predicted proteins | sample BogFormECP12_OM1_FD_188238 | JGI IMG/M metagenome (GOLD analysis project Ga0209039, IMG submission 188238) | Bog forest soil microbial communities from Calvert Island, British Columbia, Canada - ECP12_OM1 (SPAdes) (version 2) | ecosystem: Environmental > Aquatic > Freshwater > Wetlands > Bog ...
AAGTATCAGTACCACCTAAAAAGCAACGCTTGCTGGCCAGCAAGTTTGGATTCGGAAGATTGCGACTCGCGCAACTCCTTACCCGATTCAAAAGTAGCACGCAGGTGAGCACCAAGCCGGGGGAGAACAACTGCAAGTGAATGATAACAAGGCAAATTGAAGTGAAACAAATTTGTGACCGACTTGCATAACTCGCCACAAAATCTGAATTTATCGTGGGTGAGAAGAGCTAGCTAGAACTCTGCCCGCAGCATAAACTCGATGCGGCGCGGGGCGCCCGTGCCGGTGGCGCCGGTGTTTAGAATGCTGGTAATCCGTCCGAAGCTGGAGGACGAGCTGTTGCCGGACGGGTTGCTCCATTGCGGGTTGTTCAAGAGGTTGAAGGCCGATGCCCGGAAATTCAAGCCGATGCGCTCAGTCAATCGGAAGCGCTTTTGCAGCCCGGTATCGAATTCATAATTGTTTGGGCCGCTGGCTATATAGCGGCCGAGGTTACCCCAGGTTCCGTTCGCCGGAGTGGAAAACGCCGCCGGGTTGAACCAGACGTTGGGAATGCTTTGCGGCACCGCGTAGATCGGTACGCCGAGCACGAGGTTGGGCCGCTGGCTGGACGTGTTGCCGTCCGGCAGGGCCGCGGCTTTGCGCGAAATGGTAACATTTATCGGCTTTCCGGTGCGGGCTGTGGCCAAACCGGAGAGCGACCAGCCGCCAAGGACTTGGGATGCCAGACCGCCGGTGAGGAACTGCTTGCCATGTCCGAACGGCAATTCCCAGACACCATCGGCGGTCAAGGTCTGGCGCACGTCGATGTCGCTGCTGCTGCGGTCGCAGGCGCGGCAGGCCATGTTCTGAAAGCTTACGCTCGTCCCCGACCCGTCGGAAGCGTCGGTAATGCCGTGCGACCACATGTAGTTTGCCTGGAACAGAAATCCGCGAACGAACCGGCGCTGGATGGAAGCTTGCATGGCGTTGAAGTTGTTGTTGCCGTCGTTGGCCTTCAGGCCGAACGAGCCAAACGCGGCCAGAGTACGCTTGCCGGTGGCCGGATTAATCAGGTTCACGGTGTACTTATCGAACAGGTGATGGCCTTCGCTGCCCACATAGCCCACCTGGGCGATGAAGCCGCCCCCAATCTCTTGCTGCGCCACGAAGTCCCAGTTATTGTACGAGAGGTCTTTGCGGTTGCGGGCGATCGCCTTGGGGCTGAAAAGTGCGCTCGCGGGATTGAGAAAGGGGGTCAGCGGATAAGACAAGGCAGGAGTGTCAATGTTGGTCCAGGAGTAACGCGGCACGGCGCTTTCCGCGGGATCGCTGAAGTCGTCGTTCTGGTTGCCGCCGTAATAGATTCCGAAACCACTGCGCAGAGTGGTCTTGCCGTGGAGCGCGGTGGGCGCCCAGGCCATGCCGATGCGTGGGCCGAAGTCCGTCGGGTTGGGGCTGTAATACGGTGTGCCCTTGGGACAGTATCCGCCGCAGCCTAAGATGTCGACCACCGCGGAGCGGTTCAGGATCTCGTGGGCCACCGAGTAATATTCGTAGCGCAACCCCAGGTTCAGAGTAAGTTCCGGGTTGACTTTGAAATCATCCTGGAAATAGCCCATGGCGAACGTGCGCCGGGTGCCGACTACGCCCTCACCCTGGAGCCAACTGGCCGAAGCAGCGGCATTGTTGATGAAATCGGTGGGGGAAGCATAACCGATCGATTGGGTGGTGAGAGTGTTGCCGGAGTTATTCAGCCTGATTCGACGGATTTCAACCCCGGTTTTGAGCGTGTGACGGCCGCGAACCATGGTCAGGTTATTGAGGTAGTTGAAGGTGGTGCCGACTTCGGTGTCGAGCGAGGTGCTGTTAAGCCCGTCGAAGCCAAGCCCCCCAACGGCCGTAACGCTGAAAGACGCCGGCGCGGTGCCGTAGCCCCAGTTGTGGTAGTTGGCGCGATTGATTCCGAATTTGGCTTCATCCACAGTGGTGGGAGAAAAGATGTGCTGGAATTGGAGCACGACATTGGTCGGGATGAGGTCTACCACGCTGTGGTCACCCAAGGCATCGCTGGGGTTGTCGATATAGGCGTTGTCTATGTTATAGCGAACGTATGAGGTGTTGGTGTCGTTGAACCGGTAATCGAGGCGAAACATGCCAGCATCTTCGCGGACGGTGTTGGTGGCCACGTCCGTGACATAGTCGCTGATGCTGTCGTGGGGCGCCGTTCCCGTTCGATAGGCGTTAACCAGGGGCGCGAGAGCCGGCGACTTGGCGAGCACTTGAGAGCGAAACGCGGCGTTGGGCACGAGGTTCTGATAAAACGTCTGGCCGAGGCTCTGGCGCAAGCCTTCGTAGTTGGCATAGAAGAACGCTTTGTTCTTCACGATGGCGCCCCCAATGCCGCCGCCGAACTGGTTCAGCGTAAACGGGGGCAGGGTAGAGCCGTCGAACGGCGAGCGTGCATCCAGATTGTCGTTGCGGACCATATAGAACGCGCTGCCGTGGTATTCGTTGGAGCCGCTCTTGGACACCACACTGACCTGCGCGCCGCCGGCGGCGCCGGTTTCGGCGGTATAGACGGCGGTGCTGACGCGGAACTCGGCGATGGAATCCAGAGCGATGTTTAACCGCGCATCGGCCTTCTGCGTCTGTTCCTGCACGCCGCTGGTGTCGATGCCGTCGAATACGAAGTTGCTATCGTCGAGCGAGTGGCCGTTGAATTGGATGGCGCGCTGCCCGGCGTCTCCATAATTAATCGCACCCGGCACCAGCAGCATGAGACTGGCCCAGTTCCGGCCGTCGACCGGGATCTCTTTAATCTGCGCGGCTTCCACCGTGCCGCCGACTTCTGCCGAGTTCCGGTTGAGCGTTTCCATTGCGGCGGTAACCTCGACCGACTCCGCGATCGAACCGACTTCCAGCTGAGCGTCCAAGGTGCGGGGCTGGCCCACCGCAAGGTCTACGATCTTGAAGTCAACCGACTTGAAGCCCTGTTTCGAAACAGTGACCGTATAAGCGCCAATCGCCAGTCCCGGAATCTGGTACGTCCCGGCCGCGCTTGTGACCACCTGACGGCGAAAGCCCGTGGCGGACGATACGGCTTCGACCTTCGCGCCTTCGATCAGGGCGCCGGATGCATCGGTGACAGTGCCATTCAGGGATGCATGATCCACCTGGGCAGCCAGGGGGACGGCGAAGAGCAGAAAGACAAGAAAACTCAAGTTGCGGTTGTTAAGCATAGACGAATCACCTCTGGTTGTTACCCACCGGGGAAACTCAATTTTAGAGATAAACAGGTCTCTAAGTAATGAAGATCCAGATACAACACAATTACAAATTCGGCTGCGTCGAAAAAATGGCGTTGAGACTGTCCCGATCTTCCGACATCTGGTGTCCGGTGAGCGCGATACTGGTAGCATGAATGCTCTTCTGACGCCATTTCCGCTACGCGAGGTCGTGTTCCGTAATCGCATCGCTGTTTCGCCGATGTGCCAGTATTCGAGCGAGGACGGATTTGCCAATGACTGGCACCTGGTCCACTTGGGCAGCCGCGCCGTGGGCGGCGCCGCGCTGGTGATGACCGAAGCCGCAGCGGTGGAAGCGCGCGGCCGCATCTCGCCTCAGGACCTGGGTATCTGGAAGGACGAGCATGGCGAGTTTCTGGCGCGCATCACGGCGTTTGTGCGGCAACAGGGCGCGGTGGCGGGAATCCAACTGGCGCACGCCGGGCGCAAGGCTTCGACAAGGCGGCCGTGGGATGGCAGCGGGGTGATCCCCGAAGCAGAGGGCGGATGGCGGGCTGTGGCGCCCAGCACGGCGCCGTTCAATCCGGGCGAGCCCGCTCCGGCGGAATTATCAAAGGCGGAGATCCGGGGCACGGTGGCTTCGTTCGCCGCGGCCGCGCGCCGCGCGCTCCGCGCCGGCTTCCGGGTGGCGGAGATCCACGCCGCGCACGGATACCTGGTGCACGAGTTTCTGTCGCCGTTGAGCAACCACCGCACCGACGAGTATGGCGGAGCGTTCGAGAACCGCATCCGGCTGGCGCTCGAAGTGGCCATAGCGGTGCGCGCCGTGTGGCCGGGCGGCCTGCCACTTTTGGTGCGCGTTTCCGCCACCGACTGGGCGCCGGGAGGGTGGGACATCGATGAGTGCGTGGAACTGGCGCGGCGGTTGAAGGCCGTGGGCGTGGACCTGATCGACTGCTCATCGGGAGGCCTGGTGCCGCAGCAGAAGATCGCGCTGGGCCCTGGCTACCAGGTGCCCTTCGCGGCGCGCATCCGAAAAGAAGCCGGCGTGGCCACGGGCGCGGTCGGCATGATCACCACGCCGCAGCAGGCGGAGGAAATTCTGAGCTCGGGAAAGGCCGACATGGTCCTGTTGGCGCGCGAGTTTCTGCGCGATCCGTATTTCCCGCTGCACGCGGCGAAAGCGCTGGGCGGGGAAGTGAAGGCGCCAGTGCAGTATTTGCGGGCGTTCTGATTTCATTCGCCCTGGAGCTTCCCTCCTATATATTATGAAGGGATGCGGACTGCGTTGGGCTTCCGGGCGCATTCGGGCTGGGCTGCCCTGGTGGCGGTGGCAGGGACAATTGACGCGCCGCGGGTGCTGGAACGCCGGCGGATCGTAATCGCCGATCCGGAGATGCCGGGTTCCAAGCAGCCATATCACGCCGCCGCCGAGCTGTCGTTTCCGCAGGCCGAGGCGCTGGTGCAAAGGGCGATCCAATCGTCGAGGGCGCTGGCGCTCAAGGCAATCCTGGCCACGGTCAAAGCACTTCGATCGGAGGGGCATGAAGTCGCGGGTTGCGGTGTCGTGCTTGGCTCCGGCAAAGCGCTGCCGGGACTCGAAAAGGTTCTGGCCTCGCACGCGTTGATCCACACGGCGGAAGGCGAGATGTTTCGCGATGTTCTGGTGTGGGCGGCTAAGGAGTGCCGCCTGCCTGTCACTGGCGTGCGAGAGAAGGACCTGGAGGCCTCAGCGCTCGATCGTGTCGGTTCGCTCGGCAAGCGGATCGGGCCACCGTGGACCCAGGATCAGAAGTACGCGACCGTGGCTGCGTTAATCACGCTAGGCTAGGGCATATGTTCTCAAACCACAAGCAACTCCTTTGGACGGCGTTGGCCGTCGCGGTGCTGGGGGCCTGGGCGCTCACGGCACAGAATGGCGGCGACGCGCTGCGGCGCGGCTTTGAGAATCCGCCGGATAGCGCCAAGCCGCGGGTGTGGTGGCACTGGATGAATGGCAACATCACCAAGGAGGGCATTCAGGCCGACCTGGAGTGGATGAAGCGCGTGGGCATCGGCGGCTTCCAGAACTTCGATGCGGCCCTTTCCACGCCGCAGATTGTCGACCATCGGCTGGTCTACATGACACCGGAGTGGAAAGACGCCTTCCGGTACGCCGCGACGCTGGCGGACCGGTTGGGCCTCGAGATGGCGATCGCCGGCTCGCCGGGTTGGAGCGAGAGCGGCGGGCCGTGGGTTCCACCGGCGCAGGCGATGAAAAAGCTGGTGTGGAGCGAGACGCGCGTGGAAGGCGGCCGGCCGTTCACCGGAACGCTGGCTAAGCCGCCGTCCACCACTGGACTGTTCCAGAACATCCCGCGGCCGGGACAGCCGACCATGTATAACGGCGCACCGGCGGAATACTATGCGGACAGCCAGGTAGTGGCATTTCGCGCGCCGGAAAACGAGCTCGCGCTTGGGGAGCTCGAACCCAAAGTGACGTCGAGCGGCGGGCATTTCGAGTTCGCCGCGTTGACCGATGGCGATCTGGCCAAGACCTTCCCGCTTCCGGCCGCGGCGCCGGGCGAAAAGGCCTGGATCCAATTCGAATTTGCCCGCCCACAGAAGGTTCGCGCGCTGACCGCAGTGGCAAACGGCGGGCCGTCACTCGAGGCCAGCGATAACGGGACAGAGTTCCACAGCGTGGGACGGGTTGGCGGGAACGCCGGGATCGAGCGGACCATCTCATTCCCGGCAGTGACGGCGCGATTCTTTCGCGTGACTTTCCCGACATCGGCCAACGCGACAGCGCCACCTCGTGATTATAGAGTGGCCGAACTGGCCCTGCACACCGAGGCGCGCGTGAACCGCTTCGAGGAGAAAGCCGCTTTTGCCGCGACGCCCGACCTTTACGCATCCGCCACGCCGCCCGTCACGGCCGGGGATGCCATCCGCAAGCAGGACACCATCGATCTGACCGCCAGGATGCAGCCGGATGGGAGGCTGGAGTGGACTCCGCCGCCAGGCCGCTGGGTGGTGCTGCGGATGGGTTACTCGCTGACCGGCTCGCACAATAACCCGGCGTCGCCCGAAGCCACCGGCCTGGAAGTCGACAAGCTCAGCAGCGCTTCGGTGAAAGCTTATTTCACTCACTATCTGGACATGTACAAGGAAACGCTTGGGCCGCTAATGGGCAAGCGCGGCTTAGAGTACATCGTCACCGACAGTTGGGAAGCCGGCGTCGAGAACTGGACCGACGATATGATCGCGCAGTTCAGCAAACGGCGCGGCTACGATCCGCGGCCATGGCTGCCGGCGCTGACGGGCCGCGTGGTGGAGAGCGCCGAAGCGAGCGACCGCTTCCTGTGGGATTTCCGCAAGACCATCGCCGACCTGACGGCCGAGTGCCATTACGACCAGCTCACGACACTGCTCGGCGAGCGCGGGATGGCGCGCTACAGCGAGTCGCACGAATCCGGCCGCGCGTTTATCGCCGACGGCATGGAGGTGAAGCGGACGGCGGCCGTCCCCATGAGCGCCATGTGGACGCAGCGACCGGGCGTGGACGCGGAGCAATACGGGTACGACGCGGACATTCGCGAATCGGCCTCGGTGTCGCACCTTTACGGGCAAAACCTGGTGGCCGCCGAATCACTGACGGCGCGCGGCAGCGACGGAGCGTGGGTCTGGTCGCCCGAGACGCTCAAGCCGACCGCCGACAAAGAGCTGGCGATGGGGTTGAACCGCTTCGTGATCCACACCTCGGTGCACCAGCCGGTGAACGACAAAATACCCGGACTCGGGCTGGGGCCGTACGGCCAGTGGTTCACGCGGCATGAGACGTGGGCGGAATTGGCCAAGCCCTGGACCACCTACCTGGCGCGCAGCTCTTACATGCTACAGCAGGGCAAGTTTGCCGCCGACATCCTTTATTACTACGGCGAAGATTCGAATCTTACGGCGATTTTCGAGGATAAGGCGCCCGACATACCAGCCGGTTATAACTTCGACTACACGAACGCCGATGCCTTAGTCCACTTACTCACGGTTAGAGACGGGAAGTTAGTCACGCCAAGCGGAATGAGTTACCGCGTACTGGCGCTCGACCCACGTGCCGGGCACATGTCACTCGAGGTATTGCGCAAGATCCGCGACCTGGTGAGCGCCGGCGCGGTGGTGGTGGGAGAGAAGCCGGTTGACGATCCCAGCCTGAGCGATGACGTTGCGGAGTTTCATGCGATTGCCGGCGAGTTATGGGACAAGGGCAAGATTCGCGCCGCGCAGACGCTGGCGGCAGCGCTTCCCGGGCCGGATTTCGAGTATACCAAGCCGCGGGCCGATACGAATCTGCTGTTCGTACACCGCGGGTTGCCGGATGGGGAAACCTACTGGGTGGACAACCGCAAGGATCGCGTGGAGCAAGTGGATGCCACTTTTCGCGTGGCGGGAAAGAACGTGGAGCTGTGGCGCCCCGAGACCGGCAAGACGGAGCCGGCGGCATACCGGACGACTGGCGGACGCACCACCGTGCCGCTGCGCCTGAACCCTTTTGAAGCGGTATTCGTGGTGTTTCGCGGCGCGGCGCGGTCGCCCTCGCGCACGCTGCCGGAGCCGGTGGAAACGCGTCTCGGTGGGCCGGAAGCCGGATGGGACGTTAGCTTTCAGCCGGGCCGCGGAGCACCCGCGAAGATTGCGATGGACCGGCTGACGTCATGGAGCGAGAGCAGCGATCCCGGAGTAAAGTACTTCTCCGGCACGGCCACTTACACCGGGAAAATCCAGGCTATGCCCAAGTGGTTTCAGAAGGGCACGCGGCTGTGGCTGGACCTGGGCAGCGTGAAGAACCTGGCGGAAGTTTGGGTAAATGGAAAACCGCTGGGGGTGGTGTGGAAGACGCCTTTCCGCGTGGACGCAACGGGGGCACTTAAGCCAGGCGCCAACCTCGTCGAGGTGAAGGTGACGAACCTGTGGGTGAACCGGTTGATCGGCGATCAGCAGCCGGATGCGGCGAAGAAGTACACCTACACCACGCAGCCGTTTTACAAAGCGGATGCGCCGCTGCTGCCTTCAGGGTTGCTGGGACCGGTGGAAGTGGTGAGCGTGAAGTAGGGCTGGCGCGGGCGCGCCAGAGCCTTGACCGCGTGGGGAACCACTCCCTTACGGTCGTGGCTCGCATCGTTCGCGGTGGGGAACCACTCCCTTACGGTCGTGGCTCGCATCGTTCGCGGCTCTGATCCGAGCCGGCGGCAAGACCGCCGGCGCTACCAGCTACAGGCATGTCCCGCAGCACACCGGAAAAACAAAAGCGGCCTTCCCACATTGCTAGGGGGGAAGGCCGCTAGTGTTAATGCCCTTGGATCAGTGACTAGGTTGTGGCTCTCTTCGCGGCGTACTCGGTGGTCGTCGGTTCCCCACCCCCACGGCCCGGGGCGGTGACTTTCAGCTTCATCGAGTCGCCGTCGACAGTGCCTTCGTACTTGGTGACGGTTTCACCGTTACGGCCCTGTCTGTGGACTTCAAAGGTGACGGTGTTGCCACTCACCTTGCCGTTGGAGATTTCGGTCTCGGGAGGAGGACCGGCCGCGCCGCCGCCGCCGCCGCCGCGGCCGCCCATACCGCCGGGAACAGTGCCGGTCAACTTTTCGCCGTCTTGTTTGAGTGTGATTGTTACCTGGCGATCGGGTCCACCATTAAAGCCAGGCATAGAATAGGTCCACTTGCCGGTCACGTCGGCCGCAAATGCGACGAACGCAACGACAAGCAGAAGTGTCGTTACAAAAAGCAGCTTTTTGGTCATATAAAACTAGGCGTTCCCTCTAGGCGGTTGGTTACAAGGTGGAGGCCGGAGAAGAAAACTTTATTTAGGCAGACGGACGTGCGGCCGGCGCAATGCCAGATGTCTGAAAGCCGTGCTATCTAATTGATTCCAATGAGATTGGCAGCGGAGAGCTCCCGGAGATATACTGAGCACTGTGGCGGAGGTACAGTTTGAGGCTCACCAGACGGGCAGTAATCCAGGGGCTGGCCAGTTTGCCGGCGGCGCAATGGATGCGGGCGCAGGAGGGCCGCGCCAGGATGATCGCTCCGGGGGTTTTCCGGGGCGACTGGGAATCTCTGCGGGAATACCAGGCGCCGGATTGGTTCCGCAACGCCAAGTTCGGCATCTGGGCGCACTGGACGGCGCAATGCGTGCCGGAACAAGGCGACTGGTATGCGCGCAACATGTATATACAGGGCGAGGCGCAGAATAAGTATCACGTGGAAAATTACGGGCACCCGTCGAAATTCGGCTTCCTGGAGATCGATCACCTGTGGAAGGCCGAGAACTGGGACCCGGAAGCGCTGATGCAACTCTACGTGAAGGCCGGCGCGAAGTATTTCATGGCGCTCGCCAACCACCACGACAACTTCGATTGCTACGATTCCACGTACCACAAATGGAACTCGGTGCGCGTGGGGCCAAAGAAAGACATCGTGGGGATTTGGGCGAAGACGGCGCGCCAGCACGGGCTGCGGTTCGCCGTGTCGAACCACTCGGCGCACGCCTGGCACTGGTTCCAGACGGCCTACGGATACGATCCTGAGGGCGCCAAGGCGGGTGTTCCCTACGACGGGTACCTGACCAAACAGCAGGGCAAAGGGAAATGGTGGGACGGGCTCGACCCGCAGGAACTCTACGTGGGACAGAGCATGGTGCTGCCCAAGGGGATCACGACTATCAAGGAGGCGCGCGACTGGCACCGGGCGCACGATGGGAAATGGACGGAAGAGCCGCCGCCCGAGCATCCGGAGTTTGTGGAGAGCTGGTTCCTGCGCTGCCAGGAACTGGTGGACAAATACAAGCCGGACCTCTTGTACTTCGACGATACGGAGCTGCCGCTGGGACAGGCCGGCCTGGATATCGCGGCGCATTACTACAACTCCAACATGAGAACGCACGGCAGCCTGGAAGCCGTGCTCACCTCGAAGGGGCTCTCGCCTGACCACGTGGGCGCGATGGTGCTGGATATCGAACGCGGGCGGGCCGACCATATTCTACCGGCGCCGTGGCAGACCGATACGTGCATCGGAAACTGGCATTACCAGCGGTCGCTGTTTGAGAACCACAAGTATAAGACCACCGAGACGGTGATCCAGATGCTGGTGGACATCGTGAGCAAGAACGGCAACCTGATGCTGAACATCCCGGTGCGCGGCGACGGCACCATCGACGACGACGAGCGCAAGGTGCTGGGCGGGCTGGCCGGCTGGATGCCGGCGCACGCGGAAGCGATTTATGGCACGCGGCCGTTCAGCGTGTTTGGCGAGGGCCCGCCGGACGTGGAGGGCTCGGGCAACTTCAACGAGAACCGGGCGCGGCCTTATACCGCGCAGGACATCCGGTTCACGACCAAGGGAGACACGCTCTACGCGTTTGCTCTGGGGTGGCCGGCGGACGGGAAGCTGACCATCCGGACGCTGGCGGCGGCGAGCCCACAGTATCCGCGCCAAGTGGGACGCGTGGAAATGCTGGGTGCGAGCGGGGCGCTCGGATTTAAGCGGGATGCCGCCGGGTTGGTGGTGACGCTGCCGGAGAAGAAGCCGAACGAGTATGCGTGGGCGCTGAAGATACAGAGAACGTAGTGCGGTGGGGCAGCTATTCAGGCGTTGCTGGAAAAAGGCCGCCGACAGGAATGTCGGCGTTGCAGGCTGGAAAGCCTGCTCCACGGGGCTACGCTAGCGCGTCCATTGCGCGGTGAAAATGTTGAATTCGTAGCGGTCCTTGGCGTCGTGGTCGGAACAGTAGACCAGCGTCTTGCCGTCCGGTGAAAACTCCGGAAATGACGTGAAGCCGCCGAAGGTGGTCACCTGCTGGAGGCCGGTGCCATCCACATTGATCAGGTACAGCTCGAAGTAGCGGCTGTCACAGTTGTGTTTGTTGGAGCTGAACAGGATCTGCTTGCCGTCGGGCGTGAAGGTGGGGGCGAAACTGGCGCAGCCGAAATCCGTGATGGCGTGGGCGTGAGAGCCGTCGGCATCACCAACCATCAGCTCCATTTTCATGGGCGCGGTGAGGTTGTCGGCCAGCAGCGACTTATATTGCTGCATGGCCTCGGCGGTCTTGGGATAATTGGCGCGCCAGACCAGCTTGGAGCCGTCGCGTGAGTAGACCGCGCCGCCGTCGTAGCCGGGGGTTTTGGTGAGCTGCTTCTTGTGGGAGCCGTCGGTCTTCATGGTCCAGAGGTCCAAGTCGCCCGAGGCCAGCGAGGTGTACACCATGTTGCCGGTTTTCCAATTGATGGTGGCCTCGGCGTCATAGCCCGGGGTGTCGGTGAGGCGCTTGAGGATCTTGCCGGCGTCGGTCGCGAGGAAAATGTCGTAGCCGGCGAAGACGCCCCAAAGATAACCGCGGCTGCGATCGGGGTTGGCGGGACAGGCCGGCGAAGCAAGGTGGGTGGAGGCGTAGACGATGCGTTGGTTGTCGGAGAGGAAGTAAGCGCAGGTGCAGCGCCCCTTGCCGGTGGAGACCAGGTGCTGGCCCGAGCCATCGGCATTCATGATGAAGATCTGGTCGCATTCGTAGGGCGGGCGGGTGGCCTGGAAAATGAGCCGTTTGCCATCGGGGGCCCAGTAGGCTTCGGCGTTCTCGCCGCCGTGGGTAAGCTGGCGGATATCGGAGAGAAAGCCGGGCTGGGCGGCGGCCAGCGTGGCAGCGGCCAGTGCGAGCGAAAAAGACTTCGTCATGAGGTGGTGGAAGTGAGTATAGCGTGAAGCGAAGGGTTCCGGCTCGCGGTAAAATCGAAGATTGCCTGAACTCCTGGTATCGGTGGTCATCCCCACCTTGCGAGCCGACGCGCGTTTGCGTGAGTGCGTGGAAGCGCTGGGCGGGCAGACCTTCCGGGATTTTGAAACGATCGTGGTGGACAATAGCGGCCAGGGCCTGGTGCGGCGGAACGATGCGGCGCCGGGTGCGCGGGTGATCGAGAATGGAGCCAACGCGGGATTCGGCGGCGCGGTCAACCAGGGAATTCGCGCCTCGGGAACGCGCTACGTGGCGACTTTGAACGACGACGCGGTGGCGCATCCGCGGTGGCTGGAAACGCTGGTCGAGGCGATGGAGCGGCGGCCGGACGCGGGGATGGGCGCGTCGCAGGTGCGCCTCTATGGCGAAGAGCGGCTGGATTCGGCGGGGATGCTGGTGGCGCGCGACGGCTCGAGCAAGCAGCGGGGACACGGGCGGCCGCTGGAGGACTTTCCGGTGACCGAGGAAACGCTGTTTCCCAGCGGATCGGCGGCGCTGTACCGGCGGGCCATGCTGGATGAAGTGGGCGGGTTCGACGAGAGCTTCTTTCTGTATTGCGAAGACACCGATTTGGGGCTGCGCGCGCGGTGGGCGGGGTGGAAATGCCTGTATGTGCCCGGCGCGGTGGTGGAGCACCACTATTCGCACACGGCGGGCGAAGCGTCGCCGCTGAAAGCCTACTACGTGGAGCGCAACCGGCTCTTCGTGGTGGCCAAGAATTTTCCGGCGCGCATGCTGGCTCGGGCGCCCTGGGCGACGCTCGAGCGCTATGCGTGGCATGCCTGGTATCTGCTGGAAGGACGCGGCAGCGCGGCGCGGTTCCGCGCGGAAGGCAATGCCGGCGCGAAGATGATATGGTACGTGGCGCGGGCCCACGCCGCGGCGGCGCGTCACGCGGCCCGCTTGTGGCGCGAGCGGCGGGCCATCAGGGAGCGGGCGCGGATTACCCCGGCGGTCTTCGAGCACTTGTTACAATGCCACTCGATCAGCGCGCGAAAGGTGGCGGCGCAGTGAAACGGGCGAGTGGACCCGACGCACTGCTGGTGATTGTGCCGGCGCTCAACGAAGAAGGCGCCATCGGCGAAGTGGTGCGGCAGATCCGGCAACACGTGCCGGGCGCGCCGGTGCTGGTGATCGACGATTGCTCGGACGACGGAACCATCGCGGTGGCGCGCGCCGCGGGCGCCGATGTGCTGCCGCTGGCGCACCACCTGGGGCTGGGCGGTTGCGTGCAGGCCGGCTATAAGCTGGCGTACGAGCTGGGCTTCGAATACGTAATCCGCGTGGATGGCGATGGACAGCACGACGCGGGCGACATTCCGGCGATCCTCGAGCGGCTGAAGAGCACGGGCTGCGAGATGGTGATCGGGTCGCGCTTCGTGGAAGAGAACGGATCTACCACGGGGATGGTGCGGGGTCTGGGAATCCGGTTCTTCCGCATGGTGTTGCGTCCCATTCTGGGGAAGGCGGTGCGCGACCCGACCTCGGGGTTTGTGGGCGTGAACCGCCGGGCGCTGGAAGTTTTCAGCCGGAGCTTTCCGCTGGAATATCCGGAGATCGAAGCGCTGGTAGTGCTGCAGCGGCGGCGCTTCCACTTCGAGGAAGTGCCGGTGAAGATGCACGCTCGCGCGGCCGGAAAGTCGAGCATCACGGCGCGCAAATCGCTTTACTATATCGCGCACGTGCTGCTGGGTGTTTTTGTGAACATATTGAAATATGATGGACGGCCGCGGCCGCGCGATGGAGGGTAGATGGACAGCCTCTTGCATGTAACGACGGTACTGAGCGTAGTGCTGCTGGCGATGGTCTTAATTTCGGTGCGGCGGGCGCACATCCGGGTGGAATATTCGGTGAGCTGGCTGCTGGCGGCGGGGGCCATGCTGCTGTTGTCGCTGAGCCGCCCGGCACTGGAAGCGATCAGGCGATGGACGGGAGTGCCGGATACGCCGCTGACGCTGTTTCTGATGGCGGGCACGGTGTTCCTGGTGATGTTCTTCCGTTTTTCCATCATCATCTCGCACCTGCGGGACGATAATGTGGCGCTGGCGCAACGGGTGGCGATGCTGGAATACCGGTTGCGGAGTTTGGAACAGGAATGAAAGCCGGCATGAAGGCGGGCATGAAGAAAGCCAGGAAGCGGGCGCCGGCCGCGCCGCCGCCCGTGGCGCGAACCGGGCCCCCGAACTGGCAGATGTGGGCGGCCTGCGCGGCGGCCCTGGTAGCGGTGGTGTGGGCCTACGCACCGGCCATGAACGGGCCGTTCCTCTTCGACGACGCGTTTCTGCCGTTCGCGGTGTCGGACATGGCCCACCAGACGTTGACGGCCTGGCTGCACAGCCAGCGTCCGCTGCTGATGGCGACGTATTGGATGAGCGCGCGCCTTTCGCCGGAAGACACCTGGTGGTTCCATTTCACGAATGTGGCGATCCACGCGATAGCCTCGGGGCTGGTGTTTTTCATTGTGCGGCGGCTGCTCCAATGGGCCGCGGTGGAGAAATCCAAACGCGATCTGCTGGCGGGAGTGGCGGCGGCGCTGTTCCTGCTGCACCCGGTGCAGACCGAGGCGGTAGCATACCTGGCGGGGCGCTCGGAATCTCTGAGCGTGATGCTGGCGTTCGCGGCCTTCACGGTGTTTCTGTACCGGCGCCGGACGGCCGCCACCTGGGGCACGGCGGCGGCAGTGTTTGCGCTGTTCCTGGCGGCGCTGGGGTGCAAGGAACAGACCATCGCGCTGCCGGGGCTGTTGTTGCTGACGGATTATTGGTGGAACGATTTTTCGTTCCGCGGCATCCGGGCGAATTGGAGAATCTACGCGCCCCTGGCGGCGGCGGGGCTGGCCGGCGTCTGGTTTTTCCGCGGGCTCATTACCAACGCGACCACCGCCGGATTCGGGTTGAAAGAGTTCACCTGGTACCAATATTTCTTCACCCAGTGCCGGGCGCTTTGGGTTTATATCGGGCTGTTCCTGTTTCCGGCCCATCTTTCGGCCGACTGGGACTTCGCCATTTCGCGAACCGTGCTGGACAAGGGCGCCATCCTGGGCCTGGTGGCGCTGGTGGGGGTGGCCGCGGCCGCCTGGCACTGGCGCCGGCGATTTCCGCTGGCCAGCTACGGGTACTTTGCGTTTCTGGTGCTGATGGCGCCGACCTCCTCGATATTGCCGATCCAGGATCCCGTCGCGGAGCGCCGCTTGTATTTCGGGATTCTCGGGCTGTTGCTGATCGTGGTCGACGCCCTGGCGCGGCTGCACGTGGAGCGGAAGGCGCTGGCGGTGGGAGCGGCAGCGCTGGCGGTGGCGGCCATGGTGGCAACCCACGCGCGGGCGGAAGCCTGGTCGGACGCGGAGCTGCTCTGGAAGGACACAACGGCGAAATCGCCCAACAAGTGGCGTCCCCACTCGCAACTGGCCTACGCCTATTTCGCGGAGCAGCGCTACGACCTGGCCGTCGCGGAATATCAGAAGGCCGCGGCGCTGCACCCGCAGGATGCGGACCTGCTCCTCGACTGGGGGCTGGCGTACGACGGCCTGAACCACACCGACGATGCGCTGGAAAAGCTGGAAAAGTCCGCGGCGCTCAAGCCGACCGCGCACGTCTTTTCACAGATCGGAATGATCTACTGCAAGCAGGAGCAGTGGGGCCACGCGCTGACCGCTCTGGCAACCGCGGAGAAGCTGGACCCCGACTTCCCGGACACTTACGTCTATCGCGGTAAGATTTATTTCCGGCTCGGACAGTATGCACGGGCCAAAAGGGAATATGAGCGCGCCTTGGCCCTTGACCCCAGCATCCAGGACGCGCGCAACGATTTGAACCTGGTGTATCGCCAACAGCAGGCGAATCCAGGCAAGTGAGATGGCCAGTTTGCGCATCGGCGTGAACGCGCTGTACCTCATTCCGGGCGGAGTGGGAGGAACCGAGATCTACCTCAGGGGATTGCTGGGCGCGCTCCAGGAGATCGATGGCGAGAACCGCTACTTCGTCTTCACCAACCGCGAGACCGGACGCGATTTGACGCCGGCGGCGGGGAACTTCACGGAAGTGCGGCAGCCGGTGCGGGCCTCGTCGCGGCCGGCGCGGATTCTGTGGGAACAGACCGGGCTGCCGATCTGGGCGGCGCGCCTGCGGCTGGACGCCATGCTGAACCCGGGCTTCACGGCCCCGCTCGCGGCGGGTTGCCCGCAGGTGACCGTGTTCCACGATCTGCAGCACCTGCGCCATCCCGAATATTTCCGTTGGTTCGATCTCCCCTTTTGGAAATTCCTTCTCTACTGGTCGGCCATGGTTTCGCGAGCGGTGGTGGCGAGTTCGGAGGCCACCGCGCTGGACCTGGTGAAATTCTACCGGCTGCCCGCCGGCAAAGTGCGGGTGGCGCGGCTGGGAGTGGACCCGGTGTTTTTCGAGCTGGGGAAGCGGCGGCAGCCGCAGCCGTTCCTGCTGGCGGTATCGACGCTGCATCCGCACAAGAACCTGGACGGATTGTTGCGCGCCTTCGCGGAATTCCGGCGGGAGCGGCCGGACTTCCGGCTGGTGGTGTGCGGGCTGCACGGGTTTTTCACCGGCCCGCTGCACCGTCTGCGCGACTCGCTGGGATTGCGCGACGCGGTGGATTTCCCCGGCTGGATCCCGCGCGAGGAGCTGCACGAGCTGTTTGCACGCGCCTGGGCGTTCATCTACCCGTCGTTGTTCGAGGGCTTTGGCATTCCGGTTTTGGAGGCACTGGCGGCCGGGGTGCCCTCGGCCTGTTCGAACATCGAGCCGATGCGCGGCATTGCGGGCGATGCGGCCTGGCAGTTCGATCCGCGGGACCCGGCCGCGATGGTGGAAGCGCTGCGCAAGATCACGGGCGACGAGGCGTTGCGCGCGCGTTTGCGCGAAGCCGGTCCGCGGCGGGCGGCGCAATTTTCGTGGAAGGCCACGGCGGAAAAGACGCTCGAAGCGGTGCGGTCGGTTTGCCGGACATAGAAGAATGACGGGGTGCAGGCACACCACCGCGATTGCCAGAAAAGCGTTCCAGTTGTGAAGCTTGAAAGTCGGGATCTTGCGATAGTGCTGCCGCGGGTTGTAGTTGGTGGTTACCAGCAAGCCGAGCAGCAGGTTGATGGTGAGCAGCACCATTGCCGTGAGACCCGCGAAGCTGGACAGATCAATGGCCGAGGGCATACGCGGGTCAGGGAAGGGGCACGGTCTTGACTGGGATTCCCATTCTGGCTACCAGCTTTGTGAGTAGTATACCTCGATCGCGAAATTTGTGGGGCAGACCCCCAGGTCTGCGGCCGGCCCACCGGGCCGGCTTCTCGCGAGTCGCAAGCACCTGGTTCTACGAGCGAACCGCGGGTCCAGGGGGACCCGCGCAGACCTGGGGGTCTGCCCCACTAATATTTGCGGCATTAGCCCTTTAGAGCTACTTTCGTGACGCCGCCCATGGTTTGCTGGCGGTGGCCCAGGCATGTGGCATAGTACTTAACGTTGTGGAATAGGTATTGACAGGCACTTAATACCATCGGAAAATGGACCGTTACCCGTTTTCAGGTACGGAGGGTGCCGGAAGCTGGCAGCCACCGCAACGATTTGAACCGGAGGATCCATGAAACGAAAGTTTTGGATGGTATTGGCTGGCCTGACTGTTTCGGCCGGCATGACTTGGGCTGGCACGCTGGACCAAAACCCGGCCGATTTCCCGACTACAGTAGACTGGTGCCAGTTCGGCTGCTCAGGAGGAACGTTCCTGACTCCCACGAACTGGGTGTCGTCGGGAGCCGACACGGGGGAAGTGGGTCTGAATGGAACCGGCCAGGATTGGTACAACCTCCAGCAGGGCAGCACTTGGAACGGCAATTTCAGCCCGGGCATGGGCGTGGTTTACAACGGCGCTGCATATTATGGCGCGGCCGGGGCCGACATCGTGATGACTTTTGACCAGGCGGAACAGGGGGCGGGCGCGTATTTCCAAACGGACTATTATGGGAATTTCACTGCCACGATTACGCTGTATGACGGCTCGTTCCTTTCGCTCGGCAGCTACGTGGCGACCGGCAATTCCAACGGTAACAACGACGGCAGTGCGATTTTTCTGGGCGCATATGACGCGACGGCGGATGTTTGGGCCATCCAGTTCGATGCGGTTGGAGGCGGTGACTTCGAGCCGGATTTTGGCATCGGCGAGGCTGGTCTGTACTACCCGGCGGCATCCACCCCCGAACCGGCTTCGATGCTGTTGATCGCTCCCGCGCTTCTGGGCCTGGCTGCCTTTGGCCGCAAACGGATCATGAACTTCCGGAGGGGGAACCACTAACGTGAAGACATCGAGCTTTCTGAAGATCTTGATGCTGGCGATGGCCGCTCTGGCGGCCTGCCAGGCGGGCTTTGCGCAAGCGGCATACGCCGTGGTGCCGACGGCCGCCGCGGGTCACTTCCGGCCTTATGTGTGGATGATGAATGCGCCGATACACCCTAACGTTGTCCCGTTTGGTCCCTCTTACTGCAACTCGAATACGTATTACGGCGCCGGCACGTTCACGTTTTGCCCGAGCGGCCTCCAGTCGGTCTACGGCGCCAATTCCATCCCCAGCGGCAACGGCGGCAAGGGGAGGACCATTGCGATTGTGGACGCCTACCATTACGGCAATGTGGCAAGCGACTTGGCGACGTTCAACACCGCCATGGGGCTACCGCAGCTTGACGGCGTTGGCTCAGACCCTACTCTGACGATTGTCGGTTGCACCACCGCAACCAGTTTGACCGCGCCCTCCTATGGGGTCACCTGTAGCACAACGCTGAACACCGGGACCAATTCCGGCTGGGAACTGGAAGAAATGCTCGACCTCGAATATGCCCATGCCATGGCGCCCTACGCCAATATTCTGATGGTGGAAGCCATCGATAGCGGCACCCTCGATCTGCTTGGAGGCGTGTACTACGGCGAGTCGAATGCCGACATCGTTTCCGATAGCTGGGGCGGGGCGGAGTTCTCACTGGAGACATCAATAACCGACGGAACCTTCGGCTACGGCATACCGGTTCTGTTCTCCTCGGGCGACAACGGAGATGAGGTCCAAGTTGGAGGAGGGGGAGATAGTTTCGTTGTTGGCGTGCAGTATCCTTGCAGCTCGCCGTGGGTAACCTGCGTTGGCGGGACCACCCTCTTGCCGGCAGGCTCTCCTTTGCGGCGCTCTACGGAAACCGCGTGGAGCGGCAAAGGCTCGAGCGGCGGCAGCGGCGGCGGCTGCAGTATCTACGAGACCCTGCCGTATTACCAATCCATCTCTTCTCTTGGAGGCATGAGCGGGACGCCGGGGCTGCCTACGGTTTGCACCGCCGAGGGCGGTCCTTGGCGCGCTGTGCCGGATATCGCGGCCGTCGGCAATCCGGCCACCGGCGTGATGGAATACGACAGCGGGAACGGCGGATATTTCCAGGTCGGCGGGACCAGCCTGGCAACACCCGTGACGGCGGGCCTGTTCGCGCAGATCATCGCCGCGCGCCACACGTTCGGCCAGGCTACGATTCCGTCTTTTAACCCGCCGATGTATGCTGGCGCGGTTCGCAACTACCCGTATTTCTTCTTCGACATCGTCTCGGGAAACAATGGATACTCGGCCGGAATCGGTTTCGACCTGGTGACCGGGCTCGGGGTTTCGAATATCGCCGCCATGGCCAACCGCTTCTTCGGGCTGATCTTCGTCCCGGATTAGCATCGTAGCGGAATGTGGTTTCAAAAGCGCGAGGCCTTCGGGCCTCGCTCCCGCGCTTCTGGGCCTGGCTGCCTTTGGCCGCAAACGGATCATGAACTCCCGGAGGGGGGAATCACTAGCATGAAAACATCGAGCGTTGTGAAGATTTTGATGCCGGCGCTGGCCGCCCTGGTGGCCTGCCAGGCGGGTTTCGCGCAAGCGGCATACGCCGTGGTGCCGACGGCCGCCCCGGGACACTTCCGGCCTTATGTGTGGAGGATGAATACGCCGATAAGGCCTAACTTTGGCGTGTACGGTCCCGCTTATTGCAACACGAATGCGTTCTACTCCTTCACGTTTTGCCCGCGCGGCCTCCAGTCGGTCTACGGCGCCAATTCCATCCCCAGCGGCAACGGCGGCAGGGGAAAGACCATTGCGATTGTGGATGCCTTCCATTACGCCCATGCGGCCTCCGACCTGGCCACATTCAACACCGCCATGGGGCTACCGCAACTTGACGGCGTTGGCACAGACCCTACCCTGACGATTGTCGGCTGCACCGACGTAAGCGGCGCACCTCCGACCCCGCCATCCTATGGGGTCACCTGCGCATCGCCGTCGACCGGCACGAGCAATCCCGGCTGGGAAGTGGAAGAAATGCTCGACCTCGAATATGCCCATGCCATGGCGCCTTACGCCAACATCCTGATGGTGGAAGCCTACGATAACGGCGGCTCTCTGTTCGGAGCCGTGTACTACGCCGAGTCGAATGCCGACATTGTTTCCAATAGCTGGGGCGGGGCGGAGAGCGCAGGCCAGACATCTGCTGACACAACCTTCGGCCAGGGCAAGCCGATTCTGTTCTCTTCGGGCGACACCGGAGATGAGGTCTGCATCGCATTCAATGGAGACGGAAGCTGCAAAACTTACGCCGTCGGTGTGCAGTATCCCTGCAGCTCGCCGAACGTCACCTGCGTCGGGGGGACCACCCTTCTGCCGTCAGGCTCTCCTCTGCGGCGCTCAAGCGAAGTCGCGTGGAGCGGCAGCGGCGGCGGCTGTAGCACCCAGGAAGGCCTGCCGTATTACCAGAACATCGGCGCTATTGGAGGCGGGGGTGCGCCCTCGGTCTGTAACAGTGGCGGTTCCTGGCGCGCCGTGCCGGATATCGCGGCTGTCGCCGACCCGAGTACCGGCGTGATGGAATACGACAGCGGGAACGGCGGATACTTCCAGGTCGGCGGGACCAGCCTGGCAACACCCGTGACGGCGGGCCTGTTCGCGCAGATCATCGCCGCGCGACACACGTTCGGCCAGGCTACGATCCCGTATTTTAACCCGGCGCTTTACCCTGCGGCGATTCGCAACTACCCGTATTTCTTCTTCGACATCGTCTCGGGAAGCAATGGATACCCCGCCGGAACCGGTTACGACCTGGTGACCGGGCTCGGGGTTTCGAATATCGCCGCCATGGCCAACCGCTTCTTCGGGCTGATCTTCGTCCTGGACTAGCATCGTAGCGGAATGTGATTTCAAAAGCGCGAGGCCTTCGGGCCTCGCGTTTTTTTTGGCCGGGCAGCCGCCGAATGCGCTTCGAGACTTTGTTAAGCTAGAAGATTGTGACTGTTGACGAAATACGAGAGCTCATCAACCTGGCGGCGGAGACCGGGATCGCCGAACTGGAGGTGCAGCGCGGCGAGAACCGCGTGCGCATCCGGCGGGCGGCCTTCGCGGGAACTCCGGAGATTGTTCTGCCGCCAACTTACGCCACCGCGCCCGGCGCCGCGCCAACCCCAACCCCCAACCCGCACGAAGCCCCCAAAGAAAAGCCCGCGGACCCCAACCTGGTACTGGTGAAATCTCCCATTGTGGGAACGTTCTACGAGTCGCCGTCGCCCGGCGCCGCGGCGTTCGTCAGAGTGGGAGAGCGCGTCCAGCCGGGCAAGGTCCTCTGCATCATCGAATCGATGAAGCTGATGAATGAAATCGAGGCGGAGACCGCCGGCATCATCGAGAGCAGGCTGGTAATGAACGGGCAGCCGGTGGAGTACGGGGAGGCGCTGTTTGCCGTCCGCACGGTTTAAGAAGATCCTCATCGCCAACCGCGGCGAAATCGCGGTTCGAATCATCTGCGCCTGCCGGGAGTTGGGGATCGACACGGTGGCCGTCTATTCGGAAGCCGACCGCTACAGCTCGCACGTGCGCTTTGCCGACCAGGCCATCTGCATCGGGCCGGCCAAGAGTGCGCGCAGCTACCTGGACATCGCGTCCATCATCAGCGCGGCGGAAATCACCAACGTGGACGCCATCCACCCGGGCTATGGGTTCCTGAGCGAGAACGCGGGCTTCGCGGAAGTGTGCCAGGCGTCCCGCATCCACTTCATCGGGCCCAAGCCGGAGGTGATCCGGCTGATGGGGGTGAAGGAACGGGCGCGGGCCTTCATGCGGGAGATGGGAGTGCCGGTGCTGCCGGGTTCACCGGGGGTTCTCCCGACGGCCGAAGAGGCCCTGGAGCTGGCGGAAGAGATCGGCTACCCGGTGATGCTGAAAGCTTCGGCGGGCGGCGGCGGGCGCGGCATGCGGGTGGTCGCGCAGGCCGAGGATTTGCCTGGCCTGTACGCGCAGGCGCAGACCGAAGCGGGCGCGGCCTTCGGCTCCGCGGACGTCTACCTGGAGAAGTACATCGCGGCGCCGCGGCACATCGAGTTCCAGATTCTGGCGGACGAACACGGCCACGTGGAGATTCTGGGAGAGCGCGAGTGCAGCATCCAGAGGCGACACCAGAAGCTGCTGGAGGAATCGCCTTCGCCGGCCATGACGGACGCGCTGCGGACGGAGATTTCGGCGGCCCTGCGCAAGGCCATCAAGGCCGCGGGCTACACCAACGCCGGCACGGTGGAGTTCCTGATGGACGAAACCGGGAAGCTCTACTTCATTGAAGTGAACGCGCGCGTGCAGGTGGAGCACCCGGTGACCGAGTTCGTGACGGGCATCGATATTGTGAAGAGCCAGATCCGTATCGCGCAAGGCGAGCGGCTCGCCGACATTCTTCCCGGACCGGTGGAGCTGCGCGGCCATTCCATGGAATGCCGCATCAACGCCGAGAATCCGGAGACCTTCGTGCCCTCGCCGGGGCGCATCACGGGCTTCCATGTGCCGGGCGGCATCGGCGTGCGGGTGGATACCTGGGCGTATACGGATTGCGTGATCCCGCCGTTTTACGATTCGCTGGTGGCCAAGCTGATCGTGTATGGATCGGACCGGGCGGAGGCCATCGACCGCATGCGGCGCGCGCTGGGGATGTTCATCGTGGAAGGGATTCACACATCCATTCCGCTACAGCAGAAGATTGTGGCGGATGAAGATTTCCGGGCCGGACGATTCGATACCAATTTCATCAAGCGATTCATGCCGGGCAAGGGGTGACAGGCTGTGTCGAGTCCCTACCGTTCCTACGTGCTGGTGTCGCGGGAGCAGATCGCGCGCAATTACAGGAGCGTGCGGGCGGTGGTGGGCGCCCAAGTGGAAGTGGCCGGCGTGGTCAAGGCCGATGCCTATGGCCACGGCGCGCTGGAAGTAGCTCGGGTGCTGGTTGGGGAAGGCGCGCGCTGGCTGGCGGTGAGCTCGGTGGAAGAGGGCGTGGCGCTGCGGCGCGGCGGCGTCCAGGGAATTCGCATCCTGGTGATGGGCGGATTTCTGCCGTTTGAAGGGGAAGCCGTGGCGGAGTACGATCTGACGCCGGCGGTGCATTCGCTCGACCAGATCGCCCAGGTGGAGCGCGTGGCGCGAGCGTCGGAGCGGGCCGTGCGCTACCACCTCAAGATCGATTCCGGGATGGGACGGTTGGGGACGCGGGCCCCGGCGCAAGAGATTCTGGCGGCGCTCGGCCAGGCGCCCGGCGCCCAATTGGAAGGCCTGATGACGCACTTCGCGTCGGCCGCGGACTACACCAGGAAGCAAACCGAGGATCAACTGGACTACTTCGAGCGAATCTGCGCGCAGCTCGAGCAGGCCGGAGTCAAGCCGCCATACCGGCACACTTCGAGCACCATCGCGGTGGGCTACGGACGGCGCCGGGGCTGGCACCAACTGGTGCGGGTGGGGCAGGCCTTGTATGGCTACGTTTCGCCCGCCCGCGGCGATGCGCCGCCGCAGTCGCTGGACGTGAAGCCGGTCTTGACCTGGAAGGCCAAACTGCTGGCGGTGAAGGAAGTGCCGGAAGGGGCGCTGGTCGGCTACGGCGGAACGTTCCGCGCGCCGCGCGCCATGCGCATCGGAGTCCTGGGCGCCGGCTACGCCGACGGCATGTTCCATCGCCTGTCGAACCGCGGCAAGGTGATTGCCGGCGGGCAGATCACCTCGATTCTCGGCACGATTTCGATGGACCTCACCACCATCGACCTGAGCCATACCACGGCGCTCCGCGAGGGCGACGATGTGACGCTGCTGGGAGCGGAAGGCGAGGCCAGCCTGTACGCGCCGGAGATCGCGCGCGCGGCGGGCACGATTTCTTACAACATCCTGTGCAGCATCAGCGCGAGGGTGAAGCGGGTATACGTCTAGGCAAGCGTACCCTTTCATCAATGCAGCTTCGTATTCCGCGAAAATCGCTCCCTTACGGTCGCGGCTCGCATCTTAATCCAGTGATATTATAGGGTTGAGATGAGTTTGCTTTCTCCACGACTGCAATTGAAGGTCTCGCAGAAGCAGATTCTGACTCCAGGCCTGGTGCAGATGGTCACCGTCCTCCAGCTTAACCGGCTGGAATTGAAGGAAATGATCACCCAGGAGATCGTCAAGAATCCGGTCCTGGAAGAGGCCACCGAGGAACCCGGAGAAGAGATCACGCCGGAGGAATTGACGCCGCTGCTCGAGGCCGAGCAGGAGCACATCACGAATCCGGCGGACCAGCAGATCCTGGAAATGGCGGTGCTGAGCGAGGCGAATACGCCCGACGGCACAGCCGGCGACCTGGCGATCAACGGCAACCTGATGCCCGACGCGGAAGAGCGGGCCGCCGCGGCGCCCGAACCCGACGCGCCGCCGACGTCGGATGCCTTGCTCGAGCCGCCGGCCGCCACCGACCCGTTCGACGAAATCGACTTTGGCTCCTTCTTCGACGACTACCTGGACCCGGGATACAAGAGCCCGGCGTCGGAATCGGTGGACAAGCCGTCGTTCGAGACATTTCTTTCGGCGCCCATGACGCTGGGCGACCACCTGCGTTCGCAGTTGAGCGTGTGCGTGATTTCGGACGCCATACGCGACGCGGCCGAATCCATCATCGGGAACCTGGATGAAGACGGCTACCTGACGGCCTCGCTCGAAGAAATCGCGGCGGCCGGCGAGCACACGGCCGGGGAAGTGGAAGAGGCCCTGCGGGTGGTGCAGTCGCTCGATCCGGCGGGAGTGGGGGCGAGGAACGTCAGGGAGTGCCTGCTGCTGGAGATTGAGAGCGTCAATGGCAAGGGCGGGTTGGCGTGGCGGATAGTGGCCGACCATCTACGGCTGGTGGAGACGCGCCAGTATAAGGAGCTCGCGCGGCTGCTGGGGCGGCCGACGGAACACGTGGAGATTGCCGTCAAAATGATCCAGCACCTGAATCCGCGGCCCGGGCTGCGGTATTCGGGAGCGGGAGCGCGGGTGGTCGAGCCGGACGTCTCATTCATCAAGGACGGCGACGACTACATCATCCAGATGAACGACGAAGATGTTCCGCAACTGCGCTTGAACGCGCAGTACCGCAAGATGCTGGATCGCGAAAACGGCGCCACCAAGGAAGTGCGCGATTACGTGCGCGAGCGGTACACTTCGGCGATCCAGTTGATGAAGAACATCGAGCAGCGCAAGCAGACCATCCTCAAAGTGTGCCAGGCGATTGTGCGGCGGCAAACCGAGTTTCTGAGCCACGGTCTGGACCATCTGAAGCCGATGATGATCAAAGAAGTGGCCGAAGAGGTAGGTGTGCACCCCTCGACAGTGAGCCGGGCGGTGGCCAGCAAGTACGTGCACACCCCGCAAGGGGTCTTCGAGCTGCGGTACTTCTTTTCCGAAGCTGTGCAAGGGCCTTCGGGCGGTTCGACGCCGTTGCTGCTGCTGAAGCGCATGGTAAAGAAGATGATCGACGACGAAGACCGCGGCAAACCCCTGACAGACGAGCAGATCACCACCATGCTACAGGGCCAGGGTATCAACGTGACGCGGCGCACCGTGGCGAAGTACCGGGAGGATATGAAGATCCCGTCGACCCACCAGCGGCGGTTGCGCGAATAGTTGCACATCCGGGACAGAGCGGATCTATGAAAATCACATACACGGGCAGGCAGGTGGAACTGGCGCCAGCCGAGTTTAAGAAGTTGGAAGCGCGATTTGCCAAGATCGGCAAGCTCCTGGACGGCAAGCGCGAATGCGAAGCGCACGTGATTCTGTCGCTCGAACGGCATCTGCATCATGCCGAAGCCACCGTGCGGTATTTCAATCATCAGTTAGTGGGGCAGGCTTCCAGCGCGGACCTGTTCGAGGCGATTCACGCCGCGGCGGAGAAGCTCGAAAAACAGGCGGTGAAGACGCGGACCAAGTGGCGTGACAACAAACGGGAGCCCCGCAAAGCCGGTGGAGAAGCGCCGCCGCCGCGGCACCGGGCGCCTCAACCCGAACCGGAGCCCGAGCCGGAGCGCCTGATCTACCACGTGGACGACCACAAGAAGCGCAAGCCCATGACGCTCGATGAAGCCATGCTGCAAATGGACGATCAGCGCATGTACCTGGTCTATCGAGATGCACAGACGGACCACGTGGTGATGTTGGTGCGGCGTAGCGACGGCCATTTCGACCTGGTGGAGGCATAGCGCCCCAAGGATGAAACGAAAGCCCAGTGCGACGGCCAAGACACGGGAAGTGGTTGTCATCACGGGGCTGAGCGGATCGGGCAAAGGCTCGGTGCTGAAAGCCCTGGAAGACCTGGGTTTCTACTCGGTGGACAACCTGCCGGTAGAGCTGATTCCCAAGTTCGCGGAACTGGCGCGCGACAACGCCGGGATTGCGGCGGCGGCGCTGGTGGTGGACGTGCGGGAAGGCAAGGGGCTGAAGCGCTTCCCGCAGGTCTATGCGGCCATCCCGGCCAGCGTCAAGACCAGCCTGATTTTTCTGGAAGCCGACGATGCGGCCATCGTGCGGAGGTTCAGTGAGACACGGCGGCCGCATCCGCTGGGCGGCGACCGCCCCATCACCGCCAGCATCCGCCGCGAACGGCGGCAACTGGCGCCCATCCGCGCCATGGCGGACCTGGTCATCAATACCTCGAAGTTCACCGTGCACGAGCTGCGGGAGTTCATTCGGGAGCGCTTCAGCGGCAAGAGCGACGAATCCAAGCTGCGGGTCTATATCACAAGTTTCGGATACCGCAACGGAATTCCCTCGGAGAGCGACCTGGTCTTCGATGTCCGGTTTTTGCCCAATCCGAATTACATTCCGCGTTTGAAGAAACTGACCGGCCGTAACCCGGCGGTAGCGCGTTATATCCGCTCATTTCCGCAAACTACCGAGTTTATTCAAAAAGTATCCGACTTACTCCTCTACTTACTGCCGCACTACATCCGCGAGGGAAAGAGTTATCTGACCATCGCGTTTGGCTGCACAGGTGGACAGCACCGCTCGGTGATGATGGCGGAAGAGATCCAAAAAGTTCTTACTGAGAAGGGCTTTAACGTAAGAGTCGGCCATCGGGACATCCTTCAGGGAAACGCCTGAGATCGCGGCGAAGCGGTCCCTGACCCGGCAGAGCTGGACCAAACAGGAATCTGCATATTCAACGCGGAGGCGCGGAGGAAAAAAGCAAGGTCAAGACCTGAGGGTGCTGAGGAAGTCTAGGGTCGCGGATCCGATCGGAGCCGCGCATGGGATGGGAGGCGCCGCCACATACTCCTCAATGAGGCCAACGCTCTGACCGGCTATGCCAGCCCTAGCTGTTCGCCTCGATCAACTGCGCCACGGCCTCCCACTCCTTCAATAGCGCCGCCAGGTCGGCCCGCCGGGCCGTCACCAGGTCGCCCAGCCGGGCGGTTTCTTCCACGCTGACGAAGTGGCCCAGCGCGCTCTCGTAATCGGCGATCTCCACTTCCAGCTTGCTCACTTCCACTTCAATTTCCTGGCGCCGCTCCTTCATGCGCCGGAGCTTGATGGGATTCAGCCGCACGGGCCGGGCGCCCGGGCCGGCATCCGTCGCCGCGGCCGGCTGGCCGGGCTCGGCAATCGCCCGGGCCGCCGGCGGAGCTTCGACGGCCGGCGCCGGCGCCCCACCGCCGCTCTTCCTCCACCAGTAGTCTTCGTAGTTTCCGGGGAAGACGTGCAGGCGGCCATCTTCCACTTCGAAGACGCGGGTGGCCAGCTTGTCGATGAAATAGCGGTCGTGCGAGACGAAGACCACCGTTCCGGTGAATTCCTGGAGCGACTCGAGCAGCACGTCCTTGGCCCGCATGTCCAGATGGTTGGTGGGCTCGTCGAGCAGCAGGAAGTTCGAAGGCTGCATCAGCATGCGCGCCAGCGCGTAGCGGTTGCGCTCGCCGCCCGAGAGCACGCCGATGCTCTTGAAGGCGTCGTCCTCGGAGAACAGGAAGCAGCCCAGAATGCTGCGAAGCTGGGTGATGGTGGCGCGCGGGGCCACCGTCGCCAGGTCGTCGATCATGCGCGCGGCCGGGTCCAGCTCCTTATATTGATCCTGCGCGAAGTAATCGGGCTGCGCGTTGTGTCCCAGCGTGTACACGCCCGCGCTGACTGGCTCGGCGCCCGCCAGGATTCGGATCAGGGTCGATTTGCCCGCGCCATTCACGCCCACCAGCGCCACGCGGTCGCCGCGCTCGATGTAGCAATCGACGTCCGAGAAAACCAGGTGGTCGCCGTAGCTCTTGGCCACGCCCTTCAACTCCGCCACGATGCGTCCGCTGGGCTTCGGCTGCGGGAAGCTGAAATGGATGCTCTTCTCTTCGGGCGGAATTTCGATCCGCTCGATTTTGTCCAGCTCCTTGATGCGGCTCTGCACCTGCTTGGCCTTGGTGGCCTGGTAGCGGAAGCGGTTGATGAAGGCTTCCAACTGGCGGACGCGGTCCTGCTGGTTTTCGTAAGCCGCCTGCAATTGCGCGCGCCGTTCGGTCTTCTGCTGTTCATACCGCGTGAAGCCGCCGGTGTAGAAGTGCAGGTCTTTATTCCACAGCTCGGCGATCTTGCGCACGGTGACATCCAGGAAATAGCGGTCGTGCGACACCAGCACAAAGGCATTGGGATAAGAGGCCAGATACTCCTCCAGCCAGTTGCGCGCCTCCAGGTCGAGGTGGTTGGTGGGCTCGTCGAGCAGCAGCAGGTTGGGTTTTTCGAGCAGCAATTTGGCCAGCGCGATGCGCATCTGCCAGCCGCCCGAGAATTCCTCGGTGCGGCGCTTCCAATCGCGCTGCGGGAAGCCCAGGCCGGTGAGCACCGCACCCACCTGCGCCTCGATGGCATAGCCGTCGCGCGCGCGGAACTCGCTCTCCGCCAGATGGAATCGCTCCGCCACCTGCGCGTAAGCGTGGCCGGCCGGGTCCAGCTCCGCCATGCGGTGCGCCAGTTGCTCCTGTTCCTCTTCGAGCGCCCGCAGGCTGGCGAAGACCGTCATGCACTCGGCGAACACGCCGCGTCCGGAAAGCGACAGGCCTTCCTGCGGCAGGTAGCCGATGCTGACGCCTTTCTGCGTGGCGATGGAGCCGGAATCGAGCGAGTCCAGGCCCGCCAGCACTTTGAGCAGCGAGGATTTCCCGGTGCCATTGGCGCCCACCAGGCCAGCGCGCTCGGTGGGCGTCACCAGCCAGTCGACGTTTTCGAAAAGGATTTTGGGGCCGTAGCGTTTCCCCGCCCCGCTGAGTTGAATCATGAGGTCTAATTTTTATTTTAGTTGAGGTGGGCAGGACCACACTACCTCATCCTGCGCACCGATTGTGAATATTGTGAATCGGTGCAGCCGGGCGCAGCCCGGCCCTGGAATTTCTGCATTTGCCAAGCCCGAAGGGCGAAAGATCATAGCCCACGGCGTGAGCCGTGCGGAATAGCGGGTTGGAGATACCGAGCCCCGGAACGGGGCGAAAGGCTGCTCTCAGCCCCAGAGGTCGCGCTCATCGAAGGCCATCCCATGCTTTCGCAGGAATGTCAGAAATTCCTCTTGGAACGAAACCCGGCGATGGTGTTCTTGCTGCGCCGCGATGTAGTCCGTCACGTCAGCCGCTCGGGAGCCACTCACGGTGAAGGCGCCGTATCCAGCCTGCCATCCGAACCGCTTGTGCTCCGGAAATTGTTCGTGCACCCAGCGAGACGAATTGGTCTTCACGACCCGCAGCAGGTCCGCCACTGACTCCGTGGCAGAGATGTGAACCAGCAGATGAACGTGATCTGCAGGACCGTTAATGATCAGCGAAACACCTTTTCGCTCTCGGACAATACCAGCCATGTACGGGAACAGTCGGGCGGCAAGCTCGGGTGACAAATCACAGGCACGGTTCTTCGTGGAAAAGATGACATGAACCAGCAGGGAAGCGAAGCTGTGTGGCATGAACTTACGCCCCGTTCCGGGGCTACTTGGCTGAAACGATGTGTTCCCAACGGCTTGCGCCGTGGGCTATGATCTTTCGCCCTTCGGGCTTGGCACGAATCCGAATAACCGTCGTATTGGTCAAACGATCACTATCGGCTACGCGAATAGCGGCACACCAAAATGGATAGTGGCCCGCCGCGCACGGAATTCTCAGCCGAGAATGTAGAAGCTCCAGTCTGGGCGCGGTTCGACCCGCGTTGCGCAGGCAGTCACACCTAACGGCAAGCCTTCTCGCCGCGTCAATACGTCAGGCCAAATCCGTAAGCGAACAGCGGATCGTATCTCGCGTCGCCCGGATGCGAGGGGATCTGCGCCATGGAGCGCGGCCACGACATTGAGAGCTTGCCGGTGGGTTTGTAGTCGCCGAACAGCACGTCCGCCACCCCCGCGCCCTCAGTGCCCGGAAGCCACGCCGCCACCACCGCGTCGGCCTTCTCCAGCGCATCGCCGAGAATGACCGGCCTCCCTGAAACCACCACCAGGACAACCGGAATGCCTGCGCTCTTCATGCGGTTGACGGCATCCACGTCTTCCTGCGCGAGCGCCAGGTCCGCGCGATCACCCATCCCCTCGGCGTACGGCGTTTCGCCCACAACCACCACGCCGGCGCCGGCTCCTTGCGCACCCGCGCCATCGCGGGAAAACGTCACGCTGGTGCTCTTCGAAACGGCGCTCCGAATGGCCGCCAAGATGGTAGTGCCGGTGGTGACGTTGCCACTCTTGCCCTGCCAGGTGATGGTCCATCCGCCGCATTGGTTCCCCAGGTCGTCGGCGTTCTTCCCGGCAACGTGGATGCGGCCCGCCTGTTTCGAAAGCGGCAGCGTCTTGTTGCCGTTCTTCAACAGCACCAGGGACTGGCGCACGCACTCGCGCGCCACCGCCCGGTGTTCCGCCGAACCGAATGCGGCCTTGGCCCGCGGATCGATTTGCGGCGTCCATCCCGCCGCCATCAGGCCCATGGCGAACTTCACGCGCAGAATGCGGCGCACGGCATCGTCGATGCGAGCCATGGGAACTGAGCCGTCGGCTACCGCCGCTTTGAGCGTCGAGATGAAGCGGGCGTGCCGCTCCGGCAGCATCACCATATCCATGCCGGCGTTGATGGATTGCGCCACCTGGTGGTTGTAGTCTCCGGGCAACTGGTCGATGGCCGCCCAATCCGAAATCAGGAAGCCTTCGAAACCCAGCTCGCCTTTCAGGATTTCCGTCAGCAGCCGGTGGCTGCCGGAACACTTCTGGCCATTCCAACTGTTGAACGACGGCATGATGGACCCCACACCCGCCTCGATGGCCGCGATGTATCCCGGCAGGTGGATGCGGCGCAAGGTGGCTTCGTCCACGCGCATGTCGCCCTGGTCGATCGGCGAGCCGGTTCCCCAGGTTGTTCCGCCATCGCCGATGAAGTGTTTGGCGCAGGCCAGCACCGCGAAGGGATTTCGCAGGTCGTCCTGGAGGCCTCGCACCGCCGCGGCGGCCATGGGCTTCACCGCGTCCGGCGATTCCCCGAAGCCTTCATACGTGCGGCCCCAGCGCTCATCCTGCGGCACGGTGACGCACGGTGCGAAAACCCAGTTGATTCCGCTCGCCCGCACTTCCTCGGCGGTGACGCGTTCCGCGCGCTCCACCAGCGCCGGGTTGCGCGTCGCGCCCAGTCCGATGTTATGCGGAAAGATCACCGCGCCCAGGACATTGTTGTGGCCGTGGACGGCATCCACGCCGTAAAGCAACGGAATGGCCAGGCGGGTCTTCAATGCGCGCGATTGGTAACCGAGGTACATGGCGGTCCAATCGGCCAGCGTGTTGCCGCTCTTCGGGTCGGAATCGCCGCCGTTCAGCACCGAGCCGAGGAAGTATTTCTCGACATCGGCGGGATCCTGCAGTCCGTTGTGATCGGCCTGGGTCATCTGGCCGATTTTTTCGTCCAGGGTCATCCGGCCAAGCACTTCGTTAGCCTGCGGATCGAAGGAAGAGAAGCGCGCCACGGCGGGCGAAGCCGACAACAGCAAGCCGGCGGCGGCGAGCGCCGCGCCGGCCGCGCACAACATTACCGAATTACTTCGCATGATTGCACTATAGCGCGGTGACGCGGTCCGTCACATCCAGTATTGCCACTGCCCCGTCCGGAGCACATACAGCGAGAGCAGGCCGTTGGTGACGGCGTGGGCCAGCATGCAATCGGCCAGGTTGCACGAGCGGATCATCCACCAGTTGTAAATGATGCCGGCCGCCAAGCCGACTTCCCAGTACGGGCCGTGCTCGGAAGCGAACAGTACGGCCACCGCCCAGAAGGACAAGGGCGTGTAAGTCCCCAGCGGCACGCGGGTGAAGTCCTTGTCGATCAGCCAACGCATCAGCCAGCCGCGCCAGAACAATTCTTCCATCACCGGGACCAGCAGAGTACAGGAGACGGCGCGCACGGCGAGGAACCAGAAGTTACTCTGCAAAGCTACGGGAATCGAAGCGGCGGCCGCGCCGGTGATGGCGTTCTGGAACAAGTAGTGGCGCCGGTATGCGGGGCCGAACAGCAAGTCCGGGCCGATCCAGATGACGAAGACCGCGATGCCGATTACCACGCTCATCGCCGGACGGGTAGCGCGGAACGACAGGTAGGGGCGGGAAAAGCAGAGCAGCAGCGCCAGCACCGCGAAGAAGCGGATGGGGTAGAGCCAGACGGCCGGCAGCGAAAGCGTCTTCTCCACCGCCATGAGGCCGACAAAGGCTGCGAAGGGCGCCACGTATGCGAGCGTGAGGCGGGTTGCCGCTGCGGCCGGGGAACGCAAGCCTCTATGGTAGTACGGCGATCAGCTTTTGCGGCGGCCGGGACCGGCCGGCGGGCGGGCGTTCACCACCGGAACCAGCCAGTAACGATCTTCCGGTTCGGCGGCCAGTGAGGTGCGCGCCGCCATCTCGCGGTTCAGCGTGGCAATGAACTCCTGAATCTGCGCCTGCATGCCGCCCATCTTCTCGCGCATGTTGAGGATGATCTCGACCCCCGCCAGGTTCACTCCCAGGTCGCGCGTGAGATGTAGAATCACTTCCAGCCGCTCGACGTCGCCGGCGGTGTAGAGACGCGTGTTGCCTTCACTGCGGGAAGGCTTGAGCAGCCCCTCGCGTTCGTAGAGGCGCAGCGTCTGCGGGTGAATGCCGTATTGCTCAGCCACCGCCGAGATCATGAATGCCGCTTTGGATTTCGCCTTTGCCATGTCAGACCTTGGACCAGATTCCGGCGCGCGGGTCTTCGGTATCCAGGCTGGCCAGTTCGCGGAGGAGTTCGCGGGTGCGCTCGTCGCGCGGATTGGGCGCTACCAGGGTCACTTCCACGATCTGGTCTCCGCGCTGGTTGGTGCGCGAGTTGAGCACGCCTTTTTCGCGGAGGCGGAACTTCTGGCCGTTTACGGTTCCTTGCGGAATCTTCAGCAGGGTGCGTCCGTCGATGGTAGGAACTTCGATCTTGGCGCCGAGCGCCGCTTCCGAGACTTTGACGGGAACCTGGATTTCTATGTTATCGCCATCGCGGTGGAAGAGAGGGTGCTCTTCCACCTTGGTGGTGATGTAAAGATCGCCCGGGGGCGCGCCCATAGTGCCGGCGTTGCCCTTGCCCGGCACGCGCAGGCGGCTGCCGTTGCGGGCGCCCGGCGGGATGCGAACTTCGACTGTTTCGGTGCGCGTGACGCGGCCTTCGCCGCCGCAGGTGGGGCAGACGTTGCGCAGCTTGCCGCTTCCGCCGCAGCGCGGGCAGGTGAGGCTGAACTTCATGGCGCCGGCCATCTGCGTCACGTTGCCGGTGCCATGACACTGCGGACAGGTCACTTCGCCGCCACCGCTCGAGCCCGTCCCGTGGCAGGTGGGGCAGACTTCGTAGCGATTGATGTTGAGCTTGGCCTGCATGCCGCGGATGGCCTGCCAGAAATCGATATCCATTACATATTCGAGATCGCCGCCCTTTTCCGGGCCAGGCTGAGCCTCTTGCGGCCCACCCCTGCCGCTAAAGAACTGCGAGAAAATATCGCGGAAACCGCCGGTGTCGGTGCGCCGGCCACCCGCGAATTGATCTTGATCGGAAAAATCGAATCCGTTGAAATCCATTCCAGGGTGCGGACTCGTCGAGCCCGGCGGGGGCCCGGCGAATCCGCTCTCGGAATAAAAACCGTGCTGGTCGTACATCTCGCGCTTCTTGGGGTCGCTGAGAATGTCGTAGGCTTCCTGCACATTCTTGAAACGATCCTCGGAGGATTTGTCCCCCGGATTCAGATCCGGGTGGTGTTTGCGCGCGAGTTTGCGATATGCCTTGCGGATCTCATCCGCCGTGGCTTTGCGCGGTACGCCCAACGTTTCGTAGTAGTCGTGCTTGGGAGGAGAGGCCATGCTTGCCCCTGCGCGTTACTTCTTATCCTTATCGTCCACGTCCACGAATTCCGCGTCGACCACGTCGTCCTTGCCGCCCTTGGGCTGGCCCCCATCGCCCGGAGGAGGAGGCGGCGGTGAGCCGGCCTGCTGCGAGGATGCGGTCTTGTACATGGCTTCGGCCAGTTTGTGGCTGGCGGCGGTGAGCCGGTCGACCGCCGCGTTGGTGCGCGCGGGATCGTTTTCCGCCATGGCTTTCTTGGTTTCTTCGATGGCCGCTTCGATTTCCTTGGCTTCGGCCTCGCCGATCTTGCCGCGGTGCTCCTTCAGCGTTTTTTCGACGTTGTAGACCATGGCGTCGGCGCGGTTGCGCGCTTCAATGGTGTCACGCTGTTTGCGGTCGTCGGCGGCATGCGATTCGGCGTCCTTGGCCATCTTCTCCACTTCATCCTTGGCCAGGCCGGAAGAAGAGGTGATGGTGATCTTCTGCTCGTTGTTGGTGCCGCGATCCTTGGCGGTCACATTGAGGATGCCGTTGGCGTCGATATCGAAGGTGACTTCGATCTGCGGGATGCCGCGCGCCGCCGGCGGAATGTTGCCGAGTTGGAAGACCCCCAGCAGCCGGTTATCGTGCGCCATGGCGCGTTCGCCCTGGTGCACCTTGATCTCGACCGACGGCTGGTTGTCGGAAGCCGTCGAGAAGACTTCGCTCTTGCGCGTCGGGATGGTGGTGTTGCGCTCGATCAGCTTGGTGAAAACGCCGCCCATGGTCTCAATGCCCAGCGAGAGCGGGGTGACGTCCAGCAACAGCACATCTTTCACTTCGCCGCCCAGCACGCCACCCTGCACCGCGGCGCCCACGGCCACCACTTCGTCCGGGTTCACGCCCTTGTGGGGCTCCTTGCCGAACAGGTCGCGGACCAGCGCCTGGATCCGCGGCATGCGGGTCTGGCCGCCTACCAGCACTACTTCGTTGATCTGCTGCGGGGTCACGTTGGCGTCCGCGATGGCCTGTTTGCACGGGCCCACGGAGCGCTGGATGATGTCCTCCACCATTTGCTCAAAACGCGCGCGGGTGAGCTTCATCTGCAGGTGCTTCGGGCCGGTGGCGTCGGCCGTGATGAAGGGCAGATTGATGTCGACTTCGAGCAGCGTCGAAAGCTCCATCTTGGCTTTTTCGGCCGCTTCCTTAAGGCGCTGCAACGCCATCTGATCGCGCGAGAGGTCGATGCCGTTTTCTTTCTTGAACTCGGCGACGATCCAGTCGATCACCCGCTGGTCGATGTTGTCGCCGCCCAGGTGCGTGTCGCCGTTGGTCGATTTCACTTCGACCACGCCTTCGCCCACTTCGAGGATCGAGATATCGAAAGTGCCGCCGCCGAAATCGTACACCGCGATGGTTTCGTTCTTTTTCTTATCCAGTCCGTACGCCAGCGCCGCCGCCGTCGGCTCATTGATGATGCGCATCACTTCGAGGCCGGCGATCTTGCCCGCGTCCTTGGTGGCCTGCCGTTGAGCGTCGTTGAAATACGCGGGAACCGTGATCACGGCCTGCGTAATCTTCTCCCCCAGATAGCTTTCGGCAGCCTCCTTGAGCTTGGTCAGGATCATGGCCGAAATCTCCGGCGGTGAATACTTCTTGCCCATGATGTCCACACGGGCGTCGCCGTTTTCGCCGCGCACCACTTTGTAGGGCACCATCTTCATCTCTTCGCTGACTTCGTCGTAACGGCGGCCCATGAACCGCTTGATGGAGAAGACCGTGTTCTCCGGATTGGTGATGGCCTGGCGTTTGGCCACCTGGCCCACCAGCCGCTCTCCGCTCTTGGTGAACCCCACGACCGACGGAGTGGTGCGGGTGCCTTCCTGGTTGGCGATGACGGTGGGCTGCCCGGCTTCCATCACGGCGACGCAAGAGTTCGTCGTGCCCAGGTCAATTCCGATGATTTTTCCCATTTTGCAAAATCCTCCTCAGATAGCTCTTCTGAATATTAGGTCTGGCGGTGCCGTCGCGCTTGAGCGGTGCTTTAGCACATCACCATTATGTAACTTTAGTGTGATATTGTCAAGTTTTATTGCAGGCCGCGAGCGCGATCCAGGAGGATCTGAAGCAATCCCGGATGAGTATCCAGCGGTGGAGTCACAATTACCTCCAAGTCTTTGTATTGTAATGAGATATCCTGTAAAATACGGGGCAAATCGCGTTCCATGTGAGTGCCAGAGGTCAGGAAGTATGGGATCACACGGATGCTCCGGACTCCCCTTTCAACCAGCCGGGCGACCGCTCCGGGGAGCGACGGCTCCCCGAGCTCCAGAAAGGCTGCCTCCACATGGGGAAACGAACCCAATTCCGCCAGTTGAGCGGTGACCGCGCGGACCGCCTGGTTGGCGGCTTCCACGCGCGAGCCGTGGGCAAACACCACGACGGCTTCGGTCACGAACCGGCGCCGTGGATGTAAGCCCGCATGTGATGCAGCTCTTCGGTCTTGCGCGCCAACTCGTAATTCATCAGGTCGCGCATGGACAGGAAGCTGACCACGTTCCCTCCGCGGGTCACGGGCAAATGCCGGCAGTTGTGTTGCTGCATGGCTTCCATGGCTTCTTCCAGGGTGGCCGCTTCGTCAACGGTAGAGATGTCGATGCTCATGACCGACCGGACCAACGTCTGCTCGGGGTCCAGCTTTTCGAGCACCACGCGCTTCATGAGGTCGCGTTCGCTGAACACTCCCCGCAACTTTTGCCCGTTTAGGATCATAATGGCGCCGACGTGAAGTTCGGCCATTTTCCGAACCACCGCGGCCACCGTCTGGTGCTCTTCGGCATAATACAACGCGCGGTCATGAACAATGTCTTGAACTCGGGACATAATCATCCCTCCTGAACGTACCGGAACTATATCACAGACTGTGGCGGGGTTAAAGAGCATAATGAGACATGGGCGAGGGCCTGCGCTTCGAGTGCCAGCCGGGTTGTACGGCTTGTTGCGAACAAAAAGGATATGTCTACCTCACCGAGGCCGACTTGGTACGCGCGGCCACATTCGTGGGAATGACGGCGCCGGCTTTCGAACGAAAATACGTCTATCGCACGGCGAAACAATTGCGGCTGCGTGTGCCGCGGCAGGCGCAATGCCACTTTTTGCGTGACGGCGGCTGCTCCATTCACCCGGCGAAACCTACCCAATGCCGCACCTTTCCCTTTTGGCCGGAGCAGGTGGAGAGCAAGCGGGAATGGAAGAAGACCGCCCGATACTGTCCGGGAATGGGTCAAGGGCCGCTCGTACACATCGACCTGGCGCGAGAGCAGGCTCACGAAATGCGCGAAGCCTATCCCGCGCAGTATCCCTGAGAGCATTGCAGCAGCTCAGTTTCCCCGACCGCCCGTGTGGAGCAGGCTTTCCAGCCTGCAACGCCGGTATTCCTGTCGACGCGCCGGCTACCGTAAATACTTGTTGAAGAAATCGAGCGTGCGCTGCCAGGCCAGTTTGGCCGCGGCTTCGTCGTAGCGCGGCGTCGTGTCGTTGTGAAAGCCGTGGTTGGCGCCCTGATAGATATGACCCTCGTGCGGGACGTGGGCCTCGGTCAGCGCGGAGTCGAACGCCGGCCAGCCGGACGTGATGCGGGTGTCGAGCTGAGCGTATTGCGCGTTGACCGCCGCCTTGATCCTTGCGGCGTCCGCGGCCGGCGGCTGGACTCCGTAGAA
>Ga0209039_10000497_pt1 | contig 38283 bp, 26 predicted proteins | sample BogFormECP12_OM1_FD_188238 | JGI IMG/M metagenome (GOLD analysis project Ga0209039, IMG submission 188238) | Bog forest soil microbial communities from Calvert Island, British Columbia, Canada - ECP12_OM1 (SPAdes) (version 2) | ecosystem: Environmental > Aquatic > Freshwater > Wetlands > Bog ...
TCCTCGAAAGCGATTCGAACGTAAAGACTTTGTTTGCAGAGAATTACGGAATTAGATGCCCTCGGCAGAACCACTTTCGCAGTAAACTACCGCTAGGGGTCGGCGCCCCGTTTCGGACCCTGAGAAGCATGTTGGTGAGCCGCCACAATTGGCGCAGGCTGGAATCTTCCAACCTCTGCATGAGCAGCGCTTGTTCGTCCCGGGGAGCCGTGAGCGCCGCGAGGTTCTCCGGGGATTCCATTTCTTCGATTTGGTCCGAGATCCTTATGCAGACCCTTCGGTGGCTTTCCTCCATCTCCTTCAGTTGCGCCCGGGCCTTGCGGAGCGCGGCCTTCCGTTCCGGGCCTTCTTCCAGCTTATTCAGAGACTTGAGGAGAAGGAAAAATTCCTGCATCCGCTCGGTGCGGTCATCGGCAAAGTATTTCATAAAGGTGTTGATTTCGGCGGGAGTGGGACCGTTACCGCGGCGCCTCAGCGCGGTGGCGAAGTCCTCGTAGCATTGCAGGCTTTCATGGGCCTGAAGGCGCTGGGGCATCGTCCTGGTTTGCTGGAGTTCCTGCACGGCCTTGATGCGCTTCAGGGCGAGACCGTTCCGCATGCGTGCGGCGCGCTTCATCCGCCACAGGGTATCCCCGATGCGCTCCCGCAACTCCCCCTCCAAGCCCTCGATCAAATTGTTTGCCAGGGAATTCATCAGATTGGCATACTCCTCCGGGTCTTCCCCCAAGGCGGCGAGCGCCCCGTTCTGCGCCTTGGCGTAGAACCCGTGACGCAAATTGGCCGCCGCCACGCGAGCCTTGCCCTCGGGCGTCACCGCACCGTGTGAGTGGGCGCCGTTGGCGCGGTGCGCAGCCAGATTCTCCTCGGTCATTTCCGGTTTCTTGACGAGCGACATGATATACCTCCAATGAGCAGGTGTCAGGTGTTAGGTGCCAGGGGGGACTCGGGAATCGGGGCTGGGTTCTGGAAGTTTTCCCCTGCCCACAGCCCCCAGAACTTGATGTCCAGCGTCTAGCCTCTACACATAGCTTTACTGCGTGAATTCCCCCCGGCACCGTTCTCCACCTGATAAACTAGCTCGTTGACGGCCAGGGTCGCTGGGAATGCCGACGAATCTGCTTAAGATAGGAACATTATGGCCGATGTTTCTTTCAAAATCCTACGGGCAGGAAAGGGTACTGCGGGATTGCCAATTTTCGAGCGAGCCGTGGGGGCGGTTCGCGAACCGCCCGCCAGCCCGCAAAGCGGGCGAAAGACCGTAGCCCATGGCGCAAGCCCTGGGGGAATCGGCCCCTCACTCTGCCCGAGCCCCGTTCGGAGCGAAAGAAATCACGACTAAGGCGAGTGTAGCGCCTGTTCTGTAGGTCCGCGGCAATTCGCGCCCGCCAGCGCTCAGCCGATCGGTTCACTGCTGCCTCCGCACGCATCGTGCGGAGCTTGTGGCACGGCCATCCCTTCGGCAAGCTCGGGGCAGGCTTTGGCCATGACTTGCCACGGGCGGGACGCCCGTGCCACGAATGGATCTTCGTTAAACTCTGGACGCAGCGAGCTGATTACAAAAGAGTCCTTGCATTTAAATCCTGGGCGGCTTGCAGCACATTTTCCGGCCTGCCGAGATCACGCCAATAGTATTCATCGGCCCGAAAGGCCAGGATTTTTTCCTGCTGGGCAGCAAGGCGCAGGTAGGAGTTCACGATGGAGAAAGCGCCTTCTTCCGTCATCATCGCCAGGAAACGAGGAGAAATAATGTGGATGCCGGAAAAAGCCAGCGCCTGCGCCCCCGGTGAAGGGCGCACGAATTCAGGGGTTTGATCGCGCCCGGATCGTCGGCCGCAAAGCTGGAGTTGCTCGTCGAAGTAGAGGTATCGAGCCGTCTCCCGGTTTTGCACCGCCAGGGTGGCGAGCGCCTGGTTTTCCGTATGAAATTGCACCATGCGCGGGAGATCAATCGTGCTGATGACATCGACATTGTGCAAAATAAACGGCTCGCCCAAGTGCTTCGAATCCTCGAGGAAAAACCGGGCGGCCTTCTTCAGCCCGCCGCCGGTGTCAAGCAAGACCTCCTCACGAGAAATTACGATGCGCAAGCCGAAATTATCGTTCAACTTCAGATACTCAAGAATCATGTCGGTAAAGTGATGCACATTGATGATCACCTCGCGAATTCCATAGGCGCGCAACCGGGAGAGGTTGATCTCCAGCAGCGTGCGGCCGGCGATTTCCACCAGCGCCTTGGGGCGATCGTCGGTGAGTGGCCGCAAACGCGTGCCGAGGCCGGCAGCCAAGATCATCGCTCTCATTTACCCAAGTTCTCCAATTCAAAATGCCGCACCACCACCTCCACCCCGGGTCTTTCGAGCAGACGTCTCGCCAATTGCTCGGCCAGGTATACCGAGCGATGCTGGCCACCGGTGCAGCCGAACGACACCATCAGGTTCTTGAATCCGCGACGCTGATAATTGCTCACGGTGGCATCCACCAGCGACATGACGCTAGCGAGGAACTGGTGCACGCTCTCCTGCTGATTAAGATAATCGATCACCGGCGCGTCTTTGCCGGTGAGAGGCTTGAAGCGCTCTTCCCGTCCGGGATTCGGGAGGCTGCGGGCATCAAAAACGAACCCGCCACCGTGCCCGGTCCCGTCCTTCGGCTGGCCGCGGTGGAAGGAAAAACTGAAAATTCGCACCGTGAGATTCTCTGCTTCGCAAGCCAGGCCCTGCAATTTCTCCGAGCCCAGCATCCTCTGGAACGTCTCCAGCAGCGTGGGTAGCGGGATCGGCAGTTGGACGTGGTGATGCAGCCAGCGCAAGTTCTTCAGCGCGTACGGCACGCTTTGCAGAAAATGAGCTTTGCGCTCGTAGAAACCGCGAAAGCCATAAGCGCCCAAGGCCTGCATGATGCGGACGTAAACGTAAGCATAGTAGTGCTGCATGAAGACTTCGCGCCCCAGCTTGATGTAACCGGCAAGGGCATCGAGATAATGATCGAGCAATTGCTGGCGCAGCTCGGGCGGCAGATCCGCCTTGCCATCGTACAAAAGCGAGGCGATGTCATATTGCAATGCCCCTCGGCGGCCACCTTGGTAATCCAGGAAGAATGGATGGCCGTCCCGCAACATGACGTTTCGCGATTGGAAATCCCGATAGAGGAAGTAACTGTGGCTGGCGCTCAGCAAGAACTTCGTCAAGCGTCCGAAATCGTCTTCCAGCGCTTGTTCGTTAAAGGGGATGCCAGCGAGTCGGAGAAAGTAGTACTTGAAATAATTCAAGTCCCAGGCGATGGATTGGCGATCGAAGCTCGCGCGCGGATAGCACACTTGGTAATTCAAATCGCGGCCGGCTTCGATCTGAAAGCGGGGCAACACGGCCACCACCTGGCGATAGGCTTCCACTGCCCCGGGAGCGATATCTTCGCCGACACGATTATTCGACAGAAACTCAAAAAGTGTCGTATTCCCCAGGTCTTCTTCGAGGTAAGCTCCGCGGCTCAAATCTTCCCCATAAATTTCCGGCACCGGCAGGCCGTGGCGGCGAAAATGCCGGGAAAACTCGAGGAAAGCGACGTTCTCTTCGCGCACGTCATGCAAAATCCCGATGGCGCTGGATTTTTCGCTGGCCACCCTGATGATGTTGCGCCCTGAGCCGCCGAGCTGGCCCTGCAACGGTTGCACCCGTGTTACGGGTGAGTGGAAATGCTGCTCAAAAAGTTCTTTGAGGACGTCCATGAGTATGACTTCCAGTGGTTACGCACTTTCAAATTTCATGTACGACGCCGACCTTCGGCTCCCCAACTGCTACGAAGATATCACCGAACGCGCGATACAACAAAGAGAAGGCCCCAGGGCTCCGTTAAATTCCACCAAGTTCCCCGAAGGGGAACAAGATCATGAGCCGTGGGCGAAACCTACGGACAGGGAGCGGCACAATATTCGACCCCGCAGAGGTCGAACATCCGTCCGCCCCGCTTTCCACCGGTTGCACCCATGGCCTGGAGTTTCCACATTTTGAAGTGCGGGATTCGTTCTCAAACGCTCCAATCGTGACAAAAAATCCGGCGGTTTCAGCAAAAAACGTGGGCTCTTGTATAAAATGTCGTTTAGTTTCGTATAAGTTTCGCCTTTTTCCACGGACAAGTTGTCATCTTTTTCTTTGTTTTCATACACATCTCGGCTTCGGTCGTGAAATAATTTATTTTCTCGTCGCTCTGCGGCACTTTTCCCCCTCCGCCCGGACCTTGGAACCTTCCCTGCGTCGGATGATTTGTCCGGTGTTTTCTGCATCGGTCTGGGCATTGGTCCTTTCCTCCCGGTCACCCGGTGGGGGCGCCGCGTTCCCTCCCCTCCCTCCATACTAGGCTAATCACGAGCCCAAGGGTCATGTCAACAGAATTCTGCGCCGTTTTCCTACCGGCAGGAAGAATCGTACAAATTGGCTTCACTTTTCCTACCGGCAGGAAACCCGGAGTGGCGGGTTCCGATATCCAGTCCTCTTCGCGCCCTCTCACCCCGGCTGGCGCCGCGTGAATAAATGTAGAAACTCCAGTCCACGGGTTTCACCCATGGCTAATGACCTTCGGCCCCTACGGGGTCGCCACGCTGCCTCGACTTTGACGGGACCCTGGTCGTCCGCCACTTACTGTTGCGCCACTTACTTAACTTATGGTGTCTCGTGGGTATAATGGCGTTCCGGCAAGGAGGTGGTCTGATGGGGACGATAGATCCAAGAATCGTCCGCACTCTTGCCGTGATCGAAAGCGACTGGGCACAGCGGCTGACAGTGAGCCGACTCGCCGCGCAATGGGGCCTTAGCCGATCTCGCTTTGAGCACCTCTTTAAGAAGCAGACCGGCGAAACTTTTAAATCGCACTTGCGGGGGGTTCGCTTAGCACACGCCAAATCGCTTCTCGGCGAATATAGTTTGACCATTAAGGAAGTTGCTTTCCGATGTGGGTACTCAAGCAGTTCAAGCTTCGCTCACGACTTCAGGAAATTCCTTCATTCATCCCCTTCTAAACACCGCCGTAGCACATTTTGACAATAAATAGCATATTTTATCAACTGATTTATGTAGACAGCGTTATCATGAGGCTCTAGTATCCCCCCGCTGAAACTTTGGACGATTGTGCCGCACGGCGAGCAAGCCACGGTGCCGAGGCACATAGAGGCAGGGTTAATATTTGGCGCTGGCCACGCTAATTTGCTGCGTGATCGCACCTTGGGAGTACGAACCTTCTAGCGGAGGAAAGAAATGGAAGCAACGAGCCGGCCAAGTAGACTGGAAAGTTTCGCCAATCTCGCCACGATTATCGTATCACTCGTTCTCACGGTAGTTTTGATCAAGGTCTTTTTGCTCCCCCAATCAAGTCCGATGTCAGGCCGCGCGGAGTCGCGCGTCGGAATGAGCCTCAAGCAATCCCTGCCCGACGTCGATTGGGCCAAGAACAAGCGGACGCTGGTTCTCGCCGTCTCGACTCAATGCCACTATTGCACGGAAAGCGCCCCGTTCTTTCAGAGGATCCAGAAGGAAAGGCCGGAGGGTTTGAAAATGGTCGCGGTGCTGCCGCAAGCAGTGGACGAAGGCCGCAAATATCTCGACGGCGAGGGCGTGCACGTTGACGACGTGAAGCAGGCAACGCTCAGTACTATCGGAGTGACAGGCACGCCGACAATGTTGCTCGTTGACGGCAAGGGAACCGTGGCGAAGGTTTGGGAGGGAAAGCTCCAGCCGGATCAAGAAGCAGGCGTGTTGGCCGCGCTGAAATAGGACGCATCACAATAGCGGGTCCAGCCAGTCGGCTTTGACCCGCCGGCATTTGTCAGCCCCCGGATGGCTGACGGGCAGGGAGCCCGCTGCGCATGGGACCGACAGCGCCACGCGCAGGGGGGACGACCGGGAGGAGGCGAAAGATGTCAAAGATACTGCAACGCCTTAACGTGCTGGTGATTTCGCTACTGGCGCTAGTGCTGACCTCGGTGCTGGTGGCCCAGATCAAGCCGGGAGTTCGTCCGACCGCTCAAGCCGCATCGCCGGACGAGGAAGGTGTGTGGCCGAAAACGCTGGAAGTCAGTCCGTCAGAGCCGGGTGACCCTGTGAGGCTGGTCAGAATCCTCAAAGGGGGCGAAGAAATTGTGCCGGGAACTTACATTTTGCCGGAGGTGTCGGCCCCAATTGGTGGCAACTTGGTGAACCTTCTGGACGGCTGGCTGAAGGACATGTCGATTGTGCTGGAGAATGATTCCTCGAAGGACATCATCTCTGTGGGAATCGGTATCGTGTTCCCAGCGCGCGACACCAGCATCGAATGCTCCGACATGACCGGTAACAAGTCGCCTCACGAACCATGGTGCGAGGCCCACCCCCATTGGTGCGACGGCGGATGCCCCTCTCTAATGGAAGATTCCCTGCATTGGGGGCGGGTGCCAGTCGACACGGCGAAGGCGTTGCAGGCCCGATACTCTGCTGAGGGCAGAGGCGAGGTCACCTACCCCGAACCTTGGACTATGCCGCTGCAAGGTAAGGATTCGCTGAGGCTCACCCCGGGCTCGCGGGTCGCCCTTTCCCCGGCTGACGCCGGCAGGTCCCCGGCTGTAACCGACCCGCGGCACCATTTCCATGGCAACGTGGATATGCTGCTGGACCGCGAGGGATTGGAGAAAGCGGAAGGTACTACAGAGTCCCTCATCAGCCGCGCGCACTCGAAGTTCGGATGGGCGTACCGCGCCGTTCCAAAGTTCAATGTGGGAATCGTCGTCGTTTACTTTGATGATGGATCGATTTGGGGGAATTTCGGCTTCGGCTATGGTGTTCCCAACCCGGATGGCATCTTCAGCCGCGTAACCGAGAGCGAGCTTGCTTTATGGCGGGCTCAACACGATCCCCTGGGGAACTAAGCTCCGGTTTCAAGCGTCCGACCGGCTGTACGGCAGGCTCGGTCGATATCAAAAAAGGCAGGTGGCCCCACATGAAGGCGAGGCGCTCATACACCCTATTGAGGTTGCTGGTCTTGGTGGGCTGCATCCCCCTTCTCCAGGTGCGCACCACGATTCCCCTGGTACGCGCGCAGTCGGGGTACGTGTGCGGGGTCTTTCAAAGTAATGGCAATGCACAGTGTCCCTCGTCCTGCACCACAGGAACGTATATCGATTATTGGAGCACCGGCCAGGGCTCCTATCAGGGGTATATAAACCCTGCCCCGTGCTCGGGTGCCTCATGTGTCCAGCCCCTTTCGTACAATGGCTTGGAGAACGACTCGCAAGAGGTGATACCCCCTCAGGTGCAGTGTACTACCTGCTGCTTTGATTACGGCTGGGCCTGTGGCAGTCAGTTTCCGGGATGCACAGTTGACCAGCAATGCTGCTCGCCAATGTCTTGCGTCACCGCCGGCATTTGCTGCGAGGCAGACGGTGGAACTTGCAACCCGAACGATGCCAACGTCTGCTGCGGTATCTGCGGGGGCAATAGTAAGTGCTGTGACGCCTCGCTCGGTCAGACTTGCACCGTTTCCAAGAACTGTTGTAGTTTTCCTAATACAATCGTCATCTGCCAGAACACCACCTGCTGTATTCAAAAAGGAAGTCCGGATCAGGGCAACGCTGGGAACTGCTGCAGTGGCTGCAGCGAAAGTAATGCCTGCGCGCAATGCGGCGGTACACCAATCATTATCGACGTAGACGGTTCGGGGTATAGCCTTACAGACTACGCAGGTGGGGTGAAATTCGATATCTTTAACACAGGTACGCCCATTCAGATCAGTTGGACTGCTCGGGGTTCCACAAATGCGTTCCTTGCTCTGGATCGGAACGGCAACGGTAAAATCGACAGTGGTGCGGAGTTGTTTGGAGACGTCACTCCCCAACCCCCGTCCGACGACCCCAATGGATTTCTCGCCTTGGCCGTATTCGACAAGCCGGAGAACGGCGGAAACGGTAACGGCATGATTGACCCCGGCGACGCGGTCTACTCCAAACTTCTCCTGTGGATTGATGCCAACCACAATGGCATCTCCGAACCAAACGAGCTGTACACACTTCCAGAACTCGGTGTTGATTGGATCTCGTTGGACTATAAACTCTCGAGGCGAGTGGACCAATACGGGAACCGCTTCCGCTTTCGGGCCAAAATCGACGACGCGGGTCATTCGCATGGCGACCGTTGGGCGTGGGACGTTATACTCCTCACCTCCCCCCCAGGTCGGTGACGTGGGTAGCAGGCCAACGCGTAGCGGCTCAGCTTTTCGATCTGCTTATTCCGTAGTCGGCCTCCAGCTTCAACATCTCACCGGTGGCGAGTGTGCGCTTGGCCGACCACAGGCCCATGGCTGGCTGGCGCAGAGCCCGCATTTTGGGCTCTGCGTCTTGTCCTGTCCAACGTGAAAGCGTCAATATATCTGTCAGCACCTCAAAATGAAGCTGCTAGAGACATGAACCGCAGGGCTGCGCTCGCCCTCCGCCAGCCGGCCCGAAAATATGCATGATAAGGTGGATTAACTACGCTATAACTCAATACCCCTACCACTGCCGCTTTTCCACTCGCGGGCGCTCCGCACGGCCCATCGATTTGACCTCAATGGCCGGATGTTCGAGCCCGCGCAGTTCCTCGATGTTGGCGCAAACCTTCAGCACGGCGTCGGCGATGTCGTCCGTATCCTTTTTCGAACCGAGGAAAATGTGGTGAGGGAGCCAAATCGCCTCTTCGTAGGCGGCGCGCTCGGAGACAGGGCAGTGGAAGCCGGTCTTCAAATCGCGCGGGGTCTCACGGCCCCAACTGAGCGCCGGCCAATCGCCCGGTTCCAACGGGAAGAGCTCGCTCTTGTAAACCGGTTCGTAGAAAAGGCCATCGCAGGGGATGCCTTCCATCTCGAGCGCGCCCAGGACCGCCGCGCGGGGAATTCCGCCGAAATGCTCGGGCAGATATTTGAAGACGAATTGGTACGCCGCAGTGCGCGTCTGGCGCTTGTCGCGCTGGAGGAATGCGAGACCGGGTGCCCCGCGCAGGCGCTTCTCGAAGTGGTCCATATTGGCTTGGCGGACCTTGGCTTGCTTCGGCAAGCGTTCGAGTTGCGCGGCCAGAATCACCGCCTGGAACTCGGTGAGGCGATAATTGAAACCGATCAGCCGGTTCTGGTAGTGATCGGTCGCGCTCGCTCGGCCGCAGTTCGTATAGGACTGCGCGCGCTCGAAGTATTCCAGGTTGCTGGTAATAACGCCACCGCCTTCTCCGGCAGTCATCAATTTGCTCGACTGAAAACTGAAGCAGCCCACATCACCTGTAGCGCCTGCGCCCTTGCTGCGCCACTTGCCGCCGTGGGCGTGCGCGCAATCTTCAATCACCACCAGGTTGTGGGCCTTGGCGATGCGGCAGATCTCATCCATATCGGCAAAGCGCATGGCGAGGTGCACGGGAAGGATGGCGCGCGTCTTGGGCGTCAAGGCCCGCTCGATGAGCTTCGCATCCAGACAGTACGTGGCGGGGTCGATGTCCACAAATACCGGCACGGCGTTGAGGAGCAGGATGGGCCCGACCGTTCCCTCCCACGTGTAGGCGGGCACGATGACTTCGTCGCCGGGCTTGATATCCACAGCTTTCAAGGCGATCTCGATGGCGATGGTTCCGTTCGCGACCGCCATCCCGTATTTTGCGCCGTGATAGCGCGCGAATTTCTGCGCGAAGGCGTCCGCAATTTTGTTGGGGAAGGGATAGCCGCCCCAGTTGCGGCTGGCGAGCACTTTCTGAAGCCCTCGGGCCTCCTCTCGCGTATAGATCGGCCACGCCGTGAAGGGTTTCTTGCGGATCGGCTTGCCACCGGTAATCGCCAGTTTACCCATCGAAGTCCCTCCTATGGGGGGAAAGTCAGAACTTAGTCCTTACCTTTCGACGCGAGCGATGTTCGAGTAGGCGGATTCGCCCGCGCCGTTAAGCGCCCGCACCCGGTAACAGAGCGTCTGTCCCAAGGGCGCGCTGGCGTCGCGATAAGATTTGGCGTCCGCGGCGAGCTTCGCAATGCGCTCCCATGTGCCGCGGTTGCCGGTGCGGCGCTCGACTGCCACGCCGGTCATCCCACTGCCGTGTGTTTCCCAAGAAAGCTCGACGGAGCTGCCGGAGGCCCGGACTTCAAGCGAGCTCGGCGCCTCAGGATAGGGGTCCCAGTCGAAGAAGCTTTCGTCAGCGATGGCCAACACACTGTCGCGAACGGGAACGCCTACCAGGGTATCGGTGGTGCCGATCTTCCAGGTAAGCGGTGAGATTTCACCCGAGACCACGTTGATGAGCACGGGGCGCTTGATGCCGGAATTCGTCAGGGTCAGCGTGGCAGCGAGTGGCGGGAAAACATTTCCGGGATTGCTGTGCGCGGCCATCCAGTAAGCGATGATGGCTTTGCCGGAACCCGCACGGAAGCCGTGCGCCAGAAAGGCTGCACCCGTCTGGCGGCGAAGGGCGGGGATGTCAGTTGACTGGATCTGAATCTCAGGGTCGAGCTTGGTATCGGAGAATAGTGCGTTCACATTCTGATATGCGGCAAACACCGGGCGCGGCGTGAAGTCATCCGGCAGATAACGCAAGCCGTGGATGAGGCCGAAATCGTCGTACTCATTGGCGTCTACGCCGGCGGCAAGGAGCCACACGAACGTCTTGACCCCCGCGGCCCAGTTGTAGAGCATCCCGCGCGTCACGTACTTGGCCTGCACCGATTCGTCGCTGCCTGTCCAGCTCGGAATGGAATTGAATTCATCATCCCAGAAGGGAATATCCTTGCGAATGCCTGGGTAGTTGCGGACCAGTTCGCGCAGTTTGGAGGGTGACTCCAAACCGTACGCCCCGCCGTCCATCGACTCGGGGTTAAGGTTCTGGCCGTAGCCCGGGTAAGTATGGTACGCGAATATATCAATCCCCGAAGCACACTGGCAGGCGTCCAGCGCGCGCCGCGCGAAGTCCCGGACGGGATCGGCCAGGCCGCCAAAGATAACTTTGGCGCCAGGATCCGTCTCGTGCACGGCGGGGATGAACGCTTTCAGCAAGTGCCCGTATTCCTCGGGGTTTCCCCACGGGTTCCAATAACCGATGTCCTCCTCGTTCCACAGCGCATAATAATGAATGCGCCCGCGGAAGTGGTCCACCGTCCAGCGGACGTACTTCGAGAAGGCTGCAATCTGCTCTGGGGTTTTCGGCGGCCAGAAAACGGAGTAGAGGCTGCGGTCGTCGTTATGGAAAGTGCTGGGCGCAGGCGTAATCTGATCCGGCTTCTTTCCCGAGGGAGATGTGTACATGGGATTGCCGTAGTGGAGTTGCACTTGGACGTCCACGCCGTTTTCGACTAACGAGTCCACATAGTCGTCCACTTCCGGCGCCACCGCATAGACCCCGCGCTTCTGTTCGACCCAGTCCCAACTGGTAAAATCGGAGCTGTTCTCGTATTGCCCAATGCGGATCCACTTCACCCCCGCGTCAAACATGCGAGTCCACCACCAGCGATTCCAAGGCAGGTAAGGCGCGCGAGGCAGGTCAGAGTTGATGCCGAAGCCGTCGTGAATCTGCAACGAGCGTTTGGGTGGGACGCGGTCCGGCAGTTTGCGCTCCGCCTGGGCAAAAGCGCGAACTCCGGGAAGCGCGAGACAAAATGTCGCTACGGCGAGGATGAACATGAATCGACGGGTGGGAATACTGAGGTCAGAGAGACGCACTAAGATCCTCCTGCTGGGCGAAAGAGTTTAGACAGACTGTTTGCGCCGCAAAATATACCACAGGATAGGGGGAAGGCAGAGGGGAATGCGAACAAACCGCGGACGGGGTTCGTTCGGCACGATTAGCTGGTCGAGCAGCTCTCGGTGACAGCTTCCAACCCGCTCACGCTCCCTCGTACGCTCCGTGCAACAGTGACTTCAGAGTTTCAAGGTCGCGTTGGGCAGCCGCCATCACTTCCCCATCATTTTCGCGTGACAGGGCAATTCCCTGCTCGTCGGACACACCGGGAATCTGGTACTCAATGTGAAGCGAGATCGGCCCGTGGAAGCCAACCGCCGCCGCCATCCTCAAGAAATCCCGGTGTTTACACATCCCTTCGCCCAAGGGACAGGTGGTTGCCTGCCAACCTTTCGTCTCGGTTTTCTTCCAATAGAAATCCTTGGCCGCCATCATCTTCATGCGCGGCATCACCAAGTTGGCGGCGATTCTCCAGCCTTCCAATCCCCCCTCCTCAGCGGCGTTTTCAAGGTCGTAGTAGTACCCTGCCCACTTCGGGTCCAAGGTGTCCATCACTCGGGCGATGTCCCAGATCTGACACCCAATGTACCCGGCGTGGTTATGAAAACCCACCTGAACCCCGTACCTCCCTGCCAGCTCCGCCAATCCGCGGAATTGCTTGCCCGCCTCCTCCAGTTCCTTGCGAACATCGACGAACTTGTAGTGATAGTACCCCGGCTTCAACAAAGGAATGGACATCTTGGCCGCCGTGCTCAGGATAGGCGCCGCAGTAGGGTCGTCGGCGCTCACCAACTCCGTGGTGATCATGGGGACGTCCAGACCTTCGGCGCGGATCGCCCCGACAGCCTTGGGGAGGTCTTCCGCCACGCGTTGTGGCATGACGTGCCCGCCCCGCCGAACGGTCAGGTCGATTCCTTCAAAACCGGCGCGTTTGGCGCTTTGCGCCAACTCCTGCCAAGTCAATTGCGGAACTGGTTTCGAGTATAGGCAGAGGGTGCCGCGAAAGGGGCCGGGAACAGGTGGGACAGGAACCGGACTGGCGGCTAGAACCCTGGCGGTCGCCAAAGTGGCTGCGGACGACACTTGCAAGAACGTGCGTCTGGAGAGTTGTTTTCCCATACCTTCTTCCCTTCTGCCGCTAAAGTCCAACAGGCATCAGCCTTGTTCCCCGATGCGCTCACACCGCGCCGATGCCGAGGCCATCGAGGTGAGAAGTATCCATGGTGCCGTCGGTGATGTGAAAGACGCCGGGAAAGCGTTTCTCCCACCCCTGGTTGGCAGCGGGCACATACTGTCGCGAATTGGCTTCAATCGCTTTCACACCCGGAACGTGCGCAGCGAGGCTGGCGGATTGAATCAAGGAAGCGCCCGGGCAGGTCAGGTCCTGCACGCACAGGAACATTTTGTTTTTTTCCATGACCGGAGTGAGGATCATCATGGTGCTCTGCCCCTTGCAGGCCTTTAACGCCGCGCCCGTGTACCCCATCTCGCGCGAGAGCAGCAGGGCATGAAGGTCGGTCAAGGACTCATCGATGACCACGGGTTTCAGTTTTGCCGCCTCAAACATCACATTCTGCCGGTGACTGTCAAGATCGCGTGCCGTGGGCTGCTCGACGTACTGAATGCGCGCAAATCCTCCCGGCGACTTCTTCTCCACCAGGTGCAGGAAATCGACAAGATACTGAACGTTGGGGCAGCGCTCGTTGAAGTCGAGCGAATAAACCCAGCCGGCGACCCCGCGCTTGGTCTCCGTTTCCGTGGCGACCCGGTCGACGCTGAGCACGCGCTCCGAGTCCCATTGCAAGTCGTCGCCGTCCAGCTTGATTTTGAAGTGGGTCAGGCCGTTATAGTTGATCCATTCGGGAAGCGTCTCCGGCAAGCCGTCGTTCACTCGATGCTTGATGTCGGAATCCACCAGCGGGTCGATGGCTGAAACCAGGTGGTACAGCGGCATGCGGGGTTTAGGTTCCTTCAGAATATATTTATCCGGGTATTCTCCCTTATATTCCGGCCCCACGTAGTAGGAGAGGTCGTGATTCATGAACTCGGGGCCATAGGTGTGATAACAGTTCAGGCCGTGCAGTTTGCCGTAGGCATCATGGACCGCGGCGTCAAAGGCACTCGCGGTGACCAGCGTGCAAAGCTTGGGAATGGGCTCGGCCAGCTTCGACTCCCGCGTGATTTCTTGGGCCGCCTGCAAGTACTGGGGCTCCAGCGCCCAATTGAGGTCAATGGGGTGGCCGTATTCTTTATAGCTCCCGGTCAGGGTGGAGATCCGCTTGGCCAGAGTCTGCATGGCCCCTTGCGTGGCGTCGTAGGAGAGAACGCGGGAAGGAAACGACCAGGTATTCGCAAGCGGCATCTCGCCGAAGCCCTTGGCGGTCTTGCCGCCGGGTGAGCTTACAGCGCAGGTCACATTCAATAGGGTGATTTGCGAGGTCACCGTGCCCCCGAATTTGATGGGGACGCGGTAGGCATAATCCTTGAATTCGAGACTCACATCTTCAATACGGATGTCCGTTCTCTTGGGTGCACTCGCCTTCAGGATGGCGGGCGTACACGCCATGACGGCGGTTACGGATTTCAGAAATGCGCGCCGTTTGACTTTCCCCATCATGACCTCACCTTTCCGCATTCACCTTCCAAGGACGGGGGTAACCTCGAAAACCCGTCCTCAGGTGGCTGCCTCGGACCGGGGCTATGCGCCAGGCTTGCGATGCTCCATGCTACTTACGCCGATACCCCATTGACCCCATCGTATGGAATCCAGATGGTACCACGACCCTTCCGTGGCAAGTACGATTTCGGAGTGTGTCAGGGCAGCTCACTCGCGAAGATCCTGCGGAGGGAATGTTCGAGCCGAGAGCCAAGAATCAGAATCTCAACCGGCAGTGGACTCTCGCCCTGAGGGTGGTGCACAATACCGGTCGGCTCATCGTGCCGAGCGCTCCCGTGATCGCCGGTTGCCGGTTGCACTTGTGGGGCGCGCGAGGTGCATGATCCGATCTTCCCGGCGGCTCGCTTCTGGAGTTCGCTTGGGACCCCGAGGAGGAATGATGCTCCGTCGCCTGTCATGCGTAGCGCGCGGCCTTGTGCCGCTGGCCGCCCTGGCGCTTCTGCTTCCCCTGAACTGCTTTCCGCAGACCGATTCGAGTGAGCCGATCAAGGTGGGCATCATCGGTCTGGACACCTCGCATGTGATTGCCTTCACCAAAAGCTTCAACGATCCCACCGACAAGGATTACGTCCCAGGCCTCCGGGTGGTTGCTGCGTACAAGGGAGGCAGCCCGGACGTGGAAAGCAGTTGGAGCCGGGTGGACAAATTCGCCGCGGAATTGCGCGACAAGTGGAAGATCGAAATTGTGAACGACATTCCCACGCTTTGCAGCAAAGTCGATGCGGTGCTGCTGGAAAGCGTTGACGGGCGGCCGCATCTGGAGCAGGTGAAACCGGTGTTCGCCGCCCACAAACCCGTCTTCATCGACAAGCCCTTGGCCGGCAGTTATAAAGACGCCAAGGAGATTGCCGAGTTGGGCAAAGCGGCGGGCGTGCCGTGGTTCACCGCCTCCAGCCTGCGCTTCTGGGAAGAAACCCAACGATTGAAGAACCCCGTAGGCATTGGCCACGTTCTGGCCTTTGATGTTTTGGGACCTACGAGCCGGGAACCGCACGTCCCCTCCCTGTTTTGGTACGGCGTTCATGCCATCGAGATGCTTTACCAGCTCATGGGACCGGGATGCGAATCCGTCACCATGCAAATCTCGGGAAACCAGGACGTGGTGGTGGGCAAGTGGAAGGACGGCCGCCTGGGGGTGATGCGCGGGTTCAGCAGCGGGCTCTATGCTTATTCGATTACCGTGTACGGGGACAAGGGCGTGCTGCACTCGGAAGATAAACCCGAAACTTATACCCCGATGTTAGTGGCCATTGCCAAGTTCTTCCGGACCGGCGTGCCGCCCATCGACCCCAATGAATCGCTGGAGACCCTCGCGTTCATGGAGGCCGCCGACCTGAGCCAAGCCCGCGGAGGAGTTGCCGTTCCGCTCAGTGAAATCATGAATCCATCCGGCAATGGACACCTCGCGGCACGCATCTACGACTCGGGTTTCGAGCTTGCGCACGACAGTTACAACGGCATCAGTTCCGCCAGTGATGGAAATATCTACTATGTGCTTTCGTCGCAAGACATCGACGTTGGCGCCCAGATCTTCTCCTTTGATCCCGCCACGGAGAAGATTCGCCACCTTGGCGACCTCACCGAAGTGTGCGGGGAAAAGGGGCTGAAGGCTATTCCCCAGAACAAGTCACACGTGCGCTTTTGGGAAGCGAACGGGAAACTCTATTTTGCATCTCACATTGGATATTACACAATTAAGAATGGTATGGAGACCGTGGGCGTCCCGCCTCCGGGCTACAAACCCTATCCGGGCGGCCATTTCCTTTCCTACGACATGGCCACCGGCAAATTCGAAAACCTGGCCATTGCTCCGCGCGGTGAGGGGATCATTTCCATGACCATGGATCCCGCCCGCGGCCGCCTTTACGGCTTGACTTGGCCTACCGGCCACTTTATCCGCTTCGACCTGGCCACGAAGGAACTCAAGGACCTGGGACTTCATTCCGGCCTGGGCGAAAGCGTCCGGGGACCGCAATACCGCACCATTTGCCGCTCCCTGGTGGTCGATCCGCGCGATGGGTCGGTTTACTTTACGACCTCCGAAGGCTCGATCCTGCGCTATCGATATGACCGCGATGCGGTGGAAAAGGTGGAGGGAGAGGATCTGCGCAAGGATTACTTCGGTTCGTATGACCCGACGTCTTCGGGAAATATGGGATACAACTGGCGGCAAGCCACGTGGTACGCACCCGAGAATGTGATTTATGGAGTCCATGGAAACTCGGGGTACCTGTTCCGCTTCGACCCGCGCCTTCCCCGCGTGGAGGTGCTGGAGCGCCTCACCTCGCTGCCGTCGCAGCGGAGCGGCATGAATGATCAGTTCAGTTATGGGTACCTGGGGTTCATCCTCGGCCCGGATGGAAAGACCTTGTATTATTTGACCGGCGGACCTATCTTTCGTGGCGGAAAGCGTGTAGCGGGAAAGAGCATTGCGGAGAAGGGTGAATCGAAGGGAGAGGAAGATCTGCACCTGATCACCTATTACCTTCCGGCCGGCAAGTACATCGACCACGGGGCCATCTTTTTCCCCGACGGCCAGAGGCCCAAAGAGGTCAATTCCATCGCGGTGGGCAAGGATGGCTCCGTGTACGCCCTTGCCGCGGTTACCCAAAACGGACACGGCCGGACCGATTTAATGCGAATTCCCGGTCCTATTGCAAGTCAGTAACGATTCACCATGGCATACTTCAAAACGGCCAGGCTCTCCCCGCCTGGTCAAGGAGGCTTCATCATGGAAAAGAAAGAACCCAAACCGAGCGAAGGCCGCAGGAATTTTCTTCAGGCCGGCGGCATGACTTTGTTAGGTCTTGCCATGCCGCGGACGCTTGCCGCCCAGCCCCGCGCCACGGAATCTCTGGCCATGTTGGGGGGCGCGAAGGTGGTCAACATCCCCGATGCAAAAATCGATGCCCTCAGGAGGTGGCCGCGCTATGGGCAGAAAGAAAAAGATGCTTTGCACCGGCTGATCGACACTAACAAGTTCTATGAAGAACTGCCCCTCTTCGAGAAGGAGTGGCAGGAGTACCTCGGTGTCCCCTTCGTCCGCGCGCACATGAATGGCTCCAGCGCCATCACCAGCATGTACTTTGCCATCGATCTTGAACCGGGAAGCGAAGTGATGGTGCCCTCTTATGATTTCTTTTCGGACTGCCTGGCCATGCGCTTTTTTGGTTACGTCCCAATTTTCGTCGATATCAATCCCGCCACGGCGACGTTCGACCTGGAGGACATGCGGCGCAAGCTCACCAGCCGCACCCGGGCGGTGTTTCCGATGCATTCCTGGGGCCTGCCTTGCGAAATGGATCACATCCGGGACTTCGCCAAGGAAAAAGATCTGATCGTCCTTGAGGACGCCGCCCATGCGCACGGCGCGAGCATGAAGGGCAAGAAGATGGGAGCCTGGGGTGACCTGGCAATCTTCAGCTTTCAGGCCAGTAAAGTATTGCCCGTGATTGAGGGAGGCATTGGGATCTACAACACCCGCTCGCATTTTGAACGCGCCGTAGCGTTTGGCGAATACTCGGCCCCGGAGAAGTTTCCGGAGGACAGCCCTGTCCGCCGCTACGCCGGAACGGGATTTGGCCAGAAGTACCGCATGCACCCCTTCGCCGCAGCGGTGGGCCGTATGCAATTCCGCAGCTTCGAAGCCACCGCCGCCCTGGTGGAAAGGAACGTCCGCCGCCTGAATGATGCCCTGATTCAGTTGACTGGACTCAGTGAGCCCCGTTGCCGTCCCGACCAGAAACGCGCCTACTATTACTCCAACATGCTGCTGCTCGACTCCGCCAAAGCCGGCTTTTCCCGCGATGCGCTCGTCAAGGCTCTCGAAGCGGAGGGTGTCCACGTTTCCACCTGGATCTACCCCGAACAGCATAAGCTTACGATTTACTCGGAACCCAAGTGGTGGCACCATGCCCCGACGATTCCAACTTCCATGCCGGGCAATGACTACATCAACGGCCAGCATTTCTTCATGCCCCTCATGTACGCCGAGGCCGACGATGTGATCGATCAGTACGTCAAGGCATTTCAGAAGATTTGGGCGCACCGCTCGCAGCTTGCGTGAAAGGCGGTCGAAGAGTCGAAAGTTGAAAGTTAAAAGTTGAAAGCGGCTTGAAGAACAGCGGGTATTGCAGCGCGGCAAAGCTGCAACCAAACGTGTCTTGTGGGTCGGAGTTCGACGTAGGCCTCCTTCAAGTGGGCGCAGCCCGCTTTGGAGTGCGGTAGCAGCAGCTACCGCTTTTCTCGTACTGGCGGTGGCGATATTCCGGTATGAGGCAAAGGCGGAAAGCGGTAGCTGCTGCTACCGCACTCCAAAGCGCTTCGCGCAGACGCGAACCATTACTTGTCTGAAAGGGGACAGGATCGGTCGCCCAAATAAGTTTCAAGATGTTTGCTAAGAAAACAAGAATTTACGACCCTGTATTGCAGAGTCATTCGGCCTTAACCGGATTACTCTGCGGCATTTCTATACGACCTCCCTGGTAGGGAGGGGAAAAGGACTAGTCGCACCATGCCACCAGTCAGAATTGCTGTTGCGGGCCTGGGCCGAATCGGGATGATCCATGCCCTGCACGTTCATGAACTGGCCCGGGAAACTGGCGATTGCACACTCGCCGGGCTATGCACCACCACTCGGGAGAAGGCCCAGCGATTCGCCGCCGAGACGGGCTGTGGCGTTCCCATTTTTCGCTCCGTCGAAGAACTTGCCGAGGCACGGGTTGCGGACGCGACGGTAATTGCGACCGCCACCCCGTGCCACCGCGAGCACGCTACCGCGCTGATCGCCCGGGGGCAACGCGTCCTGCTGGAAAAGCCCATGACGGCAGTTTTCGAAACCGACCTCGAGTTCGCCGCCCAACTTGACGGCGCCCACCCTCATGCGCTCATGCTGGCTTTCCAACGCCGGTTCGACCCGCCTCTCGAGTACGCCCATAAACTGGCGAGCGGCGGCGCCATCGGGCGGGTCTTCAAGGTTTACTCGGCCATGGAAGACTCCAGCCCCGCGCCCGACGGCTTCAAGAGCGGGGGTATCCTTGCGGATATGTCCATCCACAACGTGGATGAGGTCCTCTGGCTGACCGGGAAAATGCCCCGTGCCGCCGTGATGGTCGGCTCGAGTATTTACAGCCATCGCCTCTCCACCTGCGAGGAGGATTTCGACGACGCCCTGCTCTACCTCTGGTTTGAGGAAGAGCTGGTGGCCGAAATACAGGTTGGACGCAACCACGTCTCGGGCTATCGGACCGAAACGGTGATCTACGGCGAGGAGGGAGAAATCCAGGTGAATCGCTTTCAGCAGAAGCCGCTCGAGGTCATCGTGAAGGCCTACGGGCGGCGCGGCCGCACGGAACCTATTGCCTCCCGGAGTTTTTCCATGCGCGATTACGGTCGCCCCGTGCCCGAATTCGTAGAACGCTTCGGCTTGGCGTACAAAGCCGAACTGGCAACGTTCGTTAAGTGTTGCCAGTCCAACCAGCCATTTCCGGTATCGCAAGGCGACGGAGTGAGGGCGCAGCAGGTCATCCGCGCGGGTATGCAATCCGTCGTAAGCCCGGGAACGATAATACCTGTCTAATGCATGCCGCTGGGTTGCTTGCCGGGTTAGACCTTGGGCGTCGTGTAAGGTTTCCGATGCTCCCGGGTCAGATAGGCGTTCGCTTCCTTATCATGGCCAAAAGTTTCTGTTTTGGGATCAAACGTTACATCACGGCGCAGGTGCGTGCAGATATTCCCCAGGTGGCAGACCGTAGTCGAGAGGCGGCCGACTTCGATATCGGCGTTGGGTGTCTGGCGGCTCCGCACGCAATCCAGAAAGTTCTTCTCGTGCAAGCCACTCTCCCGCACGTCCTTGGCCGGCTCACTCAGCGCAGCGCTACCATCCTGGAAATAGACATCCCAGCCTTCGTGGGTAAGCACTAGAGTAGCGTCGGAACCGATGAACGCGATTCCTTCGCGATGTCCATACACGGGATGGTGTGGGGCAAAGCTGCGCAATTCCCAAGTCAGCATCAGGTCTCCGTATTCGTAAGTGAGCACCTGGGTGTCTGGAACCTCCTTCGCATCCTTGAGCCAGTAAATCCCGGAATTGCCCGACACGCGCGTGGGAAGGGAGTTCTCTATTCCCCCGCGCAACGTCTGAATCCCCCAAACAGCCGCATCCAGCACATGTACGCCCTGATTGCCCAGCTCGCTGTTTCCGTAGTCCCAGAAGAATCGCCAGTTGTAGTGGAAACGATTGATGTTGAATGGCTTTTTAGGCGCCGGCCCGAGCCAAACGTCATAGTCCACGGTTGCCGGTGGATCACTGTCGGGCGGGTTCCCGATGGTCGGGCGCAACTGGCACTCCCAGGTATTGATTTCGCAAATTTTCCCCAGCTTCCCGGTTTTCAGATATTCAATGGCGCTTTGAAAGTTCGGCGCACTCCTATTCTGTGTGCCGACCTGGCCAATCCGCTTGTATCTACGTACCGCATCACGCACCATTTGTCCGTCCTGAATGGTTTGCGTCAGCGGTTTTTCGATATAAATATCCTTCCCTGCCTGGCACGCCAGGATTCCAATCCGCGCGTGCCAGTGGTCGGGCGTGGCAATGAGGACAGCGTCGATGTCTTTGTCGTCCAACACCCGCTGGAACTCCTTGGTAGTCCCCGGCGCCTTGCCTTGGGCCTTTTCCAGTTCCGGGTTGATCTTGTCGAGAATCGCCTGGTCGACGTCGCAAAAGGTCTTGAACTCGGCCCCATGAGAGATAGCGCCCAAGGCGTCATTCCGTCCCTGATTGCGGCCGCCAATAAGACCCATCACGACCTTGTCGTTGGCCCCCGCGGCGCGCGGGTTCCAATTCAAAAAGGAGCCCGCGGCCAACGCCGAAGCTGCTCCTATCTTCTTCACAAACGATCTGCGGGTTTCCTCAGCCATAAATTCCCTCCTTGTGTCTCCGATGCGATGGGGAACTGCAATACTGTTCATTTGGGGGGCCAGGGAATTGGATCCGAGCTTTTTCAGGCCTGACCCCCTCACCCCCCGGCCCCTCTCCCCCAAGGCGGCGAGGGGAGCAGTAACTTGAATTTACATCCCTCGCCCTGGCCCCGGAACATGGGCCGCGAGTTCCTGACTGTACTCGGGTTGATCTGGTTAATCAAGTGTGGGGAATGAGCGCTTGACAGCGAGGTTGCCGCGGCGGAGACTAATACTGCGGCATGTTCATCCGCGGCCAAGATGCGGTGGCTCTTCGAAGGTCGTAAACGAAGCAGCGCTGGTCTTGATCGATGTGGAAGTGAACCATGTTGCGAACGCGTACCCTTGATTCTCGGGTTGGATCTGGATCACCTTCACGGCTGTTAGCCGTCCTGCTGGCGTGCACGACGTTTGTTCCCCCCCCATTGCATGCGCAGGAAGGCCCTCCCCAAGAGGTTTCCACGCGCGACGTTGAGCCACCTTCAAGCTGCAAACGGAACGCAACCTGGTGATGGTCCGCGTCGTGGTGCGCGACGCGAAAGGGGCAGCGGTTGATAATCTCCGCCAGGAAGATTTTCAACTTTTTGATCACGGTAAATTGCAAACCATTCTGCACTTCTCCCTGGAGAAGCCGGCGTTGAAAGCCCCCGGCCCCTCGCCCCAGAAACCCGCCGTCGAACCGGAGGCCACGGATGAAACGGCCATGCCCGCCGCCGCGGCTCGCCGCTTCGTGGGGCTATACTTCGACGATGTGAACAGCCCCTATGAGAACCTGGCGCGCGCACGTGACGCGGCGGATCACTTCCTCTCCAGTTCGGTACAGGCGGGGGATCGCGTGGGGCTGTTCACCTCCTCGGGGCAGAAGCAAATAGACTTCACCGAGGACCTTGTGCAAATCCATCAAGCGCTTCTCGACATTCGGGCGCGCCCCATCATCGAGAATAAATCTTGCGGCGCGATCCCACCTTACGAGGCGTATCTGATTGTCGACCACCACGACGAGACCGCCCTCGCCGTGGCCACCGCTGAAATCTTGAATTGTAATCCTTGCCCTGCCGATAATAAGCAGGATGAGCAGCAGTGCCTTACCCAGGCGCAGAACATGGCGCAGAACGAGGCGACGCAGTCGCTATCATTCTCAGAAACGCAGTCCAATGCCGCCTTGCGGGGGATTGAGTCCTTGGTCCGCCGCTTGACGTCACTGCCGGGGCAACGCAGCGTGGTCATTGTCTCCGGGGGGTTCCTGACAGACACCCTCCTGTTCGAACTCAGCCAGATTGCCGACCGTGCTCTGCGTGCCGGCATTATCATCAGCGCCATTGACGCCCGCGGTCTCTACTCCGACGCCACATTCGATGCCAGCCAGAGTTCCTTCGCCAACTCAAACGGCGCGGCGGCTATCGGGCAGAGGCACACGCTGCTCGTACAGAGCGCCCGACGGCAAACTGATGGCATGCAAACCCTCGCTCTCGATACCGGAGGTATCTTTTTCGAAAACAGCAATGACCTGGAAGCCGGATTCCGCAAGGCCGCAGGCCTCCCTGAAGCCTTCTATCTTTTGGCCTTCTCCCCGCAAAATCTGAAACTCGACGGCGCTTTCCACCCCCTTCAGGTCAAATTGGTGTCGGCCAAAGGCCTCTCCGTGCAGGCGCGCAAAGGCTACTATGCGCCCAGGAAACCGAACGACCCGGCGGTGCAGGAGAAGGAAGAAATTCGCGAAGCGGTCTTCTCGCAAGACGAGACCCATGAGCTTCCCATCGACGTCCACACCCAATTCTTCATGAAGAGCGAGACCGATGCGCGCATCTCCGTCCTGACACGCATCGACCTGCGCCAACTGCATTTCCGCAAGGACGGGGACAGGAATCTCGACAACCTGACTTTCGTGACCGTGGTGTTCGACCAGGATGGCCACGTGGTAAGCGCCCAGCAAAAGTCCGTGAATTTGCACCTGCGTGACGGCAGCCTGGAAAGATACATGCAAACAGGCATTTCGAGCCGGAGCCTTATTGACGTCAAACCCGGAACCTATCTGGTGCGTGCGATCGTCCGAGATTCCGAAAGCGGCCAAATTTCCGGCCTGAACCGCACGGTGGAAATACCTTATTAGGAGGCCGACCGCGGGGTTCTCCACGCCTTGGCTAAGGGGGCCGGCGGGTGTACACTCGGGGCAGCCAAGGATTCCGAAATTGGGGTCCGGGCCATGCTCCATCGTGGTGAGCTGATGAAGGAACAATGGAAATGGATGATCCCCGAACTTCGCGACACAATAGGCCAGTTAGAGAGGCTCGTCTATCAAGCCGTCAAGGCTGGAACGGTGGCCGAACTATCGCATGAGAATCAGCTCGGCGCGCAGGCGATGCCAGAACACATGCACCTGAAACACGTCCACAATGCCCTGGAGTTTGCCGACCTGCGGGACGGACCGCCCTACGAGATCACGGTAGAAGGCAATACCGTGAATCCCCTGGCCCACGTCGTTACCCATTGGGCCGTCAAAGGGCAGGTCGAACAGGCTCCTTCCGTAAGGGCCGCTTTTGAAAAGCTGGTGGCCACCGGCGCCTCCGCTCATCACGCCGAACACGTTCTTGGTGCATTGCTCTTGGAAGCGCAGTGGGCGGGGGCCCACGCCGTCAGAACTGGGAAAGACACCGGGAAGGTGCTGGCAGCTTACAATCGCAAACTTCAAAAACTCGTCCGGGATGCGGCCTTTCGCAGGAAATTCACTCGGCAATTCACGGCCGATCACTTTGCGTTTGAATAGTATTGCTCTCCATAAGGGACGGCATAAGCAGGTTCGCCTGATCCCCCCTGCCGCCACTTTGTGGTCGGGCGATGGGATTCACCGTCGGACGAGAAGGCAGAGTCCCTCAAGTTTATACCGATTCGACCGATGAATAACGGTAGAGGATAACGCCATGGATCAGCTCATCGTGACAAGCCGCCAGCCAGATGGACGCTGGGTCGCAACGGTGCCCCAATTTCCGGGCCTGGCCGCCTACGGGCAGAGCCGGCGGGAAGTGCGTGTCCTGGCGCGGAAACTATGCGCCATTTTGCTCGACGAGAACATGCGGCACAACGATAGAATCCTCGCTTTCTATCCTGGAGAGATCCCCCACTCCGTTCGGCCGGGATTTGCGATTTAGCCTCTTTTCCATGCTGTGCCCCCCTCTGGTATTGGCGGGCGGCACAGCGCGGCGGAGAAGCAACCCATGGAGGATTTCACCGCAAGGTTGACACTTGTCGCCCCACGTGCTAATCAGACAGTAGCATCTCGCAACGCGCTGCGGACACAAAGGGTTTAAGGTTCGCACCTGTTCGTTTCGCGTGTTGGCAAGGGAGGAACCTCGCATGTCCAAAGTCATGACACGGCGCAAGTTCATGGGTAAGACAGGTCAGGCGCTGGCAATGGGTGGCACTGCGGTATGTGGGGGGTCGGCCCTTACGGCGCGTGGCGCCACGCACCGCCCGGCGAAGGGCGTTAACTACTATGAGAAACTCGGCATTCGCCCCTTCATCAACGCCGCGGGCACTTACACCGTCCTCTCAGCCTCGACGATGCCGGAGGAAGTGCAGGACGCTATCAGCATCGCCTCGAAGTATCCTGTCCAACTCGAGGAATTGTTGCGTGCCTCCGGTGAGTACCTGGCGAAGCGCTTGCAATGCGAGGCCGCGCTGGTGACCGCGGGAGCTGCCTCCGCGCTCACCCTTGGCACCGCCGCCTGCGTTTCGCGCGGAAATGCCGACGCGATTTTGAACATCCCCCTCGACATGACGGGGCTGAAGAACGAGGTGATTGTCCAGAAGACGCATCGCTACGATTACGACCACGCCCTCCGGAACTGCGCAACTCGCTTTGTGGAAGTGGAAACGCTCGCGGATTACGACGCGGCGTTCACCGAGCGGACGGTGATGGCGCACTTCTTCAATGCGGCGGAGGGGGGCCAGATCAGCCGCGAGGACTGGGTCCGCGTGGCGCATCAACATGGCGTGCCTTGCTTCAACGACGCCTCGGCGGACGTTCCTCCCGTCGCGAATTTGTGGAATTACACCAAGATGGGATTCGACCTTGTGACATTCTCGGGAGGAAAAGGCATCCGCGGCCCGCAGTGCACGGGCCTGCTGCTGGGGAGGAAGGACCTGATCGAAGCCGCCATGAAGAACAATTCCCCCTACTCCAACACCATCGGCCGGGGCATGAAAGTTGCCAAGGAGGAAATTGTCGGGCTCGTGGCGGCGGTGGATTGGCTGCTGGCCCAGGATGAAGACGCCATGCAAAAGGAGTTCCAGCAGCGGGCCGAGCGTATTGCCGAGCGCGTGAAGAGCGTTCCCACTGTCGAAACTCGAATTACTGTTCCACCCGTGGCCAATCATGTCCCGCACCTGCAGATCACCTATGATCCCAACCGGATCAAACTGACAGGAAAGGAAGTCATGGCGAAAATGCGGGAGGGGACACCTCGCATCGAACTTAATCCCGCAACCGGAGGCGGTTCTGCAAGCAAAGGCCTGGAAAGCGAGGTCAGCACGATCGTCGTGGGCGTGTGGATGCTCCAGCCCGGCGAGGACTTGGTGGTGGCGCGGCGGCTGCGCGAGGTGCTGCTGGAAGCGGCGCGCGCATGAGAGACTGCACTTCCCGGCTGTCGTCCTAAGCCCTTCGCTGTCATTCTGATCTCCACGGACGCGAGCGAGCCACAGAAATTCCACGGATTTCCCGCCCGGAGTCGTTGGACACCGCACAATAGTAGTGGTAGAGATCGCGCTGGTATTGAATCAGTGATGGTTTATGGGCATAAGTGGAATCGATCGACCCTTTAGGACCGATGTCGATCAGAATCTTGCTGCACTTTGTTGTGTGCAGCAGGTCGGGACTGGTCGCTGCCAGGTCTCTTGCCACACCTTTAGCATCGAGTCCGTAGTAATAGAGAACCCACTGGTGCCCGTCTTTTAGGACACAAGGGTCGCTCGCAAATTTTTCGTCAGGGCTGCCCGCGACACCGTTGGCAATGACGGGATTCGCGGAGTAGCGCGTCCAGCGCTTCAAGTCCTTGGAAATGGCCACACCGGTCTGTTCCCGCCATGACCCCTCGGTCTGATTCTTCGCGTTGTAAAAGATGTAGTACTTGCCCTCGTGACGTAGAACACACGGCTTATAGAGTCCGCCCCGCTCCCAAGCGGCCCCATCTTCCGGCCTCAAGCAAGGTGGATCGACAATCCAGTTGCGCAAGTCTTTGCTGCGGCAGAGGCCAATGACGGCGGCTCCCTGTTCGAGCCCCGCATTCGGGTAGGCATGGTATGCGCCCAAAAAGTATCCATCTACTTGCGTCAATTCGCCGGGTGAATACAACCCGTTCTCTCGCAGAATCCAATTCAATGCCACATTGTATTTCAGCGTCGAAGAGGATGGATCCCGTTTCAGGATGCATCCTTCCTTTTTCCAATTCACCAGGTCCGGTGACAAGGCCAGTCCGGTCTGGTAGCCGACGCCGTCGAAGGCAACGAACGTCATAAAGTAGGCGCCTTGATGGCGGAAGACGGAGGGACAATCAACGCTGACCTTGTCGAAACTGCCCTCTTGACCTGAGGCGGTCAGCACGTATTTCCCAAGTTTGTAAGGTGTACCGATCCTGTCGAGGTCGTACTGCGCCCAGCCGCGCGTGGCCAGCGCGAGCAATCCCGCGGCAATGAAATCCCGACGCGTCAATGCCCTTCCCGCTCCGGGCAGGTTGTTTCCTGCATCCACCGGCATTGCATCCCTCGTTCCTCGCGCTCTGATGTGGCTGCGTACAAGGAGAAAGCCTCCTGGCCCGAGCGCTGCCGCGCCGCTTTTTAGTGCCCTGTGATCGAGACATAGCGAAGCTGCTGCTTCACCATATCGCGCGGGTAGACGATTTTCACGTCACCGGGCTTGCCGCTGTCGCCGGGCACGAGGTCAGGATTGATGCCGCACCAGAAAGTGGGCAGGTCCAGGCCTTTGTAACGCTGCACCACCTGATCGCGCCACTCGGTGTTGAAGTGGATACCGTATTTGGAGATGAGCGCCTTGGCCGCGTCGTAATCGCCTTCCGCCTTGATGCGCATCAACTCCGCCAGCAGCATACCCACCCCCTTGTGCATCTGGTCGTAGTCCTTCACCACCAGATAAACCTTGCCCTCGCGCTCCGCGGGCTGGATGGCGCCGGTCTTGTCGCGGATGAAGTTCACAATCAGTTGCGTGCCGCGCCGGTGGTCTTCCTCAATGGTGTCGCCGGTGGGAAACTCGTGGAGCTGCGCCAGCGCCGCGCGCGCCTCGGTGTCGTAAGCAGCCTTGGCCACCTCGAGGTTAGGGATCGCGCCCATCTCTGTCAACTTGGGGTCGAAAAAGTTCCACAAGGCCACCAGGTCGGCGCGCGCTTCTTCCAGGGTCGAGTAATACTCCTTCAAGTAAACCGCCGGTTCCTCCGTGAGCTGGGGATTCATCTTCCCGGAACCATGCCCGAGCACCTCGTGCATGGCCACCTCGAGATCGCTGGCAAGGACCTGGTACTTCTCCGCCCGGGCGCGTTCTTCCTCCGTGTAGGCAAATTCGTGGCTCACCTTCGTGCCGCGCGCCGCCGCCAGCGCGCGCATGGAGCCGGAAAAGACAAAACTCTTGCTGCCGTACTTGTCGTGGATTTCCGCTTCGTTCGGCAGGTTCTCACCAACGGTGGAGACATCGTAGTCGGCCGTCATAATCAGGGCTTCGACGGTATTCACGATGGGCGGATGAGGCGCGTCGAGCTTGTACTTGTCCTCCCACGGCGCCCGCTGCTCGAAGTACTTGGCGTTCGCGGCGAATTCCTTCATCAGCTTATTCATCTTTTCGTCCACGACGGTTACATAAGCCTGCATGGCGCCTTTCAGCCCGCGCGGATCCTTGTAAACCTCAATGAAGCCGTTGGTAAAATCCACCGGATTATCGTCATGGACCCAATCGATGTTGAACTGCCGCCAGTCCGCCGGGTCGCCGGTTTGATAATAGCGGATCAAATCCTTGAGGACGGCTTTCGTGGCCGCGTTGGCGTAAGGGAGGGCCAACGTCAGGTAGCGAATCGCCCGGTTCAGATCATCCGCGTACAGGCCGGCTGGAGTCTTGCCGTACGGCCCGCCAGCGCGATAAACCTGCTCCACCAGTTTGCCGTTCTTCTTCACCAGGCGTGAGTTGAGCGGATGCTTGTCGTGGAAGTCCTTCAGGTCCGCCATGGTCACGCCTTCGTAAAGATTGTTACCGCTGGCGCTGAGCGGGTCTTCACCGTCCTTGGGGTTCTTCACGGTGAGGGAGGGCTGATAGTCCGCATCGAAAATCGGCCGGCGCAGGTCTTCCAACTCCTTCAGGAGCTTCGCCTGCGAGCCCAAAGCGGCGCGATTCTTCAGCGCCTGCAAGGCCGCCGCCTGTAATTCTTCCGGCGTGAACTCTGGCAAGAACTTTTGCGACGTAAAAGCATTGTGATTCCCGTGGTTCGCCCAAAAAAGCTTGGTGTAGTCGGTGACCTTCTTGAGCACGGTGGAATCAATGCCGCGCGAATGCGTAACGATTTGTTCGAGCAGGTGCTTCAGTTCGAGTCCGTAGTAGGAATTCTGCTCGTAGGCGATGGGATTCACGGCGATGGCCGCCATCGAGAGCCAGAAGGCTAGCGCCTTCTGCGGCGGAGGAAGACCCTTGAAACTTTCCGCTTCCAGTTGCAAGAAACCCGTCTGCCCGACCCGGTCCACGAGGGGTGAGGGTGCGGTAACGTCCTGCGCCATCAGTGTGCCTCCCGCCAGGATGATTGCTATGAGAACGAACATTCGCTTGAGCAAGGTAAGACTCCCTCTGTTCATATTAGGTAGAGAGCGCTTTATACCAGATTCGGAGCGTCGGAAGCCAGCACACTTTCATCGGGCCATCGAGTGATCGGGAAATTGGGTGATTTGAGATGGGTAGAATCAAAAAATCAAAATGACATCCACCTCCCAGAGGTGAGGGATAACAATCAAAACAACAACCCTCTACCAGAGGCGAGGGATAAAAATCAAAATAACAGCCCTCTCCCTTGGGGAGAGGGTGCCCGACGGAGGAGGGCGGGTGAGGGGTCTCTCCAACCGCATTGGACTTTCACGATCCATGGTCCAATTTCACTGGCCCTTTCAACCCCATCCCCACCTACCCCGTTGACGAAATGGCTCGCCCCGCCTATAGTGGCCTTCATCCTATTAAGGGAGAAACGCCTCCTGCTTCAGCGCATCTTCCACCTTGAGGAAAACCACACCACGATTCGCCGCGAATTGCTGGCGGGCCTGACCACCTTCACAACCATGGCTTATGTGGTCGTGGTCAACCCGCGCATCCTTTCCGAAGCAGGTATGCCCGTGGAAGGGGTTCTGTTCGCCACGTGCATTTCCGCCGCGCTCGCCACGCTCATCATGGGACTGTGGGCCAACTATCCCATCGCGCTGGCGCCCGGCATGTCGCTGAATGCCTACTTCACCTACTCCATTGTCATCGGGCGGGGCGTTCCCTGGCAAACGGCCCTCGGCGTGGTGTTCATCTCCGGCATGCTGTTCCTTTTGCTCACCCTCACCAACGTCCGCGAGATGATTGTGAACGGCATTCCCGATTGCCTCAAGTACGGCACGGCTGCGGGAATTGGCCTATTCATTGCGTTCATCGGTTTCCGCAACGCCAAAATCATCGTCGCCCATCCCTCCACCTACGTGGCCTTGGGACGAATCTCCGATCCGCAAGTCATCCTGGCCGCGGTGGGCCTACTGGTAATCGCCAGTCTGATGGCCCGGCGCGTGGGCAGCGCCATCCTTCTCGGCATCGCCGCCACGGCTTTGGCGGGAATTCCCGCCGGCCTCACCCATTGGCCCGCGCATCTCTTTTCTCTCCCCCACCCCGGCGGCACTTTCCTGAAGCTCGACCTGCGCGCGGCGGCCAAGTTTGGCCTCGGCGACCTGGTTTTCATTTTCTTTTTCGTTGATCTCTTCGACAACGTGGGCACTCTGATCGGCGTGTGCGAGGAAGGCGGCTTCATGCGCGACGGCAAGCTTCCGCGCGCCAGCCGCGCCTTGTTGGCCGATGCGCTCGGCACGATTATAGGATCATTGACGGGCACCTCCACGGTGACCAGTTACATTGAGAGCGCCGCGGGCGTGGCGGCGGGCGCCCGCACCGGCCTCGGCAATCTCGTGATTGCCGGGTTTTTCTTCGCCGCCATGTTTTGCGCTCCCGTGATCGCTGCCATCCCCTCTTTCGCCACCGCCCCAGCTCTCATCATTGTAGGCTCCCTCATGTGCAGGGCCGTGGCCAGAGTCCACTGGGACGACTTCACCGACGCCTTCCCTGCCTTCCTGACCCTGGTCGCCACCCCCCTCACCTTCAGCATTGCCACCGGCCTCAGCCTCGGCATGATCTCCTTCACCTTTCTAAAACTCGCCACGGGAAAATGGCGCGAAATCAGTCCCCTGATCTGGGTTCTCACCGGACTCTTCCTTCTTCGCTACGCCTTCCTCGGCCTGCATTAGTCTCCTGAGATCCTTCCCACCGCAGAGGCGCGGAGGCGCTGAGAACAGGGATTACTGGTCCATCACGAGGTAGTCAAAGTTTCCTGGGCCCAAGCGACGCTCGAGCTGCTCGAGGATGTTCTGCACCTGAGTGGCGGTCTCATGCGGCCCGGAAATGTAGAAGGGCTTGCCGTCATGCCCGTACTCGAAACGCGTCGAGCACTCGGTGGCCTGCACATCGCCGAAGATCTGGCTCGCCACGGCATAATCCGCATGGGGGCTAAATCCCAGGTCCTGCGCGTAAGCTACGCCGCCCTCTACCAGCTTGCGGAAGCAGGCGGGATCCATCGGCTGAAGGCTCTCGGCCGCCGACCAACTGCTGCGGCGCATGCCATACTCAGCTTTGGTCACGATGGCAACAAAGGCATCCTTGACCCCCAGGCAGAACACGTCCAGAAGGAATGCGCCCATAGCGATGCGTCCATCCGGCAGCAAGCGGCTGAAAACCAGGTTGCCCATACCCAGCTCGAACAGCTTCGCCGGGACCAGCGCTTCATGGATCGGGGAATTGGCGGCCGCGGCGATCTGTGGGGCCATCCGCCCAGCCTCGGTTGCCTTGTTTCCATGCTTTTGCCGCTTGCGGTCCAGGTATTTCTGATATCGTCTTTCATGCTTCGACATGGGGATATCCTTTCAGCAGATTTATAGAAAGCAATTGTAACAAAGCCCGGCAGAGCCGCAAAAGAAAGTCAGCTCCCCGGTGCATCGGGGCGCTCCGGCAATACGTGCGCATCTTCCCCTTCGGCGTCGGTTATAATGCCTGCGCAAACGGTAAGGCGTGGCACGGGCCTCCCGCCCGTGTCTGGAGTTTCTACATTTTTCCCGCGGCGCCGGCCGGGGTGAGAGGGCGCCAAGGGAGTTGAATATCGGCAGCCCGCAACTCGGGGTTTCCTACCGGCAGGAAAAGGGCGGTCCATTGGTAAGATTTTTTCCTAGCGGTAGGAAAACCGCCCAGATTTCTGTTGACAACACACCTGGGCTCGTGATTACCCTGGGGGGTGGGGAGGGCTGGGGAGCGCGGCACCCCCACCGGGTCACCTGGAGGAAAGGACGAATGCCCAGACCGACGCGGAAAACGGAGGACAAGTTATCCGACATAGGGGAGGTTCAATCGTGGCGGCGGAGGGGAAAAGTCGCGTGGGGAGCGAGCACTGAAAAAAAAGATGTTAATAAATTACGAGCGAAGCCTGAATGTGTATGAAAACAAACGAAAAAATGACAATTTGCCCGATAAAAAAGGCGACATTTCTACACAACGGATCGACATTTACACGTATTTTGCTGAAACCGTCGGCGTTTTTGTCACTTTTCGAGCGCTGGGGAACGAATCCCTCGCTTTAAAATGTACAAACTCGTGGCACGGGCGTCCCCGCCCGTGTCGGCCACGGCCAGGATGGCCGTGCCACGTTACCAAGCCTTGAAGAGGAGCGTCCAAACGTGCGGATTAGAAGAGCGGTCATCACAGCGGCGGGAGGGAATCAGCGGGCGCTTCCGCTGCAAACACTCATCCAGGACGGCGCGGAAAAATCCGTTCTCAACATCCTGATCGAACAGGCCCTCACCGCGAACATTGGCGAAATCTGCGTGGTGGTGTGGCCCGGTGACGAGGCTCGTTACGCGCAAGCCGCCGGCAGCCTCGCGGGCGCGGTGCGATTCGTCGCTCAGCAGCACCCACCGCGGGGATACGGCCACGCCATTTACTGTGCGCGCGAATTTGTAGCCGATGAGCCCTTCCTGCACATGGTGGGAGATCACCTGTACGTTAGCGCAGCGAAGCTCGGCGTCGAGCGTCTGGTGGCGTTGGCGGAAACCGAGTCGTGCTCCGCCTCCGGGGTCCAACCCACCCGCGAAAGCCTGCTCTCCCGGTTTGGGGCCGTGGCGGGACGCCGCATGTCCGGCCGGACCGGCGTTTATCGCGTCGAGACGGTCATCGAAAAGCCTACGCCCACGGAAGCCGAACAGCGCCTCATGATGCCGGGAATCCGGGCGGGCTACTACCTCTGTTTCTTTGGCATTCACGTTTTCACTCCCACCCTGATGGATCTCCTGGGGCGCATGCTGGCCGGTGAGCCCGACGGCGCCATCACGCTTTCCGCTGCCCTCGCTGAACTGGCGCGGCAGGAGCAATACCTGGCGCTGGAAGACACAGGGCGGCGTTATGATCTCGGCGCTCGTTACGGATTGCTCACCGCGCAATTGGCCCTGGCGCTGAACGGCCGCGACCGCGATGAGGTGCTGACCCACTTGCTGGAACTTCTGGCGGAGCGTGAGCTCGCCACTCCCTCGGCGGGGGAGGGGCGGTCATGAGCGCTAAGCTAAGCGCTTTGTCGATTCGATGCGTCTGATTCCCGCGAAACGGGACACCGTGAGTGGTGAAATGACGAACACACCGGGACTACTTGTGGCCATGACGAATTCAGCGAAGGGGCGGGAGAAGGTGTAGCGTATGGGCACCATGCGGGGCGGCGGGATGGGCATGAGCACGCGCGCAGAGCACACTCCGCATGGGCGCGGAGCTCGAGCGGGGCAGGCGGAGTTGCCCAAGCCCAAGCCGAACCTGAAGAAACTGTGGCCGCAGATTTGGGCCCTGGTTGCGCCGCGCAAGTGGCTGCTGCTCGCGGGACTGGGGTTGATGGCCATCAACCGCGTCGCCGGCCTGGTGTTGCCGTTTACCTCGAAACCGCTGCTGGACAAGGTGCTCTCTGCGCAGCATCCACGACCTGACCTCCTGCCCCGCATCATTGCCCTGGTCTTCTCGGCCATGGTGGTGCAGGCCATCACTTCTTTCTCCCTCACACAATTGCTCTCCAAGGCCGGCCAGCGGCTGATTGCGGAGATGCGCCGCCAGGTGCAACGGCACGTGGGCCTGCTATCGGTCTCCTACTACGATGAGAACCGCGCCGGCACGCTGGTGGCGCGCATCATGACCGATGTGGAGGGCGTGCGCAACCTGGTGGGCACTGGCCTCGTGGACTTTGTGGGCGGCCTGCTGACCGCCGTGCTGTCCTTTCTTTATCTCCTGCATCTAAGCGTCACCGTCACGCTGACGGTCTTCAGCGTGATGGGCGCGTTCGTCTTTGTCTTACAGTATGCCTTCAAAATGATTCGTCCCATCTTCCGCGAGCGGGGCAAGATCAACGCGGAGGTTACCGGACGGCTGACCGAGTCGCTGGGCGGAGTGCGGGTCATCAAGGGTTATCACGCCGAAGAGCGTGAGGCTGGGGTTTTCGCCACCGGTGTGGACCGGCTGCTGCAAAATGTGATGAAGTCGCTGACCATGACCAGCGCTCTCTCGGCCGCGTCGATGACGGTTTTGGGGCTGGTTTCATCGGTGGTGATGTGGATGGGCGGGCATCGTGTGCTGGGGAACACCTGGACGGTCGGCGACTACTTCAGTTACAACATGTTTCTCGCGTTCATGATTGCGCCCGTGTTCCAGGTTGTAAACGTCGGCACGCAATTGACGGAGGCTTTTGCCGGCCTCGACCGCACCAGCGAGATCATGGCCGAACTGGAAGAGAATCAGAGCCCGGGGCGCACCATCAAGATGCCGCCCATTCGGGGCATGGTGCGCTTTGAAGATGTGGAGTTTGCGTATGACCCGGGAAAGCCGGTGCTGCACGGAATCAGCTTTTTGGCAGAGCCGGGAACGGTTACTGCGCTCGTGGGCTCTTCGGGATCGGGCAAGTCCACCATTATTAGCCTGCTGTGCGCCTTCCATACACCCACCAAGGGCCGCGTGGTGGTGGATGGTGTGGACCTTTCCCACGTGGACCTGAACACCTATCGCTCGCAGTTGGGGGTGGTGCTACAGGATTCGTTCCTCTTCGATGGCACGATTCGGGAGAACATTATGTTTTCCCGGCCGGAGGCGAGCGAGGAGCAGTTTCTGTTTGCCTGCCGGACGGCTCGCGTGGACGAGTTTGCCGAGCGCTACAAGGATGGCTACGATACGGTGGTGGGCGAACGGGGCGTGAAGCTGTCGGGCGGGCAGCGACAGCGGCTTTCCATTGCCCGCGCGCTACTGGCGGAGCCGCGAATCCTCATCCTCGACGAGGCCACGAGTTCGCTGGACTCCGAGTCAGAAGCCATGATTCAGGCCGGACTGAATCAACTGATGCAGGGGCGCACGACGTTTGTCATCGCCCACCGGCTCTCGACCATCCGCCGCGCCGACCAGATTCTGGTGGTGGAGCAGGGACGCATTGTGGAGCGGGGGAACCACGCGGAGCTTTTCGCACTGGGCGGGCGCTATTACGACCTTTATACCCGGCAGCACGGGCTGGAGGCCAACCTGTTCCTGGCGCCGGGCGAGGGCGACGTGGTGCCGGCGGAATAGCAGCGCGGCGGGTGCTCCCTTTCTGACGGTGAAAAGGATGTATAATCGGAGTCACGGGAAGGGCAAAGTGGAAATCCCCATTGACAGGCCAAACCCCTGTGCTCCGGGCGCAAGTTCCCATACGCCAAGCGTGCTGTCCACTGGTAGGGACCGTGAGAGCGTGGGCATCGCGAATCGCACCGAATTTGCCCTGCTCATCTTCGTTGCCATCCTCGCGACGTTGACGTTGGCCGACGGGGGCGCCGCAGGTCAACCGAAGCACGGACAAGTCGTTCCGGCGGCGCACCTGCAATCGATCACGATCGACTACCCCCTGGACGAATCGATTTTCCCTCCCGAGATCACCCCACCTACCTTCATCTGGCGCGACCCCGCAGAGAATACTACCCGTTGGCGGATTGACATCGTGTTCAGCGATGGCTCCGCGGGAATACACTCCCAATCCGCCGGTGAGCGGCTGGCCATCGGTGAGATTGACCAGCGCTGCGTCTCTGCGACGAATGAATTGCCCAAGCTTACGCCGGAACAGGCTGCGGCGCACTCGTGGATTCCCACCGCCGAGATCTGGGAGGCGATGAAGAAACACTCCGTGGCGGATGCCGCGGTGGTGACCATCAGCGGATTCAGCGAACTAGACGCCAAGCATGCCGTGTCGAGCGGTCGCGCGACCCTCCACACGTCCAAGGACCCCGTAGGTGCACCCGTCTTTTACCGTGACGTGCCGCTGATGCCCTCGGAAACCGAGAAGGGGATCATCAAGCCTTTGGCCCCCAGCGCGGTTCACCTGATCCAGTGGCGGCTGCGCGACATCGGAAAATCCGAGAGCCGTGTGGTTCTAAAGGACATGGTCACCTGCGCCAATTGCCATTCCTTTTCTCGCGATGGCAAGACGATGGGAATGGATATGGATGGCCCCGCCAACGACAAGGGGCTCTACGCGGTCGTTCCCGTCAAGCCGCAGATGACCATCAACACTAGCGACATGGTCAATTGGAATCCTTCGCACACCCGGCAGGTGGGTCTGAACCGCGTGGGGTTCATGTCGCAGGTCTCTCCAGATGGAAAGTATGTGGTCACCACCGTAAACACCTCGGAACGGCCTACCCAGAGCAACTACTACGTGGTGAATTTCAAGAACTACAAATTCCTCCAGGTTTTCTATCCGACCCGGGGAATGCTGGCCTGGTACAACCGGGATACCGGCGAGCGGAACCCTCTGCCGGGCGCTGACGATCCGCGCTACGTGCAGACCGACGGCGTTTGGAGTCCGGATGGCACTTACCTGGTCTTCGCCCGGGCGGAGGCGAAGGATCCCTATCCGCCCGACGGAAAATTGGCCGCATACGCCAACGATCCGGCGGAAGTGCAGATTCAGTACGACCTTTACCGTGTTCCCTTCAACGAGGGGCACGGGGGCCAGCCGGAGGCTATCGCCGGCGCTTCCGGCAATGGCATGAGCAACACCTTTCCCAAAGTCTCGCCGGATGGCCGCTGGATCGTCTTCGTCCAGTGCCACAACGGCCAGTTGATGCGTCCCGACAGTCAGCTTTACATCGTGCCGGCCCAGGGCGGGCAGGCGAGGCGGATGCGTTGCAATACGCCGCTCATGAACTCCTGGCACAGCTTCTCGCCAAACAGTCGATGGTTGGTCTTTGCCTCCAAGGCCCGCTCGGTGTACACGCAAATGTATCTCACGCACATCAACGAGGAGGGGAACGACAGCCCCGCCATCCTGATTGAGAATTCGACGGCCGCCAACCGCGCGGTGAATCTCCCCGAGTTTGTGAACATTCCCCAAGATGGTATGGTGGCTATCGCCACGCCGGCAGTGGACATGTACAAAAAATTCGACCAGGCGATGGAACTGGCGGGAAAAGGCCAATATGACGAGGCGATCGCGGCTTGGAAAGAACTTGCCGCGACCAATCCTGATGACCCCCGGATCCTCAACAACCTGGGCTCCGCTCTGGTGATGAGGGGCCGATATGCGGAAGCGATCCCGGAGTTTGAGAGGTCGTTGGAACTGAATCCGCAATACCCCGCCCATCAGGACAATTTGGGCCGCGCCCTGCTGGCAGCAGGGCGGCCCGATGACGCGATCCTCAGTATCGAGAAAGGCTTGCAGTACTATCCCGACTCGGCGGAGCTCCACAACGACCTGGGCCTTGCTTTCGGCAGCAAAGGCCGCATCGATGAGGCCAAGGCAGAACTCACCAAGGCTCTGGAAATCAATCCCGACTATGCCGCCGCCCACCGCAACCTCGGCCGGGTGCTGGCGTTCACCGGGCAACTTGACCAAGCCATCCCCCACTTCGAGAAGGCGGTCGCGATCAATCCCAATTTCGCTGAGGCCCATAGCGACCTTGGTGTCGCTCTGGTGAGACAAGGAAAGTACGACCAAGCCACGCCACATTTGGAGAAGGCGCTCGCCATCAGGCCCGGCTTGGTGGAAGCCCACTATTATTTGGGCGTAGCGTTGTACCACTCGCAGGCACGCGTGCAGGAGGCGCTCGCCCATTGGCGGGAAGCACTGCAAGTGGGTCCGAATTACGTACCGGCCATGAACGACGCCGCGGAAGTATTGGCCGCGAGCCCCGACGCTTCCGATCGCAATGGCGCGGAGGCGGTGAAACTCGCCGAGCGCGCGGTGCAACTTTCGGACGGTCAGAATCCCGTCTACCTCGATACCCTGGCGGCGGCCTATGCCGAAGTTGGAAGGTTCCCTGAGGCGATCGCAGCCGCACGCAAGGCGTTGGACCTCGCTGCTCAGCAGCATCGCGCTCGGCTCATGGAAGCCCTGAACACCAGAATCAAGTTATATGAGTCGCAACAACCTTACCGGGGCGCGATGGAGGAGGACCCGTAGCTCTTTGTCACGCCACCTATTGTGGATACTCCACAGTTGCTCGCTGGTCTCCAGCTTTCTGCAAATATCGCACTAAAACCAATTGACATCCTTCTCGAATGATTTAGCATACGCGAGCGCGCCCCGAAGCTCCCTTGCGTCGCAGGAGGTCCGCCGTGATGAATCGTCGAAGGTTCGTGAAAAC
>Ga0209039_10000498_pt1 | contig 38242 bp, 28 predicted proteins | sample BogFormECP12_OM1_FD_188238 | JGI IMG/M metagenome (GOLD analysis project Ga0209039, IMG submission 188238) | Bog forest soil microbial communities from Calvert Island, British Columbia, Canada - ECP12_OM1 (SPAdes) (version 2) | ecosystem: Environmental > Aquatic > Freshwater > Wetlands > Bog ...
TCCTCGAAAGCGATTCGAACGTAAAGACTTTGTTTGCAGAGAATTACGGAATTAGATGCCCTCGGCAGAACCACTTTCGCAGTAAACTACCGCTAGCTCCTGGATGAAGACCTGCCTCTGGTGAGGCGCCAGGAACAGAGCCCTAAATGTGGGTCGGACAAATGCCGCGGCAGCCTTAATGTCCCCCGGCACAGCCAAGACGGGCGCTGACAAGCGGAAGACAGCGGTGATATCGCGGATTCTTCGACACGCGCAGCGATAGCGCGAGGCCTTATCCCAAGTGGCAAATCTTTCATTCGACCGAAAAGGAGGCAACACCATGGCAGGAAACAAACTGACGATCAAATTAACCGAAGACCAGCAGAACCAGATCAAAGCCGCAACAGGGCACGGCATCAAAGAGCTGAACATCGACATCGCGGCGACGGGCCAGATCTCCGAGCAGGCTCTCGACCAGGTGGCGGGCGGTGTTAAAACAATCTCCTGGGCTCACGACGACGAATCGCCCAAAGAAACCTAGACCTTCTCGTTACGGGAAGGCACTTTTCCGGGCACGGTCTTGTCTTGGCCGAGGAATCGACTCCTGTTCTCGCGTCGGTGCTGTAGCTGACGCACGGGGGGAACTATCTACTTGCCAGAAGGACGATCAATGGTACAGGCGCCGGTGCGAATCAACCTTACTCCTGAACAGCAGGCATTGGTCCGCCAGGCCTCGGGCAAGAACATCGCGTCGCTGGGTATTGAGCCCAATGAGACCGGCTCCGGCTGGCTGTATTCGGCTGGAAACAACCAGTTCTGGCTGCTGAAGCACTCCGATCCCGAATCCTACCGCGCGGCGCGACGAAGGCAGAAGCCCCGCATCAACCCGCAGTACGCCCGCTTTCGCCTCCGCGTCGGCAAGTCGCGTATTCACCGCTTCGGCGTATTCGCCCTGGAGCGTATTCCCGCGCGACGCAACGTGATCGACTACACTGGCGAGTTGGTCAATAGCGTTGAATCCAACCGGCGAACCAAGAACGTCAAGGAAAAGTACGTCATCAAGCTCGACGATTTCTGGAGAATTGACGGAGCGGTAGGGGGCAGCGGAGCGGAATTTATCAACCACAGTTGCGACCCGAACATTCGTTACCGGGTCGTGCGAAATCAAGTGGTGTGCCAGAGCATACGGCCCATTGAAGTGGGAGAAGAACTCACGGCAGACTACCGCTTTCCGAATAAAGCTCCCATGCTGCCCTGCCGCTGCGGTTCGGCCCAATGCCGCGGCACCATCAACGTCCGAAACAGCCGTCGGTGCGGTGAGACGCCACAAACAGCAAAGGTCGCTGGCGCGGCTGTCGGCGCGCTTATTGATGACGGTGAGAAAAATAGCGACGAACTGCGCTCGTGGCGCGGGCGTGCCGCTCTCGCCCGAGCGAGGGCAGGATGCCCTCGGGACAGCGGGCAAGATGCCCGCGTTACGTAGCGAAGCGTCACCATGGCTTTTTCCCCATTCGACCTTCTCACCGTTACAAAGATAAATCGGTCGTACAGAAACGGCCGGAGGGGCGAAAGAATGTATCCAGACTAAATCCTAAATCCTAGCTCCTGGATGAAGACCTGCCTCTTGGTGAGGCGCCATGAACAGAGCCCTAAATCCTAAATCCTGAATCCTAAATCCTCTTGGTGAGGCGCCTTGAACAGGGGTTCCGAAGGTCGTGACTGTAAAATTTACCTGACTTGCTTCAGTAGGCTGTGACCCTGTGATGTTAAAGCTCGAGTGAAGCTGAATTACTACGACGCAACCTATTGAAAAAAAGCGCTTAATCCTTGAGGGTTCATCGGATTTATTAAGCTATTCCTAGTCCACATCGGAATTGAAATTGCGGGGCAACCTACTGACCCGTACACTATTCATACTTACTGCATTGGGCAGGTGTTTTGACTTGTACTTCGATAAGGGGCGGCTGGGCGAGGTTATGATGAGGGGATTACGACTGTTCCTGGCGATTACCATCCTGGCGGTCGCCAACGGTTGTGGCGGAGGGGCGAGTCAGCCAATTCAGCCGCCGCCGTCTGCAAATCTGGCGGCAAACCCTGCGAGTATAAGTTTCGGCAACGTCGCGGTGGACACCACCAGTAAAATTCAGAATGTTACCCTCTCCGCCATCGGGGGTTCGGTTTCCGTCACGGCCATCAATCCGCAGGCGCCTTTCGTAGTGTCCAACGTGGCTCCTTCTCTTCCTGCGACCGTGAGTGCAACACAAAGCCTCACTTTTCATGTCAGCTTCAAGCCGAAGGCCGCGGGCACGGTGAGCTTAGCGACCGGGGTGAGCGTGGTGAGCAATGCCAGCAACTCACCAACCAACATCACCTTGTCAGGGACCGGGGCGACCGGGCTGAGCGTGAGCACCACGAGCGTGAACTTCGGAAATGTCATGGTAGACTCGACCAGCACACAGAATATCACTCTCACCGCCAGCGGCCAGTCCTTTGATATCTCCAGCATTGCGCTCTCATCCCAGGCGCCCTTCAAATTGGTCAGTGCTCCTACCGGTACTTTGAACGCCAATACCAGCGAGACCGTTCAGGTTTCTTTTACGCCCACGGGGGCGGGCGCTGCATCCGGCGCCTTGACCGTCGTGAGTAATGCCCCCAACTCGCCCAACACCATCAGCCTGTCAGGGACCGGAACCACGGGCACGTCCTCGGCGTGTACCGGCGAACCGGTCACTCAGACGCAAACAGATGTGACGAGCGCCTTGGGGATCCTTTCCGGCGTCGTGGTCACGCAATTGACGAGCGCCCCCTCTCCGTTATCGAGCTGGAACACTTACGCTGACGTTCCGTTAGTGGCCACGGCCACAAACCCGAATCTGTTGGTAACGAACTACGGAACGAATCCTAACGGAATCTCCATCGCGAATATCGACGGGACGAACCCGCAGCAGATTAACGGCATCGGGCAGGGTACCTGGGCCGTCGTGAGCGTCGATGGGAAGTATGTGGCGTACGAAGGACGGAACTCGGACAGCACGGCGGACCTTTATGCCGTTAATCTGACGGCCTCGGGCACCTGTGCGCCGGCGAACCTGAGCAATCTCCATCTGACTTTCACGCCTCCTGCAAATGCGGTTATTTATTCGACCTCGCAAATCGATCCCACCACGGGCCTGAACGTATTTGCCTTCAGCGAGGGTGTCCCCCTGCGTACCGTCGAGTCAGATGGCTCGCATCTTCAGGAGATCGAACTTACCGATCCGTATGAGCAGGCGAATCCCCCCCAGATCTTCCATCGATTCCGATTGAATCCCGTGTTCCAGAATAAAATCTGGTGGAAGAGGGATGCGGCGAACTCGAACGGGACCGCAACGCCGGAGATTTGGGTGGCCGACATCACCAACCCGAGCGTGTTATACAACGCTGCCATCGTCGCCGGAGCCGCCGTCCCGGCCGATCACAACTCGTGGTCGCCGGACGGCACTACGATCGGATTCGTTTACAACGGCTCGTGGTACACGATCCAAGTACTGAACAGTGATGGAACGTGGGCCAACGGAGGAAGTTTCGGGTCGGCCACGCTCGTCGGGCCGCCCTCGGCGAGTGGGCTCGCCGTGGATTATTGTAGCTGGGCTCCGGACGGTTCGGAATATGTGTGCGTGCAGGGCCCCAATCCCGCGGTAGGGTTCACCGGCGAAATCTATCTGATGTCGCTCGACGGGCAGACGACCACCCGGCTTGCATATGCTGGCTCGGCGGCGAGCTCCGACGATGGGATACCCAAACCCCATTTCGGCGACTTGCAACACATCTACTTTTCGAGCGATCTTTCCGGCACTCCGCAGATCTACGCCATCACCGGGTTCCCCGCCCCCCAATAGCCCCGGTTTTTCACCAAAATGCGAGGGACCTAAGAAGCGGCCGGACGGCCCCTTGCCGCGCGCTGCATTTCCTTCTTGACACGATCGGCTCATTAGGCTATAATGTAGCTCATGATCAAGGCTAGTAGCGCCCTGGGGGGAACGCGCAGATCGGCGGCAAATCCGACCGGCAGGAAAACGCCCCGGATTTCTATAGACGAGACACCTGGGCTCTGGATTTGCCTGGGCGGAGGCCCCCTGGCTGGGTCGCCGGGAGGAAAGCACGAATGCCCAGACCGACGCGCGAACGCAGGACAAATCATCCGGTGCAGGCGAGGCTCCATGGTCGCGGCGGAGGGAAAAAAGTCGTACGGGAGGGCGAGCCGAGGAAAAAAGATGTTAATTATTGACGATCGAAGCCGGAATGTATATGAAAACAAAGACAAAGATGACAATTTTACCGAGGAGAAAGGCGACATTTTTTCACATATGACGGCATATGACGACGTTTGACATGCGAATGACAGGTATTTTGCTGAAGCCGCCGGTTTTTTTGTCGCTTTTCGTGCGCTGGGGAACGAATCCTGCGCTTCAAAATGTAGAAACTCGAGGGTTCCCCCCGAGAGGGCGGGGACGGCAAGGCGAGGGGTCTCTCGGGATCATATTGATGAATAATTTCCTCAAATCTCTTATGTGAATAGTATTAAGATTGGCTCATCCCCATTGGCTATCAGTATTCCATCCCCGCTTGAGCTATCGCGAGCTGACCGACCCTCTCGGTACAACCTCTGGGCTCGCCGAATGGCCCTCGGCGTCGCCTTGCTTTTCAGCCTCATCGCGCTGGTTTTGCGCTATGGCGGGAGCTTGCTCGTCAGCTCCGACCCCCTGCCCCCACACGCGCAAGTGGCGGTTATGCTCGACGGACCCACCCAGGGTGTCATCGCCCGCCAGGCTCTGGCCCTGAGTTTGTTACAGCAAGGGCGAGTCGACCACGTGATACTCTCGGTGGGAAAAGTCTTTTTGTGGGGAGAATGGGTTCCTGATATGGTCAGGGGCTACGTGCAGCGGACCTATGGGGCGGATGTCGCCCGGCGGGTCGTCGTGTGCGAGATGAACAGGGATTCGACGGAGGAGGAGGCGGTGGCCGTGCGAGGTTGCTTGCTGGACCGGGGCTGGACGTCCGTCATTGTCGTCACCTCCGAGTACCACACCCGCCGGGCGCGCCGTATTTGGAAGAAGCAGGCCGGCCCGCCGTTCACAATCTGGGTTTTCGGGGTAGGAGATGCCGACTTCGACCCGCACGGGTGGTGGCGGAACAGGCACTATGCGAAGACGTGGCTGCTGGAGGCTACGAAAACTGTCTGGAGCTACTTGTGAGCGAAATCACCAAAGGCTTTTGGCTAGTCCTCTGTACGGGGCAGCACAGTGCTGCGCGTGGGACTTTATGTCCGCGTTTCCACCCACGACCAGCGGCTCCTTTCAGACCCGCGCCCTGCCGAACAGCAATTGGGTTACAATGAATAAATAGAGACCAAAGGGTCGAGCGAGACTGGGCGAGGGGGATTGGCATGATAAAGAGGGGGATTCTTGGGGTATCCACAATCGTGGTCGCGATTTTCCTGCTTTCGTATCCGGCATTCCGCGGGCCACGGGTTAACAATTATGCGTCGGCCCGGCAGCTTCCATCGCTGGCATTTGCCGCAGCAAGCGCGCCAGCGATGAATGCGACGCCCGCCTCAATTAGTGGAGGGGGATCGGAGGCGCCGGGAAAACCGCGAACGGACGCAGCCGGCTCAGAAAGCAACGGCCATGCTGCCGCGCCGTTGTGCACGGGCATTCCGATAACCGAGGTTCCCAAGAATGTTACTGGCGAGTTCAGCCAGGTTGCAGCGGGTGTAACGATAACTCAAGTGACCAACGACAGCGGCCATAATTGGAACAGCCATTCAGATCTGCCCGCCTTTAGTTCTCTCACCAACGCTCTGGTGTTCAATCACGGCAACAATCCGGCGCAAGTGGCGGTTGCCGATCTGGACGGTACGCACGCCCAAGTGATATCTGGCTCTCATCAGGCGACTGCGATTCGAGTCAGCAGCGACGGCAAGTTCGCCTTCTACCAGGGCCAGAATCCCAATCAGGGCGCGGATATTTACGCTGTTCCTCTTTCCCAGCCCGGCAACTGCAAGGAGATTCGCCTAAGCCAATTAAATATGCGATTTGTTCCGCCCGTGGGAGCCCTTATTATTACGACTTCCAGCGTCGATCCAACCTCCGGCAAGAATGAGATTCTTTTCTCCGAGGGAAACATCCTTCACAGGGTGCTCGATGACGGTACGGTTCTCCCTGACCTGACGCTGGGTGATCCTGAAAATGGCAACGCGTTTCATCGGATAGGCCGCAACCCCAACTTTCCCGACGTGCTTTGGTACAAGCGGGACCGGCCGGCTCCTGATCCTGGAGGAGTTGCCGAGCCGGAGATTTGGGTAGTTAATCTCAAATCCCCGGGCAAGGTTTATAACCTGATGGCCAACACCCCCGTCGACCACCCTGCCTGGTCGCCAGATGGCACGCGGCTCGGTTTCATCACGAATCGAGGCAAGTGGCACGTGGCCGATGTTCTAAAACCGGATGGCTCGTTTAGTTTGAACTCTGAGGGGAACTTCAAGATAACCGAGGTGGGGCCATCTTACGCCAGCGGCCTCTCTGTGAATTTCTGCACTTATGCCCCTGACGGTTCGGTTTTTGTATGCTCGCAAAGGAACAATGCCATCTATTTGATGTCGCTGGATGGGACAAAGAGCAAACTCCTGGTAAACCCGGAGTCCAGCCCGACGGGAGCGGTTTATAACGCCATCCCGAAACCACGTTTCTTGGATATGGAGCACATCGTCTTTTCGAGCGACCGCACGGGTTTGGCGCAGGTTTATGTCATCAGTGGATTTACCACGACCTTCCCATGAATTTCCACGGCGGCAGTTATTGAAAGCAAGAGCACAAAGCCTGGTTTGACCGTTGCCCGGCTCCCAGCAAGGGGAACGCCGTGAGTAGCCGCAGGTGAAATCTACGGATCGGGATAATGGCAACGTAGGGGCGGTTCGCGAACCTCCCCTACACCCAACTCGTGCGGGCCCGGATCGTGCGACCCCTTCAGGGTCGGTAAAATGGGTAGGGACACGATCCGTGGGCGGCGGGCACCAAAAGCGTGCCCTTGCCCACGGCTACTCAATTTTAACCCTTTCGGGGTCCCGATGGTGGCGGCACAAAAAGCGTGCGCTTGCCCACGGCTACTCAATTTTAACCCCTTCGGGGTCCCGCCGGCGGCCGGCAGCGAAGCATATGGAAGGTTACGGGTAACCGCCTTTGAGGCGGCTCCACTCATCAAGCCACCCGCTTTGAGGGGGGTGTCTGACTTTCCTCCTACGTGCTCGATGGGCAAGGAAAAGCCGCGGACCTAAGAGACAGGTCGCGCTACGCTGGCTTTTCTGCCTAAATTCAAACTGTACCACTACCAATGAGGGTATTTGTGCCGGACTCTCCAGCGGTCAAGCTTCCAAAAAGTGCAGATCAGCACAGCGCCAAACTTCACCGTCTCGCTCCACGGCAATATGGGGTAGCCATTCACCACTGTCGAAAATGATACCAAAAGAGGCAAAAGTACCACGATGGAGCCAACGGCAATGAAATCCCGAAAAACCGGACGAACACCACCGTTTCGTAGATACCGCACGTCCGCCACAGTTCCCCAAATAACGAGTAACAAAAGAACAGATAGCGCTACTTCCTCCATAGCGCGTCACCTCGCCCAACTGTTTACTCTCCCGAAAGGAAGTTATCAACTATCAGATCAAGTTGTCAACATGTAATTGATGACATAAGCTGTTTACTGGGTCCGCCAAAGGCATAATTCCGAGAAAAAATGTCTGCTTTTCACCTTTCCAAGATATTCATGAAAACAAACGAGTTATTGAACATGAAGGGGTGAGGTGGCTCGGTCAATCGAAGTTATCGCGGCAGGAGCGGCTGCGGCGCTGATACAGGATTTGAAGGATCGCGGCATGTTGGAGGACGCGGTGGTGGTTGTTGAAACGGCGAACCCCAATTTTTCGAAGCAGCAAGTTGCATAAGAGAGGGCGAGCCAGTAAACTGTATCCAGATTAAAGCAGTTGACTATAACTTGGTTAACTATGGAAAACGAACAGCGCCGTTCACCTCGAATCATGTTCAGCATTCCGTTGAGTGTCCGGGGTATGGATGAAAAAGGGAAGCCTTTCGAATCCACCGGTCGCACCATCACGTTAAACCGCCATGGCGCGCGCATCCAGGTCTCACGCATGCTCAAGCCAGGCCAAACCGTTCGCGTGATCAATCACGCCAACGACGCGGAGGCTGACTTCCGAGTCGTCGGCCCCATTTCTCCTCCCCTCGATCACGTGGGCGAATGGGGCGTCGAGTGCCTGAACGTGGCCAAGAACATTTGGGACATCTATTTCCCACCTTCCAATGAGGATTGTGATGCCCATGTCTTGCTCTCGTGCCGGCATTGCCAGTCGATATCGCTGCAATCGCTCTCGCTCGTGGAGGTGGAGGTCCTGGAGACGGCGGGGTTGCTGACGAAACCCTGCATAGGTTGCGGGGATTCCACTCCTTGGGGATACCCGCAGCGGGCCTTCGAGGTGGAAACCAGAGCTTATCAAGCCGCGGTGAGCGAGGCCACCGGTGGTATTTCCACCTTGACGGATGAGCGGCGGAAATCATACCGGAAGTCTGCGCAACTACCCGTTCGGGTGCGAGATTATTACGGGGAGATGGAGATCGCCCAAACCGAAAACCTCTCCCACGAAGGCTTTTGTTTTTGGAGTTGCCGGAACTACCATGTGGGTCAGGGTGTGGTGGTGATTTGCCCGTTCGATGCGGCGGAGGAAAAAGCGGAGGTTCGCGCCCGCATCGTCCGTGCGGAACCGGGATCCGGCCCTAATCGGCGCATCTTCGGTGTGCGCTACGAAAACGCCCTGCATTAGCGACGCCCGCCTGGGAAACACTGACGCACGTGGCATTCGCGGAGTGCGGATCTGCGGAGCCGTCTGGGAGCGCCCAATATGACAACGTCCAAGACTGCCGATGTGCCTTTGCGGACCGATTCCGCGGAAAAAGGCGAGTTGCCAGCGGAGTTTTCGGGGCGAGCATCGACCGAGCTGGAGGCGGCGCGAATCTTCACGGAAACGGCTGCACGCATGCGCCCGCAACCTGAATCCGTCCCTTCCCTCACCTTGGGGCGGCGCGAGATGTTGCGGGCAGGGCTGGGTGGGGCGGCGGGCCTCGTGGCGGGGTTGGCGTTCGACGGTCCGGCGGCCCTGGCCGCGCAAACGGCTCGGGACAACGGCAAACGGACCCCGCAGCACCGCGTCATCGATGCGCACAATCATCCCCGGTGGATCGGGCACGATGGGGCGCGAATCATCGAGGATATGGATGCCGCCGGCATCGAGCGAACTTGGCTGTTAAGCTGGGAGATCCCGGAACGTGAACTTGATACCTACTACTACAGCAAGCTAAGTCCGACTGGTGTCGGGATCCCTTTTCGTGACGTCATCGACGTTGCCGAGCGCTATCCCGCCCGGTTCATTCCCGGGACCACGACGGACCCCCGTGACCCGCATGCTCTCGATCGCCTGAAGGCCGCGGCTGATATCTACCACGTACGGGTCTTTGGTGAATTCAAGCTCCGCTTGCGCTATGACGATCCCGATGCCATCCGGCTCTTCCAATATTGCGGCGAACTGGGCCTGCCGGTGGTTTTTCACCTGGATGTGACCTTCCCCCGCCACGGAGTGCCAAGTGACTGGCAATGGTGGTATGGCGGGGGGATCGAGAATATGGAAGCGCCGCTGCGACTCTGCCCCCACACTCAGTTCCTGGGGCACGCTCCGGGATTCTGGCGGGAAATTTCCGCCGATGCTGATCAGGAACCCAAGGCTTATCCCGCCGACAGGCCGATTGTGGGCCGAGGCCGCATCCTGGAATACCTTGATAAGTTTCCCAACCTCAACTGTGACCTCTCCGGCAGCTCCGGCCATACGGCGCTCAGCCGCGATCTGGATTTCACGCGCAAGTTTTTGATCGACTACCAGGATCGCGTATTCTTCGCCCGGGACGATTTCAATAACAAGCTGTACGATCTGCTGGTTTCACTGAACCTGCCTGACGCGGTCCTGGCCAAGATTCTGGCCGGCAATGCCCTGCGTTTGGTTCCGGTGTAAGGAAAAGGTAGCGCGGACCTGTTCTGTAGGTCCGCGGCTTTTTCTTGACCATAGGGGACGGGCCGCGAATCGATTAAATAGGTCGCGCTACACTCGGTCTTGGAGCGGATTGAATAAGTCAATAGCTGATGGACAGCGATTTGCACCGGACCAATCCCGGCGCATTGAACGAGTAGCGGGCCACATTGGCGTGAAAATCCTTCGCGTGGAGAACCTGGGTGTGCGATTTCTCTCCTCGGGAGGTCTGATAAGTATAGGTTACTCGCACCGGCCCGCGCAATTGGGCTGCATCGTGCAATTGGAACTGAATCGTGTTGGCGCCGGCAAAAATCTGAGGAATCGACATGATGCCATTCTCGAAATACAACTCGATGTCGAGGCCGCTCAAGCCCACGGGCGCCGTTCGTCCGGCCTGAGGATTGACGGCGACGCGGATTTGAAACCGGTACACGCCGTGGATACTCACATCACGGCCGTTGAATCGGAGGCGTCCCAATTCGACGGTGGCGCGGCCCGGTCCGGAATACAGAGTTTGCCAGCGCGACCAGACATCGGGCGCGGATTCGTCGGCCGCCTTGGCGCGGAGGGTTCGCATTTCGAGCTTCACGTCATCCGGCGCGGCTCCCGCCAGTTCGGCATGAAGCGTGCCATCCACCAGCACGTAGGGGCTGTAGAAATCAAAGACGGCTTGGCCGCCGTCACCTGCCGTCCCAGGTCGCAAATAGGGCATTTTGTCCGCATGGACCAGTGTAGAACCAGGGGCGAGGGCATCGTCCACGCCGGCGCGCAGGTTGGGAGTGTAGCGAATGCGTCCCCAGGCCTGGCCAATCGTCAGGTGTCCCACCATGTCCGGTTGGTAGCCCTCATCCGCCGGCACCTTCACAAGGTAGGGCTTGGCCTTTTGGTAGTTCGGATCATACTTGGGCCAGTTTCCGTCGAGGGAAACATCCGTAACCCGATAGAATCGCCCCGAAGGCAGGAAAGGCCACTCTGTCAAAGTTCGCGAAACGACGGGGACGCAGAACTCGCGCGCGGTGTTGTCCCAGAACCTTTCAATCACCGTTCCCCGCGGCAGACGGAAGGACATATCGTGGAGGCGCGTTCCCATTTCATACTGGCTGTTGCCGAACACCGACTCCTTGGGCGCGCCGGCTTTCTCCCACGCGTCCTGGCTTTCGAAATAAGCGGGCTGGAGCAACAAGGCGCGGTCCCATTCCACGCCGAAGATTTCGAAAAAGGGCCGGCTGCGGTAGCGAAATCCGCGGTTGTTCAGGAGGTTCGAGTCCGCGCCCACTTCCGCCCAATCGAGAATCCGGGCGTCCGGGGCGTCACGCTCAACCAGGTAGTACCCGTAGCGTGCATCGAACGCGGCGTGGCGGCCGTCCAGTCGCAACCGGTACATGGTGTGGTAGTCGCCATTGTCGTGTTGCACGCAAACGCGTTCCGCCGAGAGAGGGTCCCGCTTGTATTCCTTCCAAGCCGCTTCCGCGATGCGGCTGAAGGTGTCGCAATATCCCCAGCCGTAAACAAATAGATTTTTCCGCTGGTCGGTCACGTAGGCTTCATGGCCGTAATCGCCTTCATAGGCCTGAATCATTCCGCCTACCGCCATCCGCGAAAACAGCCGCAGCCATACGAAAAATGCCTTGGCTTGCGCAGTTTCAGAGGCGTTCTCCAAATGCTCAAGGCGCATTACATCGCGCGTCCAGGAAACCAAGTCCGTGGCTTGGGGCCATCTTTCACTGATAACCAGAGGTCCGGAAGGCGCTGCCGGCTGGTCACCGGCCGCCCAGCTTGGAATCGATGTCAAGGAAACCAAGCAAAGAAGAATGAGGAAGCGAATCATTTTCGGATTCTACACCGGATTTACCGCACGCGGGCCAAAGTTGTGCAGGGTTCCGTCAAAGTCCGATAGAGTTGAAAAAGACTTCTCACCCCCAACGACCTGCAAAACGTGGGGCCCCCTCCCTCCTCCGTCGGGCACCCTCTCCCCGGGGAGAGGGCTGTGATTTTGATTTCTACCCCTCTCCCTTGGGGAGAGGGGGTCTCGCGCGATCAAATTGATGAATGATTTCCTAAAACCCCTTAAGTGAACAGTATTGTCCCTAGCCCCAGTGTCACACACGGCTGCTCTCATGAAGATCGCTGTGCTTCGCACATAGGCATCGACGATGGCAGGTTGGAAGCTCATGGACAGCCGCCGGTAGAGCCACTCACTGTAACAAGCTAACACCACGCCAGCGCAAGGTGGTGACTCATTTTGAAGTGGCACGGCCATCTTGGCCGTGACCGCTCACGGGGGGGACGCCCGTGCCACATCAAAATGAGTCACGACCCAGCGCGAGCTTGACTTGCAGTCAACATGACGGGGGAATACAATCTGTGGCTAGGGGCTTATAGGGTGACCCAGCGCGAACTCCGCTGTAGTCACGAAAGGACTCCACCATGTTTCGAGTTCGTTCCCTGCGTGAATGGCACGGATACATAATTCCCCTAAGTCTGGGGGTTGCTGCCACTTGGGTTTTGCTGATTGCCGTTACCTGCCTCACGCCGCATCCCTCCTCCGCGCAATCCCAGCAGATCACCGGAGCCGAGCGAATCACGCAAACTAAACCGAAGACCCCTCTCCATACCCTATCAGAACTTCCCGATGATTCTCCGCCCACTCGTAACGGCAGCCCCCAACCGCCGGGAGCCAAGCAGAATCAGACTATTATGCGGGAAAGATTCGAAAAGTCGAAGAACGACGCGGCAGAAATGGCTACCCTTGCCAAGGATCTCCGCAAGGAACTGAACAAGCCGAACGCCAATGCCCTTTCTCTCGAAGTCGCGAACCTCGCCGATAGAATTGAAAAACTGGCAAAGAAGATCCGGAGAGAAGCGAGGGGATTCTGAAAGGACTTTTCACCGCAGATTCCCATGAGCCTGGGGCTCGCCATGCTTAACTTGCAGTCGGCATAGCGGGAGATTACAATCAGTGGCTAAGGGCACATAGGGTGACCCAGCGCGAACTCCGCTGCGGTCACGAAAGGATTCCGCCATGTTTCGAGTTCGTTCCCTGCGTGAATTGCGCGGAGACATAATTCCCTTGGGTGTGGGGGTTGTTGCCGCTTGGGTTTTGCTGGCCACCGTACCCTTGGTGAGTGCGCAGAATCCTGCTCCCGCCCCGAGTGGGGAGGCCTTGTCTCCTGCCGCTGCGGCGAATGGCCGTGCCGCACTAAATACTCCCAAGCAGGAGGGGGAGCCTAAGGCATCCAATCTCGAGAAGACAAGAACCGAAGCAGCAGAGCTTTCCGCCTTAGCCGACCAACTCCGAGATGAGCTGAACAAAATGACCTTCGATGTCTTCTCGCTCGATATCATCGAAAAGGCCGAAAAGGTCGAGAAATTGGCCAAGAAGATCAAGGGACAGGCCAATGGGTATTTGAAATTGAATTCCCAGCCGCGCCCGAGTACTCCCCAGGGATAAACCCAAGGGTTTGAGGCATGTCACGAACACCTTTATTCCGTGACCCCAACAACGACGCTGGGCGAACGTCAGCGCAGGCCGCAAAGGGCGTCACCCTGGTACGATCTCAGGGGTTCGCCAGACAAGGTGGAATGTTTCTCTCCTGGGGTTTGCTGATCACCATCACCTGGCTCACGCCGGCTACCGCCCCCGCGCAATCCTCGGCGAATCAAAACCCGGCAACGGCGTGGGACACCCGCCCTTTTCCGTTACATATTCATGATGCTCCTTCCACCTCTCAGGACGATGCCCCGCAACCGCTGACCGACAAGCGGAAGGCTATTTTGAAGGCCAACTTCGAAAAGACGAAAAACGACGCGGCAGAAATGGCCGCCCTGGCCAAAGAACTCCACGCGGAATTGAACAAGCCGAACGCCGATGCCCATTCCCTGGAAGTCGTTAACCTCGCCGATAAAATTGAAAAGCTGGCAAAGAAGATCCGGGGGGAAATGAAGGGTTTTTGAAGCTACTTCTCACCGCAGATTCCCCATGAGCCTGGAGCTCGCCACGGTGAATGAAAATGCGCGAAGCGCCTTGGACTGCGGCGGCTCCACGTCGCCTTGGAATAACGCCGAGGAGGAGGATCAAGGCGGCGTCGAGCCGCCGCAGTCCAAGGCGCCTTCGGCACATTCATCAAAAGTGATTGAATTTGCGCGCAAGCCGGGTGGTTCTGTATTATCGCCACGGGGGGTTTGGAATTCACATCCTCACCGGAGGGTTTCCCCTCGGTATTTTTCCTGCCGCAGGACGCCGTAAAAAGCGTTCGTGAGACTGCGGCGGCTCGGTCTGGTGGGCTGGACGCCTTTCATGGGTTCGAACTCTTTTGCTCCGATTCTCACCCCGCATGGTCGCCTCACCTTAAGTCCTGTGGTTGAGGGGACTGCCCTGGACCCCAGTCTCGCCCGGCGTCTGCAAGAGGCGTTCGCGCGGGGCTCCGGTCACGGTCTTCTCCAACTCGGAGCGGGTGAAGTCGGAACCGCACTTCCTCCGGTGTTTTCCTACTGGCGAGAATTTGGCACGCGGTACGTGACGGCCCTCTGCACGCTTTCCGACGCCGCGACCGACCCTTCGAGAGCACACGTTCCGACCCCGCCGCCTGGGGAACTGGAGCCGCTGGCCCTGGCAGCGCCTCCGATGACCGGCGCGGAGTACCTGTCATTGGAAATCCTCCATACCCTCTGGCAGGAGATGGACGCAGCTTTTGCCATTGAGTTAGCGGAGTCGGGAAGCTCGATCCAGGACTTCCTCAAGTGCCGCAACCCCGCATGGAACCTGGTCGGGCGCGTACACTTCAATCTCGCCGAAAACCGCAGGGACGATCAGGCTCCCTTCGCGTTTCTCGCCACCTACACAACCCGGCTTTCCGCACACGCCAAAGCCCAACATCTTCCGCTCGGTCAGGCGCTGCGCGAATACGCTGGCGCGACGAGCAAGGAGCGCCTGTTGTCGCTGCTCCTGCCCGTTCAGCGCGCTGCCGAAATCTGTCCGTGGCTGAAAGCCATGGTCGACTCGGGTGAGATCTTCCATCCGCTGCGTTGGAAACCCGACGATGCTTTCCGTTTCCTCCAGGATGTTCCCCAACTGGAGAGCGCCGGCGTCGTGGTGCGAATGCCCGCGACCTGGCGGGCAAACCGTCCCTCGCGCCCGCAAGTGAGGGCCACGGTCGGAGGGAAAGCGCCCTCCGCGCTGGGCAAGGACGCACTCCTCGATTTCCGTATGGAGGTCACGCTTGACGGCGAGCCTTTGACCGCCGCTGAGATCAAGGAGCTGCTTGTCAAGTCGGATGGGCTCTCGCTGGTCCGAGGACGCTGGGTCGAGGTCGATCGCGAGCGCCTCGGCCGGATGCTTGAACAATTCCAAATGGTCGAGCGTGCCGCCACTGCGAATGGCCTCAGTTTTGGGGAAGCTATGCGCATACTTGCCGGCGCCGATGTCGCGGCCGACGGCGGCGGGGCCGACCCCGATTGGGCCCAGGTGGTCGCGGGACCCTGGCTGCTCGAAACGCTGAAAGGACTTCGCGGTCCCGAGGGGCTGGCCTCGGTCGATCCCGGCGCCGCCCTGAACGGCACGCTGCGGCCTTACCAGCAGGTGGGTATGCGCTGGCTCTACCTCCTCTCGAAGCTCGGTCTTGGGGGTTGCCTGGCCGATGACATGGGTCTCGGCAAGACCATCCAGTTGCTGGCGCTTCTGCTCGTCCTCAGAAGTCCGACGCACGAACCGAGGGAGAAGAATCATCCCAGCCTGCTGGTGGCGCCCGCTTCGCTTTTGGCCAACTGGGCCGCGGAGTTGGGCCGCTTCGCGCCGAGCTTGAAAGCGTTAGTTGCCCATCCGTCAGCGATCCCGGCGTCCGACCTCAAAGCGCTGGTTCCCGAACGTCTCGGAGATGTGGACTTGGTCATTACCAGCTACGGTTCGCTCCTCCGCATCCCCTGGTTGACGGAGACCTCATGGAGTTTGGTTGCGCTCGACGAGGCTCAGGCCATCAAGAATCCAGAGGCCAAGCAAACCCGGGCCGCCAAGAAACTGAACGCCCAGGTGAGATTTGCGCTCACCGGCACGCCGGTCGAGAACCGGCTGGGAGATTTGTGGTCCATCTTTGACTTCATCAATCCGGGCCTGCTCGGGTCATCGAAGGAGTTTACGAGCCTTGTCAAACGTCTTGCGGAGAGGCCCCATAACCCTTACGGCCCGCTCCGCGAGCTCGTGCGACCGTACATTTTGCGGCGGCTGAAGACCGACAAGACGGTCATTGCGGACCTGCCCGACAAGACTGAGGTCAAGGCCTTCTGTCAGCTCAGCCGCCCGCAGGCAGCACTCTACCAGCAGGCGGTGAAGGAACTGGCAGAGCAACTCGATGACGCGGAGGGCATCAAGCGCAAGGGGGTCGTGCTGGCGTTCCTGATGCGATTCAAACAAATCTGTAACCACCCCTCGCAGTGGCTGGGCGATGGCGCCTGGGCCGAGGAAGACAGCGGTAAGTGGGCCCGCCTGCGCGACATCACCGAGGTCATCGCGGCCAAGCAGGAAAAAGTACTCGTCTTCACCCAGTTCCGGGAGGTAACCGCTCCGCTGGCAGCTTTCCTCGGATCGGTGTTTGGGCGCCCCGGCCTGGTTCTCCACGGCGAAACCCCGGTAAGTAAACGCCAGGACTTGGTGTGCCGATTTCAGGAAGACGAGGAAGTGGGGTTTTTCGTGCTCTCCCTCAAGGCAGGGGGCTCTGGCCTGAATCTCACCGCCGCTTCCCACGTCGTGCACTTTGACCGCTGGTGGAACCCGGCCGTGGAGAACCAAGCCACAGACCGCGCCTTCCGCATCGGCCAGAAGAAGAACGTGCTGGTACACAAGTTTGTGTGCCGCGGAACCGTGGAGGAGAAGATCGACCAACTCATCGAGTCGAAGCGGCAGATCTCGAAGGACTTGCTGGAAGGGGGCGCCGAGCTGCTCTTGACGGAGCTGAAAGACGAGGAGTTGCTCAAACTCGTTGCCCTTGACATCAATGCCGCACTTAAGGAGACGTAATTCATGTATTACGAATATGGGTGGCGACCCTATGTAACCGTAGCCGAGCGTCGGCGGAAGGCCGCACGCGAAATGGAGAAGCTCAAGAAGAAGGGGCATCCTGTCTCACCGGTCGTCGTCGAAGGCCGCACCATCGCCAGAACGTTTTGGGGCAAGGCCTGGTGCGAAAACCTGGAGGGTTACAGCGACTTCGAGAACCGGCTGCCGCGTGGCCGGGCCTACGTGCGCAACGGTTCGGTAGTGGATCTCCAGATTGGCGGCGGCGAGGTCAAAGCTATGGTCAGCGGCTCGGAGATTTACAAAGTGGCCGTGAAGGTGACGCCGGTCTCGAAAGGTCGATGGCGATCCCTTTGCGCGGACTGCGGCGGCGCCATTGACTCGCTTGTGGAACTTCTCCAGGGACGCTTCTCCAAAGGCGTCATGGAACGTATGTGCCGGCAAGGGACCGGCCTTTTCCCTTCACCGGATGAAATCCAATTCTCGTGCAGTTGCCCGGACTGGGCGTCGATGTGCAAGCATGTCGCGGCGGTGCTTTATGGCATCGGCGCTCGCCTCGACCATCAGCCTGAGCTTCTCTTCAAGCTGCACAAGGTCGATGAGAAAGAATTGATCGCCAAGGCCGGCCAGGGGCTGCCGCTCGCCGGAAAGGCGCCCGGCGCGGAGAAGACCCTCGGCAGTGAAGACCTTTCCGCGATCTTTGGGTTGGAGATGGCTCAAAGCGCGGATGCCGCCGCCCCGTTGCCAGTTCCGGCGGCGAAGCCCCAGCGCGCAAAAAAGCCGGTCATCAAGAAAACCAAGCAGCGGCGCGCGCCGGTGAAGGAAGGACCAATTTAGCGACGTAGCCGATAGATTTCCCTAGGCCCTTAGCTGCAGTGTCGCTCATGGCGGCTCTCATGACAATAGCTGTGCTTCGCACATAGGCATCGACGATGGCAAGTCGGAAGCTCATGAACAGCCGCCGATCGAGCCACTCACCGCAACCAGCTAACACCACGGGTTGGAACCCTCTTCAGAAATGTAGAAACTCCAAGGAGGGGACGGCTTGCCGTCCCCCTACTGCGAATGGCCTTTTGGACATCGGGGTTTTTCACTCCTCTTACCTTAGAGTCCTGCCGGTATCTTCTTCACCGAGACGGCTTCGCCCGCAAAGAGCGTGGGCGCGCCGGCGGCGAAGGCATCCTTGTTATAGGCCACCACGTCCGTCTGGATGAGTTTGTTAAAGTCGGCCAGGTGCTGCTCCAACTCCTTCGTCAGCTCCGCTTTCCGTTCCAAAGCCAACTGAGTGGGGGGCTCGCCGTAAGCGAAAGCGCCGCCTCCCGTGAGGCCGGAGAGCTTGCTGTTAAACGCCTGCAAGTAGTGAATGTCGTCTTCCGCGCCGGGTTGGAGTTCCGAGTTATATACGGAGTCCTTCCAAGCTCTGAGTTTCCTGCCAAGCTGGAAGGCTTTGCCCACGAGCGGCTGAAACTTCTTTTTCAGGTCGTCGTCGCTGGCGCGGACCATACCCTGGAAAGCGGCGAGCGACTTCTGCATTCCGTCGAGACGGTTAAGCATGGTGTTCAGCGCGCTCACCGCATTGCGTCCCTCGAGCGCGAACCGGAGCGAGGCGCGGAAATTCTCCGCATCAATCTTGAGGTTGGGATCGGGACGCACGCTGGTGTCGGCTTCCCCCTTGTGCTCAGCCACGGTGAGGACCACGTGATACTTCCCTGCCAGCACCATCGGTCCGCGGCCCCGGCCAAAGAACTCCGCAAATTCGCTGGGTTCCTGTTGGCGCTCAAAGGTCAGCCGTTCCGGCCCGTCGTAACGCATCGACCAGACAAAACGATTGATCCCGGCCTTGGAAGGTCCGTGCTCGGTCGCCACCGGATTCCCATGTTCGTCGGTGATGACGATCTTGACCGGGCCTTCGCGCTGGCCCCCTGGACCCTCAGCTTCTCCTTGCCCTCCTTGTCCCCCCTGGCCTCCAGGCATTGCGGGGCCAGTGCCGCCCGTCCCGCCTGCCCCGGCGCCACCAGTTCCTCCCGGACCGCCGCCGCCGCGCCTCTGCTCAATCTCCTTCTCCAGGAAGTAATCGATCACCACTCCCTCGGGGCCATTCGGGGTGGAGTAATCCGCCGCCGCACCGAATCCTGCGCCGCGCCAGTGATGAAACAGCGTGCCCGGCGCGGTGCTGACCAGTTGAAAGTCGCTGTCCTGGCTCTTCGCACTCATCCCCTCGACTGGGCGAATGTTGTCGAGCACGAAGAGGCCGCGGCCGTGCGTGGCCACCACTAGATCGTCGGTGGCCTTCACAAACTTCAGGTCATAGACGGGCACCGTGGGGAAATTGGCCTTGAGCGGCTGCCAGTGCTCTCCCGCGTCCTGCGAGTAGAAAAGGCCGGTGTCGGTTCCCAGCACGAGGAACCCGCGCTGGTTGGGGTCCTCGCGGACTACGTGGGCGGGAGAATCGGCGGGCAGGCCGGCGCCAATGGGCGTCCACGTCTTGCCGGAGTCGGCAGTCTTGTAAACGTACGGGTGAGAATTATCCAACTCGTGGGCATCATAGGTGACGTACGCCGTCCCGGCGTCAAAAGGCGAGACCCCGACCTGATAGATGCGAGCCCACTCGGGCGCGCCGGCAACGGAAACGTTGGTCCAGTTCTTGCCGCCGTCGCGCGTCACCTGCACCAGACCGTCGTCGGTGCCCACCCAGATCACTTTGGCATCGGTGGGCGCGAGCGTGATGGTAAGAAGGGTGTCGTAGCTTTCGGCGCCGCTGATATCGTGTTGGACGGGACCGCCCGCCACCTCCTGCTTCGATTTGTCGTTGCGTGTAAGGTCGCCGCTGATCGCCGTCCAATTTTTGCCGCCGTCCACGGACTTGAAGACGACGTTGCCGCCGAGATAGACCTCGTTGGCGTCGGTCTCGGAGACCGCGATGGGGGAAGTCCAGTTGAAGCGATACTTCAGGTCGGCGGGCTTCATTTCTTCGACGCCTTCCAGGTATGGCCGGATCGAGCGGGAGAGATGAGTTTTCTTGTCCAGACGGGCGATGCTGCCGTTCTGCGAATCGACGTAAATGATGTTGGGATCGCTGGGGGCGAACACCGTGTATTCGCCGTCGCCACCTGTCACCGTGTACCAATCGGCGCCGCCCACCGCGCGTCCGGCCAGATTGCTGGAAACACCGCACCAGGCACTGTTATCCTGCAGGCCGCCGCACACGGAGTAGGGAGCCTCGCTACTCGTCGATACCATATAGAACTGCTCGATGGGGAGGTTATTGAGGAACCGCCAGGTCTTGGCGCCGTCCGTGGTCAAATAAACGCCACCGTCGTTGCCTTGTATCATCCGCTGCGGGTCCTTGGGGTCGATCCAAAGCGCGTGATGGTCAACGTGAACCCCACGGTCGGCGGTGTGCGAAGTCTTGCCGCCATCATCCGATTCCACCAAGTTGTAGGACATGAGGTAAATCTTGTTCTCGTTCTCCGGTGAGACCATGAGCCGGGAAAAATAGTACGGACGAGCATCGTAGGCGTGATTATCGCTGACCTCCGTCCACGTATCACCCAGATCGGTGGATTGCCACAGCAGGCCACGCTTGGCCGCTACCAGCGCGTAAACGTGATTCGGATTGGTGGGCGCCACGGCCACCGCCATGCGGCCCAGCGGGCCTTCCGGCAGGCCCTTGCTCAACTTCTTCCAGGTCTCACCGCCGTCCGTGGAGCGATAGAGGCCGCTGTTGGCGCCGCCATCCACCAGCGTCCAAGGATAGCGCCGAAACTCCCACATCGCCGCGAACAACACCTGGGGATTGCCCGGCTGAATCGCCAGATCCGCCGCGCCGGTGGAGTCATTGACGAACAACACCTTTTTCCAAGTCTTTCCGCCGTCCGTGGTCCGGAACACGCCGCGGTCGGGATTGGGAGCCCAAGCGTGTCCCGTGGCCCCCACATAAACCACCTGGGGGTTGCCGGGATCAACGATGATCTGGGAGATCTGGCCCACGTTGCCCAAGCCGGCGAATCGCCAAGAGTGTCCGGCGTCACCTGAGACATAGACGCCCCGGCCGTCGATCACGTCGTTGCGGACTTTCGATTCGCCCGTCCCCACCCAAACGATGCTGGGGTCGGAGGGAGCCAAAGCGATGGCCCCGATTGAAGACGTACTCTCGTGTTCGAAGATCGGCTTCCAGGTGATTCCGGCGTTTTCAGTTTTGAAGACGCCGCCGCCCGCCGTGCCCACGTAATAGACATTGGGGTTGCCGGGAATGCCCGCCACCGAGGCCACGCGACCGCCACCCACCGCCGGGCCCAGGTTACGAAACTCCAGGTTCTTGAAGACGTCCTTCTCGTTCGCGTCAGACTCCTGAGCGGGCGACTGCCCCACCACGATCTTGCTGGAGATGCCGAAAACCGCTGCCAGCGCCAGCGCCATGCCGAATCGAGCCAATTTCTGTCTCATGAATTTCCTCCCACGCCCGCCGCAGTGGTATCAACCGCACGCAGCTTCGGGTGCGACTCCAGCAGGAAGCCGCGTTCATCCTACCCCACGGTGAACATGCGGGCAAGGTCCGTCCAAAGGGGCCGGAACAATTCCGGCTTGATTTCACCGGCCGTAGCGGGCGTAGAATCAAACCATGCGGTCGGGGATATCCATCCTCGTGTTGATCAGTCTCACGCCGGGCCTTGCAGCCCTGGGTGCGCAGGCTTCCCGCCTGCCTCCTCTGCCCCAGCTCAACGTCCAGGAATTTCCGGTCGAAACTCAGAAGCAAGTCCAGGAGTCCTACGACGCGGCGCGCCGGCATCCCGACGACCCCGCAGCAGCGGGAAAGCTCGGAATGCTGCTCGACCTCTATGACCGGCCCGAGGCGGCCGTGCTTTGCTACCAGCGCGCCCACCAGCAAGCCCCGCAAGCGTTCCGGTGGCTGTACTTCTGGGGATCGCTTCTGCTCAAAAGCAAGAAAAGGCAAGAGGCCGTGCCCATTCTCAAAGAAGGGCTCCGTCTCCGGCCGGATTACCCCCCGGCCGAATTCAAATTGGCAGAAGCCTTGGTCGAGACCGCGCAGGTAGAGGAGGCGGGGAATATCTATGAGGCTCTAGTGAAGAAGTACCCCCAATCCGCCGAAGCCCATTACGGCTTGGGACGAGTCCGTGCCGCGCAGGGGGACACCGCCAGGGCCGTGGAACTCTACGGCCAGGCCTGCGAGTTGTTTCCCACCTACGGACCTGCGCACTATGCTCTGGCACTGGCCTATCGGAAGCTCGGCCACAGTGACAAGGCGCAGGAGCAAATGCGGATCTACGAACCGAACAAGAACATCGTGCCCCCGTTGGACGACCCTCTCCGCGACGAGATGCGGGACTTGGATATGAGCGCCGCGTCGTATGTGGAGCGCGGCGTTTTCCTGGAGCAGGTCGGGCGCCTGGAAGATGCCATCCAGGCCACGGAAAAGGCCGCCCGTCTCAACCCAAAGTTCGTCCTGGCGCACGCCAACCTTGTCACGCTGTACGGGCGCGCCGGGAATCTCCAAAAGGCGGAGGAGGAATACCGGGCGGTCATGGCTTTGAATCCCGATCAGTTTCCGAAAGCTCATTACGACTACGGGGTACTGCTCATGGCGAAGGGTGAGCGCCGGGAGGCGGAAAAGGCTTTTCGCCGTGCGATACAGACCGACCCCTCCTTCGCGCAAGCCCACAATCATCTGGGTTATCTACTCGAGCAGGAGGGCGAATTGGCGGAAGCCATGGCGGAGTTTCGGAAGGCGATCGAGAGCGTGCCCGGTGATCGGCAAGCCCATTTCAATCTCGGACGAATCCTGGTGAACCAGGGAAAATACCAGGAAGGGATCGAGCAGCTCTTGCAGACCCTTACTCCGGTAGATGCGAGCACTCCCGCGTACCTCTACGCTCTCGGAGCCGCTTACGGGCGAGCGGGTGAACGGCAAAAGGCGCGGGAATATCTGCGGCAGGCGCGCACCGAGGCGGCGGCGCGCGGCCAGTCCAAACTCCTCGCCGATATCAACCAGGATCTCCTCACCCTCGAGGGCCCCGACGCCCCACATTAAACCGTCTGCCTCCGGGTTCGAGTTGCGTCCCGCCTCAACGCTTGACCTCCACATTGGGGCAATCCATTACTGCCCACGAATAGGGGAGAATGCCCCCGGTTTATTGGCGAAGGGACAATAAGTCGTTTTCCTTCATTTCGCGGTTGCACAGGGTCCTTGGCTGTTACCATCCTGGAACTCCGAAACTCGTTTATTCAATCTCATCAACAATCGGGCCTGAATTACCTCCATAAACGACGGATATAGTTGCCATAACCCAAAAATAGCTTGACACTAATCTCTATATTTGGTTATTTTGAGTATTGATTTTCGTACGGTTTCCCCTTGGTTCACTGTGCTCATTCGAGCTCTTTTTGAAGTCTTGCGCCGGGTCAGGTTTAGCAAAAAGGAGGCAATCTTATGGCATGGAAGGCAACCCGCCTTCTCCTGTCGTTGTTTGCAGGGGTAGGCTTGTTATGCACCCTCTTTGTCCACCAGGCAAAAGCCCAAGTGCTCTATGGTTCGGTTACCGGGACGGTGAGCGACCCGAGCGGGGCTGTAGTCCCTGGAGCCAAAGTCTCAATCACCAACGACGCGACAGATCTCAAGCGCATGGCAACGACGGATTCAGCGGGGCAGTACCGTCTTCTCGACTTACCCGAAGGTAGTTACACTCTTACCGTGACCGCCGGCGGTTTTGAGGCATACAAGAAAACCAGCGTCGGAGTGGCCATTGGTCAAGTTAACGTGCAAGATATTCAACTGACCGTTGGGGCGCAGACGCAGGAAGTGACCGTACAAGGGACCGCCGAGGTCTTGCAGACGCAGAAAGCGGATGTGCACACTGAAATCAGCAGTTACGCCGTGCAAAACCTTCCGCTGAGCACGTACCGGAATTTCCAGGCAGCGGAACTGCTTGCCCCGGGAGTGTTCTCGACCTCGGGCCTCTCCAACAGTTACCCGAATTCCATCGCCGATACCCCGGAGCGGTCGTTCGAAATTTATTCCAACGGCCTGCCGGCGCATGACAACACCACACGCGTGGACGGCGCCACCAACATCTTCATCTGGCTGCCCGATCACATGCTGGTCGTCCCGCCGCAGGAATCGATTGAAGAAGTGAACGTCCAGACGGCGAACTACGATGTGGAGAAAGGCCTGACGGCCGGGGCCGCCATCGACGTCGTAACCAAGTCCGGCAGCAATAAACTCCACGGCTCTGCTTATGCGTTCCATACGGACGATTCTCTGAACGCCCTCAACTGGTATAACCATGGCAGTAACACGGGCATCCTCAATAACGATGGGGTTGCCATCGGCGGAGCGATTAAGAAGGATAAACTCTTCTTCTTCGGGAATTGGGATGGAAGCTGGCAGCACCAGGCGGAAGGCTACACCGACACCATCCCGACACCTGACATGCTGACTGGAAACTTCAGCGCGTATTTGGGAGCTACCGTTCCGGGTGTTACCGTCCAGACCACGGAAGGGGCAACGGTTCCCTTGCAGCAGGGGATGGTGTTTGATCCCACCACCGGCAATCCGGATGGCACGGGGCGCCAGGTGTTCTCTTCGGCTGGGGTGCTCAACGTCATACCCCCAGGCCGCCTGAACACCGGCGCTATGGCTTTCAATAAGCTGATCCCGGCACCCAACATCAACCTGGGCCCCATCACCACCGGCACGCCCTATAACATTATCGGCACCAAGGCGGCCCGGCCACTGGCCCGCGAGATCTATACCGGCCGGCTCGATTGGAACCAGAGCCAGAATCACACCATCTGGGGAAAATGGACGGTTCAGGACGCCAATTTCTATGAACCTTTCGATCTCGGCGCGGCGGGCGGGAACGGTAGCGGCACGGCCCACCAATTAGCCCAGGTCGGAACGATTGGCCACACCTGGACGCTTTCTCCCAACCTCGTTCTGACCGGCCATATCGGTTTCGACAGGATGAGCGAATTCGCTCACCCACCCGGATACGGCCAGCCTCTCGGCGAATCCGTACTCGGCATCGCGGGAACCAACACTCCTGCCGGGGATATCCGTTATACCGGTCTTCCCGGAGTCAGCGTCGAGGGTTTCAGCGGTATGGGTAGTTTGAACTCCTGGGAGCCCGATACACGGAACGACTGGACGTTCACGACTTCTCATAACTTGTCGTGGATCAGGGGAGCACACGAATTGCGCATGGGTGTTGACATCTCCCATAATCACCTGAATGCCTTCCAACCGGAAATCTTCTGCTGCCCGCGCGGCAACGTGATCGAGGATTACGGAGGGACCGCACTCAACACCTCCAACTTGGGAACCGCGTCGAACCCGGTCACCTTGACGCCGTTCGTACAGAACGCTTATGCGATGTTTGACCTGGGCTTGATTTCCGAAGCCCAGAACGATGCCCAGTTCATCAAGTCCACAGGAAAGGACACCCAGTTTGCCACCTATTTTGGCGATCGCTGGAAGATTAGCTCGAAGCTGACCGCCGACTTGGGATTACGCTGGGAGTATTTCCCCTTGATCACTCGCGATGGCGAGGATAAAGGGGAATTGTTTGACACCTCCACCGGCCTGCTGCACTTCGGCGGGCTCGGCGGCAACTCGACCCACAATGGAATAACCACGAGCAAGACACTGTTTATGCCTCGCATCGGCTTGGCTTATCAGGTTGATGCGAAGACCGTAGTCCGGGCGGGGTTCGGAATGTCAGACGACACCACGCCTCTGGAAAGACCGTTGAGAGGCTTTTTCCCGTTAGCGATCGGAGCGGATGTCTTCGACACTTCCACCACGGCCGAGAGAGATTCCTGCAACGGCAATTCGCTTTCGACCTGCTATTTCCCCGTGGCGACGTTTGCTCAGGGCGTGCCGATCATCCAAGTGCCCAATCTGTCGAGTGGGGTACTCACTCCTCCTATCGCCGACGACGTCGGAACGCTGGCGCCGGGAGAACATAAACGCGGATATGTTGAATCCTGGAACCTGTTTGTTGAACGTAAGCTGCCCTCGGACTTCATGTTCAGCGTCGGCTTTGTGGGCAATCACTATGTTCACGAGTTCAACGGCAGGGACCTCAACGCGGCCCCTCTGTACGGTAACGAGCCATCCTTCGCGGGGGTTCAGAGAACCGGAGGGACCTACCAATTCCAGGGGTACCTGGACTCGCACTACAGCTCTCTCCAGGTCTCAATGAACCACCGAAGCACCCATGGACTCTTTGTTCAGGCTGCCTACACTTATTCGCGGGCCATGGGCTATGTCAATGACAACACTTGGGAGAATGGTTTGGAGTTTAATTGCCCGCCTTCGCCATCCATGCCCCAAGGGTGCCAGCAGCTCAACTACGGTCCGTTGAGCTTCGATCACACGCAAAACTTCAAACTGGCTTTTGTTTACGACCTACCCTTTGGAGAGGGCAAGAAATGGTCCAGTTCCAAGGCCGCTAATGCGATCATCGGAGGGTGGAAGTTCAATGGCGTTTTCAGTGCTTTCACGGGATCGCCGTTGTCGGTCGGCCAGGATATCAGCAATATCAACACCTATGATACCGGCGCAGTTCCGAATCACGTCGCGCCGATCCAGTACCTGGGCGGAGCCAACAACTCCCTCGGCTTCCCCCAATGGTTCAACGCTTCATCCTTCGTTCCGAACACCTCCTCGACCAGCATCGGCAACGTTGGCCGAACGGAATCGTGGCTGACTGGGCCCGGACTGTGGCAATTTGACCCCAGCCTGGCTCGAATCTTCAGGCTCAGCGAGCGCTTCAATCTGGAGGCTCGTGTGGAAGCGGAGAACCTGTTCAACACGCCTCACTTCAGCGGCATCAACACTGGATGTACGACTACTGCCGTTGCGGGAGGTGGGGAGACTTGCGGAACCACCTTCGGTGAGATCGGTTCTTCCTACGGGCAACGCGTTGTGCAATTTGGCGTGTTCCTGCGGTTCTAGCATTTGGGTCTGGGTCCTTTCGGACCAGGTGAAAACCTGATCCGGAAGGGGTTGACTCCGGGCATTGGCTAACTTGTGGCGGGCGCTGCGCAAGCAGCGCCCGCTTTTTTGTGGTGTCGGGGCTCGCCATTATCCCTGGGCCCGGGCTTGTGCGGGCGGTGCAAAGCTTCGCATCGTATGCCCAAAGGAAGGCGCTTTTCCCCAACCCGTGGTGAGAAATGCGGGCTACCGCCTGCTACGGTGAAAATAGATGTGCCGAAGGCACCTTGGACTGCGGCGGCTCGACGCCGCCTTGGTCTTTGTCCCCGCCGTTATGCGAAAGCGCCGTCGAGCCGCCGCAGTCAAGGCGCTTCGAGCATTTGGCAGTGGGCTCCTTTGTAAATTCTTGCTTGGGGATAAGGCAACCTTTGGAAATTCGGTTGCTATGACAGACCCAGCAGCGTATCATATCGGGGAGGGGGGATTTCGCCTTTAATTCGCCCTCTGCGTCAGGAGAGGGGTTTTCCAGTGCGTTTTGAGTTTGACATCCGAAAGACCATTGCCGCTGTCGCCTTCCTTGTGAAGAAGGAAGGTGGGAAGCTGGATATGTTTCTTGCACTGAAGATGCTCTATCTGGCAGACAAAGAGGCCTTGATAAATTGGGGGAAACCGATAACTGGAGATTCTTTCGTCTCTTTGCCAAAAGGTCCAGCGTTAAGCAAGGTCTATGACCTCTTCAAGGGAACCGCCGGAAGAGAACACCAAGACGAGTGGAATCGCTTCGTCAGTGAGAAAGTTAACCACTCAATCCAGCTACTGAAGCCAGTTGATACTGACGTTCTATCAGAAAGAGAAATGGAGGTCCTAGAATCCGCACGAAAGACAATCAATAGATTTGCTCCCTGGCAAGTCTCCAAATGGTTGCACAAAGCGTGCCCTGAATGGGAAGACCCTGAAGGAAGTTCGCGGCCAATCCACCCAAAAACAATCCTCCAAAAGGCTGGAAAGACACCAGCACAGATTAAAGCTATCGAAGATTCAAACGAAGCTTATCAATACGCTAAAACCGTACTAGGCGGTCGCTGAGGTAATAAATGAAGCTTGGGGACGCGTTTCTGATGCCTCACCCCGACCAAAGCCGCGACCATTTATGGTTTGTGATCTCAGACCCCGCTAAGCATTCAGGAGCATTCATAATAGTCAATATCACGACCGATGAACATCGGGCCAGTGGAGAGTGTCCACTTAGGCCAGGGGATCACGAATGGATAACGAAAAAATGCTTCGTAAGTTTCGGGGATGCACTGGAAATAACCCCGCAACGGGCCAAAAATATTGATGCTCTTGTAGGAAAAATAATCACACTGCAACCCAGCCTACGCCTGGAAGTCCTGGCCAAAATAGTCGCCGCAGGAAAAGTATCTAGGGCAATCCCTATCTCGTTCAAGAAATATCTCTAAAATCCTTGCAAAATATCGTGCCGCTGCCTCGGCCCGGTATAATAGCTACTGATGAGGAAGCGAATGAGACTCGCGCGCGCCCTGCAAGGCATATTCGCGATTTTGCTGTTTGCCGCTCCAGCCTTGGCGCAATCGCAGGCTCTGGCCGAGAAGGCGCAGCACGCCAGAGAGTTGATGGCGGCGGGGCGGCCCAGCGAAGCTGTCCCCATTTATCGCGAACTCGTGCGGGCCATGCCTGGGAATCCAGGGCTGATTCTGAATCTCGGTTTGGCCTTGGACATGTCGGGTGACAAGCGGGCTGCGATCCGGCAGTACCAGGCTGCCTTGAAGCTCCAGGCAGATTTCTTCCCTCCCTTGCTGCTGATGGGAACGGCTTACCTCGACCTGGGCCAGCCCTCCCTGGCGGTCGCGCCCCTGGAAAAAGCTGTAGAGCTCCACCCGGAGAATTTTGATGCGCAGGTGACCCTAGCCGAAGCCGAACTCGCGCTGGAGCGGTTCGGCGCAGCCGCCTCACGCTTTCAGAAGCTCTCCCGGCGCGACTCGTCGAGCGCGAAGGTGTGGTACGGACTGGGAGCGTGTTACGAGGGCCTAGCCCAAGAGAGTTTTGATGAGCTTGCCGAGGCAGCGCCCGGCTCGGCCTACTGGCTTGACCTAGTGGCGGAATCACGCCTCGAAGCCAAGCAGACTTATAGCGCTTTCTATTTCTACAAGCAGGCGCTGGCCAAAATGTCGGCTCTGCACGGGGTTCACGCTGCCTTGGTGGAAATCTATAAGGAAACCGGTCACCCCGATTGGGCGGTGACCGAGGCAGCAAAAGAGAAACAGTTGCCTCCGCCCGACTGCGGCGCGGAGAAGTTGGAGTGCGAGTATCAAGCGGGAAATCTTCTGGGCGTCGTCCAGGAAACCACCCATGACCCCAGGGAACTGTATTGGAAGACCCGCGCTTACAACCAACTGGCCCTGGGCGCCTACGATCGCTTGGCCCGGCTGCCACCAACGCTCGAAACCCACGAGCTGCGAGCCCGTATCGAATCCAAGCGCCGGCAGTACGCGGAAGCCGCCAAGGAGTGGCGCGAGGCGCTGAACCTCGCCCCCGGGAATCCTTATGTCAAAAGAGAGTTGGCGATTGCCCTTTCCGAATCAGGAAGCCTCCCAGAGGCGCGAAAGTTGTTCCAGGAACTGCTCCAGCAGGACCCCAATTCGGGCTCTCTGAACTACCTGCTGGGAGATGTTATCCTGAACGCGCAGGAGCCGCAGGAGGCGATTCCCTATTTGCAGAAGGCCGTCGCGGCCGACCCACAGTTTCTTCCCGCGCAAAAGTCCTTGGGTCTCGCCTATTTGCAGGTGAGCCAAACGGAAAAAGCGATTCCGCACCTCAAGGCCGCATTGGCGGCCGATCAGGATGGAAGCTTGCATTACCAATTGGGCCGTGCCTATCAGGCCCGCGGCGATCGGGATCTGGCGCGCGAAATGTTCAGGCAATACCAGGAAGCTCAGCAAAAGAATCAGGAAGAGAACCGAGCGGTGGAAAAACAAGTCAACATTACGCCCCCCTGAAGCAGGGCTCCGTCAAAGTCCCAGGTGCCACTTACCGCGAGAGCTATGAATGCACCCGCGTAGAGACCCCTCACCCACCGCCTTGCGGTCCCCCCTCTCCCCAGGGGAGAGGGGGGACCGCAAGGCGGTGGGTGAGGGGTCTTTCTCAACCCGATCAGACCTTGACGGAACCCTGCCCCCCTGAAGGCCCACGGCGGGATTCACGCCGATTCCCACGGGTGGCGCATACATTGCCTTTTATGTATGCGTCACTTCATCATGTCACGTTAGCTGCGCCGATCTGGTGATGAATGGGTTGCTGTGAACACGGGGCGCGAGGGGTCGCGACGGCTGGGACGCATACCTACCAAGCAATGTATGCGCCACCCGCAAATTCACAGAGCAGTTGTAAGCAAGCGATGTCTGCGCCACCCGCGTAAGGCCTACTTTTCCATTTCCCGGACTTCCAATCGCTGGTTAGGGGCGACGTCGCGCAGCACCTGCACGATTCCGCTGGGCCAGCGAATCTCGATCTCGGCAATCTTCGCGGTCTCGCCCAGACCGAAATGCACGCCATAGTGGCTGGACGAGGCGTAGGCGACGGCGGAGGTCATATGATTGTATTGGTTCCCAATTCGGACGCGCGCCCCGATGCCGTCGCGGTTGCTCTTGGTCCCGATCAACTTGAGGATGATCCAATGGTTTTCTTTGGGGCTGACGTTCTGCCACAGCTCGGCGGGATCTTGGAGCGATGAGACCACCATGTCGATTTTGCCGTCGTTGTTGAAGTCAGCAAATGCACAGCCGCGATGGGCGCGGGGAACTTGAAAGTCCGCACCGACCTCGGCGGAGACGTCCCAAAAGGTTCCATCGCCGAGATTGGCGAAAATGCTGTTGGGCTGGCGGTAACGGTAAGGGGAGAATTGTTCGACGTTGTCATCGGCGTGGGAATTGGTGCTGACCAAGTCTTTCCATCCGTCGTTGTTAAAATCGATCATGCCGGCACTCCAACCGCCTCGCGCCGCCGAGAGCCTGGCGATACGGCTGGTCATCGCCGCGTCCTCGAACATTCCTCCACCCAGGTTATGAAACAGCGGAAAGGTTTCATTGTTCAGATCGGTTACAAAAATATCGGGAAGGCCATCGTTGTCGTAATCGCGGAAGTCAACGCCCATGCTGGAGACGGCTGCGCCGGTGTTCATCAAAGCGACTCCGGCTTCCAGGGCGACCTCCTCGAACGTTCCATTACCGCGGTTGTGAAAGAGGAAGTTCGCCTGGTTATCGTTGGTGACATACACGTCCATGAACCCGTCGCCATCGTAATCCGCGATGGCAATGCCCATGCCGCGCCCTTGGTGTTTCCCGATTCCGGACTGCTCCGTGACATCCTCGAACGTGCCATCGCCGCGGTTGCGATAGAGCGTATTGGTGAGGCCTTGGAAATACATCGGGTGGCAGTAGACGCGGATGTTGCGGGAGGCATCGCCGCAGAAGCGGTTCTCATCGATTGACCAGTGCGCATAGTTCACGACGAAGAGATCGAGCAGGCCGTCGTTGTTATAATCAAACCAAGCTCCCGCGACACCCCATTGGCCGCTTTTGATACCGGCTTTTTCAGTGACGTCCTCAAAGCGGCCATTCCCCAGGTTGTGGTAGAGAAGGTTACGGTTCACTCCCGCCACGAAAAGGTCCACGTGGCCGTCGTTGTCGTAATCTCCCGCGGCGGCCCCCATCGAGTAACCCTCACCTGCCACCCCCGCCTCTTCCGTTACATCTTTGAAGAGCATGGCACCTTGGTTTCGGAAAAGGCGGTTCCAATACTTCGGCGATTCCTTCCGTAGAGAGGGCAGTGCCGCGCCGTTCGTGAAGAAGATGTCGGTGAGGCCGTCGTCATTGTAGTCGAACGCGGCAACACCACCCGCCATGGTTTCGATGAGGTGCTTCAACGGCGTGGGGCTGTTCTCGACTCGAAAATCCAAACCCGCGGAATTGGCGGCGTTCACAAAACGGATCGGCGCCACGGACCGGGCTCTGGCCGCACCCGGAACCTGCGTCCGGCTTTGGGAAAAGAGGTTGGTCCCCGCACCAGCCGCGGGAAGACCCAGAAGCATTCGGAGAATCGCAGACCGGCGTGTCATCATCTTTTTCCGTGGTTAGGGACAGGGAGGGGGAAATCCAATGCCCCCGCCGATCTTCAGAACCTCAGCATATACGAAAACTTCACAAAAAACTGATGCCCATCCTGGTACAACCCCGGCGTACGCAGAATCTGGTTGCCGCCGATAGCAGACAGCAATTGGATATTATCCATATTGCCGTTATAGCCCACATAGAGCGCCGTGAACGGATTCACGAGGTAGGTGAAGAGAAAATCCCCGTTGAAATTCTTCGTGGTGCTCAGGGAGGTAAAGGGCGAATTGGCCAGTATCGTCGTGTACTGAGGGATGACGCGGAGCGACAGTTTCTGGTTGAACTGGTACAACCATTCGGAGTAGAGAATGTGATTGTTGAATACGCTCGCGCCCGTCGAGCGATCGGTAAGGCGGTCAAGGAGGTAGGTATTCTGAATGCGCAGGTGTTTCCCGGGCCGCAGGACCAGCCCTACGCTCGCCATGTTCACATTGGAAAGTAGCGGCAATTGGCCGGCTGGCGGAACAATATTGATCTGTGCTCCCTGGGAATAATCCACCTTGAAGGACACTTGACTCAGCAGACTGGTCTCAAAATAGAGGCCCTGGCGGTGGTGCGAATAGACGGTATTCTGCGTCAGTCCCTGGAAATCCTGAGGCCGCAGCATTTCCTGATCCTGTTGCCAATACGCTTCGAACGCTGTTTGGCCGGTGAATTCAAAACTCATGGTGTAGTCCTGGTAGGTGTCCAAACGGTTTCCGCGATGGTCCCAGACGGGATTGACGAAGACCGTCGGCCCCCAGGAAACCAGGTATTTGTGCTCGGGGCGAAACCGGTACATGGCCACCTCACTCACGCCGCGCATATCGATGCGCAGGGGCGGCTGGGTGATGGTGCGCCCCACATAGACGGGCCGGTCCACCGCCTCGGTCTCGATATACCCCGTGAGGGTGTTGAAGCCCGGACTGAGGTCGTTGTATTGGGTGTTGGAGTAGAACTGCCTCCCGTCAAACCGCAATTGGCTCTTGTAGGCGGGTCCGGCGCTGCGGATTCCGCCGGGCAGAGTCGTTTCGCTCGAGACCGCTTGCCCGGTGAGCCACCAATTCTTTCCCAGCTTGAACCGCGTGTCGATTCCTCCCACACGATTGTGCGTACCGGCCAATTCCCGGTCCGTGTAGATCATGCCCGCGGCAGATTGCCGGAAGATGTCCCGATTAACACGCAGCACGGTGAAGTAAGCGCGGTCGCCGTATAGCGGATTACCCGGCTCGACCGACTCACCGGGCGAGCGGTCGTCGACAACCAGCGCCCCGATAGCGTATGGGCCTTCCTTGCCGGTCAGGCGAAACCCGAACTGTGGGTCAGCAATGTTTCGCGTGAACAGCAGGTTCATGGGGGTTTCGAAATAGCTCGGGTTTTCGAGGAAAAAAGGACGTTTCTCCGGGTAATACACGGTGAATCGTCGGTTCACGGTGACCTGTGGTTGGTCAGATTCCACTTGGGAGAAGTCGGGGTTGGCCGTCATGTCCGCCGAGAAGGAGTCTTTAAAGATCACGCGCCCGTCCACGCCCGCCTTGGGGTCAACTGTCTTGCTCTGGAAAACCGGATTCGCCGGATCGGTTTGATCGAGGGTCCGGTACGTGCGAGCATACGTGTAAGGGGTCACTACACCATGCTTTTCCGGAGAGATTCCTTCCAACCCGACCAGCGTGGCCTCCTGGCTGATGCGGCCCTCGATGCGCGTCGACACCCAGGGCCAACAGGCGGATTCGTTATGCCGCGGAATCCAGCGCACGAAGACAATTCCCCAAGTTTGTTTTTCGGTTTTCGGGAAACGCATGGCCTTGAAGGGAACCGACAGCCAGACGACGAAACCTTGGGGAGTGAGTTTGCCGCGCGACTGCCACACCCCGTCCCAGGTGCCGTCGAACTGGCTGCGCGGACCCTCGGTCCAGAGGCCATCCAACTGATGGCCATAAGGGTTGACGGTGAAAACGTAGGCCCGGCGGTGATCGTGGAAGGTATCCAGGAAGAGGTCGATTTTATCTTCCATGTAGAAAATATCGCGCGCGACTTTGTGGGCGCGGAGGCGTGACGGCTCCGAATCGAAAGCCACGTAAATGCAATAGAGATTGTTGGAGTCGTAGCCGAGGTAGGCAATGGTTTGCTGGCTGGCCGGTTGGCCGTCGCTCGGCAGGCGCTGCGTGAACCCTTCCACTTTGGCCAGCTTGCCTTCCCACTTGGAATCGGGCTTCATCGCCAGAAAGTCTTCGAGGGCGGGCGGACTGGCAACGCGCGGGATGACCAAGGTGGTGTTGGCGCCTATGGGTCTCGAATCGGCGATGGCAAGGCCGGGGAGCAACAAAACCAACAAAAAGGGAAGAGAAAAACCCGAAAGCTTCATAGGATCAGAAAGCTTCCTCAGCGAAATCGATGGGTGGAAACTGAGAACCTTTCACCCTTCCAGGGAACAAGAGATAGTGTATCCCATCCCGCTCATGTTTGGTTTCTTATCCATAGTACTGGAAGCGTTTCCAGAAGTCAGGCCAGGGTTGGCGGAGGTATCGGCACAGAAAAACGTCGGCATCGCCATCGATGGCGCTATTCACGATGCCATATCGGTTCGTGAGGTGGCCGGCCAATTCACAAGACTCGAAGCTCTGATCCAGGAAGTCGCGATGCATTCCGACCACGATGAGCGTCTCCGGCGGCGGATCGCCGTACCCGCGCAGCCACGCGGATTTAGAGCCGCGGAGGAGTGCGCCACACACCCAACTCCGCTCTACCCGCTTGCTGGTTACTCGTCCCCAATCCGACCGCGCAAGACTATGATCGATGCCTTGGGAAGCTGGTAGAACGCTTCCGCCCCGCCGGTGACCGTGGATTTGGAAGGCGGGCCGTCGGGGTCCGCCCGGCCCCCCGTTTCTTCGGGGTGCCACTGGTATTCGGCGGCTCCGAAAGTAATCCGGTCCACCGGGCCGGTGAAGAAGCGATCGCGCTTGGATTCCGCGTCCGCGAAAACCACCTTCACCGCGTGGTCATGGTCGTGATCTTTGTTGATGAGCATTACGGACCACTGCCCGTCTGGCCGCTCCAGCGCATAGGCCGTCACCAGCAGGTTCCCGGAAGCATCCGTTACGTCACTCGAAACCTTAAAGAGCCGATGAGGTGAATCGACCGGTTGCACCCACTCCTTGGTAATCACCTGCGCGGCAAGGTACTGAGGCGGATAATCTATTACGTGGTAATCTCTGTCTAGCCTGAGGAAGCCGCCGCGCCCGCCCGGGGATGGCATGTAGTGAAAATAGAAAGTGCCGCTGGCACCTCCCGTCATCATCGACCCGACATAATCCGCCAGCCAGAGGCCGCTCTTGACATCGGAAGGCCCGGAACCCCCACCCATGTTGCCCTCGGTCATAAAGAAAGGCATGTTGGGCGGCAGACCATTGTCTTTCCAAGCCTGAATAACGTGGCTCACGAACCCCGGTTCCAGGTAGAGGTCAGCCCAGGAGCCAGGGGTCTTCCGGTCCTGGAAAGGATAGTGTTCAAATGAGAAAAACGTGAAGTCTTTCATCCGGCCGTGCGCTTTGAGGTAATCGAAGAACCGGCCGAGCCAGGAGACTTTCCCCGCCGCGTCCGGCCAGACCTCGACGTCGCCGAACGTTCCCTCGAAAGCCGGCCCTCCCAGCTTCGCCTGGGGGACGAGCCGATGAATCGCCTTCGCGAATTGCAGGTATAAGGCGCCGTAGTCCTCGGGAAGCATGTGCTGCCCATCCGCCTCTTCTCCCATCTCGATCCAGGAGATCGGATAATGGCGTTTGTAAAGATAGGCGATCTCGGCCGCGGCGTCTTCCGGCGTTCCGTACAACATGGCGATCGGCACCATGGTAGGAAGCCCGCGGGTGATCCCACTGGTGAAAAACCAATCGAATCCGATCTGGTCTCCCCGCGATTCGTCAAGATCGGAAGCCGCATGCCACGGGTCAACAGAAGACGGCCAAGTGACGGTCTGCTCGCGGCTCGGCAGATGTTTGACGATGTCGGTGAACTGGCCATCGGCGGAGAGCGTCCCGGCATAGAGTTCGTTGATGGCGTACCCCACACAGTTGCGCTGGTCGGACGAGCCGTGCGTATCGCAAGTGTTGGAAGACTCCGTCATCCGGATGCGCAGGTACCTCGCAGGGATCATCCAGGAAACCAGCCTGAGCGTGACGGCCCCGCCCTCGCCTTCCATGACCCTTCCCAGCGGAAACGTCTGCCATGTGCCTTTCGTTGTTCCGTCATAGAACGGCTCCAGATCGCCCGTCCAAAACTGCACCTCGTAGCGTCGCGCGTAAGGGTTGGCCCAGGCAATCCGGATCGCGTTGATGTCCACCTTGCTGCCCAGATCGACCATCACCCACTGAGGGTGGAGCGAGTCTTCCTCACCGGTGAAGGGCTTGGTCAAATACGGATTGCTTTTCCAGTACGATTTCGGGTCTCCATCCGTCAGGCGGGACCAGCCGTTTCCGTCGCCTTGGCTGAAGCCGCGATGCGGAAGGGGGTAAGCCCAGGAGTGGCGAATGATCTCCATTGGCTCCGCGCTACCCGTAAAATAACCCTCCTGCTTGGCGACATTGCTCCAGGTTCCGCGCGCGTTCCAATGCCATGCCTCGACCATCAGTTCCGTGTTCTGACGGTAGGTAACGGGCTGCCATCCCGCCCCCAGGATTTCCTTCAGAACCGGATCGGTGAGCAACGTATCCGTGTTCTTTTCGATTTCCTCTTTGGTGGGGAGCCGGTTTTCGGCCGCCGGGGCGCCGGTTCCCGATCTCAGCCGATCGATAGCTCCACCCAGCGCGCGGAGCGGGCTGAACCTATTCGCGACGTGCGTTGGCGATGCGTCGACTACGATGTTCTGTGCCATTGCCGCGTTCGCCATCCCAAGGAATATGCCGATGGCAAGGCAGATTCCTGTAACTCTGCTCCTCATGCCCCAACTCATGACCGCCTCCTTGATAACTGTCGCCGGCTTTCACGGAAACATCATCACTTGCATGTCCAACGTCATGTGCATTTTGGACGCCGGGATCCCGATCGGCGTACACCGCATCTTCTTCTGCCCCCGAGCCAACTCCATTCTCTTCTCATCCCGGAAGTAGCCAATTCTACCCGTTTCTGATCGCCGCAACACCAGCTTTTCGTCCTGAATATTGATGAACCTGTGGACGCCTATGATGTTTAGCAGGTACCACGGAGTTATCACGCTTCGAGCGGGGTTACTCCGCGGCCTTTTAATCGTGAATATTAATAAGCATGTGGATGTCTGTCGTGTATAGAGCGGCAGAATGGTTGAGACGGTGTGGGTCCTGGATCGCGCTTACGGCCTCGCGGACGATGAGATCGCTGCGGCTCTCGAGCGCATACTCCAGGCGGACACCCTGGTTGTCGAAAACGAGCAGGAAGTGTTTACGGCGACGGTCGCGCTTAAAGAGGGGGGCGGCTCGTTTACCGACGCCCTCATCGGCGCGCTGGGGGCCCGGGCTGGCTGCGCCCGCACCTTGACCTTCGACAAAACGGCATTGAGACTCCCCGGCTTCGAGCTTCCCTGACCAAACCCCAAAGGGATGAACCAACTTAGCTCCGGCCTTCGAGGAGTGATCTCAACGCGCAAGCAAGAGGGTAGCCATCGGTCAGTGTACTTCTGACCGTGGGCTTTTCGCAGGCTACGATTTCCTTACCGAGATCACCAAGCAGGAGCGCAGTGATTTCTCCAAAGCCGTGCGCGACCTGGTGACGAAGGGCCGGGTCCTGCTGGCGGTGGAAAAATACAAGAAGGGCGACGCTTCTCTCGGCAAAGCTGCTCAAGTGGCAGGCCTTTCCGTGGGGCAGATGATGACCCTCCTGGCGGAATTTGGCGTGGAAAGCAGGATCGAGAAAGACGAGGGAAACGGTGTCAGAGGAGAGAAACGGTGTCAGGTAGTGCGCCGGGCTAAACCGGCATGCAGTCGAGGATGAAAGAGCCTTACAGGAAAGGAGTAGCGAACCGCCTGGCCTCGAGTCTT
>Ga0209039_10000499_pt1 | contig 38190 bp, 37 predicted proteins | sample BogFormECP12_OM1_FD_188238 | JGI IMG/M metagenome (GOLD analysis project Ga0209039, IMG submission 188238) | Bog forest soil microbial communities from Calvert Island, British Columbia, Canada - ECP12_OM1 (SPAdes) (version 2) | ecosystem: Environmental > Aquatic > Freshwater > Wetlands > Bog ...
TTCACGCGCTCCACTTCCCGATTGCGTTCCTGCAGTTGGGCGGCGGCGTGTTCGAGCTGCATGGTGCGCTCCGCCAGTATCGCCCGGCTTTCGCGAAGTGCTTCCTCCCCCAGTTGGCGCTCGGTGATGTCGAGTACGATGCCATCCCACGTCGTGGAGCCATCCGGATTGCGGGTGGGCGTGGAACGCAACAGCGACCAGCGAACTTCCCCCGTGGCGCGGTGTTTGTGGCGCACCGCTACTTCGAACTGCGTCAACTTGTCGCGCGATACTGCGATCGCGGCGCGCAGCCGATCGCGGTCTTCCGGCACGATCGACTCCTCGGCCGTCGCGGCATGGCCCATGAGCTCGGCCGCGGGTATGCCCGCAAGCCGCTCGATGCCGGCGCTGAGGAACTCGAAGTGGGGTTGGCCGTCGATGCTCTGGCAATACCGGTAAATCGCACCTTCCGGCAGGTTGTCGCTCAGGGAGTGCAATCGAGACTCGCTGTCGCGCAGCGCCTGCTGCGCGCGGCGCGCCTTGGTGACGTCGTGGAACACGAGCACCGCACCCGCCACTTGGCCGGCGGCATCCCGAATCGGCGCCGCGCTGTCCTCGATCGGAATCTCGCGCCCATCGCGGGTGACAAGCGCCGTCTGATTGGCCAGGGAAACGACCCGCCCTTCCCGGAGCACGCGCCCCACGATATCCTCGGCCGATTGGCGCGTCTGTTCGTTGATGATCCGGAACACGTGCTGGACCGGCTGGCCCAATGCTTGCTCCTCCGGCCAGCCGGTCAGGCCGGCCGCGACGGGGTTGAGGAAGGTGATCCGGCCCGCGGTGTCGGTGGCCAGCACTGCGTCGCCGATACTGGCGAGCGTGACGCGCAGCCATTCGCGCTGCTGGCGGAGTTGCTCTTGGGCGTGCTTGCGTTCGATGGCGTACCGGATGGCGCGCGCAATCTGCCGGCCGTCGGCCTGGCCTTTCACCAGGTAGTCCTGGACGCCCTCCTGGACCGCGGCCAGCCCCACGCTTTCGTCGCTGGCGCCGGTCAACACCACGATCGCCAAGTGCGGCGCCGCATGGAGCGCCCGCCGGTAGGTTTCGGGCCCGGAGCTGTCGGGCAGCGACAGGTCCAGCAGCAGCACATCGAAGGACGCCTGGCCCAGGCGCGCGAGCGCGTCGTCCAGGCGCTCCACCCAGGTGAACTCGAAACGGCCCGCGCCGACTGGTTGCAGGGTCTGTTGCAGCAGGTCGGCGTCGGACGGGCTATCCTCGACTAGCAGGACACGGGTGGCGACGTCCGTCATGCTCTCTTTAACCGCGGGCTGCGCCGGCTTGTCTGTTTCGCCGCTCAATGGCTGCCTCATTTCTCCGTTGGCAGTTTGACCACCGATAGCCAGAAACCTTCGATGGCTTCGATCACCTGGAGAAACTGCTGGAAATCGACCGGCTTGGTGATGTAGCAATTGGCGTGGAGGGCATAGGCGCGCAGCACGTCCTGTTCCGCCTGCGAGGTGGTCAGCACCACCACCGGAATGGCGGTGAGCTTCTCATCCGCCCGGATTTCCGCCAGCACCTCCCGCCCGTCCTTGCGCGGCAGGTTCAGATCCAGCAGGATCAGATCCGGCCGAGGCGCCTGAGCGTACGGGCCCTCGCGGTGCAGAAACTCCATCGCCTGCACACCGTCTTCGACGATACTGAGGCGATTGGTCACCTTGGCGGCGGCCAGCGCCTCGACGGTCAGGTCGGTGTCGCTGGGGCTGTCCTCCACCAGCAGGATTTCAATCGGCCGGCCCAGATCGGGGTTCATTGTTGGGGTCTCCATGGGTTTTCTCCGTCGGGAATGTTGAAGTAAAATGTCGAGCCTTGGCCTGGCTGCGACTCGACCCAGATGGCGCCGCCGTGCCGCTCCACAATTTTCTTACAGATCGCCAGGCCAATGCCAGTGCCAGCATAGTGTTTGCGGGTGTGCAGGCGTTGAAAGATCAGGAATATGCGCTCGGAGTATTGCGGCTCGATGCCAATGCCGTTGTCGCGCACGCCAAAGACCCATTGGTCCGGCTTCCGCTCGGCGCTCACGTGGATCTCCGGGGGCCGCTCACCGCGGAACTTGAGGGCGTTGCCGATCAGGTTCTGGAAGAGCTGCGCCATCTGGCCGGCGTCCACGCTCAGAATGGGCAGCGGATCGCGTGTGATCCGGGCGCCGGTTTCCCGCACACTGGCGCCCAGGCCCTCCAGCGCCTGGTCCAGCACGGCGTTGAGGTCGGCCGGCTCCAGCGCCTGGCCTCGCGTACCCACGCGCGAGAGGGCGAGCAGATCGGTGATGAGAGTGTGCATGCGCGAGGCGCCCTGAACGGCTCCGTCAACATGATGCCGGACCTTGTCCTCGAGTTGGTCCCCGAGCTGCTTTTCGATCAGCCCGAGGTAACCCGTCACTGCCCGCAGCGGCTCCTGGAGGTCGTGGGATGCCACATACGCGAATTGTTCCAGTTCCTGGTTGGAGCTGGCCAGCTCCGCGGTGGTGCGCCGCAGATGGGCGTTGGCGGTTTCCAACTCGCTGGTTCGTTGCTGCACGAGTTCTTCCAGGTGTTCGCGATAACGAGTCAATTCGGCTTCGGCGCGCTTGCGCGCGGTCACGTCGCGCGCGGCCGCGAAGACACCTTGCACCTGGCCGGCTTGGTTGCGGTATACCACCGCGTTGTAGAGCACGTCGGTGGTGCAGCCCTCGACATGGCGAATGGTCAGGGGGTAGTCGCGAACCAGGCCGTCGGAGAGGACCTTCAGGTAGCCGGCGCGAGCCCTCTCAGGCTCCGTGAAGTAGTCCGAAAAGTCGCTGCCGACGAGCCCGCTGCGGGGCACGCCTGTCACCAGTTCCGCCGCTTGGTTCACGTCCGTGATCTGGCCGCCGGGGCTGATGGTGACCAGGGGGTCGAGGCTGGCCTCGAGCAGGCTGCGCGCGTAGAGTGAAGCGACGCGCAGTCCCTCCTCCAACCGTTTGCGTTCGGTGACGTCGCGCGCGGCGGCAAAAACGCCTTGCACCTGGCCGGCTTCGTTGCGGTATACGGCCGCGTTGTAGAGCACGTCGGTGGTGCGGCCCTCGACATGGCGAATGGTCAGGGGGTAGTCGCGAACCAAGCCGTCGGAGAGGACCTTCAGGTAGCCGGCGCGAGCCCTCTCAGGCTCCGTGAAGTAGTCCGAAAAGTCGCTGCCGACCAGCCAGCCGCGGGGCACGCCTGTCACCTGTTCGGCCGCTCCGTTGGCGTCCGTGATCTGACCGCCGGGGCTGATGGTGACCAGGGGATCGAGGCTGGCCTCGATCAGGCTCCGCGCATGCTGCCGTTCCCGCCGCGTCTGTTCGGCAGCTTCCGCAAGAGCGCGGGCGGTTGAGCTGCGATCAATCGCCCGCGATCCAGCCACCAGCACAATGAGAAGAAGGCCCACCCCGGAAGTCATCGTGAGAACCAGGAGGCGAGCCGTGGCCAGCCTCCTTTGGTTCCTCTGATCCAATAGGGACAATTCGTCAGCCTTCATCGCCTGGATCACGACCCGGATCCGATCCATGATCTGCTTGCCCCGGTCGGTCGATACAACGTCGATGGCCTGGTCGAAGCCGCGGGTCCGCCGCAGATCAATAGTCTCCTTTATTATGGCTAGCTTCTCATTCATGAGCGCCCGCAGAGTCTCGATCCGCGATTGTTGCGAAGGGTTGTCGGAGGTCAGCTTGCGGAGTTCCTCGAGCTGGACGGGGACCGCCTGGACGGCTGTGTGGTAAGGCTCCAAGTACTCATCCCTCCCTGTCAGGAGATAACCGCTTTGCCCTGTCTCGGCGTCCTTCATTCCCGAGAGGAAGGACTCGATCTTCTCCAGAACTTCATGCGTATGGATGGACCACCGGTCGCTCGCATCGAAACTCGTCCAGATCGAATAGAAGAGTGCGGACTCAACCACCAGAATCAGGACGGCGAGACCGACCAGGACTAGATGGGGTCTTCCTTTGAGACTCTTCATGGGGCGGTATGCCTTCGAGCCCAAACGGAAGCTGCAACTCTCCGGCGGAAATGTGTGCCCCGAGGCGTACCGCCGATTATGAGGATTCCGGTGTATCGCACGTCAAAGACTCCCGGGCGGCTGACTGTGCGCGCTGGCGGATATCCTCAGGAAGCCAGGCGAGTGACCACGAGCGCACATCGTCTCGGGTAATCGCCTATTGTAATTCATTTGCCCGGTTTTAGCGATTTCGCGAGCGGTACTCGACACGTCGGAGAGAAGCCCGACACGTGGAGCGTGAGGAACCTTGCCGACCGTTGGAGAGGCCGTTCACCCCTTGCGCCGGGCTTTGGTTTGACGCACCGCCTTGGCCTTCTTGGGCGGCGGCGGCGCCGGTTTCTCCGCGGCGCTGGCCGCCTTCACGTAATCCTTCAGCTCGGCTTCCGTAAAGTGGATCGATTCGACGGTCAGACTGGCGTCGCCGAGCACCTTCATCATCTGCTGGCGCACGTTTTCGGCATCCGCGCCGGATTTGGCCTGGGCCAATTGCTGGCGCAGTTTCAGGGCGTCATCCTTGGCCTGGGCCACCTGCTGGGCACGCTTCTCTGCGTCGCTGGGGCCGCAGCCCGTGGCGAGGAACACGACAAACAGGCTGACGAGCAGCAAGACGATTCGCTTCATAAATGTCCTCCTTTTCGCTTCTTTCGCGACTTCCCACAATAGCAATAATGGGAACCCGCCTGGCGTGGCCGATGCGCCAGAGGCTTTCCGTAATGGGGCGAAAACTTAAGAACACCGGCGGCAAAGACCGCCGGCGCTACCAATACGCCCCACCCCCCGCTTGTGTTCCAGAGAACTAGGTCCTATTATGTGTTGGGGAGAACCCGATGAAGAAACCCAAGATCGAACCGCAGCGCCCCGCCGGGCTGAGCCGGAGGAACTTTTTTGGCTCGGTGGCTTCCGGCGCGGCCGAAGCAGCCCTATTGACCCTCCCGGTGGAGGCGGCCCAGCCGGCAGCCGGGCTGGCCGCCGACGGGGACATGGTGCCGGCCGTCCTCAACGTCAACGGCCAGACTCACTCTTTGAAAGTGGAACCGCGCTGGAGCCTGCAACACGTGTTGCACGACCGGTTGGGGCTGACCGGGACCAAGTCGGGGTGCGAGCGCGGGGAGTGCGGCGCGTGCACCGTTCTGATCGATGGCGTCGCCCGGTATTCCTGCCTGACGCTGGCGCTCGAAGCGGTGGGGACTGAGATCACCACCGTCGAGGGATTGATGCACAGCGAGCAACTGGGGCCCGTGCAGCAGGCCTTCGTGGAACAGGACGCGATGCAGTGCGGCTACTGCACTCCGGGACAGGTGGTGGCGGTGGAGGCGCTGTTGCGGAAGACGCCGCAGCCCAGCATGGAGCAGATCCGCGAGGGGGTGAGCGGCAACCTGTGCCGCTGCGGAGCGTACCAACACATTTTCCGCGCCGCCCAGCGCGCGGCGGAATTGCGAAAGGCGGGGATATAAGCGATGGCCGAAACGACTGTTAAACCATGGGGCGAAACCACGGTTGTCGGCAAGCCCATTCCGCGCGTGGACGCCTACGAACGGGTGAGCGGAACGGCGGTTTTCGCGGCGGATGTAAGCCTGCCGAACATGCTGTATGGGGCCACGCTGCGCTGCCCGCATCCACATGCCACGGTGAAGAAGATCGATGTGGGTAAGGCCCGGGAGATGCCGGGAGTCCGCGCGGTGCTCACGGACGCGGACCCGGAAGCGCGGGTTGGGTGGTACTCGGCTCCGGGCCCTCCCGGCCCAGGCGGCCGGCGGATGCTGAGCCGGCTCTTCGACCCGCATTGCCGGTATGAAGGCGAAGAAGTGGCCGCGGTGGCGGCCGAGAGCCCGCAGCAGGCCTGGGACGCGGTGCGGGCCATCCAGGTGGAATACCAGACGCTGCCGTTCGTCACCGGCATGGAAGAGGCCTTGAAGCCGGGCGCCCCGCCGGTGCAGGAGGGCGGCAACCTTGTAGGCGCGCCTCGCGAAACCAAGCGCGGCGACGTCGAGAAGGGCTTTGCCGAGGCCGACGTCGTGCTGGAGGAGACCTATCGCAGCTCCTGCGTGATTCACGCCCCCATGGAAACTCACGGCTCGGTCGCCCAGTGGGACGGCGATCGTCTGACCGTGTGGGATACGAACCAGGGCCCATTTGGGATTCAGTCCGACATCGCCAGTGCCCTGAAGATGCCCTTGAGCAACGTGCGCGTCATCTCGCACTACATGGGCGGCGGCTTCGGCAGCAAGCAGGAGGCGGGCAAGTATTCCGTCATGGCGGCGCTGCTGGCCCGCAAGACGGGGCGTCCGGTCAAGCTGTTCCTGACTCGGGAAGAGACGTTCCTGTCCATGGGAAACCGGGCGGCGCACATCATGAAGCTGAAGGCCGGCGTGAAGAAGGACGGCACGCTCACCGCGCTCCAGTTGACCGTGCTGGGCGAAGTCGGAGCCTATCCGGGCGACGCCGGCAACGTGGGCTATCAGGCCGGGGACTTGTACACGTGCCCGAATGTCCACATTCAAGAGTCACAGGCCTACGTGAATGCCGGCCGGACTCGGGCTTTTCGCGCTCCGGGCTTTCCCCAGGGCAATTGGGCGCTGGAGCAGATGATGGATCGCCTGGCCGAGAAAATCGGCATGGATCCGGTGGAACTGCGCCTGAAGAGTATTCCGACCGTCTGCCAGATGCAACAAAACAAGCCGTATACCTCGACCGGTTTGCGGGAGTGCCTGACCGAGGGGGCGCGGGCATTCGGTTGGAAGGAGGCCCGCAGCCGGCCGAAGGGAGACGGGCCCTGGGTGCGGGGTGTGGGCGTAGCCAGTTCCATATGGATGTTCCAGAACCCCGGGAACTCCACGGCAATCGTCAAGCTGTTTGCCGACGGCAGCGTCAACCTCAACATCGGCGCGGCCGACCTGGGGACGGGGACCAACACGGTGATGGCCATGGTAGTGGCCGAGGAATTGGGGGTGCCGCTGGACCGGATCGAGATCGAAAATGCCGACACCGGAACCACGCAGTACACCGACGTCAGCGGCGGCAGCAAGACCGTGCTGGCGGATTCGCCCGCCGTTCGGTTGGCCGCGCTGGACGTAAAAGCCCAACTGCTCGAGATGGCCGCGGAACAGTTGCAGGTTCCGGTATCGGACCTGGTCTTCAAAGACGGCGCGATCCTGGCGCACGGGGGCACCCAGAAGCTGGCCATCGCGGAACTGAGCCGGTTGCGAAGGCAGATGGTGGTGGGTGTGGGCCGGCGGGGACCCGATCCCACCGACAAGGTGGTCCGTCCCTTTTCCACGGACTTCGCCGAGGTGGAAGTGAACACGCGCACGGGCGAGATGCGCGTGTTGCGCGTGCTGGCCGCGCAGGACAGCGGCCGGGTGATGAACCTGCTCACGTATCGGAACCAGGTTCTCGGCGGGGTGATCCAGAGCGCCGGCTTCGCCATGACCGAGCGCCGGATCATGGATTCGAGCACCGGCAAGATGATGAATGCCAACTTCCACGACTACAAGATCCCGACGGCCAAGGATGCGCCGGGCGAGGTGACCGTGCTCCCCATCGATCCGCACGACACCGAGTGCAACATCAACGGCGCCAAGGGACTCGGGGAACCGGCCACGATTGCCCCCGCCGCCGCAATCGCCAACGCTCTCTACCACGCCACCGGAGTGCGGGTTACCGCGGCGCCCATCACGGCGGCGCAGATTCTGACTCTTTTGGCGGAACGCAAAGCGAAAGGATGAGCCATGCTAGCGAAATTCTTATATCAGCGCACATCATCGATTAAAGAGGCGACGGCAGCGGCGAGCCAGCCGCAGGCGCGGATTCTCGCCGGCGGGACGGACCTGCTGGGATGCCTGCGCGACGGAGTGTTCCAGTCGAACCGCCTGGTGAGCATCAATGCCATCAAGGAGCTAAAGGGCATCCAGCCGCGGGCCGGCGGCGGGTTGCGGATCGGAGCGTTGACCACCCTGACGGAGATCGCGGGGAACCGGCAGATACTGGATGGCTATCCGGTGCTGGCGCAAGCGGCGGCGGCGGTGGGCAGCCCGCAGTTGCGCAACCAAGGGACGCTAGGCGGGAACCTGTGCCAGCGGCCGCGGTGCTGGTATTTCCGCGGAGACTTCCACTGTTTACGGAAGGGTGGCGAGGAGTGCTTCGCCGCGGCCGGCCAGAACCAACTGCACTGCATCTTTGGCGGCTACGAATGCTTTATGGTGCATCCCTCGGACACCGCGCCCGCGCTGGTGGCTCTGGATGCGAAGGTGAGCGTTACAGGGCGCCGGGGGGCGCGGCAAATGCCGCTGGCCTCGTTCTTCGTGCTCCCCAAGACAAGCTTGGTGAAGGAGAACGTGCTGGAGCCGGGCGAGGTGGTGACGGAGGTGCTGCTGGATGCGCCGCCGGCCGGGACACGGAGCCGGTACCGGAAGGCGCGGGAGCGAGCGTCGTTCGATTTCGCCCTGGCAGGGGCGGCCATCGTGCTGACCATGGCGGAGGGCAAAGTGAAGACGGCGCGCGTGGTGCTCAGCGGAGTGGCGCCGGCGCCGTGGAGGTCGGCGGAAGCGGAGCAGGCTCTGGTGGGCAAGCCATTGGACGCCGCCACGGCGGAGGCAGCGGCAGCGGCGGCGGTGAAGGCAGCCGTGCCGCTTGGTGAGAACGGCTACAAGGTGCCGCTGGTTCGCGGCGTGTTGGAAGAGACGCTGATGGCGCTGGCGGTGTAAGGGGGCGGTGAATCGCCCAAAGATCGGCTCCTTTTGACATTTATCGCGTTAGGACCCTATGTCCAAACTGATTCCACCGCCGCATCCGGGAGAAACGATCCTGGAAGACATTTTGAAGCCACTCGGCATGAGCGTGAATCAACTGGCGAAAGCCCTTGGCATCACCGCTGCCCGCCTCAACGATATCGTGCGCGGCCGGCGCGGGATTACGGCCGATACGGCGCTACGGCTGGCACGGTATCTGGGCACCTCAGCCGAATTCTGGCTTGGCCTTCAACTCGAATACGACCTGCGGATAGCCGAGGCAAAGGTGCGCAAGGCCATCGAACGCCAGATCACACCAAGGAAGGTCGCGTAGATCGCGGGGCGCTTAGGCCGAGGCGAGCAGGCGCTGGTGGGCAGGCGCCGCCGACCGCTCTGGCCGTGTGAACATATAAGTATGGCGATACAAACGCTTAGTCTCCCGGTGCGGGGAATGACCTGCGCCAATTGCGCGCGCAGCGTGGAGCGCCGGCTGGCCGCCACGCTGGGCGTAAGGAAAGCCGCCGTCGATCTCCAGGGGGCCACGGCCAGCGTGGAGTACGACACGGACATGGTGCAACCCGAGACGCTCGCCCGCGCCGTGCGCGCGCTGGGGTACGAAGTGCCGGCATGAGCCTGGCGGCGTCCGAACGAGTGGATCTTCCGGTTTCCGGAATGACTTGCGCGGCGTGCGCGCGCACCATCGAGCGGACCCTCGCAAGCACCGCCGGGGTGGAGCGCGCACGGGTGAACCTGGCCACCAACACGGCCACCATCGAGTACCAGGCCAGCAGGGTCCGGGTTGCGGATTTCATCGCGGCCATCGAGGACCTGGGCTACGGCGTGCCCAAAACCGCGGCCCGGCCCGAGGCGGCGGAGCCAGGCTACCGGCGACGATTGCTGGCCGCCATCGTCTTCGCGACGCCAGTGCTGGCGCTGGGCATGTCTCACCGCTGGCCGTGGCTGCAACTGGCACTCACGACGCCGGTGGTCTTTTACTGCGGCGCGCCCTTCTACGCGGCGGCGTGGCGCGCGCTGCGGCACTTCTCGGCCAACATGAACTCGCTGATTGCGCTGGGCACGGGCGCGGCATTCCTGTACTCGTTGTGGGAAACGGTGCGCGGCGGGCACGAGGTTTACTTCGAAGCCGCGGCGGTGATTATCGCGCTGATCCTGCTGGGCCGGACGCTGGAAGCCCGCGCGCGCAGCCAGGCCGGCGCGGCCATACGCCGCCTGATGGATCTGCAGCCGCCCACGGCGCGCGTGATTCGCGAGGGCGTTGAAGTGGAGACGCCGGTGGAGGACGTGCGGCCCGGCGACGTGGTGGTGGTGCGGCCCGGCGAGCGCATCCCGGTGGATGGCACGGTGCTGAGCGGCGAATCGGCGGTGGATGAATCGATGCTGACCGGCGAGAGCATGCCGGTGGACAAGCAGGCGGGCACCGCGGTATTTGCCGGGACCATCAATCTCTCGGGCAGTTTTCGGTTTGAGGTGAAGAAGGCCGGCCGCGGCACGGTGTTGCAGCGGATGATCGAGATGGTGCAGCAGGCGCAAGGCTCGCGCGCCCCGGTGGCGCGGCTGGCCGACGTGGTGAGCGGCTATTTCACGGTGGGCGTCTTGCTGGCGGCGCTCGCGACCTTCGCCGTCTGGCTGTTCTTCGCGCCGGTGGGGGCGGCCCTGGTCAACGCGGTGGCGGTGCTGATTGTCGCCTGCCCGTGCGCGCTGGGACTGGCCACGCCCACGGCCATCATGGTGGGCACGGGGCGCGGCGCCGAGCGGGGAATCCTGATCAAAGGCGGCGAAGCGCTGGAAATGGCATGCCGCATCGACACCATCGTGCTGGATAAGACGGGGACCATCACGCGCGGCAAACCGCGGGTGACGGGGGTCTTCCCCGCGCCCGGCCGCACGGAGAGCGAATTGTTGCGGCTGGCGGCTTCGGCCGAGCGCTATTCCGAGCACCCGCTGGGCAAGGCCATCGTGGAGGCGGCCGCCGAGCGCGGCATCGCACTGGAGGAGGCCACGGAGTTTTCGGCGCTGGCCGGCCATGGGGTCCGCGCGCGGGTGGCGGGGCACGAGGTGGCCATTGGCAGACCGGGAGCGAGCGTGGCGATCGACGGCGCGCCGGCGGGCGCCATCGAGATCGCCGACACCATCAAGCCGGAGGCCGCGGCGGCGGTGCGCCGGCTACGCGAGGCGGGCCTGGAAGTCTGGATGATGACCGGCGATAAGCGCGAAGTCGCGGAAGCCATGGCGCGCGAGGCGGGCATCGATCGCGTGCTGGCCGAGGTTCTGCCGGACCAGAAGGCGGCTGAGGTGAAGAAGCTGCAAGCCGCGGGCAAGCGCGTGGCCATGGTGGGCGACGGCATCAACGACGCGCCCGCGCTGGCGCAGGCGGATTTGGGGCTGGCCATGGGATCGGGCGCCGGCATCGCCATGGAAGCCGGCGACATCACGCTCATGCGGGACGATCCGACCGGCGTGGCGGAAGCGCTGGAACTGGGGCGCCGGACGATGCGCATCATCCGCCAGAACCTTTTCTGGGCGTTCGCCTACAATACGCTGGGAATTCCGATCGCGGCTTTGGGCCTGCTGTCTCCGATGGTGGCGTCGGCAGCCATGGCGCTATCGAGCGTGACTGTGGTGACGAATAGTCTGCGGCTGAGGTAACAGACTTTTTACCGCGGAGACGCAGAGACGCGGAGAAGAAAAAGAAAAAAATGGAGAGAGCGCAGAGGGGGCGGAGCACGCGGAGAGGAATTAACTTCGGATAATCGATGAATATTAACTAAATCGATGGGAATTATCCTGACATTCCATATCGTCTCGGAAACTATTCGACGATATAATCGAGGCAGCATACACCGAGGAAGGCGGTGGCCCGATTGTATTGCGGTAAAGAAACCGGCGCAAGAGATTCGCCTCGGAACGGAGAAATCCGCCGCCCGGTTCACCGCAAGTATGGGGAGCATCTGAGGGAAACGCTGGACCGGGCGGCCGCACCGGAGCCTTTCCCGGGGGGCAGCGACAGTTGGATGCCAAGCCCGGCCGCGGAGGCGGTGGCCAGGGAAGCGCGCCTGTCGGTGGCCAAGGCCCTGTTTGGAAACGCGGCGCCGAAACCGGCGATCCTGCGGCCATTCAAAGTGGCCGCCGCGCCGGCCGAGTTGTGGGTGGCGGCAGATGCCGCGCCGGCCGCGGTAATTACACGGCAGCGAATTGTTCCGAAGCCGGGCATGCCCGAGCCGGGATTCATTCCGCCAGACTTCCATTGCGCGAATGTGCGCGGCGCGGCGGTGGACCGGCTGGAGTGGCAGGCGCCGAAGATGGCCCCTTTTCCTCCGTCGTTCGATCTGCGGCTGGCGTTGGACCACGGGTTGGAAAACCTGGTGCCGAAGAAGGCCGCGCCCAAGACCAGGAGGCCCCGCGGCGCCGGCATGTATCGAGTGGTGGACACGATCGCCGCGGGCTTGCTAGTGTCCGCGGGCTTGTGGTTCGGCTCGTACGCCGCTAGGACGATGAGAAGTACAGCGGCCGTGGACCAGGATCTGACCGCCGCCATGGGCGCAGCGCCGGCGCGGACGACTCCGGCGCCCCAGACAGTGGCCGGAAAACGGCCTCTGGATAGGGTGCGCAGCGCCATCTCGAAGCGCGCCGCGGTGCAGTTCAGCGACACATTCCACGAGGGCATGGAATCCTGGAATGCGCCTCCCAAGAGCTTGCCCCCGGGCTGGTCGCGCCATCCCGACGGGTATGTCCAAACGGGCCAACTGGCTCTCTACCATCCCTCGGCGGCGTACTCCAACTACCGGCTGGAATTCTTCGGCCAGATCGAAAGCAAGAGCATGGGCTGGGTGGTGCGCGCACACGACATGCAGAATTACTACGCCATGAAGTTCACGGTGGTGGAACCGGGGCTGCGGCCGATCATCGCCATGGTGCATTATCCGGTGGTGGGCGGGAAGAAGGGGAACCGGGTGGAAGTGCCGCTATCGGTGATGGTGCACAACGACACGGCCTACCATGTGACGGTGGAGGTGGAGGGCAACCGCATGATCACTTCCATCGAAGGGCTGGAAGTGGATCGGTGGACCGACGACACGCTGGCATCCGGCGGCGTGGGTTTCTTCAGCGAGCCAGGCGAACGGGCGCGGCTCTACTGGATGAAACTGGCGGCGAACGACGACTGGCTGGGAAGAATCTGCGGTTACCTTTCCGGCGGTTCGGAGACCGGGTCGGAGACCACCGCGCAATGGCGGCGGGGATCTGGCGCGGATACGCCGCATCCGGGCTCGGGAAGTGGGAATTTGAGGCAGGTTGCCATTTTGTGCGCCAGCCGGCGCGAATTCAGGAACCGGAGGATTCAGGTATGGGGCTTCCCGCGGGAACCCAGCCAGACGATTCGCCCTCGCTCGCTTCCGGCGTGACCCCGATCGACAGCCTCAGGCGTCAGAAGCGCACGGACCGGACGCTCACCAAGGCCGTATCGCTGCACCTGGAAGGCAAGCTGGAGAGCGCGGCCGGCATGTTAATCGGCGCTCTGGAATCGGGCGTGCGCGACCCCGCAGTGTACTCGGCGCTGGGCCAGATTCACTACCAGATGCGGGATTACGAATCGGCCGCCGCGGTCTACGAGCAACTGGTGGAACTGGAGCCGCTGCACAACATCGGGCATTTCAACCTGGGGGTCTGCCGAGGCAATCTGCAACGTTGGAAAGGCGCCGTGGAATCGTTCCGGAAGGCGGCCGAGGCCGACGCCACACGCTCGGACGCCCTACTGGGGTTAGGCCTCAGCCTGGTCCATAGCGGGTGCCCGGAAGAGGCGACGGCCCCGCTCGACCAGTACCTCAAACTGTTCCCCAACGACGAGCAGGCGCTATTCGGCAAAGCCGTGGCCTTGCAGCAGACGGGCCGGCACGGGGAAGCGGTGGAGCATTACCGCAAGGTGCTGGCGCGCAGTCCGCGGTGCGAGGAAGCGCTTGCCAACCTGGTGATTATTCTCCTGGAAACGAAAGACCGCCAGCGCCTGCGCCGCTATGCGGAGATGCTGGCCGAGATGCAGCCGGAGTCGCCGGTGGCCCTGGAAGCGCTGGCGGCGCTGGCGTTCGAGGACGGAGACTACGCGGCGGCCGCGCGCTACAGCCACAGCCTGTCGGAACTGGTTCCCGAGCGATTCGAGAACTGGTTCAACCTGGGGTTGGCCCATCACACGCTGGGCGAATACGAGAAAGCCGCGCACGCGTATACCGAGGCCATCGCGCTGAAGCCCGATCTGGCGCAGGCCCATTCGAACCTGGGGGCGGTGCGGCAGGAATTGAGTAATTTCGCGGCCGCGCGCACTTGTTACGAGAGGGCGCTTCAGATCGACCCCGGCCAGCCCGGAGTTCTCTGGAACCTGGCGCTGGCGCTGGAGCAGCAGGGCGAGCGGGAAGAGGCGGAGGCGATCTATGCCACGCTTCCGGAGGATGCCCCGGAGTGGAGCGACGCGCGCTTTCGGCTGGGCTATCTGCGGCTGCTTCGCGGCGAGTTCGAGGCCAGCGCCGAGGCGTTCGATGCGTGCCTGGAAAAGCGTCCGGATTGGCCCGAGGCGCATCTCAACGCCGGCATCGCGTATGCGCGCTCCGGCCGCCCGGACGCCGCGCGGCGGTGCTTCCAGGAGGCGCTCATGCTGCGCCCGGACTCCGCCGACGCGATGCACGGTCTGGCCGCGCTGGCGCTGGATTGCGAGGATTATAAGGAGGCGTACGACCTTCACTGCCGGCTGATTCAACTGGGCGAGCACGGCCCCGAGTTGTACTACAACGCCGGGCTGCTATGCCAGAAGCTCGGCTGGACCGACGAAGCCGTGAAGTTCTACCAGCAGGCGCTGGTCGAGGACCCGCAGCGTCTGGAAGCGCTGTTGAACCTGGGCCACGTCTGGAAGGCGTCGGGCAACATGGAAGAGGCGCGCTCGTGCTGGCGGAGGGCCATCCGCGAGAAACCGGAGCTGGCGGAAGCGTACTTCGAGGGGTAGGGCGAAAACCCGGGGACTGACGGATGTGTCCACGCGGCGGTGCACCTCCCGGTGTTGGGCGAGGGATGACGCGCGCCTTGGGACACATTCGTCAGGCCCCGGGCTACGGCATTTCCTTGCTGTTGGCGGTGGCGGGCTCCGGACCGTAGTTTTGGCGGATGACCATGGACTGGTCGGAATAGAACGTGCGGCTGCCCGAAGAGCCGTAGGCTACGGGGGTGGCATTGATCACGTAACCACCCGGGTTTCCGGTGAGGGTGAATTTGTAGCCTTGCTTTTCGCCGCCCGCCAGGTCGTTGCCAATCAGGTCCGCGGCGGAGGGGTTGGGCGCGCCGCTGGCAGGCGGTCCGAGCTCCGTCAGCGACGCCGCATAGCGGCCGTACTGGGACTGGAACTGCACCTCCATCTGGTGAATGGTCTGGATGGCCTTGATGGCCGCGGTCTCGCGCATGAACATCTGGGTCTTCTGATACTTGGGAACGGCGATGGTGATGATGATCAGGATGATCGCGATCACGATCAGCAGCTCGATGAGTGAAAAGCCCCGGCGGTTTGTTGGTAGGTGGAACATTCTGCCCCCTATTTTATGACGCATCACACCCCCTCGGTGTGCAGGAAATCGGCGGATCGGACCAGCGCGTGGATGGCCGTGAGACGGCGCCAGAAATCGCGCAGCAGGCTGAGGCGCAGGGCGTTGGGGCCGTCGGAGAGGGCCTTTTCGGGCTGGTCGTGGACCTCGACGAAGACGCCGTCCACGCCCGCCGCCACGGCCGCGCGGGCCAGCGTCGCGATGAACTGCGGCTGGCCTCCCGATGCGTCCCCCGCGCCTCCCGGCACCTGCACGCTGTGGGTGGCGTCGAAAACCACCGGCCACCCGGCATGGCGCATGATCTGGAGGCCGCGCATATCCACCACCAGGTTGTTATAGCCGAACGACGAGCCGCGCTCGGTGAGGATCACCTGGCGGTTGCCGGTGGAAGCCACCTTTTCCGCCGCGCGATGGATGTCGTGGGGCGCCACGAACTGCCCCTTCTTGATGTTGACCATGCGCCCCGTGCGGCCGGCGGCCAGCAGCAGGTCCGTCTGGCGGCAGAGAAACGCGGGGATCTGGAGGATGTCGGCCACATCGGCCGCCGGCTCGGCCTGCCAGGCTTCGTGAATGTCGGTGAGGATGGGGAAGCCTTCGGCCTTCACGCCGGCGAGGATGCGCAGGCCTTCCTTGAGACCCGGCCCGCGATACGTGCCGCCCGAAGTGCGGTTGGCCTTGTCGAAGGACGCCTTGAAGACGAACTCGCCCACGGCGTCGCGAATGCCGCGCGCCAGGCGGTGCACGTGCTCTTCGCTCTCGATGACGCACGGGCCGGCGATGAGCACCAGCGGCTTTGGTTCCTGCCCGTGGCCGAACGCGCCGTACTCAATTGCCACGGGAGTAGACCGCCTCCTTCCGCGACTCTTCCCCGCCCTGCGCCAGGCGGCGGCGCCGGTTCTCATAGGCGGCCCCAATGAACGCCTTGAACAGGGGATGCGGCTCCATGGGCTTGGACTTGAACTCGGGATGGAACTGGCAGCCGAGATACCACGGATGATCGGCGATCTCGCAGATTTCGACGTAGGTCTGGTCGGGCGTCTCGCCGGTGATCCGCAGCCCCGCGGCTTTCAGCCGTTCTTCGTATTCGCGGTTGAACTCATAGCGGTGGCGGTGGCGCTCATTGATCTCGCGCACGCCATAGGCGCGGTAGGCGAAACTGTCCTCGGCCAGCTTGCAGGGCCAGCCGCCCAGCCGCATGGTGCCGCCGAGGTCGTCCACGCCTTTCAGCTCGCGCAGCTTGAAGATCACGCGGTGCGGCGTTCCGGAGTTGAATTCGGTGGAATCGGCGCCCGCCAGGCCGCACACGTTGCGGGCGAATTCGATGACCAGGGTCTGCATGCCCAGGCAGATGCCGAAATAGGGCACCTTGCGCTCGCGGGCGTAGCGGATGGCGTTGAGCATGCCGTCGATGCCGCGCTTGCCGAAGCCGCCCGGGACGAGGATGCCGTCGTAGCCTTCGAGCTGCCTTTCCCATCCCTCGCCCACCACGCCTTCGGCATCGATCCAGTGAATATCGACCTTCAGCTCATGCGCCAGCCCGCCGTGCAGCAGGGCCTCCTTCAGGCTCTTGTAAGAGTCTTCGTAATCCGTGTACTTGCCCACCAGGCCGATGGTCACCTCGTCGCGCGGGCTGGCGATGCGCTCCAGCATGGCGGTCCATCGGCTCATCTCGCGCGGGCGGGCATCGATGCGCAGCAGCCGGAGGACCATCTCGTCCACTCCTTCGGCGGCGAAGTTGACCGGCACCTGGTACACCGACTTGACGTCGCGCGCGGTGATGACGGCCTTCACGTCCACGTCGCAGAAGAGCGCGATTTTCTCCTTCATCTCCTGGGGGATGAAACGCTCCGAACGGCACAGCAGGATGTCGGGCTGGATACCGATGGCGCGCAGCTCCTTGACGCTGTGCTGGGTGGGCTTGGTCTTCAGCTCCTGGGCCGCGGCGATAAACGGCACCAGGGTCACGTGGACGAACAGGGTGTTGTCGCGCCCCTGCTCATGGCGCATCTGGCGGATGGCTTCGAGGAACGGCAGCGATTCAATGTCGCCCACGGTGCCGCCGATTTCGACGATGACCACGTCGACGTCCTGGGCCACCTTCTTCATGGCGGCCTTGATCTCATTGGTGACGTGCGGAATCACCTGCACGGTCTTGCCCAGGTAATCGCCGCGGCGCTCACGGGCGATGATCTGCTCGTAGATGCGGCCGGAGGTCAGGTTGTTGGCTTGCGCCAGCTTGGAGTGGGTGAAGCGCTCGTAGTGGCCGAGATCGAGGTCGGTCTCCGCGCCGTCGTCGGTGACGAACACTTCGCCGTGCTGGAAGGGGCTCATGGTGCCCGGGTCCACGTTGAGGTAGGGATCGCATTTCTGGCAGGCGACCTTCAGCCCGCGGCTCTCCAGCAGACACCCGATAGAAGCGGCGGCGATGCCCTTTCCCAGCGAAGAGACCACGCCGCCCGTTACGAAAATGTATTTAGCCATACTGTTTCACCCCCTGCGCCATCGAGGCGTCGAACAACTTGCAAACTCTCGCGAGGTCCTCGGGCGTATCCACTCCCCAGGATTCGAACTCGGTCTCCACCACGCGGATTCGATAGCCGTTTTCGAGGGCGCGCAATTGCTCGAGCCGCTCCGCCCGTTCCAACGGCCCCACCGGCAGCGAGGAATATCCCAGCAGGAAATCCCGCCGGTACACGTAAAGACCGATGTGCTTGAAATGCGTTCCGGGCCTGGCCTGGTCGCGCTGGTACGGAATGGGACACCGCGAAAAGTAAATGGCGTCGCCGTTGCGGCCGGTCACCACTTTGACCACGTTGGGGTCGGTAATTTCGCGCGGGTCCGCGATCGCTTTTTTCAGGGTGCCCATGACGATTTCGGGGTCGTGCGCCAGGGGGAGAATGGCGGCGTCGATGGCGGCGGGGTCGATGAGCGGCTCATCTCCCTGAATGTTGACCACCAGTTCGGCGTTCTCGGCCGAGGCGGCCTCGGCCACGCGGTCGGTGCCCGAAACGTGGTCCGCGCGGGTCATGAGCACGCGCGCTCCGAAACTTCTTGCAGCCTTATAGACCCGCTCGTCATCAGTAGCAATAATCGTGGCCGTCAGGTATCGTGCCAGGGAGGCGCGCTCGTAGACGTGCTGGAGCATGCTCTTGGAGGCGATTTGGGCCAGAACCTTGCCGGGAAAACGGGAGGATGCGAAACGCGCCGGAATAACGCCCAGTATTTTACGCGGCACAGGCGATCATACCACAAAACCCGTATGCTAAAATCAAGCAAGAAAGGCTGGCCAGCCGCCGATGCTGCCGTCCTACCGTAAGCTGTTGTTATTCAGTACAATTTGGGTTTGCCTGGCGCCGGCGCTGCGTGCCCAAGTCAACATCGAGCCTCGCGCCAAGCCCTCGGTTCGGGCCGAGGCCGTTCCCAAAGCCAACATACGCGTGGACAGCACCCTGGTACTGATTCCGGTGACGGTCACCGACCCGATGAACCGCTTCGTCACGGGTCTGGAAAAGGAGAATTTCAAAATTCTCGAGGACCACAAAGAGCAGGATCTGACGCAATTCTCGAGCGAGGACGCTCCGCTCTCGGTGGGTGTGGTGTTCGATTGCAGCGGCAGCATGGGGAGCAAACTGGAAAAATCCCGCCAGGCGGTGTCGCAGTTCTTCAAGACCGCCAACCCGGAGGACGAGTTCTTCCTGGTGGAGTTCCACGACTCCGCCGAGTTGGTGCAGCCGTTCACCACCAGCCTGGAAGAGATTCAAAACCGGCTCACCTTCACGACGTCCAAAGGCCGGACGGCCCTGCTGGACGCCATCTACCTGGCGCTGCACGAGATGAAGAAGGCCAAGAACCCTCGCAAGGCGCTGCTGGTGATCTCCGACGGCGGCGACAACAACAGCCGCTACACCGAAGGAGAAATCAAGAACCTGGTGAAAGAAGCGGACACGCAAATTTATGCGATCGGAATTTACGAACCGATCTCGTCGCGCGCGCGGACCGCTGAGGAACTGGCCGGACCGGGCCTGCTGACGGATATCGCCGAGCAGACCGGCGGGCGGCAGTACGCGGTCGAGAACCTGAACGAATTGCCGGACATCGCCGCCAAGATCGGGGTCGAGCTTCGAAACCAGTACATTCTGGGCTATTCGCCGCAGAACCGGGAACACGACGGGAAATACCGGCGCGTTCAGGTGAAACTGGTGCAGCCTCGCGGACTCCCTCCTCTCCGGGCTTTCTGGAGACTGGGCTATTATGCTCCATCTCAATAATCGTCTTCTTACTACCTTCGCCGCCGCCGTTGCAGCCGCTTCGACCCTTCTGGGCCAGACCGGGAAACCCGCTCCCAAGCCACTCCCGCAAGACGAAACGGGCACGGTATTCCGGACGGATACGCGCCTGGTGGTTCTGCCCACCACGGTGATGGACAAGAATGGCCACCTGGTAACCACCCTGCCGCGAGAGGCTTTCACGGTGCTGGAAAACGGCGTGCAGCAGGAAATCAAGCAATTCAAGCGCGAGGACGTGCCGGTCTCCCTGGGACTGATCATCGATAATAGCGGCAGCATGCGCGAAAAGCGGGCCAAGGTGGAAGCCGCCGCCCTGGCGCTGGTCAAAGCCTCCAACCCCGACGATGAGGTCTTCATCGTCAATTTCAACGACGAGGCCTTTCTGGACAATCCGCACGGTAAGGACTTCACGAGCGACATCAAGGAAATGGAAGACGCGCTGACGCGCATCGATTCGCGCGGCGGCACGGCCATGCGGGACGCCATCCGGATGTCGATCGACCACGTGAAGGAAAAGGCGCACAAGGACAAGAAAGTCCTGGTGGTGGTCACCGACGGCAACGACAATTCGAGCGTGGTCGGCCTGGAAGACCTGGTGAAGGCGGCGCAGCAGAGCGAAGTGCTGATCTATGCGGTGGGCCTGCTGAGCGACGAGGAGCGCCGCGAGGCCAAACGCGCGCAGAAGGCGCTGGAAGCGCTGGCCGAGGCGACGGGCGGCGAGACGTTTTTCCCGCGGGACGTATCGGAAGTGGAGCGCATCGCCACCCAGGTGGCGCACGATATCCGCAACCAGTACACCATCGCGTACACGCCGTTGAACCAGGCCATGGACGGCTCCTTCCGGCAAATCAAGGTGACGGTCAAGGCGGCGGGCAACCCCACCGTGCACGCGCGCAGCGGGTACTACGCCACTCCCGATCAAGGCGCCCGGCCGGTGAAGAGCGCCGCCGGCCGATAATGCTCCGCACGCTGTGGCGCCTGACGCGCGGGTACCGCCTGCGGCCGTGGCGCAGCCCTTATCTGCGCTGGCGCATGGAGACCTACTGGGGGATGCACGCGGAGGAGATCGCGTTCGCGCAGTTTTGGGGATTGATGTGGCGCGAGCGGTGGGAGATGCTGCGGTATCTGCGGTGGGCGGGTAGGATGAGCGCGGGGAGAATTTCGACGCGGAGACGCGGAGACGCGGAGTAAGACAAGGGTAAGAAAGAGGAAGCGGAGAAGGATGGGGCCGAGGACGGTGGAAGGCGGGAGTCTGGCGGCGGCGGAGAAGGTGTACTCTATCTGGTAAGGAGCGAAACGGATGAGAGTCGGCGTGTTTACGGCATTGCTGGCGCAGTTGTCCCTCGATGACGTTCTTAAGAAGCTGACCAGCCTTCATATCGATACCGTGGAACTTGGGACCGGGAACTATCCGGGCGATCCACACTGCAAACTTTCGATGCTCGATAACCGGGCGGAGCTCGATGAGTTCAAACAGAAGCTGAACGATCAAGGGTTCACCATCAGCGCGCTGAGCTGCCATGGGAACCCGCTGCATCCGGATCGGGCGCACGCGAAACACGACCAGGAAGTGAGCCGCAAGACGATTCGGCTGGCGGAGAAACTGGGAGTGCCGGTGGTGGTGGATTTCAGCGGCTGCCCGGGCGATTCCGCGAAGTCCAAATGGCCCAATTGGGTGACCTGTCCGTGGCCGCCGGATTACCTCGAAATCCTGAAGTGGCAATGGGAAAAAGTGGTGGCGCCGTATTGGGTGAGGCAGGCGCAGTTCGCCGCCAATCACGGCGTCAAAATGGCCATCGAGATGCATCCCGGGTTCGTGGTCTACAGCCCGGAGACTATGCTGAAGCTGAGGTCCATCGCGGGGCCGGCGATCGGCTGCAATTACGACCCGAGCCACATGTTCTGGCAGGGCATCGACCCGATTTCCGCCATACGCGTGCTGGGCGACTGCATCTTCCACGTCCACGCCAAGGATACCCAGATCTACGAACGCAACCTGCCACTCACCGGGGTGCTGGACACCAAGAACTACACCGACGAGCGGCACCGGGCGTGGATCTTCCGCACGTGCGGGTACGGGCACGACGCCGGGTGGTGGAAGGAATTCGTCTCGACGCTGCGGATGTTCGGCTACGACTACGCGCTCTCGATCGAGCACGAGGACAGCCTGATGTCGCCGGAAGAAGGCCTCACCAAGGCGGCGGCGTTCCTGAACGGAATCGTCATGAAAGACCCGCCCGCCGCGGCCTGGTGGGTGTGAGGAAGCTGCCAGCTTTCAGCTATCAGCTTTCAGCTACACCGGGCGTCGGCTTTAGCTGAAAGCTGAAAGCTGAAAGCTGATCGCTGACAGCTTTTGGCTATAATAGACTTTCTAATCCGCAAGAAATCCACATTCTCAAGGAGCAATCATGGGCGTGAAACGTATCGGCATACTCACGGGCGGCGGCGACGTGCCGGGGCTGAATTCCGTGATCAAGACGGTGGTCTACCGCGGAAGCGATATGGGCTGCGAGGTGATCGGCATCCGCCGCGGATGGGAGGGCCTCACGCATCTCGACCTGGAGGACCCCGCCAGCCGGGCGCGGTACATTCTGCCGCTGGACCGCGAGAACACGCGCACCATCGACCGCACGGGCGGCACGTGGCTGCACAGCTCGCGCACCAGCCCGACGAAGATGAAGAAGCTGCCGCCGGTTCTGGCGGGCCAGGAGTTCCCCACGGCCGAGACCACCAAGAAGGGCGTCACGACGAAGACGTACGACGTGACCAGGGCGGTGAAGAAGAACATCGAGACGCTGAACCTGGACTACGTGGTGGCCATCGGCGGCGACGATACGCTGAGCTACGCGGCGGAGTTGGACCGGCAGGGCGTGAAGGTGATCGCGGTGCCGAAGACCATGGACAACGACGTGCAGAATACGGAGTACTGCATCGGCTTTTCGACCGCCATTACGCGCGCCATGGACGCCATCGAGCGGCAGACGACCACGGTGGGCTCGCACGAACGCATAGGCCTTTTCCGGGTATTCGGACGCGACGCCGGATACACCGCGCTCTACACCGCGTACGTCACTTCGGTGCGTTGCTGCATCCCGGAGTATAAGGTCAACCTGAAGCACCTGATCGAGCTGCTGATAGAAGACAAGAAGAACAACCCGAGCAACTACTCGCTGGCGATCCTCTCGGAGGGCGCCGAGTGGGAAGGCTACGAGGTGACGGAGTATGGCGAACCGGACGCGTTCGGGCACCGCAAGAAGATGAGCGTGGCCGAAGACCTCAGCAACGAAATCAAGGCGGCCACGGGCGAAGAGACGGTCGTCAGCGACCTGACCTACGAGTTGCGCTCGGGCAGCCCGGACTTCATCGACCGCATGGTGGCCACCACCTTCGCGGGCATGACCGTGGACGCCATCGAAGAGGGCAAGCACGGCCTGATGACGGCCATCAGCGGCGGGTGCTTCACCATGGCGCCGATTCCCGATCCGAAGCGGGGCCCTCGCAAAGTGGACGTGGACACCATGTACAACACGGAGCGATACCGGCCGACGTACGACAAAAAGCTGGGGCTGCCGATCTTTTTGATCCGGGCATAAGCTTGAACTGGAAACGGCTGTTTTCGGGGGTTCGGGGCGGGCGCGGCGAGCGCCTCACTCCCGAACTGCGCGCGCGGATTCAGGCATCGTTCGACGAAGCCGCGGGCGACGAAGAGCACTTCCCGTCCACCATCGATCCGCGCATCTACCACGTGAAGCTGATCCGGAATCACCTGGGCGCTCTGGGGGGCAAGCGCGTGCTCGACGCGGGGTGCGGCAAGGGCCGGTTCGCGCGCGTGCTGAAAGAGCAGGAGCCCGCCTCGGAGATCTGGGGTCTGGACATTTCCGAGGAGATGCTGCGATTCGTGCCGGAGGGGATACACACGCGCGCCGGCTCCATGACCGAACTGCCCTTCGAGGACGGATTCTTCGATGCGGCGTACGCCACGGAATCGCTGGAGCACGCGGTGGAAATCGAGAAGGCGGTGAGCGAGCTGTGCCGCGTGGTGAAGGCCGGCGGGCGCATCGCCATCATCGACAAGAACGCGGCGCAATGGGGAAAGTTGCAGACGCCGGAATGGGAGCAATGGTTCACGCGCAAGGGCCTGGAGCGGCTGCTGCGGCGGGATTGCCGCGAGGTATCGAGCCGGTATGTCTCGTATTGGGAAGATGTGGAACCGGACGGGCTGTTTTTGGCGTGGCTGGCGGTGAAGTAGGGGAGCCGGCGGTTGTGTTGTGAGGCATAATCCCGTACAATATTGCCAAGGAGTGTTTCAGCCATGCCGCAGCAAGCAAACCGCACGGCGCGTATCGAAGCTCGCATTGCGCCCAATGCGCTTCGGATCGTGAGGCGGGCCGCGGAACTGCAGGGCCGCAGTATCAGCGATTTTGTAGTGGCCGCGGCTCAGGAGGCGGCGCACAGGACGATCGACGAAGCGCAGGTCATTCACTTGTCCGTTGAAGACCAGCGGCGCTTTGTGGAACTGCTTCTGAATCCGCCGGTGCTGGCGCCCGCACTGAAGCGCGCCAGGAAGGCACATGCCCGCTTGATCGCACGCTCGCGATGACCGGCTCATTCATCGTTGAGCCGCTTGGGTCAGGCCACGATCGTTCGGCGTTCACGTGTGGCGTGGATGCGCTGGATCGCTATTTTCGGGAGCAAGCCGGCCAGGATGTGCGTCGCCGCGCCACGGCGTGTTTTGTGGCCCACGAGATCGCGACCGATCGCATTGCCGGGTTCTACACGTTAGCGGCGGCCGGGGTCCCGCTGGCGCAGATGCCAGCCCGGCTCGCAAAACGGCTGCCACGTTATCCGGCGGTACCCGTCGCTCGCGTGGGGCGCCTGGCCGTCGCGCTCGCCTATCGTGGCCGTAAATTGGGAGGCGCCCTGTTGTGGGATGCGGTGGAGCGTGCGAGCCGGTCCGAAGTCGCGGTCTACGCGCTGGTCGTCGATGCCAAGGATGAACAGGCGGAGAACTTCTACCTGCACCATGGCTTTGTTGCGTTTGGCGATGCGCCGGGAACTCTTATCCTGCCCCTGCCAAGGAGGACGTGAACCAGGCCGGCAGGCGTCCCGATGAGGCGGGAGTGGGACGCGGCAGACACGAGGGTCTGCGCTACGAGGGCTACAATAGAGGCTCTATGCCATTTCAGGAAGTGGTGGAGGCCGAAGGGCACCTGATCGACTCCCACATCATGGAGAATATCTTCGATAAGGTCGTGGAGTATAGCGGCCGGTTCGAAGTGCAACAGTTCCGCATCGGGCGCACCAATAGCGAGGCTTCCTATCTGCGGCTGAAGGTGGAGGCGCCCGACGAGCAGGCCATGGAGCGCCTGTTGCAGGAGCTGTTGGGGCTGGGGTGCGCGGCGGCCGATACGGGCGACGCCGCACTGAAGGAAGTGGAGCGCGACCGGTGCGCGCCGGAAGATTTTTATTCCACCACCAATCACAAGACTTTCGTGAGGCACGGGCAGAAGTGGATCGAAGCCGGGAACCAGCGGATGGATGCCATGGTGGTGGTGCGCGACGGGCGCGCGGAGTGCCGGCGGCTGCGCGATCTTCGCCAGGGCGACCGGATCGTGGTGGGGCTTCGCGGCATCCGCGTGATTCCCGAACCGAAGGAGAGAGACCGGCTGGCGTTCGCCTTCATGGCCAATGGCATCTCCTCGGAGCGGCAGGTGGAGACGGCGGTGCGCCAGACGGCGGCGCTGGTGCGGCAGGCCCTCGAGCAGAAACAGAAAGTCATCGTGGTGGCGGGACCGGTGGTGGTGCACACGGGCGGCGTGGCGGGGCTCTCGGCGCTGATCCGCAAGGGATGCGTGCAGGCGGTGCTCAGCGGCAACGCGCTGGGGGTGCACGATATCGAGGCGGCCCTGTTCGGGACTTCGCTGGGGGTGCGGCTGGCCGACGGCCGGCAGGAGGAGCACGGGCATCGCAATCACATGCGCGCGATCAACGCCATCTATCGCGCGGGGTCGGTGCGGCAGGCAGTGGAGAGCGGCCGGCTGCGCTCGGGCATACTCTACGAGTGCGTGCGTGCGGAGGCTCCATTTGTGCTGGCGGGAAGCCTGCGCGACGACGGGCCGCTGCCCGAGACCATCACCGACATGAACGCGGCCCAGGACGCCTATGCGGCGGAACTGAGAGGCGCGGGGCTGGTGCTGTGCCTGGGCACCATGCTGCACTCCATCGCCACCGGAAACATGCTGCCAAGCTGGGTGAGAATCGTGTGCGTGGACATCAACCCGGCGGTGGCCACCAAGGTCAGCGACCGCGGCACGGGACAGGCGGTGGGGGTGGTGGCGGACGTCGGCCTATTTCTGGATCTGCTTGCCAAAGCCTTATGAAACGCGCTTATACCGATGAACATGCGCGCGCCGGAGTGAACGCCGCGCTGCCCGAGATCGAGACCTGGCCCAACCAATACGCCGGTTACGAGATCGAAATTATGATGCCGGAATTCACTTCGGTGTGTCCCAAGACGGGTCTTCCGGATTTCGGCAGCATCGCGCTGCGGTATGTCCCCGGCAAGCGCTGCCTGGAATTGAAATCCTACAAAATGTACCTGCTGGCCTACCGGAATCTGGGCATTTTTCAGGAGAACGTGGTGAACCGCGTGCTGCGCGACGTGGTGAAGGCGGCCGACCCGATCACGGCGACCGTAGTCGGCGATTTCGCGCCGCGGGGCGGGCTGAGGAGCGTAGTCACCGCAAGCTGGAGCGGGAAACATGGAAAGCGCTGAGCTGATCGCCATTCTGCGGGAAGTCCGCGAACGCGTGCGCGCGCAGCGCCCGGAGAGCGACGCGGGAACGGAGGGCATCGCCGTGGCGGACCTGATGGCGCTGGTGCACGCGCGCGATTCGGCGCTGGGCAAAGTGGCGGCTATCGGGACGGTGAACCCGCGGCCCGGCGGCCTGGTCAACTCGGCGGTGCAGGGCTGGAAACGGCTAGTGGCCCGGGTGCTCGACTGGCACGTCCGCGAGCAGGTGGAATTCAACCGCCAGGTGCTGGGCTGCGTGGATGCGGCCATCGAAGCGCTCAATGAGGACAACCGCGCTTTGGTGGAGTTGGGCAACCGGATTGCGGCGGCGGTTGCGTCATCGCAAGAGAATCTGAGGGCCGCCCAGGAGAGCCTGCGCCAGGACATTCAGGCGGCCCAGGATGGTCTTCGCCAAGAGTTCAAGACGATTCAGGAAAGCATGGGCGAGGAGGTCCTGGCGGGCCAGGAAGGCCTCCGCCGAGAGTTTAAAGTAATTCAGGAGAGCATCGGCCAGGACATTCAGGCGGCGCAGGAGGACCTCCGCCAAGAGTTCAAAGTAATTCAGGAAAGCATCGGCCAGGACATTCAGGCGGCGCAGGAAGGCCTCCGCCAGGAGTTCAAGGTAATTCAGGCGAGCATCGGCCAGGACATTCAGGCGGCGCAGGAAGGCCTCCGCCAGGAGTTCAAGGTAATTCAGGAAAGCATCGGCCAAGAGATTCAGGTGGCACAGGAGAGCCTGGGCCAGGACATCAAGGCGGCCCAGGAAGTTCTCGGCCAAGAGATCCAGATGGTGCAGGAAAGCCTGGGCCCGGAGCTGGCGGACATCCGCAAGCATTGGGCCGAGTGGCGCGTCGGGTGGGAGCAGAAGCTGGCCCAGAACGAGATCCAGTTCCTGCGCAGCGTGGCCGATCTGCAAGGCGCCTTTCAGCACCGCACCACGCTGATGGACACCAGCTTCCGCGAGACGGTTCGCGGGCAGCACGCCGATTTCACGGCCGCGCTGGAGCGCAGCGGCCTCGATATCCAGAAGCGCGTGTGGACCGACCTGGAGCGCTTTCGGCTGGAATACGAGCGTTTGATTCATACCGAGCTGCGAGTCATCCGGCAACGCCTGCAGTTGCCGGCAAGCGGCGGGGCGGGGGCTGGGCATCCGGATACGCACGGACAAGTTGCCCAGCCCCTACCCTCCGGATCTACCGCTCCGGAGCCGGCTTCATCGATCCTCGACTTCGCGCGTTTCGCGGAGCGATTCCGCGGCTCCGAGGAATATGTGAAGGCAGGGCAGCGCCAGTACCTTCAGGATCTCGAAGGATGCCAGAACGTGCTGGATATCGGCTGCGGCCGGGGCGAGTTTCTGGAACTCATGCGCGAGGCGAGTATTCCCGCGGTGGGCATCGATCTCAGCGGGGAATCGGTGGCCCTGTGCCGCCTGAAAGGACTGGAGGCGGAGACGGCGGACTTGTTCATGTACCTGGCCGGCATTCCGGAGGAATCGCTGGACGGAATCTTCTGCGCCCAGGTAGTGGAACATCTTCCGCCCGAGCGGCTGCCGGAGATGATCCGGTTGTGCGCCAGCCGGCTGATGCGCAGCGGAGTCATGGTCATCGAAACGCCGAACCCCGAGTGCCTCGCCATCTTCGCCACGCACTTCTACCTCGACCCCACGCACACGCGCCCGGTGCCGCACGCGCTGCTGGCCTTCTACCTGGAGGAGTTCGGCACAGGCGTGGTGGAGGTCCGCAAACTGACGCCGGCCGTGGAATCGATGCCTTCGCTAGGCTCGCTGCCCGAGGATTTCCGCGAGGCATTCTTCGGCGGGCTGGACTACGCCATCGTGGGGAAGAAGTTGTAGCCCGCCTGCCGTCAATTCTCTTCGAACAGGTAGGTGATGGTAAACGTGGGTTCAAGGTGGATCACCAGACCCGATGTGTTGAGCGCCACAAAGGTCTGGGAGATGAACGTGCCGTCGTTTAGAAGTCCGCATGCCGAGACGTCGCGGTCGAACGAAATACGCGACGAGCCATGGGTTGCCGTGAGCGAATCCTGAACCCAGGCGCAGGAATTATCAAAAGCCATGGCGGAGGGATCGTCGGCGTACGAGACGTACTTGCTGCCGTCGTGGAGCGATGTGTTCAGACCCCATCCGACCTCGGCATACTGCGCGCCGGCGAGTGTTCCCGCCTTGGGCCACGCCACGAGATCGCCGGCCACGCGGAGGATGCGGACGCGGTAGCCGGCTGGAGCGGTTACCTTGAGCCGCATGGGGACCGGTTGCGAGAGACCCCAGGAACCGGGCCGCTGGTCGGGCTGGCCGGCGATATCGATCGAATGATTCAAGGTGGTCTGAAACGGGCCTAGGGTGCGCGGATGCTTTTGACCGCAAGCGGAGAGAACGAGACAAAGCATCAGGAAGTGAAGTGGCTTCATGCATCGAGTCCAAGATCGGGGACTTCCGCCGATTATACCGTCTTGCGGCGCGGTGAAAAACCGTTATTTACATACCCATGGCCCGTTGACAAGGCCTAAGAAACCGGCGTATATTTGCTAACATACTGATCTCTCAGTGGTTTGCTGGTAATTGGCCCATGGTTTCATCCACGATGGTGCTTAACGACAACAAAGCGCGCGTGCTTCGCCGTGCCTACTGCCCGCAATCATTGGTGACACAGTGATGGGCGGAGGCGTAATGGCCGTGGACGAGGACAACGAGCAGGTGGACCAGGGGAGTCCCGAAAGCTACGAGAATCTTCTCGACGATTACAGCCACTTCGCGCCGCCGGCTGCCGACGAGGTGCTGCAAGGCACGGTCCTGAGTATCACCGCCAAGGACGTCATCGTCGATTTCGGGTACAAGTGCGAAGGCCTGGTTCCCATCGAGCAGTTCCAGACTCCGGGCGGCGGGGTTACGGTACGTCCCGGGGACGCCGTGGATGTGATGATCGAGCATGGCGAGCAGCCGGAAGGGTATGTGCTGCTGTCTCACACGCGGGCGGCGCGGCTGCGAATCTGGGACAACCTGGAGAAGGCGTACCAGGAGCAGCTCATCATCTCCGGGCGGGTGCTGGGCCGGGTGAAGGGCGGGCTGGCGGTGGATGTGGGCATCAAGGCATTCATGCCGGGATCGCAGGCCGATCCGCGTCCGGTTCACAATTTGGATTCGCTCACCGGACAGGACATACCGGTCAAGATCATCAAGCTCAACCGGCGCCGCGGCAACGTAGTGGTCTCGCGCAAGCTGGCGGTGGAAGAAGAGATCAACGTCCGCAAGAACGCCACGCTGGACCACATCGCGGAAGGCGCCATCGTCACGGGCGTGGTCAAGAACCTGACCGAGTACGGAGCGTTCATCGACCTGGGCGGCATCGACGGCCTGCTGCACGTGACCGACATGTCGTACGGGCGGATCGCGCACCCTTCCGAGCTGCTGCACGTGGACCAGGAAATCACGGTCAAGGTTCTGAAATTCGATCGAGCCAAAGAGCGGGTTTCGCTGGGCATCAAGCAGCTCGAGCCCGACCCGTGGGAGGCGGTCGCGGCGCGCTACCCGGTGAACAGCCGGGTGATCGGGCGGGTGGTCAACGTCACGGACTACGGCGCGTTCGTGGAGTTGGAGCCGGGCATCGAGGGGCTGATCCACATCAGCGAGATGACGTGGTCGCGGCGCATGAAGCATCCGTCGAAAGTGGTGAAGCCGGGCGACCAGGTGGAGGCGGTGGTGCTGGAGGTGCACTCGAAGGACCGGCGCATCTCGCTGGGCCTGAAGCAGCTCGAACCCAATCCGTGGACCACCATCGACACGCGGTATAGCGTAGGCTCGGTGGTGGAGGGCCGGGTGCGCAACATGACGGATTTCGGAGCCTTCATCGAAATCGAAGAAGGCATCGACGGGCTGGTGCATGTGTCCGATCTGTCGTGGACCAAACGGATCAAGCACCCCTCCGAGGTTTTGAAGAAGGGGCAGACGGTGCAGGCGGTCATTCTGAATATCGATTCGTCGGCGCACCGGCTTTCCCTCGGCATCAAGCAACTGCAGCCGGACGCGTGGGAAAGCTATTTCCAGAGTCACCAGGTGGGCGACACGGTGCATGGCCGGGTTTGCCGGCTGGCGAGTTTCGGCGGATTCGTGGAATTGGCCGATGGGGTGGAGGGCTTGTGCCATTTCTCCGAAGTGCCGGGCTATTCGGGCCGGCGAGGATCGGAGGAAGCGCCGCTGGCCATGGGGCAGGAGTTCGATTTCAAGATTATCAAGATGAGTGAAGCGGAGAAGAAAATCGGGCTGAGTCTCCGCGCCGCGACGGAGGACGAGGAGAAGAACCGCCTGGAAGACTACCAGCGCCAGGCCGCCGCCGCCACGACAACCATTGAAGAGGTAATGAGCCTGAAAGACCGCAATCTGGAATAGCTTGCAAATTTCTTTTATTCAAGCGATACTGCGGTTTCGTAACGGATTGACACCAAGGAGAGTGCGATGACGAAGGCCGATCTGATTGAAGAAGTCTCACGGGTGGTGGAAATGACCCGGAAGGAATCGGAGGTCATTGTGGAGGCGATTTTCGACAGTATCGTTCGTTCCCTGCGCTCCGGCGATAAGATCGAGATCCGCGGATTCGGGAGTTTCCGCACTCGCCAGAGACAACCCCGGATCGGCCGCAACCCGAAAACCGGCGCGCGGGTGGAAGTGCCCGCCAAGAAGATCCCGTATTTCAAGCCCAGCAAGGAACTGAAGGACGTGGTGAACAATTCGGCCGGGCCGGCCGGGGCGCCAGGCCCAGGCGCCGAACCTTCCGCCGCGCCGGAGCAGACTCCGAACCCGCAATAGGCTTGGCCCCGGTATAGCATGGACTATCTCTGGACCCCCTGGCGGTATCAATACGTGACCACGGCAGGGGAAAGAGGCGAGTGTATCTTTTGCGCCGCAGCCCAGGCGTCGGACGACCGGGAGCCCCTGGTGGTGCACCGGGCCGCGCGCAGTTTCGTGATCCTCAACCGGTTCCCATACACCAGCGGCCATCTAATGGTGGTGCCGTACGAGCACGCAAGAGCGCTGGAGGAACTGGCGGACGAAACCCTGGTGGAATTGATCCGCCTGGGGCGCGACAGCGTGAAGCATCTGCGGGCGATCTACCGTCCGGAAGGCTTGAATCTGGGAATGAACCTGGGGCGCAGCGCGGGCGCCGGCATCGCGGAACACGTGCATCTGCACGTGCTGCCGCGCTGGGCGGGCGACACCAGCTTCATCACCACGGTGGGGGAGACGCGCGTGGTTCCGGAGGAGCTGGAAGTCACTTGGGAAAAGTTGCGCAGGGCGTTCCGGGGGGAGCCCGTTTGAGCGCCTCCACGGGTGCTGTGTTACACTGGTTATGTGCCCAAGAACCTGACCTTGGCGCTGGACGATAATCTCCTGCGCGCCGCCCGCAAAGCCGCCGTCGACCGCAACACGTCCGTCAACCAACTGGTCCGCGATTTCCTGGCGCGCCTGGTCCGCGAGACGGACCAGCAAGAGGCGGCGCTGGCACGCCTGGAAGAAATCTTCCGGACCGACCGAATCCAGGTCGGCCGCCGCACCTGGAAGCGCCAGGACCTCCATGAGCGCTGACGCTCCGCCGGCTTCCTTCGTCGACACCAATGTTCTTGTCTATGCCCTCGCGGCCGACGATCGAAAGCGCTCGCCGGTAGCCCAAGACTTGTTGCGAGAGTTGATGGCGACGCAAACCCTGCACACCAGCACCCAGGTGCTCCAGGAATTGTTCGTCACTTTGACGCGAAAGGTCCGGACACCCTTGACGGCGGAACAAGCTCTTCGGTACTTGGACCAGATTGCCGTCTGGCCTGTGGCAGTGCTGGATTACGGCGCCATCCGGGCAGCCATCGAGCTCTGCTGCAGCAGCAGCTTGTTGTTGTGGGATGCTCTCGTTGTGGTGGCCGCCGCCAAGTCGGGAGCGAAGCGCCTCTACACGGAAGACCTTCAGGACGGGCAGATCATTCTCGGCGTAGAAGTGGTGAATCCGTTCCGCGGCAGCAAAAGGATGAGGTAGGTCGCTACAAGCCGGCAGACGACACAAACCGATCGTCTGCCCCACCTTATTGGGTGTCCGCCGGGTCCACGGGCTGGCGGGCGCCGGTGGCGGCGTAGCGGATATAGGCCACGATATCGGCCATTTGCTGGGGGGTGTGCTTGTCGACCCCGGGGGGGTGTTTCCACTTGGCCGTACTGGTCATCGATCCAATCTCAGTCAGGTCCATCTTGCGCAGTTCGGGCGGGGTTTTCGAAAGGTCGTAGAGCTGGATGGTCTTATCGTCCTTGGCGCCCGGCATGGCCGGGAAGGTCTCCTTGGACTTCAGCGTGACGTCCTGCACGTACTGCGCGGCGGTGGAATGAACGGCCATGACGATGGCCGCCGGCGTGAGGCGCCCGATGCCTCTCAGGTCCGGCCCGACCGCCGTACCGCGCCCCTTCAACGAGTGGCAGCTCGAGCACCCGTTGGCGGTTCCAAAGAAGAGGGCCTCACCCCGGTCGATCTGGGGCGTAACGGAAGCCTGAGCCAACATCAACACGATCCAAAACATGTCCGGACTTTCCTTTCGGTGTCCGTTATGATACCACCGTAGAGTAGTGGCGGAGCTATGAAAACCATACTGCTGGTGGGAATTCTCGCTTTTGGCGCGGCTGCACAAGCGCCGACGGAACCACCGCCCATCCTGCAACTGATCCGGTGGGCGGGAGCTACGATGGCGCCAGTCCGGCCGTATGCCGATGCCAGAGCGGCGGTGGATGCGCTGGGACTGGTGTCGATCACGGGCGCGCCGGAAGCGTGGCAGATGGAATCGCACCAGTCGTTCGCCAGCATCGAGGACCTGGACAAGGCGATCGGGTCGGCCGGCTCATCCCACAGGACGTTGATCGCGTTCTACCGGCCGGGGTGGAGCTACCGGGCCGACCAGGCGATCCGGATGTTCCCGCGGGCGCACTACTTCCATGTCACGATCTACCGCGTGCGGCCGGACGCGGAGGACGATCTTGGCGAACTGGTGAAGCTGCGGCGGCTGAGCTCCGACAGCGTGAACCTGGACCGGCCCGACCTGGCCTACCAAGTGATTTCGGGCGCCCCCTCCGGGACGTTTATCTTCCTGGCCCCGCTCGCGTCGCTGAAGACCATGGACGAGGGTGTGGCGCAGACGCCGGTGTATGCCGAAGCCACCGCGGCCGCCCGCGCCAAGACCGCGAGCAAAGTGTCGGCCGATGGCGAAATCAGCCGCGAGCACCGGCTGTTCCGGGTGGAACCGCGCATGAGCTATGTGTCCGACGACTTCGCGGAAGGGGACCGGGAGTTTTGGAGGCCGAAGAATTGAGGGAGGGAGTTTTTCGACGCGGAGACGCGGAGACGCGGAGTAAGACAAAGGATAAGAAGGAGGAAGCGGAGAAGATGAGGACGAGAGGGGTGGGAGTCGGGAGTCGGGAGTTGGGGGGGGAAGAACGGTTATGGCTCACGAACTTCTGATCCAGTGCCCGGATGGGTCCATGAAGACGGTTCCGCTCACGGGGGAGCGGATTTCCATTGGGAGGTCGAGCGCGGCGGAATTGTGCTTTCCGGAAGACGCGGGGCTTTCGCGACAGCACTTCGCGTTCGAGGCCCAGGGCGACGAATGGACGGTGCAGGACCTGGGGAGCAAGAACGGCACCTTCGTCAACAACATTCCGCTGAAAGCCCGGCTCATCCTTAAGCCCGGCGACCGCGTGACGGCCGGACATATCGTCATCGTCTATGCACCCGATGCCGCCGGGCCCAAAGGGCACCCCGACCCCAGCGTGGTGGTTTTCGAGGGCGGCGAGAGCGGTGCGCCTACTACCTCCACCCTGGTCACCAGCCTCGAAGGGGCGCTTTCCAACCAGACCTTGGCGATGGAGCGGGGCGGGCCAAGAGCCTCGGCGCCCATGCAGGCGCTGATTCGCGCGGGACAGGAGTTGGCGGAGAACCGGCCGCTGGCGGAGCTGTTCCCGGTAATCCTGGACTTGGCCATCCAGGCGGTCAACGCGCAGCGCGGCGTGCTTCTCATTCTGGAGGGGGACACGCTGGTTCCACGCGCGCGCAAAGGCGAAGGCTTCCGAATCAGCACGGCGGTTCGCGATCGCGTGCTGAAGGACAAATCCTCGATTCTGGTGCGCGATGCGCAGCTCGACGACGATTTCAAGGGCCGCTTGAGCATCGTGGAGCACAAGGTGCACACCATGATGGCGGTGCCGCTCGAGACCAAGCAGCGGATCATCGGCCTGATCTACGTGGACTCGCCATTCGTCCTGCGCGAATTCACCAAGGACGATCTGAGCCTGCTCACGGTGATGGCCAACGTGGCCGCGATCCGCATCGAGAATGTGCGGCTGGCCGAGGTGGAAGAGGCGGATCGCATCATGCATCGCGACCTTTCGCAGGCGGCCGAGATCCAGCGCGGCACGTTGCCGGAGGATGCGCCGGGGGTAGCGGGCGCGGACCTGGCGGGGTTCAACGCCGCCTGCCGGACGGTGGGCGGAGACTACTACGACTTTTTTCCGTACGGCGGCGGCCGGGTGGGCCTGGCGCTGGGCGACGTCTCCGGCAAGGGGATGCCGGCCTCGCTCATGATGATGGCGCTGCATGCGCGGGTGCAGGTGCTGGCCGAAGATCCGGGCGATCTGGCGTGGTTCATGACGCGGCTGAACAAGGCCACGTGCGCCAAGTGCCCGGCCAACCGGTTCATCACGTTCTTCTTCTCGGTGCTGGATGCCGGTACGGGCGAGCTGAGATTCGCCAACGCGGGGCACAATCCGCCGATCATCGTGCGGGCGTCGGGGGAAACGCAGATGCTGGAAGGCGGCGGCCCGGTGCTGGGCATCCTGCCGTTTGCGACGTACGCCGAGCAGAGGGAACATCTGGGCGCGGGCGACCTGTTGGTGCTTTACAGCGACGGAGTGACGGAGGCCAACAACGCCAACTACGATGAGTTCGGCGAGGAGCGCTTTATCGAGGCGCTGAAGGAACATCGGGGTGAATCGGCCGCCGAGATTGTGGCGGCGGTGATGAAGGCGGTGGGAGAATTCGCGGCGGGGGCGCCGCAGGCGGACGATATCACGCTGGTGGTGGCGAAGAGAGTCGATTGACTTCCGGGGGCGGGTGAATCAATAATCGAGCCATGCCAGACGAGGCGAAGGCCGGCGAAACGCCGAAGGGGCACGAACGGAAGCTTTCCGGGATCGGGGCCACGGAAGAACACGTGGATGCGCGCGACACCATCCCGCAACGCATCGACCGCAAAGGAACCAAAGTCGAGGACTTGGCCGGCACCGGCCAGCACGATTCTTCGGGCGGCTAATGTCAGGGGTATAGCAGGTAGGGCCGGCGCATCTCGGCGAAGGCCGCCACGGCGTCCTGAAAGGCCTGCTGGATGGTGCGCGGGTCGTCGCCCGCCTGGAGCTGGCGGAGGGCCTCGGCGCTGCCGATCAACAGCTTGTTCTGCGACAAATCGATCTTGCCCGGATAGAGCTTCGCAATGGCCGCGGCCACTTCCAAGCCCAGACGGGTGGCATCCAGCAACTCGCGGTTGACGATGACGAAACGCACACCCTCGACCGCGCCCACGCGGGTTGGATAGACCCGCACGCCGGGGATTTCGCGGCGATTCAGATAGGCCGCGAGCTCGCGTCCACCAATGAAATCGGCGCCGATTTGCTCGAAGGGGGAATCCGTTCCCCGCCCCACCGAGTACCCCTTGGAAGATTCCAGCAGGCAGAGGCCGGGGTAGAGCGTGGCGGCGTTGAGGCTGCGCATGTTGGGGGAGGGATCGATCCACGGCAGGCCGGTCTCGTCGAACCAATCGCCGCGGTTCCAATCCTGCATACGGATAACGGTGAGCGCCGCGCCGATTTTGTTCTCGGCGTTGAAGAGGCGCGCGAGTTCGCCCATGGTCATGCCGTGGCGCACGGGGAGGCCGGGAAAATAGCCGACGAAGGATTGGTTGGCGGGGTCGAGCAGCGGGCCCTCGACGTGGGTCCCGGTGATGGGGTTGGGGCGGTCGAGCACGTAGAAGGGAACACCAGCTTTCGCCGCAGCTTCCATGGCGTATGCCATGGTGGTCTCGTAGGTGTAGAAGCGCGCGCCCACGTCCTGGATATCGAAGACCAGGGCGTCGATGCCGCGCAGCATGTCGGGGGTTGGCCGGAGGGTCTTGCCGTAGAGGCTGAAGACCTGGATGCCGGAGGCGGGGTCGGTGGCATCGGGCAGGCCGGGGCGGTCTTCCCTGCCCTCGAGGCCGTGCTCGGGGGAGAAGAGGGCGACGACTTCGATGCCCGCGGCGCGCATGAGGGCGACGTTGCGGCGGCCCAGGTGGTCCACGCCGGTCTGGTTGGTGATGAGGCCGACATGTTTTCCCTGGAGCGGCTGAAACTTCTGCTCCACCAGCACATCGAGCCCGGTGAGCGTGGCGCCTGTGCGATTGATCTGGCGGCGGGCGCCGGCTCCGGCCAGGGTCTGGTTGTAACCGGTGACGATGACGCCCTGCGAGGCGATGCCGAGCGCGGCGGCGACGATGGTGGCCACCTTGCCGCGCAGCGGCGTGAGCGCCGGGCGCGCATCGGGATGCACGCTATTGGCCAGCAGGATGACATAGCTTTTGGAAGAAGGGTCGATCCAGATGGAAGTGCCGGTGAAGCCGGTGTGGCCGTAGGAGCCGATGGGGAACAGCTCCCCGCGGTTGCCGGAATAGGTCGAGTCGATGTCCCATCCGAGGCCGCGCAGCGTGGGCTGATCGGGCGGGCTTTGCGGCCCGGTGAACTTGGCCACGGTGAGGGGGCTGAAGAGACGGACGCCATCGAGCGAGCCGCCATTGAGCATCATTTGGGCGAAGCGCGCGAGGTCGGCGGCCGTGGAGAACATGCCGGCGTGCCCGGCGACGCCGCCCATGGCCCGGGTGGAGGGGTCGTGGACCACGCCGCGCAAGGGCGGCGAAGTTTTGTCGGCGCGCTCGGTGGGGGCAATGCGCGGCGCCAGCGACGCCGGCGGCAGGAACATGGTTTCCGTCATGCCGAGCGGCAGGAATATGTTTTGGCGCGCGTAATCGGAAAGCAGTTGGCCGCTGAGGCGGTGAACGATTTCGCCTAGCAGGATGAAATTGATGTCGCTATAAACGAAGCGCACTCCGGGCGGGCCGGCGGGCTTGGTGGTGCAAGCGAGACGGATGCCGGTGTCGTAGCCGGTCCATTCCGGTTTGAGCGGCACGTCGGGCTGGAGGCCGGAGAAATGCGTGAACAGGTTGCGCAGCGTGATGTCGCTCTTGCCTTCCTGAAATTCGGGGATGTAGTCGGTGACCTTATCGTTCAGCCGGAACTTGCCCTGCTCGAAAAGCTTCATCAACGACGACGTGGTGGCGATGACCTTGGTGAGGGAAGCGCAGTCGAAGATGGTGTCGAGGGTCATGGGCTCGGGCTGAGGGACCAGGGCGCGCTTGCCGTAGGCCTTGCGGTAAACGATTTGGCCGTTGTGGCCGACGAGGAGAACGGCGCCGGGCAGTCGATCCTGGGCGATGGCCTGGTTGATGACTTCATCGAGCGCGGGCGCGGCGGCGAAGGTCTGTGCGGAAAGAGACGCGGCGGCCAGCGCGGCGCACAGCAGGAGCTTCATATGACTCTATAATACCTGATTCCGGCGCATTCTCCCTTGCGAAACGTGGGCCAAGAGGCGAATTGGCGGCCACCAGAGGTGATTTTGGTATCCTGAGCCTTACCGAACTTT
>Ga0209039_10000500_pt1 | contig 38158 bp, 37 predicted proteins | sample BogFormECP12_OM1_FD_188238 | JGI IMG/M metagenome (GOLD analysis project Ga0209039, IMG submission 188238) | Bog forest soil microbial communities from Calvert Island, British Columbia, Canada - ECP12_OM1 (SPAdes) (version 2) | ecosystem: Environmental > Aquatic > Freshwater > Wetlands > Bog ...
GATGACGTTGACCGAGGCCACGTAGTGGGTCGCGCCGGCCAGGGGCTCACAGTTGACTTGGCCCTTGCAGCCCGTCGGGGGCGCGTAGGCCGGGTTCTGGGCGAGCGTGTAGCCGACCGTCTTCTCGAACGGCTGGTGGGTGAGATAGTACGGTCCCGACCCGACCATGTTCCACTGAACTTTCGGTTGGATTGACGGCGTGTTCAGCGCCAGCTCCTCGAACGTGTCCCAGCCCGTGATGGGGAAGGTCGACATCCAGGTCTGGAACCCGGGGTCGGTGGTCGCCTTCGCGCCACCGGGGAGCAAGCAGGGTCCGTCGCCCGAGGCCACAGTGGTTCCGGTGAAGCCCGGAACGGCTGCACCCTGAGCGGTGAACCAGCCGCACGGCTCGATGGATGCGCCCAAGGGGTCGGCGACCAACTGCAGGAAGAACGACCAGAACGTCCCACCGCCCGCCGCGTTGAACGTCACGCAGCCGTTCGCCGCCAGCGCCGTGGCCGGGCAGTACGCGCTGTCGTTGATCAGCATCGCGGAGAGGACTCTCTGCGGAGTGTTGTTGAAGAGGTAGTGGATGCCGGCGTCCCAAGAAGGGTTCCCGCTCGGCAGCAATGCCTGGCACTGGATCCAGCCAGGCTGGGCACCGAACCCGGGCAGGTTGGCGAAGCCGCACGTCCGGGCGAACGTGAAGGCCACGTCCGACGGGTAGACCGACCAACTGTTGCCAGTGGACGGGTCGTAAAACTTCGCGGCCGGGTCGATTGGGAAGGTCCAGTACTGCGGCGAGCCCGTGCTCGCGCTCTTGACGATCAGGGTGTTCCCGTCATACATCGCCGCGCAGCCCGGACCGGGCACGCAGGTGGAGAGCTCCGGCAGGAACGATGCCGTGCTGCTCCCGTTGTAGGTCACGAGCGTCTGGTAGACGTTCAGGATTGGCTCGTAGCTGATCGTATCGTAGGCCACCGAGGGGTCCTCAGAGGTGGCGCCTCCCGGGGCGACCTCCTGGAAGATGATCTGACCGGGGTGAGGGCTCTGAGACGAAGGTCCGCATCCACACTCGGCGCATGCCTCGCCGCAGCTCGCCGAAACACCTGTAGGGGAGACGTAGACAGTCCACGTGTAGTTCTGGTAGAGTGTCCCGGATGGTGCCGTGACCGCTCCGACCATGGTGATGTAGTAGAGACCCGGGGAGCTGAACGCATAGGAAGCCGCCACGCTAGTCGAGGTGGATTCTAGGCGCGACTGCGTCCCACCCATCGACGTGAGGGTCGGAGCCTGGTCCGCGGACCCTGCGGCGGTGGAGTTGGCGGAGTAGGTCGCCGAAACATTGACGGACCCGGAGCCTTCGAGCCACCCGAACTGGACGATTGCGGTGCTCCCGTTGCTGAAGGTGGTCGCGAGCGTCGGGTAGTTGCCCGAGGATAGCGTCGCGTGATTCGGGGTCACGATGAGAGGATAGAGGGAGTCCCAGCCGCTGTACCAGGTTGACCCGACGAGCGCCTGGGCCAAGAGGACATACGAGCCGAGGCCGGAGTATGTGTGGCTGTCGGTCGGGTCAGGTCCCGTGTAATTCGAGCCATCGCCCCAGAACACTCGGTACTGCGTGGCGGCTTCGCCCCCGGTCAACGTGACGGTCGCGGCGACCACCTGTCCCTGATCTACGCTAGGGAGGGTGTGGCCAAAGACACCTTGGTACACCACGGACAGGACCACGTCGTGAGAACTCGGAGGACGACAGACCGACGGCGGAGAACACGTGGTACTGACGGTCTTGTTCTCACTGCCCGAGACCGTGCTCAACGCCGCGTAGCCTACGCCCCCGACGACGACGATTACTGCCACCAAAATCGCCGCCGCGAGCTTCCAGGATAGTCCGCGTCGACCCGATCGAGGGGGACCGGGGGGAGAGGCCACGCTCTCGGTCGACATGTCCCGACTCACCTCTCCTCAGAGCAGCCCTCACATCCGAGAGGCGGACGCTCGTATTTCCTCCTTAGCGGTGGGGACACGCCCAAATGCGCCGAAGCCGCTCGCGAGGCCCGCCGTTGCGATTCCAACCTAGTTGGCCCTCACACGAGAGCTTGCCCGCGGTGTTCCGTCTCTACGGTGGAAAGCTGAGCGGTTTCCCGCAGCGGTAGCAGAACCCCGAGGAAGGACGCCGGTTCTCCGCACCGCAGGATCGACAGACCTGCTCCGCTACCCCACCATACAGCTGCGCCATGTCCACCCGCCGGTGGATGGGGGTCAGGATCGCTCCCGCCACGAGCAAGACGATTCCGAGGACGATGATCGCGGGTGGCTCCGCCGCACAACTACCCCAAAGCCACATCGTGTTGGGAGCACAGTTGTTTCCCAATTGGATTCCAAGGACCACGAGAAGGATTCCTACGACGACCAAGAGTGCCCCATACCCCCGAAAGGGGTAGGTGGGCTCGATCGAAATCTCGTCGACGGTCGAAGGTTCCACGTCCGTCCGGAAGGCGTTCAGTCACTTGAACCAGTCGCGGGAGGGCGTCTGCTTCGAACCGAACCGCGAATACGTCGGAGACACGATTCGCCGAGGCTCAAAATGCCTCTAACCGAAGACCGCGGCGGCGCAGATCGCGGCTCCGAGGAGGACCAAGGGGACCCCCACCCAGGCGAGTCTCTCGTCCGTCCACAGCGCCTCGGACGCGAAGAGCGCGGACTCCCCCTCGATGCGGGCGCCCACCGCGGCGTACAACGCACGGTCTTCGTCGTCGACGGGCTCGTACGTCCCGTAGCGTGCGGTTTCGGTCGGGGGAGAGCGGGCATCCCGGAACCGATAGTGACCTCGGAGACCCGCGTCGCGGGCTCGCTGAATGAGGTTCCGGATTCGTCTCTTCTCCCTTCGGGCCCGCTGGGGGTTCAGATATGTCCAGGCCAACTCGATGGCTCCGACGCCTATGACCACGATTCCGGTCACGAACAACGGGTCGTTCATGGGTTGCGGTCCGCTATCCCCCGAGTGAAGCCACAGTCGTCGGTACTATTCGACGTTGATGAGGATCTCACCGTTGCGGGGGCGGTGTTTCATGGACATCGGGTCCGGAGAGACGCATCAGGCAGCTCGCGCCAGGCTCGCAGAAGGGTCGCAGTGGCCGCCCCCGAGGGACAGGCCTCGTCCCTCTACCTCGAGCTGCTGCGTCCGGCGCCGCCCGCGCCCAGGATCCGAGTCGAGATCCCGATCTCGGGGATAGGCGTCCCGAGACCGGGGATCCGTCGAACCTTCTCGACGTAGGTGATCACACGGCTAACGGTCACGTTGATGATCAGGTAGAAGAGCGTGAGGAGGACGAACGCTTCGAGGTCCCGGCCCGTCAGGGCCGCGATGTCGTTCCGGGCCCAGAAGAAGATCTCGATGACGCCGATGTAGCTCAAGATCGTCGCCGTCTTGAAATTGCTGATCCACTCGTTGGCGAGAGGCAGGGTCACGAGCCGTAGGCTTTGGGGAAGCGTGATCCGACCGAAGACCTGCAGGCGGCTCAGCCCTACGGCCCTCCCCGCCTCGGTCTGACCGGCGTCCACGGACTGGAACCCTCCGCGGAACGCCTCCGCTTGGTAGCCGGTGGTGTTCAGGAGCAGCGCCGCGAAGCCGGCGAGATAGTTCGCGTCCCAGCCCAGGAAGGTGAGCCGCGGCGAGGTGAAGATGACCGCGAAGTAGACGATCTGCAGCTGGACCAGGAAGGGGGTTCCTCGGATCGCGGCCACATAGCCCGACGCGAACCCGTAGAGGGGCCACCGCCAGAGCAGTCCGCGCCGGGTGGTCTTCTTGGGCGGATGCGCCCGCACCATACCGAGGCCGATCGCCCCGACCATCCCCACGAGGAACGTGAACGTCGTGAACTCGAGGGCGAGCTCCGCGGGTCCGAGGCCGCTCGGGATGTTCTTGATGATGAACGGCAGGTCGAAGATTCCGACGAGACCCATCACCACGAAGATCGCCACCGCTCCCGAGACCGACAGCGCCAGCAGGGTCAGCGAGACGCGGTTCCGATAAAGCGCCTCGCGGGTCCGGTGGGGGAAGTAGCGAATCTCGCGGAGAAGACGAGGACCGAGGGCGCGAACTCCATGAAGGAGCCGAGAGCCAAAGGCGCGAAGCGCCGGGCGAAGGCGGGCCCGCTTCCCGGAGCCGGGACCCGTCCTCTTAGCAGAGGGGGGTGCCGGTGCTTGGCTGGGAAGAGGCTCGGTCACTTCGTCTTACCTCAGGATCTTGTCCATGAACGCCCGCGTTCGCTCGCTCTTGGGGTGGTCGAAAATGTCGCTCGGAGTGCCGGATTCGAGGATCTTGCCCGCGTCGAAGAAGACCACCTGGTCGGAGACCTCGCGCGCGAAGCCCATCTCGTGCGTGACGACCGCCATGGTCATCTTCTCGTGCGCGAGCTGCGCCATCACGGCGAGCACTTCGTGGATGGATTCGGGGTCGAGCGCGGAGGTCGGCTCGTCGAACAGGATCACCTTCGGGTCCATCGCGAGCGCCCGTGCGATCGCGACCCGTTGCTGTTGACCGCCCGAAAGCTGGGCCGGGAACGCGTCGAGCTTGTCTCCTAGGCCGACCCGGTTGAGCTCGAAGATCGCCTTCTCCCGGGCCTTGGACCGGCTCACCTTCTTGGCGTGCCGGAGGCCGAGCATGACGTTCTTCGTGGTGTTGAGGTGCGTGAACAGGTTGAACGACTGGAAGACCATCCCGATCTGCTGCCGGACCCACTCGGGCCGGATCTTGGGGTTGGTGAGCTTCACGGAATCGAGGTAGATCTCCCCTGCGTCGGGGCGGATCAGGAGGTTGAGGCACCGCAAGAGGGTCGACTTGCCCGACCCCGACGGACCGATGATGCAGAGGGCTTCGCCGAGCTCGATGTCGATGTCGACGCCTCGAAGGACCTCGAGCGTGCCGAACGACTTCCGCAACCCGCGCGCGCTCAGGTGGCTCATAGGCGAGCGACCTCCAATCCGGGCACTTTGAACAGGTCCTCGATGACGCGAACGGTGCGGGTTACCAGATACGTTAGCACAAAGTACAACATGGCCACCTCAATCCAAATCACGACGGAACCCCAGAGATAGACGCTGTACGATTCCGAGACCAGCGTGAAGCCTACCCCGCTGAGCTCGAACCAGCCGATCACGCTCAGGAGCGACGTGTCCTTGATCACGGAGGAGAACTCGTTCCCGAGCGGCGGGAGCGAGATACGGAACGCTTGCGGGAGGACGACGACGAACATCGACCGTATCTTGGAGATGCCCACGGCATCGGCTGCCTCGGTCTGTCCCGCCGGGACCGAGAGGATCCCCGCGCGGATGATCTCGGCTTGGTACGCGGCCGTGTGGAAGCCGAGAGCCACCACGCCCAACCAGAGCGTGATGTGGTAGACCGTGAACTGGTCGATGCCCGAGCCTTTCAGGGAGAGGGCGCCGATGAGGGACGCGAAGAAGATGAGGGCGATTGGCGGCATGCTGCGGAAGAAGTCGACGTAGTACGCGGCCAGCCCGCGGAGAATGAGCGACTTGGTCGTTCGCGCCCAGCCGACGAGGAAGCCCAGCCCGAACCCCAGCGGAATGATGACCGCCACGACCTCAAGGCTGGTGTAGAACCCGCTCAGGATGGGAGCGACCTGGCTCTCGGCGAAGGCGAGCCGGTAGACGTGAAGACGACCCAAGCCGATGAGGAAAACGATCCCCCAGTACGTCGCTAGGGATCCGACGATGACCGAACCCCATGCCTTCCAGGTGAATATCCGGGCCGCCGCTCGCGGATGGTATCGTCTCGTCCATCCGACCACGAGCCCAGCCGCGAGCCCGATGACGGCGGTAACCAGGAAGGCCTCGTAGTTGCGGAGCCACGCCGCGCCGTAGAATCCGGCTAACCCCACCAGCAAGAACACGAACGCGGCGGCGACCGCGATTCCCGCCGCGGCGAGAGCGGGAACCCAAAGTTTCAGGTCCAGGAGGGCTCGAAGGAGCCTCCTGCCTGAGAATCGACGTCTTTTCTTGGGAAGCGCGGGGACGTCGCGGCTGGAACCGATAGGGGCCTCTGTCACGAAGCCCCCCTTCGTCGACGCCGCGGGAGGGCTAGCTCCGGGGGCCGGGCCGCCGCGGGGGCGACCCGGCGTGGCCGGAGCTAGTCCTCATCCCGTCTCTTCCTTCTCCGGTAAGTCTCTCCCGAATCAGCTCAGCCGAGCCCCCAGGTGGTGAGCAACTTCTGGTAGGTCCCGTTCTGCTCCGAGGTTACGATCGCACCGTTGATGACCGGTAGGTAGTCGTTGGGGTCACCGTGCTCGACCGCGAAGCCGTACAGCTCGCCGGTGTGGATGACGCCGGCGACTGCGAGCGAGCCGCTCGACCCGGCGGCGATGGCGGCCGCGGGTCCGGTGTCGATAATGACCGCGTCCAGAGCGCCCGCGCTGAGCGCGGAGACTTCCAGGTCCACCGTGGTGTACTCCGTGATCGACCCGCCGCCCGTCTCGTTGTGCAGCAGGTAGGTGTTCGCCCAGTCCTCGCTGGACGTGCCCGTCTGGAGGCCGATTTTGAGACCCGCCATCACCGACACGTTGCAACCACTAGGAGCGCACTTGATCTGGCTCGCCTTCGAGCTTTGGATCAGCAACGCCTGGTTCGCCTCATAGTAGGGCATCGAGAAGGTCATGGACAAGTTCCGTCCCGCGCCCACCGTGCCGGACTCCGTGATCGCCGAGGCTGCCATGTCGAAAACTCCGGCGCCGGCGTCCGTCAGCAACGCCGTGAAATCTGCGTAGTTCGTGATGAGCAGCGGACGATGCATTGCCGCTGCGATCATGGCCGCCATGCTGATGTCGAAGCCAAAGTATTGGCTGGTCGTTACGTTGTAGTCCTCAAACGGGGGGAACGGAACGTTCGTCCCCACCACGAACGGTTTTGCCGAAGAGCTGCTCGACCCGAGGACCGTCTTTCCGACATAGAGGCCCGCGGCGAGCATTATGATCGCCACGATCACAACTGTCGCAACAAACAAGCCTCGGCTCACTCCACGCCGCATCGCCTCAGTGGGCGGCGGCGCTGTTCCTACTGCGGCCATCTAGTCATCATCATAGTTTCCTTATTTTAATCTCCCTAGCAACCCTTCTACGAGGGGGTCGGGCCTTCGATTCACTCCTAGCCTCCACTCGCCCGCCGGAATGGTTCCCGCACCATAGTACCGCGCCGACCGTAGGGTACCCACGTAGGCGCTCTCTTATCGTCCTACGAGAGTAGCGGCGGCCTGCCGAGAACCGAATGAGCGACGACGATTCGAACCCGACGCATGCCGCCAGGAAGGACGAGGGGAGCTTCGAGGACCTACCGCTCCACTCGAAGTTGCGAAAGGGAATACAAGAGATCGGGTACACGACTCCGACGCCGATCCAGCGGGACACTATCCCGCACGCGGTGCTCGGGCGGGATATCATCGGCACCGCACAAACCGGTACCGGGAAGACGGCCGCCTTCCTTTTGCCGGTACTCGAGCGGTTGCTCGAGGAGCCGAGGGGACGGACCCACGCTCTCATCCTCACCCCGACCCGCGAGCTCGCGTTGCAGGCGCACGAGTTCCTGCGGAAGCTCGCGGGCCACACCCACCTGCGCGGTGCGGCGGTGTATGGAGGTGTTGGGATGGGCGACCAGGAACGCGCCCTACGGGGCGGCGCGGAGATCATCATCGCGACCCCAGGCCGCCTCCTCGACCACATGAGCCGTGGTTACGTGAACTTCCAGGAGCTGAAGATTCTCGTCCTCGATGAGGCGGACCGGATGCTGGACATGGGGTTCCTTCCGGACGTTCGGAGGATCCTGCAGCGGCTCCCGAGGGTCCGCCAGACGATGCTGTTCTCGGCGACCATGCCACCGGAGATCGTGGCCCTATCCCGCGAGTTCCTGCGGGACCCCAAGATGATCCAGGTCGAGGAGCGGACCGTCGCCGCGGTCGGCGTGACGCATCTGGCCCTTCCCGTACCCTCCCACCTGAAGACCGACCTGCTCGCCGAGCTCCTCAAGGATCAGATGATGAGCAGCGTCCTCGTGTTCACCCGCACGAAGCACCGGGCCGACAACCTAGTCCGGCAGCTCCTGCACCGCGGCATCAACGCGGCGGTCATCCACGGGAACCGGAGCCAGAGCCAACGCGTTCGCGCCCTGGAAGGGTTCCGGACGGGCGAGTACCGTGTCCTCGTCGCCACCGACATCGCGGCGCGCGGAGTGGACGTGAAGGACGTGAGCCATGTCGTCAACTTCGACGTGCCCCATGAACCCGAGACGTACATCCACCGGGTGGGCCGGACGGCTCGCGCCCAGCAGCGAGGCGACGCCTACTCGCTGGTCATGCCCGAGGAAGAGCAGGACTTCGCCCGGATCGAGAGGCTGATCGGCATGAAGATCAACCGCGCGCGGATCCCAGACTTCGCGTACGACGCGGCCCCGCCGCCGCGGTCCCATGCGCCCCCCTCGGGCGGCCAGCGACGATTCCCGCGAGGTCCTCCTCGGCAGGAATATCGCGGACGGCGCCAGGGCGGCGAGCGGCACCTGGACCGCGGACACCGACGGCGCTAAGCGCACCGTCGGCGCGCCAGCGCTCCCTCTGGGTTCCGAGGGGAGCGAGTTCGCGGTTCTCGGCGAAAGTCCCGTCCTTTCGTCATCCTCAAACTTATATCGGGGGGGTCCGTCGCCGCCCCCACGTAACGTCATGGTCGAGCCGGGCACGCGATCAACGGCGCCGACGGCCTCCGGGAAGCCCGCCTACCCCGAAACGGGGCTCCTTGACGCCTACCAACTGATGGTCCTGGCTCGGGCCGCGGACGAACGTTGCCTGATGCTCCAACGGCAGGGTCGTATCGGGTTCTACGCTCCCCTCATGGGACAAGAGGCCGCCCAGGTCGGCGCGAGTCGCGCTCTCGCCCCGGAGGACTGGATCTTTCCGGCGTACCGGGAGCTCGCGGTCGCGTTAGCACGAGGCGTCCCCTTGAAGGCGATTTTCGACCAGCTCCTCGGGAACGCCGACGACGAGATCAAGGGTCGCCAGATGCCCAACCACTTCGGTTTCCGCGACCGGAACTTCGTCGTCGCATCGAGCCCGATCGGCACGCAGATCACCCAGGCCGTCGGCGTGGCGATGGCGGCCCAGCGACGCAAGGACCCGATCGTCACGATCGCGTTCTTCGGCGACGGAGCGACCAGCTCGAACGACTTCCACGCGGGCCTCAACTTCGCGGGTGTGTACCAGTGTCCGTCGATCTTCTTCTGCCAGAACAACCAGTGGGCGCTCTCGATGCCCCGCAAGCGGCAGACCCGCAGCGCCACGTTGGCGGAGAAGGCCAACGCTTACGGGATCCCTGGGGTCCTCATCGACGGGAACGACCTCCACGCCGTCTACGCCGCGGTCCGTGAGGCCCGGGCGCGCGCGGTCTCGGGCGGAGGTCCGACGATGATCGAGGCCGAGGTTTACCGGTTCGGCCCCCACTCCACCTCGGACGACCCGAAGCGGTACCGGACGGACGAGGAGCTTTCCGCAGCGAAGGAGCGAGACCCGATCAGCCTCCTCAAGGCGGAGCTCGTGGCGGCGGGAAAGTGGAACGAAGAGGCGGACCGGAAGCTCTGGGAAGAGTCCCGAGCTACCGTGTCGCGGACGTTCGAGGCCGCTGAGAAGGCCAATCCGCTCGACCCGAGGTCGGTGTTCGACGATGTCTTCGCGGAGCTGACCCCTCGGCTCAAGGAAGAGCGAGCGGAGTACGACGCCCGAATGCGAGAAAGAGGTCTCCCATCATGACCGAGCTGAACCTCGTTCAAGCGATCAATCGGACCCTGCGGGACGCGATGCACGACGACCCGAACGTTCTCCTCCTAGGCGAGGACATCGGCGTGAACGGAGGGGTCTTCCGTGCCACGGAAGGACTCTTCAAGGAGTTCGGTGCCGACCGCGTCATCGACACTCCGCTCTCCGAGACCGGCATCATCGGCGCCGCGATCGGGATGGCGCTCTACGGCCTCAAGCCTATAGCCGAAATCCAGTTCTTGGACTTCATCTACCCCGCCTTCGACCAGATCGTCAGCGAGCTCGCGAAGTTCCGGTACCGCTCCGGAGGCCAGTATCCGGCCCACGTCGTGATACGATCCCCCTATGGCGGAGGCATCAAGGGTGGCCTCTACCACTCACAAAGCACCGAGGCGTACTTCTGCCACACCGCCGGGATCAAGGTCGTCGTGCCGTCGACGCCCGCGGACGCCCGGGGGCTTCTCTTCAGCGCGATCGCGGACGAAGACCCGGTCCTGTTCCTCGAGCCGAAGAGGATCTACCGCTCGCTGACCGGCGAGGTGCCGGAGGGAACCGAGAAGGTCCCGTTCGGGCGAGCTCGCGTCGTCCGGGAGGGTTCCGACGTCACCATGTTCGCGTACGGCGCGATGGTCCCCCCAACGGAGGAAGCGGCGGAAAGGCTCGCGCGCGACGGGGTCTCGGCCGAGGTGATGGACCTGCGTTCGTTGGTCCCGCTGGACGAGGCTGCCGTGGTCGCGTCGGTCGAGAAGACCGGACGAGCGGTGATCGTCCACGAAGCGGCTCGGTTCTGTGGGTTCGGGGCCGAGCTGGCCGCCGTGCTCGCCGAGAAGGCCCTCTACTCCCTCAAGGCGCCGGTCGTCCGAGTGACCGGCTTCGACACCCCGTTCCCGTACGCCCTGGAGAACGTGTACCTCCCGAACGCCGACCGGATCGCCCATGCCGCGAGGAGCGCGGTCCGAGCGTCCTAGGAGCTCACGATGAGGTTCGAGTTCCGCCTCCCCGACATCGGCGAGGGCGTCGCCGAAGGCGAGGTCGTCCGCTGGTTCGTCCGCGTCGGCGCCATGGTCCGAGAGGATGACCCGCTCGTGAGCGTGCTGACCGACAAGGCCAACGTAGAGATCCCGTCCCCGAAGTCCGGCCACGTTCTCAGCCTCCACGCCCAAGTCGGCGAGAAGGTGAAGGTGGGCGGCCTCCTCGTCACGATCGAAACGGAAGGCGCGGGAGCGCCGACCGCTACCGGACCGGCTCCCACCCCCTCGACCCGGGCGCCGGCCCCGCCGACCCCGCCGCCGCCGAAAGGCGACGGAGCGGCAGAGCGAACCCCCGGACCCGCGTCTCCCGTTCTCGCATCGCCGTTCGTCCGAAGGCGTGCGGCCGAGCTCGGAGTAGAGCTCGCCCGGGTCAAGGGGACCGGTCCTGGTGGCCGGGTCACCGACGCGGACTTGGACACGGCGAAGGCCGCACCCGAAAGCACGACGTCCTCCCCGATGTGGCCCGCCCTGTCGGCTCCGGTATTCCCGGCCCCTGCCCCCTCGCCCGTGGCCCGCCCCCCCGCCCCGCGGTCGGACGACGTCCTCGAGCGGATTCCTATCCGCGGGATCCGCCGGGTCATCGCCGAGCACATGACCGAATCGAGGCACCGAGCGGCCCACTACACGTACGTCGAGGAGGTCGACATGAGCGAGCTCGTCGTCCTCCGGGACCGGATGGCGAAGCACGTCGAGAAGCAGGACGTGCGATTGAGCTACCTACCGTTCATCGTGAAGGCGGTCGTGGCGGGGCTGAAGGCGTACCCTCACCTCAACGCCACCGTGGACGACGCCCGCGAGGAGCTTCTCGTGCGGTCGAGCTACGATATCGGTATCGCCACGGCCACTCCCGACGGGCTGATCGTGCCCGTCGTCCGGAACGCCGACCGGAAGAGCGTCGTCGCGCTAGCGCGCGAGATCCAGGAGCTCGCCGAACGCGGTCGGGCCGGCACGCTTTCCCGAGCTGAACTCACAGGGAGCACTTTCACGATCACGAGCCTGGGCGCGCTCGGCGGCCTGCTCGCTACACCCATCCTCAACTACCCCGAGGTGGCGATCCTCGGAGTGCACAAGATCCAACGGCGTCCGGTCTATCGCTCGGACGGAACGGTCGGCCCTGCCGACATGATGAACCTCTCTATCTCGCTCGACCACCGGGTGGTGGACGGGTTCGAAGGGGCCCAGTTCGTGGCGAAGGTGAAGTCATACCTCGAAGACCCGCACCAGCTGTTCGCCGAGCTCGCATGACCTCTGCGACCCCGGTCGACCCACTCCCCTACGAGACGGCCGCCGTCGAGGAAGCGCTCGGGCACGGATGGTCGGAGCTGTTACGGTCGGCCTACCGATGGATGGTCCTCGGGCGAACGCTGGACGCCCATCTGCAGACCCTCCAACGGGAGGGCCGGGTCGACTTCTTGGGGGCCGCGCCGGGCCACGAAGCCGTGAACGTGGCGGCCGGTCTCGCTTCCGTTCGGGAGGACTGGGTCTTCCCGGGACTGCGGGAGCAGCTCGTGGCCCTGGTCCGGGGGCATGCGCTATCGGCGTACGTGCACCACCTCTTCGCGGACGCAAAGGACCCCGCATCCGGCCGGAACGTTCCGGGGCACCCGACCGCACGGGAGGTCCACTACGTCTCGATGTCCTCGGTGATCGGGACGCAAATCACTCAGGCAGTGGGCCTCGCCTACGCCCAGAAGCTGCGGGCGGAGAAGGCCGCGACGCTCGCCTTCTTTGGCGACGGGGCAACGAGCTCGAACGACTTCCACGCCGGCCTCAACTTCGCGGGGGTCTTCGAGCTGCCCGTCGTCTTCTGCTGTGTCAACAACCAGTGGGCCATCTCTCTCCCGGTCTCGCAGCAGACCGCGGCCGGTTCGCTCGCGTCGAAGGCGGCGGCGTACGGGTTCGCCGGACGCCAGGTCGACGGGACGGACTTCGTCGCGAGCTACCGGGCGCTCTCTGCAGCCCTCGAGCAAGCACGGGGCGGAGGAGGCCCGGTACTTCTCGAGTTCATCCTCTATCGGATGACGCCCCGCTCGGAGATCGAGGACGTCGAGCGCTACCAGCCTGCGGATTGGATGGCCCGGGCCGCGCGACTTGACCCGGTGCACCGGCTTCGCTCCTGGTTGGAGGCTCATGGCCAGCTGAGCGAGGACGAGCGCTCCCGATGGGAGGCGGACGCCGATCGCGAGGTGCGGGCGGCTATCGAGCTGGCCAAGAGCACCCCGCCTCCTTCCGCGCCGTCGGTCACCGAAGACGTCTATGCCTCACGGTCGTACGCCCCTACGGCACCGGGAGGCTGACGGAGGACCAGATGGCAGGGACCTTCTCGCGTTCGACGGACGTGCTCGTAGTCGGCGGCGGACCGGGCGGGTACATGGCGGCGATCCGGCTCGGCCAGCTCGGCCGGAAGGCTCTCGTCGTCGAGCGGCAGGAGCTGGGCGGGGAGTGCCTCAATCGAGGCTGCATCCCCTCGAAGGCGCTCATTCACGCGTCCCTCCTCTACCATTCCCTGCGGACCGAGGGCCCCGAGGTGGGCGTCACCGCGACGGACCCGAGGTTCGACCTCGCCCAAGCGATGCGCTGGAAGGAGGAGGTGGTCTCCAAGGAGCGCCAGGGCGTGGCCTCGCTGCTCAAGTCCGCCGGAGCATCGGTCCTCGTGGGCACGGCGAGGTTCACCGGCCCGAAGTCCGCGGACGTGGCCGCCCCCGACGGAGGCCACGAGCGCATCGACTTCGAGCAGGCGATCGTCGCGGTCGGGGCCTTGCATACCACGATCCCAGGCTTCGAGACCGACGGGGAGCAGGTCGTGAACGCCTGGGACCTGCTGTCCCTCAAGAGCCTGCCCCGGTCGATGTTGATCCTCGGTGGAGGGGTTTCGGGCTGCGAACTCGGGGAGTTCCTCTCCCGGGTCGGCGTCGAGGTCACGATCGTCGAGATGATGCCTCAGCTCCTGCCGGGGCTCGAGCCGGACCTCGCCCGCGAACTGACGAGGACGCTCGAGAGTCTCGGGATCCGAGTCCGGGTTGGCGCGCGCGCGCTCTCCCTGCGTCGCGATCCCGCTACGGTCACCATGACCGTGGAGGGAAGCGCAGGACGAGAGGAGCTCTCAGCCGAGCGCCTTTTCGTGACGGTCGGTAAGCGCCCCCGCACGAAGGAGCTGGGACTCGAGGAGGCCGGCGTGGCGTTCGACCCCAAGACGGGGTTCATCGGCGTCGACGACCAGATGCGCACGAACCAGCCGCACATCTTCGCGGTCGGCGACGTCGCGCGTCCTCCGATGTTGGCCCACAAGGCCTACCGGGAAGGGATCGTGGCCGCCGAGGCCGCCGCGGGCCGGCCGACCCGCTTCCAGTTCCAGGCGATGCCGTCCGTCGTTTTCACGACCCCCGAGCTCGCGACGGTCGGTCCGTCCAAGGCGGAGGCCGAGGCGCGCGGGTACGCGGCGCGCGAAGCGCGGTTCCCGTTCGTCGCTCTGGGACGGGCCCACGCGAACCACGCCGTCCAGGGCTGGGTCAAGGTCGTCGGCGACGACAAGAGCGGCCTCCTGCTCGGGGTCCACGCGGCCGGGATGGGCGTTGGGGAGTTCATCGCCGAGGCCGCCCACGCGATCGAGATGGGGGCTACCGTCCGGGACGTCGCCATGACGATCCACCCCCACCCGACGTTCTCCGAGGCTCTGCAGGAGGCCGCGCTGGTCTGGCTCGGGGAGCCGATGCACGTCGCGCGCCGGAGGTCCGATGACGGCGGTCGTTGAGTGGGGCCAACGGGACTATTCCGAGGCGCTCGAGGCGATGCGCTCGATGGTTCGGGCCCGTCGCGAGGGCGCGATCCCCGACACGCTGATCCTCGTCGAGCATCCCCCCGTGGTCACGGTGGGCGTCGAGGGCGACGACGGCTCCGCCGCCACCTCGGGCCTGCCGACGGTGAGCGTCGAACGGGGCGGACGAGCGACCTACCACGGTCCCGGCCAGCTCGTCGGGTACCCGATCGTGGACCTCGCGCCTCGCGGGAAGGACGTCCGACGGTTCGTGCACGATGTCGAGGAGGTCGTGGTCCGGTCGGTCGCGGCCTTCGAAGTGGAAGCCGGTCACGTCCACGGGAAGCGAGGGGTCTGGGTTGGTGGGGAGAGGAAGATCGCCTCGATCGGCATCGCCGTGGACCACTGGGTGACGTTCCACGGCTTCGCCCTCAACGTCGACCCCGACCTCGGGGCGTTCGACCGTTTCCGCCCGTGCGGGTTCTCGGGCTCCGTCATGACCTCGCTCTCCCGCGAGGTCGGCCGTCCGGTCCACATCGCGGAGGTGACCCCTCATCTCGTCGAGGCGTGGCGGGAGGTTTTCGCGCCCCCGTCCGACCGTCCGACCTCGGTGGGCTCGCTCCTCGAGGCCCCGCCGGCGCGAGCATGACCGACGGCCCTTCCCGTCCCCGACTCCTCCTCGTGGGAGGGGGCACGGGCCTCGTAGGACGTCACCTGCGGGCCGAATTCGGTCGGGACTGGCATATCGTCTCCCTCCACCGGCACCCCTCGGTGGAGGAGGCGGCTGCGGGCGTCGAGTTCGTCGCCGGGGATGTCGCGACGGTCGCCGACTGGGCCCCCTTGCTTCGGGGCGTTGACCTCGTCATCAACGTCGCTTGGTACCGGCCGGGTCACGACCGGCGCTTCCGCCCGCTCACCGAGGGCCTGCTCCGGCTCGTGGCGACCGCCGACCAGGTCGGAGTGCCCCGGTTCGTGCACCTCAGCGTCCCCGACGCGCCCGCCTCGCTCGAGAGGGATTACCCGTACATGGGACTCAAGCGTCAGGTCGACCGGGCGATCGAGCGGAGCGGACTCTCCTACGCCATCGTCCGGCCGACAATGCTTTTCGCTCCCCGGGACAAGCTCGTGACGGTGATGCTGCGCACGATGAACCGGTACCACCGCTTCCCGATGTTCGGGGACGGGGAGTACCACATCAGCCCGCTCGCCGCCGCCGACCTCGCCCGGATCGTCCGTCACGAGGCAGCGCGCGCCGAACGACGCAACGTCGCCGTCGGTGGACCGCGAAGGTGGCGGTACCGCGACCTCACGGACGCCATGTTCCAGGCGCTCGGCCGCCCGCCCAAGTACTTCACCCTCTCCAGCCCCGGCGCCATCCGACTGTCGTGGTTGCTCGAGCACCTCGGCTCGACGCTCCTCTACGTATACGAGGTCAAGTGGCTGCTCTCGGACATGCTCGGCCTGCTTCCTTACGAGGGTCTGGAAGAGCCGCTCCGACCGGTAGAGCCGTTCCTCGCGGAGGAGGCTGCTCGCCTACGGGGAACGCGGCAGGCGGCCCGAGGGTAATTTTAAGGCCGTACCGCTCCATTGGTCCTCCGATGGAAGCAGTCGACCTCAGTCGGAGGCTCGCCGATTTCGCTCAGGTCGCCGGAGAAGTGCTCCGCGACGTTCAAGACGTGACCGAACAGCAGATCCGCCATTGGATCGTGAATCCGTTCCTGGTGGCGCTCGGTTGGGACCCGCACGACAAGAAGCAGGTCTTCTTCGACTTCCCGTCCTCCACCGAGGGCGGCCACATCGACTACGCGCTGCTTAACACCGACGGAAAGCCCGGGCTCTTCCTCGACGTTCGGGAACGCACCGCGAACGTGACGGAGCCCGGGTCGATCGTCGAGGCGGCGAAGAGCGCGAAGGTCTCGCTCGTCCTCCTGACGAACGGTCGCGAGTTCTCCCTCTGGTACGTCCCTCCCAACGAGCCGGCGGCCCCCCTGTTCGTCCTTCCGCTCAAGGACCTCTCCGACAACTCCGAGAGCCTGCTCGGCCTCACGGCCGAGTATCGGCTGAGCGAGACCGGGACCCAGCAGCTGCGCCGCAGCGCGATCCGCCTCGCCGTCCTCCAGATGCTGGAGGACAACGCCGAGAAGACGTTCGACGCGCTCGTCGATTGGGTCCAGGCCCAGGTCGCCCCGGGAGCCCTGGACGACACCACCCAAGGAGCGATCCGCGACGCAACCATGATCTGGCTCACCGAGGAGCACCTGACGATGCCGGCGTTCCAGCCGGCAGAGGGGAAGCGAACGCACGAGCTCACCCCCACCACGCCGCGCGACTGGGACCCGTTCCCTCGCGGGCCCTCGGGAACCTTCCAGTACAAGTACGATACGACGAAGACGCTCGACCTCCGCCAGACCGCGAAGGAGGTCCGCGAGCAGCTGCGCCTGCAGGGGCTCCGTACCCCTACCGCGACGAGCTTCGGTGGATTCTACCACGCCCTGCGGACCCGCGCCGGGCTATCGAAGTAGCCGGAGCTGCCCCAGCCCACCGGCGATCCCCGGGGGACCGATTCCCCCTCCGCAGACTTCCGAGCGCACCGGCGGAAGCCGCCCGCGAAGAGCGTCCAGCCGGGTTCCCGGACGATGGAGAAGGCCGGTGGACTCGCGACGACTGGGGTCGGAAGAATCGAGAATCCAACGGCATCGTCAAGTTTAATACGCATGGATGCGCATGCTGCAGTGTATGACGGTCGAGCGCCCACCGCATCCGTGCCTCGACCGCGGGTGCCGCCATCCCGACTCCGAGCACGTGGCGACCCCTGAGCTCGCGGGTCCCCGGGAAGTCGTAGTGTGGTGCTTCGCCTGCCAGCGGCACGAGACCCGGGGCCCGCGCCGTTGGTTCCCCCACCGCCTGCCGGACCACCTCCCGACGTATCCGGGCCCGGTCCCGCGAGCGTCCTAGCGGATCGAGGGGCCTACGCGCGGCGAGGGCTGACTCTCGCCCTCAGAGCATGCCCGCGAAGTGACCGATCACGAGGCCCGCGAACCCCGACACGAGTCCGATCACCGTGATCCGGAGCCCGCTCCGCCAGATCGATCCCGAGGTGACGCGAGCCTCGTAGTAGCCGATCCCGAAGAGCAAGAATGCGCTCAGGATCGTGGCGATGATCGCCGCGTTCACGAGGGAGAGCTGCTGGAAAAAGAAGGGGATCAACGGGACGATCGACCCGAGGATGGTGGCCGACCCGACCAGGAGGGCGCTCCGCCGAGGGGCCTCGGGAGGCACGTACGACAGGTTGAGCTCGAACGCCATCATGAGGTCGAGCCACGCCTTCGGCTTCTCCTCGATTCGGCGCAGCATCTCCTCGAGCTCCGCGCCCTCGAACCCCCAACCGCGCAGGATGACCCGGACCTCTTCGCGCTCGAGCTCCGGGACCTCGCGCATCTCCCGGATCTCCCGCTCGCGTTCCGAGCCATAGAGCTGGAGCCGGGAGTACGTGGAAGTGTAGGCGACCGCCCCCATGGCGAGCGCTTCGGCGCCCAGCGCGGATAGCCCGGCGATGATGATGATCAGGCCCGTGACATGCGAACCGGGCTCCACGCTCGCCGCAACGAGCCCGAGGAGGATCCCGAGGACGTTGACGAGCCCATCCTGGCTCCCGAGGATGAAGTCCGAAAGGAGGGTGGGGTGAGGGTGCGGCTCGCCGTTGGATTGCATGTCCGAGGGGGTCACTTAGCCCGCCCGATAATAGGCTGACGATATCGACCCCTTCGAGCACCGGTTCCGGAGCCAGACGTCGCAATGACGCTCGAGGCAGCCTCTACCCCGGTCGAGACGAACCCCTGGTGCGGCGACGACCGCGACGTTGGGACCTGCTGCGATACAGTCGCTGCGCGTCCCCCAGTATCCGCTCGTGATCGAACGCCATCGGGCGAGCTTGGTGAAGGGGGACCCAGGCGGCTGAGGCCGCGTCGTCCTGGCCCACGGGCTTCCCCACCCGGCCGCCGACCAGGAACGCCACGGTTGTCGTAGGCTTCCGGGGGTCCCGGTGCGGCCCGGAGTAGACCCCAACGATCTTCACCGGATGGCCGGAGAGCCCCGTCTCCTCCCTGAGTTCGCGAACGAGGGCCTCCTCGACCGTTTCGCGGAGCTCGACGAACCCTCCCGGGAACGCCCAGAACCCCCGGAACGGGGGCTTTCCCCGACGCACCAGGAGCACCTTTCCCGACCGGATCCACACCGCGTCCACGGTCAACGCGGGGTTCTCGTACCGTCGGCTCACGCCCGCCGCAAAACCGACCGGCTATTAGGGGTCGCGCGGTCCCGGCATCCCGACGGCTCGGTCGGTTCTCTCGGGGCGGCCAGGGACCCTCGGCCCTCTCGATAGATAAGCATTAAGGCGGGGGGCCCGGTCGCTCGCGCGATGCAAATCCTCCGGAGCAAGGCCCCGCTCCGAATCAGCTTCGCGGGCGGGGGGACGGACGTTTCCCCGTACCCCGAGGAGAAGGGTGGTGCGGTCCTGAACTGCACGATCGACAAGTTCGCGTACGTGACTCTAGAGGCCCTGCCCGATGGGGCCGGGACCGTCACGGTCGAATCGCTCGACTACAACATGACCCTCAACTTCCGCCGCCCTTCCGACCTCGTCTACAACGGCGACCTCGACGTCGTGAAGGCCGCCCTCAAGGTGCTTCGGCCCGACGACGGTGGAGGCCACAGGAAGGACTCCCTCCGCCTGTTCCTTCACTCCGACGCGCCCCCCGGGACCGGGCTAGGCACCTCGTCGACGATGTGCGTCGCCCTCGTCGGCGCTTTCCAGCACTACCTCCGGGAGCCGTGGACGACCTACCAGGTCGCCGAGCTCGCCTACCGGATCGAGCGGGAGGAACTCGGGCTGAAGGGGGGACGCCAGGACCAGTACGCGGCGGCGTTCGGCGGTTTCAACTTCATGGAGTTCACCGGTTCGAAGACGATCGTCAACCAGCTTCGGATCGACCCGGAGGTGGTGAACGAGCTCGCGTACCGCCTGTTGCTCTGTTACACCGGGACAAGCCACTACTCTAACGACATTATCGAGCGACAGCAGCGCAGCTACTCGGAGAAGCGCATCGACACCGTCACGGCCCTCGATGCGACGAAGCAGCTCGCCATCGACATGAAGAACGAGCTCCTCCGCGGGAACCTCGACGAGATGGGCCGCCTCCTCGATGAGGGATGGCAGCACAAGAAGCAGTTCACCGAAGGGATCTCGAACGAGCAGATCGACACGCTCTACAACCGGGCCCGCGAGGCCGGCGCGATCGGAGGGAAGATCCTGGGCGCCGGGGGAGGGGGGTACATCCTTCTCTTCTGCGATTTCGCCCGGCGCGCGAAGGTCGCCAAGGCCGTGCAGGCCGCGGGCGGCCGTGTCACCGACTTCGCTTTGGAGACCGAAGGCCTTCAGACCTGGTCCGTGCTCTCGCCGCGCTGAGCGGCGACTGCGACCATGACCGCCTCGACCTCCTCCGGCACCGAGCCTGCTGGAGGAGGAGGGCTCCCGGTCGTCTCCGTCATTTTGGCGACGTTCAACGAGCGGGAGAACCTACCCCAGCTCCTCGACCGGCTTTGGGCGGTGCCTCTTCCCCCGGTAGAGGTATTGGTGGTCGACGACGGCAGCACCGACGGGACGCGTGAGTATCTTTCTGAAGCCGCCCGGACGGAGCCGCGGCTCCGGCTGCGCTGGCATGAGGGGAAGCAGACCACGCTGCGAGCCCAGTGCCAGGGGATCGCCGAGTCGAGAGGCCGGTTCGTGGTCGTGATGGACGCTGACCTTCAACATCCTCCCGAGGTCCTGCCGGCGATGGTCGACCGACTCGGGGACGGGGCAGCCCTCGTCGTCGGCAGCCGCTACGCGGAGGGGGGCTCTGCCGGGGCTCGCGACGGGATCCGCGGCATGATCTCCCGAGGGGCCGAACTGACCGCGAAGATCTTCCTCTCGGAGGCCCGGCCCATGAGCGACCCCGTCTCGGGACTGTTCGGCTTCCGGCGCGAGGTCTTCCAGCCGCTTCCTCCCGACTGGCGCGGCTACAAGCTCCTGCTGTTCCTTCTCGTGATGGCCCGCGGGAAGCGAGTCGACGAGGTCGGATTCCGCTTCGAGCCCCGCGGGAGCGGCTCGAGCAAGGTGACCCAGAACTCCCGGTTCATCCGCTTCTTCCTCACCGAGCTCCTCCACGCGAAGCGGCTGGAGGGTCGCCCGCCGTCCAAAGCGGTCGGTCGTTCCCCTCCCCCGCCCTCCTCGCGCTAGGCGGAAGAACTCCGCGAGTTCGCTAGCAACTTCTATAACGGGACGGGAGCGTCCCGCCTCTCGCAGGTCGCCCAGCCGGCGCGGGGACGGTGCGCCCAAGGGCAGGTCTCTCGACCCCCAGGGTTTCAACGATGCGGGTACTCATCACCGGCGGTTCCGGGTTCATCGGGCGGCACCTTTCCCAGAGCGCGGTCGAGCTCGGTCACGAGGTCGTCGCGACGTATCTCGCGCCCGCGGAGCTCTCCGGGAATCCTCCCCTCCCGTCCGGCGTCCGGTGGGAACGCCTCGATCTGAAGGACCGGGCCGGGGTCGAACGGCTGGTCGAGTCCACGGACGCCGACGCGGTCTTCCACCTGGGAGCCCAGGCGTACGCGGGGAAGGCGTGGCAGTCGCCCGCCGACACCTTCGAGACGAACGTGCTCGGCACCGTCCACCTCTACGAGGCGTTCCGCCGTCACCCTCCGCATGCCGGGGTGTTCCTGGCGTCCTCCGCTGCCGCCTACGGCGCCGTCGACGCCCTTCCGATGCGCGAGGAGGCGCTGCTCCGGCCCGTGAACCCGTACGGCGTCTCGAAGGCCTGCCAGGACATGCTCTCGCTGCAATACGCGCTCAACTTCAATCTCCGCATCGTGCGCGGGCGGCTCTTCATCACCACCGGGCCCGGAAAGACCGGGGACGTCCTGAACGACTTCGCCCAGCGGGTGGCCCAACTCGAGCGACAGGGCCAGCCCGGGAGGCTTCGGGTCGGCAACCTCGAGGTCCGGCGCGATATCTCGGACGTGCGCGACGTCGTGCGGGCGATCTGGATCGTCTTCGAGCGGGGCGACCCGCGCCAGCCGATCAACATCGGAGCCGGGCAGAGCTTCTCCGTGCGGGCGATCGCGGAGTCGCTGGTCCGTCTTTCCCGGGTCCCGCTCACCCTCGAACCCGACCCGACCCTCTTCCGGCCGACCGATGAGCCGGACATCCGCTCCGACATCTCCCGGCTCCGGAGCCTGGGATACTCGCCGACCATCCCGCTCGAGCGGACGATCGAGGACTCGCTCGAGCACTGGCGCAAGTTCGGGACCGGTTGAGCGAGAACCTCCGGGAAACCCCGGTACGAGACGGGTGGACGGGGAGCGATAGATTCTAAAGGACCGAGCGCCCCTTTCCGCACCGATGACGGACAACGAAGCCCAGCGCGTTCCGAAGTCGTTCCATGAGGCCGGATTGCCGCCCCCGGACTCTCCGGGAGGGTTCGCGGTGCTCTTCGCGATCATCCTGGGCGCTTCCTACCTCCTGTTGCTCGTGGGCGCGTATTCGGCCCTCTCCGCGCAGGCCGGATGGTTCGTGCCCCTGAACCTGGTGCTCGCCGTGGTCGTTTCGTTCTTCCTCGTCTCGATGATCGGCTCGGACCGGGCCCGGGCCACCGAGTTCGAGCTCGAGTTCGCGCGGACGGTCGAGGCGCACCTGTCGGCGGGGGAGACCCTGGTCGAGGCGAGCCCTCTCGGCGGGATCCTGAGCGAGTATGCACGCGCGGCGGACGAGCAGCGAGGGTCGATCCGCGAGCATGTCTACGCGGCCGGCCCCGCTCTCTACAGCACCGCGTTCGCCCTGTTCGCCACCCTGGTCGTCGGGCTGGCCTCGGTGGGCGGCGGCCCTTCGCAGCTTCTCGGCCTCGGCGTCTTGGCCGAGCTGGGCGCGTTCGTTCTCCTGGGTCTCAGCGCGGCATCCCTCGCGATGTCCGTCGGCCGTACCGGAGAGGTCCGCGGGTTCGACGCCATCGTCCTCCGACGCTGGTCTCGCGTCGCGAACCCGTCGTTCCCGTTCCGACACTCGCTGACCGAGGTTCCCTGGGTCGTCCCCGCGTCCCGTCTTGACGTGTCTCCCCCTCGGGACGAGGCGGGCAGGGCGACCCCCTCTCGCGCCTGAACGGAAGAGGGTAAACTCGAATTGACTGGGGGATGAAATAGCCCCCGGACGAACACCGGCAGAACCGGTGGTTACGATGTGGGTGTACGTTGTCATAGCGTCGCCCTGCGGCGTCACCGACACCGTCGCCCGTGCGGTCGCTCGGGCGGTCGACTGGTCGTACGAACATCATGCCCGACCGGCGAACGAGGTCGACCCCGTCGAGATCCGAACTCCCTCGGTCGTCTTCCTCGGCGGACCCACCCACCGGCGGGAGATGGGTGAATCGCTCCGCTGCTTCCTCGACCACATGCCGGACCGGATGCTTTCCCAGTGCCTCTTCGCGGCCTTCGACACGCGATTCCACGATTCCCCGATCGTCACGGGTTCCTCCGCGCGCCACATTCAGCGGGCGATCGAGGGGCGCGGGGGTCGGAACCTGGTGCCGGGGGAGAGCTTCTTCGTCGTCCGGCGGGACGGACCCCTTCGAGAGGGCGAGGTCGAGCGGGCGCGGATGTGGGCCAGCAGCGTGATCGCCTGCGCGGTCCGAGAGCTCCACGACGTCGAGGTCCGTCCCGGTACGCTCGCGACCTCGGCTCCGCACTCCTGGGTGGAAGCCCTCGTTGCGGCGCCGTCGTAAAGCCGGCCGGGTGCGTCGCCGTTGGCACCGTAGGCTCAGCGTTTCTAGGCCGACAAAGCTGAGCGGACCGCACGGTCCGATCTCAGGTTGGCCCAGAAGAGCGTGGCCAACGACCCCAACAGTGGCAGCGTGGCGAGGCTGCTGTAGGGGAAGGCCGGATCCAGGTACGCGAGGAAGAGGACCCCCACGAACCCGGCAAAGAGCGCGGACGCGACACCATCGATCGCGGCTTCAGGGAACGAGCGTCGGGGGAACACGGGTCCTGTCACGGAGGGTCAAACTTCAATATCGCGTCTCCCCCAAGTAACCCTTCCGCGTCGGCGGCGGGCACCGTTCCCTGGCCGAATAAGGGGGGCGGATTGTCCGTTCCCCACGGGGGGGCCCACGCGGCGGGGTCAAGCGCCCTTGACCCCCCTTAGATGGCCTCCTCAGTGGTCGCTCGGAACATGCAACCTGCACCGTTGCCCCTGTCGCCTCCGGTGGTCCGGGACGGCGCCAAGGGCCCGAAGATCCCCAAACTGCTAGGTATGGACTTGCTGGACTCTCCCCTCCTCAACAAGGGAACGGCGTTCTCGTACGAGGAGCGGACGTTGTTCCACCTTCACGCTCTCCTGCCGCCTCAGGTCGAAACCCTCGACCAACAGGTCGTCCGAGCCTACGAGGCCTATCAGCGCAAGACGGAAGATCTCGAGCGGCACATCTACCTGAGGGCGCTCCAGGACAACAACGAGGTCCTGTTCTATCGCCTCCTCGTCGACCATCTCGAGGAGATGACTCCCGTCGTCTACACCCCGGTGGTGGCGGCGGGCTGCGCCGAGTTCAGCCACATCTACCGGCGCCCTCGCGGCCTCTTCATCTCCTACCCGCTCCGAGACTCGATCGTAGAGTTGCTGCGCCACCGCCCGAACCCCGAGGTCGACGTGATCGTCGCGACTGACGGCGAGCGGATCCTGGGCATCGGCGACCAGGGCGCCGGCGGCCTGGGGATCCCGATCGGCAAACTCTCCCTCTACACTCTCTTCGGGGGCATCGCCCCCGAGAGGACGCTCCCGATCGTGCTAGACGTCGGGACGAACAACCAAGACCGGTTGAAGGACCCCGAGTACCTCGGCTGGAGGCACGAACGGATCACCGGTGACGAGTACTACGCCTTCATCGAGCGGTTCGTCCAAGCGGTGAAGCAGGAGCTTCCCGGCACCCTTCTCCAGTGGGAGGACTTCGGCATTCAGCACGCCCGGCCGATCCTGGACAAGTACCGTGGCCAGCTGCTCACGTTCAACGACGACATCCAGGGCACGGGTTCGATCAACCTCGCTGTCGTGCTCGCGGCCACGGAGGTCACCGGGGTCCCGCTCAAGGACCAGCGGTTCGCAATCCTCGGTGCCGGCTCCGCCGGGGTCGGCGTCGCCGACCTTTTGACGGGCGCTCTCGTGGAAGCGGGGGTGCCGCAGCCCGAGGCCCGTCGGCGCACCTGGATCGTGAACCGGGGTGGACTCCTTCACTCCGAGCGGACGGACATCAAGGACGAGCAGCGGGTCTACGCCCATCCCTGGGAGGACGTCAAGAGCTGGGCGCCGACCGGAGGCGGCAAGATCGGCCTCGAGGAGGTCGTCCGCGAGGCGCGTCCCACGGTCCTCATCGGCCTCTCCACGCTCAAGGGAGCGTTCACGGAATCCATCGTACGGACCATGGCCCGCTGGGTCTCCCGACCGGTCATTTTCCCGCTCTCGAACCCGACCGCGAAGTCGGAAGCGATTCCCGAGGACCTCCTCAAGTGGACCGAAGGACGCGCGATCATCGCCACGGGCTCTCCGTTCGCCCCGGTGAAGTTCGGAGACACCGTGTACCCGATCGCCCAGTGCAACAATGCCTACATCTTCCCCGGTCTCGGTCTCGGACTGATCGCGGGACGGTGCCGCATGGTAACGGACGCGATGCTGCTCACCGCCGCGAGGGCGCTCGCCGAGCGCTCCCCGGCCCGGGAGAATCCGCACTCGCCGCTTCTGCCCTCGCTACGCGAGCTCCGCGTCGTAGCCCAGGAGATCGCGGTGGCGGTCGCGAAGGAGGGCCAGCGGAGCGGGCTCGCTCCCAAGACGTCCGACGACGAGCTGCGGAGCCGCATCCACCAGGCCCACTGGGACCCGGAGTACCCGGTCTACGCCTGAGGGGTCCCTCGAGAGCGGTCGGTCTCTGAGCGGCAGCTAGGCTAAGTGGGGACCCCCGGTCGGGTCCGACAGCCGGGGACTTTATGGCTGACCGAACCCGCGTCTCCCGCCGACGACCCGCCCCCCGTCGCGTCTCGAAACATCGAGGCGCCGGGCGCCCCAAAAGCCGGCCGCCGTCTGCCGGCACCTCCTGGAACTACGTGCGCCTGGAGGTCGACCTGGTCCACGAGGCGTTCCGACGTCGGGGGCTTCCGTTCGTCCACCGGCTCGAGGCGGTCTTCCGAGAGCAGGAGGTCGTGGAGGTCGAGGGCCTTCTTCACCCGGCCGCGCATGTCCTGCGGGCTCTCGCCTCCCATGGCTTCTCACGGGTAGACCACTGGGAGTCCCGACCGGGAGGGTGGCTGCCCCTCCCCGAACCCGCGCACGAGCGGCTCACAGAGCCGGTCGGCCATCTGCTGAACGCGCTGCATAGCAACGCCTGGAAACGGATAGGAGGCGCGCGCTCGTTCGCGATGCGCCTTTCTGGCGCCGGAGCGACTCGAGCGGATGTCACGGTGCGCCGCGTCCACCGGGAACGAGCCCACGCGATCACGCTGGAGCTGTTCGGCCCGATGCCCGAAAGGGAGCTCCACGGTATCGAGCGGTCGCTCCGAGAGGAGCTTTCGGTCGCCCGGCTCCGGCGGGTCGCATCTTCGCTGGCAGAAGCCTAGGACCCTGACCGCCCGCGCCGATTCGGCGTCGGGGCACCCCGGGACTCGGAACCCCTGTCTCTTGATGTACTCCGCTGCGTAGCTCGGTCCTCGAATGTGGTCGGTCTACGTTCCCGCATTAATCGTGGCGTTCCTCATCACGGTCCTCGAAATGACCGAGGTCGTCGCCCTCGTGTTCGCGCTCTCCGCCGACCAGTCCACGGTCCGTCACGGCGCCCTCGGCGCTGTTGGAGGCACGGCGGTGGTGGCGGCGGTCGCCCTCGGCTTCGGGACGGTCCTCATCCTCCTTCCGAAATCGTACCTTCTCTGGGGGTCGGCGGTGGTCCTCGCGGCCTTTGGTCTGTTCCTGTTCCGAAGCACGCTCAAGACCTACCGTCGCCGCCGGGCCGCTGCGAGCGGCGCCCCGGCCCCCTCGCCCGGCCGCTCCGCGGCGCAGTTCGCCGGAGGGTTCTCGGTGGGCGCGGTTGAGTCCACGGAGGCCGCGGTGGTTCTCCTCGCCCTCGCCGCCGCCGGGTACGGGTTCTCCGCCATCCTCGGGGCCGTGCTCGGGGGAGCGCTTCTGGTCGGCGCGGCGTTCCTCGTCCACGACCGGATCCGTCGGATCAAGGTCCCGTGGCTCAAGGTCGGTGGGACCTCGCTCGTCTTCACGTTCGCGGCCTTCTGGGGAGGCGAAGCAGCCGGCGTTCAGTGGCCAGGCGGAGACCTGTTCCTGATACCGCTGGTCGTGCTCGCGGTCTTTATCGTTCGTGGCGGGGTCGCGCTCGTGATGCGCGCTTCCGCTCCGCCGCCCGCTGCCCCTGCTTAGTCGGGGGTTCGCGGCTTGCGGGGGACGGCCCGGCGACGGGCAACTCGACCTGGGGGCTCGTCAGCTTCGGCAGCGGGAGGAGCATGAGCCCTTCCGTGGGGTCCCCGATCAGGAGTCCCGAGCCCTTTCGGAAGTTCCACCCGACCCACGCGATCGTGACGGCGTCGAGCTCGTCGTGGCTCAGGGATCGAAGGTCGAGGTCTCCCCCGAGCCCCTCGCGTCGGAGCCGCCGCTGAAGTACCTTAGTCCCGGCTTTCTTGCGGGGCCAGCCGAGCAGGTCCTGGGAACCCCCCGGGTATCCCTCGAGGACCGAGACCTGGCGCCTAGCGAGCGCCTTCGCGATCTTCATCCCGCGGACCGTAAGCATCCGCATCGGGCCGAGCGTCAGCGGGAAGAACGGCACTTTCCTTCGAAGCAGCTCCCGGTCGCACTCGCGCAAGTGCGGTCCCGAACGGTCCTCGATCGTCCGACGTCCCCGGGGGAGCGAAAGAGGGGCATCGATCACCACGAGGTCGGGGCGCGCCGCCCGGACGAACTCTAGGATCTCCCGGTCCGAGTGGAGCACGGCCGCGCGCAGGCGACGGGGGCCCGTCATCACGCAGGCTCCCGTGTCCCGATTCGGCGAGCCGGCGAGGTCGAGGCCCACGACCCGGGCCGATCGGGAGTAGCGTCGCGGAGCCGTCGTCATCGATCGAATCTTTCGTCCTCACCCGTACGGGATAGTCCAACAAGATAGAGAAGACGGAAAGGGTTGGCCGCGGGTCCCTTTGCTGTTCCTAGACTGGGAGCATCTTCCGGCCGTAGTTCGAGTTGGTCATCTCGGCCGTCGCGACATACCAGGCCATGAGGCCGTCAAAGATGATCGCGCCACCCACGGCCCAGTTCGCGGCCCCGTCCACGGCGAAGGTGCTCGAGCCCGAGGCGAGGCTCAAGAACTTCACCACGAGCAGGATGAACGCGATGAACAGGAAGAGGAACACCATCAGGAGTCCCCATCCGTGCTTCGGGGCGTTAATCAGGAAGGTGAACGTGAACAGCATCCAGATGAACGCGAACCCGGCTAGTCCGTAGTACGCTCCCGGATTTCCAACGACACCGAACGCTCCGGTGGCCCATCCGTTCATCATCAGGGTGAACGCCAGCCAGAACGACCCATATCCCACGAACGCCGAGCCGGCGAACAGGTTTCCCTTGCGTAGGGCGATGATCCCGGCGAGCAGCTGAGCGATGCCACCGAAGGCGATCGCCGTGCCGTACGCGACCCAGTTCGAGGTGATAGGGCCCGCTCCGGCCACGTTTCCGAAGCCGCCTCCGTACGGCTGCGGGAGGTTGGCCAAGCCCACCAACATGGTCGTGGTCCCGAATCCCATCAGGCCCACGACGGCGGGGTTCGCCCACCACTCCGACTTCCCCTCCATCGGGGGAGGGGGCTCCACCATTCCACGCGCGGTTTCCATGGCTTCCGCTGACGCTGGCATCTTAGGGCTGCGGACGCTGTCCTAGTAAATAAAAGGCGATTTCGACGGGGCGGGGCGGTGGGTTTCGGGCCGACGGCGGGTCCGGTCCCGGAACAGGGCCATTGCGGTCGTGGCGGACAGCATTAAGGCGCAGAGCGTGTGGGCGAACCCGACCATGGAAGACCGCGCAGAACTCGACCGGGTGGTCGTGGGTCAGACCCGGGTCATCCTGAACCGGGACCTTTCGAACACCAATGCGAACCTAGTGACCGGCTCGCAGGGACTCGTCGTCGGCACGCTCGCTCCCTACACGCTCAAGGTCGCGTTCCCGAAGGTGACCGTCGGCGTGAGCTGGAGGGACTGCGACATCGTGCCCGGGAAGACCGGCATGCCGACGGACGCCGACCAGCCCAAGGTGGTCCCTAAGCCCCGTCACATGGGCGAAGAGTAAAGCCGCCCCCCCCACGCCCCCTCACGCGGGCGGCAACAGATTCTTCACGATCGGGCCGACGTCTCCGAGACGGTCCGTCCGATACTTGGCCGGGGGCTCTCCCGGAACCTCCGTCAAGAACATCTTGCGGTACCGCTCGCCGTAAGAATGGAGACCGGTGAACAGGATCGCCCCCCGGAAGCCGGCCCGACGCGCCCCTTCGATGTCCGCCCATCCGTCCCCGACGTGGACCGCTTGGGGAGGGCTCACCTCGAGTTGGTCCAGCGCGAGTCGGAAGATCTCCGGGGATGGTTTTGTCCAAGGATGCTCGTCACTGAAGACGTAGGCCTCCACGTATCGGTCGAACCCCATCTTCGCGAGAATCGGACGCAAGAACTCTCCGGGTTCACCGATGGTGTTTGAGATCATGCCGACGCGATATCCAAGCCCACGGAGCTCGCCCAGGAGGTCGAGGCCTCCCGGGGCGACCCGGAACGGAGTGCTCTCGACCAAGGTCCTTAGTCTCGACAGGTACTCGCGCGGGTCCGCGTCCCGTCCCGTCTCCTTCGCGGCCCGGTCCAGCTGTTCTGCGGGAGTGACGGTCCTTCCCCCGACGCCTTGTGCGACCGCGCCCTCGTACGCCCGTTCGAACGCCCGGCCCAGGTCTCCGTCCGAAAGCTCGGGGGCTCCCGGGAGTCGAGGGGACGAACGGAGGACCTCCTGGCCCAGGGCGAGCTGGTGGGTCATGTACGTTTCCTCGTCCTCGGGAGGCAGGTACATCAGCGTGTGCCAGAGGTCGAGCGTCACGGCGGGCATCGAACGCGTGCGCGAAACCTCCGCCCGTATAAGTGGGCAAGCCGCGGCAGGAACCTAGGTGGGACCCGGGGTCGGGCCGACCCGGTTCCTCCGTCGGCCCCCGTCAACCCCATAGACCCGCATGGTTCACCGGGACCTCAGCATGAGCGGGCCCCGTCTCCTCGTGGTCGTTCGCCCTCGAGAAGAGGTGGGCGAGGTGCTGGGACAGCGGCTGCCGGGAGTGGACTGGCAGTACGTCTCGGAAACCCCTTCCCGAGGCCGGGAGGGGGTGGAAGCGATGCTCCTCGGGTCGGTGGAGCGGGACCTCGGGGACTTCGACGTCCGATCCTTGCCGAAGCTACAGTTCGTCCAGCGCGTATACACCGGAGTGGATGGCATTCCTTTCGGCCGGTTCCCGGAAGGCGTCCGATTCGCTGGCAACGTTGGCGCCTACGCCCCGTTCGTCGCGGAGCACGCGGTCACCCTCGCGCTGGCCGCGTCGCGCGAGGTCCCTCGGGCGCACGACCTTGTGAGGGCCGGCGCGTTGCGGCCCCCGCCCGTCCAACGACTCCTCTGGGGGCGGACCGCCGTGATCCTCGGGTACGGCGAGATCGGCCGGGCGATCGCGGCCCGGCTCAACGGGTTCGGGACCCGGGTGATCGGGCTCAACCGTTCGGGACGCATGGCTCCGGGTTGCCTCGGGATGTTCCCGGCCGACCGCCTGGTCGAGGCGGTCCGCGAGGGGGACTACGTCTTCGACACACGGCCGCTCACTCGAGCGACCGAAGGCACGATCGACGCCTCGGTCCTTGCGGCGATGCGGCCCACGGCGATCTTCGTCAATGTCGGACGGGCGGGCACGGTCCGGGAGGAGGCGCTCTACCGTCATCTTGTGGACCATCCGGAGTTTCGGGCAGCGCTTGACGTCTGGTGGCACGAGGATTTCGCCGGTGGCCGCATCGAGCACCGGTTCCCGTTCGCGGAACTGCCCAACTTCGTCGGAACTCCCCACTCCGCGGGATTCGGCCCGGGAGTTGAGGCGTACGTCCTCGAGCGCGCGGTCGCCAACCTGCGCCGGTTCTTCGCGGGGGATGAGCCGCGGTATCTCATCGATCGTTCGGAGTACGAACCCACCGGGCGCCGTGTCTAAGGGCCAAGGGACCGCAACGGGACGGTCCTACTGAATGGCTGGAGCCCGGAGGTTCGTCGCCGATACAGCAAGTACAGTCACCGCCGGACCACAAGGTCGACCGGTACTACCATCCGAGCGAACGCCTTCGCCCGAGACGAGAAGGGCTGCGTCGGGCGTTCCTCCGCTATCGGATCCGCTCGAGCGCGAACGAGCCGATAATGAGCGCCCGGTTAGTGGCCCGGCACTCGACCCAGTCCCGGGTCTCGACGTCCCCCAGCCCCTTCACCGCGAGGTACGTTTTGTCGCGCTCCTGGCGGAAGACGATCGCGCCGTCCATCCGGCCGAGGAAGCCCTTGACCGTCGGTTCCGAAAGGGCGCCCGCCTCGAGTGAGTACATCGCGAGGGCCGGCCGCGGTTTCAGGATCCCCACTACGTTCTGGAGGAACGAGAACCCGGAGCGCTCGTCCCCATGGCCGAGGACGGCGGAGAGACCGAGGAACGCCACCCGGAACGGACCCGCCTCGGACGATTCGAAGCTCGCCGCGACGGCCCCGATGGAGGTGAGGATCCCGGCCTGGTCTTCCGCCCCCTTGACGACGGCCCGGTTCGCGGTCCCGACCTCTGCCGAGCCGGACGCATCGACCCATCGGACCATCCCCATCTGCTCATACTCCCGGAACTGGGGCAGCACGACGCCCATCGCGTCGGCGATCTCCGCCGGGGAGCGTGCCGCGGTCACGATCAGGACCGGTTCGCCTCGCTTGAGGCCCTCCGCCAAGAATGAGTAGAGGACGACCTCCTTTCCGACGAACGCGTCGCCCAAGACGACCACATGGGAACGAGGAGGGATCCCTCCCAGAAGCAGGTCATCGAGGCGCGCGATCCCGCTCGGAAGTCGGTCCGGGAATCGGCGACCCGTCGGGGGCGCCAGAGTGTCTCCGTCCGGGGTCCCGACGTCCGCAACGTCACGCATCCCTTCGGCACGAGCACCGCGGGTGATTCGCGAAGGAGCGTCTGGGGGCCGGTCCCGCTGGTCGGCGGCGGCCACCGCCGCGAGGCCGGCGATCGAAAGGTCGCTTCCCCGCCCGATCGCCTGGCGTCGGAGGCTCACCTCGGCCTCGGCGGCCTCGAGCGAGCGGGACCGCTCGTGGAGCTCCTGCTCCTGCTGCTCCAGCTGATTGGCGAGCGACTTGAGACGGCCTTCTCGATCGGTGAGCCCGCTCTCGCGTTCGGAGAGGGATTTCAACGTGCGTTCGAGGTCCGCGGCCTTCTGGGCGACCGAGACCTGGTCTCGGCCAAGCGAGGCGAGACGCGTCTCGTAATCGCGCGCGGCCGCGTCGTACTGCGTCCTTCGACCGTCGGCGGCCTTCAGCAGGTCGGCGAGCTCGGCCTCCCGCTGCTTCAAGCCCGCATCACGGGACGCGAGCTCGGCCTCTTTCCGCGCGGCCCTCGCGAGCGAGTCCTCGGCGGCCCTGGCGAGCTCGCCCGCCTCTCGCGCCTTCCGGGCGAGGGCCAGGTTCCCCTCGTCGAGGGTGGCCTTGAGCTGCTGGAGCTGGACCTCGCGCGCGACCATTTCCTGGCTCGCGGCGCCCGACGGACCCGGTCGAGCCTTCGGTCGGGCCTCCCGGGCAGCGATGTCGCCCTCGCGTCGCAAGAGGTCCGCGGTCCTCTGCTCGAGCTCCCCGGCCCGCGCGGCGAGCCGGGTCTCGGTCTCCTTGAGGTCCGCCATCTGACGCTCGAGCGCAGCCTGTCGCTGGGTGAGCTCGACGTCCCGATGGGTCAGGGCCCCTTCTTGTTCGATCAGGCGAGCCTCCCGGGTGGAGATCTGGGGGACCAGCCGACCGATCTCCTGCTCGCGAAGCTCGAGTGCCTTCGTCTTGTCCTCGACCGAGCGGTCCCGCCCGTCCATCTCCGCGATGTGACCGGCCCAGGCCCGTTCCTTCTCGACCAACGCATCCGAGCGCTTGCGGTAATCTTCTTCGAGATCGTCGAGCTGCGCGCGGGCTTCCTTGAGAGAATCGTACTGGCGGCGGACGGAAAGGTCGGTGTTCTCGACTATCGCCTCGCGCCGAACGAGCGCCGACTCTCGGAAGTGGAGGGCCTCCTCCTTCCGTCCGAGGTCGTCGGCGAGTCGGAACATGCGGCTCTGGCCGGACGTGATCAGCTCTCGCTGGTGGACCCGGGTCCCGGATGAGATGAGGTGGAGGAAGGAGCCGGAGGTCTGGTAGAGAATCGCCGAAAGGAAGAGACTCACCGCGAGCGCATCCGAGGAGGGCGGGAAGTAGACCAGCAGCACCGACGCTACCGGGAGGACCGCCGAGATCGCGCTCATCCACTGGCGGGCGCTCCAGGCGGTCCAGGTGAGGACGAAGCCGAGGAGCGCGAGGCTGATCCCGACGAGCTCGGCGACGTAGAACCAAGGGAAGAACGGGTCCAGGTTGGAGAACGGACCGATTCCCGCGACCCGTAGGCCGTAGACCATAGCGAGGAGGACGTTGACCGCGAGCGCGCCCACGGTCGTCGAGAAGTGCTTCTCCCACGGCCAGAGCTGGTAGACCTCCCACTTCGTTACGAGGCCGGCCGCGGCGAGTACGAGTCCCGCGGCGAGCGGGAACAGGAGGGTGAAGCTGGACACGACGGCGGCGGTGCCCGTCGCTCCCGAACCGATGGAGGGCAATGTGTTGGGGAAAAGCAGGATGAGGACGCCGGCGAGCGCCAGCAACGCGGAGGCGACGACGGTGTAGAAGTGGGCCGTGCGACCGATCCGGAGCTGTAGGAGAGCGTCGCTCTGCGCGAGTTCGAGGTCCTCGGGCGCGGGCACAGTAACGGCCCGTGTGGCGGGTGCGGGAGGCTTGTCTCCCGCCTCTTTCGGCATGGAAGGAGTGGAAGGGGATGGGGGAGCCGGGTTACTTAACCATGCGCTTCGAAGATGGACGGCGCGCGGAAAGGAGGACCGCGGCGGCTCCTGCCCATCGCTCCGGCCGCCGCCCGACCTCTTCCTCGAGCTCTAAGAGGTGGGGCCACGCCTTCGCGTCCGCCCGTACCGCTGCGATTCGTTCCGCGTCCGGCCCTAGGCCCGGGGCCACCGCAACGGTCTCGATCACCTCGAAGCCGGTCCGGGAAAGGCGGTCCTTAAGCTCGGGAACGGAGAACCGCCGAAACGATTCGCCGGTCGCATGACGGGGCGGCTCGGACCGGAACCCCTCTCGGTCCAGCCGGCCGAGGACCGCGCGCGTAGGGGAGCGCAGCAGCCTTGCCACGCTGGATGGCGGCAGGCGAGCGAGGTAGCGTGACCGCTCTCCTGGGGCCGGGGCGATCTCGATCACAAGGGTCCCCTCCGGAGAGACGAGCTGCTCTGCCTCATCGAAAAGCTGGTCCCCCCCTTTTCCCGCGAATCCCAGGGTGTTCCCGAAGACGATCACCTCCGACCACCGACCGCGTTCGAACGGCGGGTGCAGGGCGTCCCCCCGGACTCGGTCTGGAGATGGGGAGGGACATCCCGAAGTTGCCCAAGCGTCGGGCAAGAGGTCCAGCATCTCGCGCGAGATGTCGAGCGCCACTCGCCGAGACCCTGCTCGGCCCGCGAACGGAAGGAACCGCCCCGGGCCTGAGCCGAGGTCGAGGACCCAGCCGCCATCGACTGCGTGCCGCGCGAGGAAGCGCTCGCGTAGCTCGCGGTAGAGGTCGCGCTGGCCGGTCCCCTCGTACCGCAACCATTCTCGACGGGCCCGGTACGAATCGGCCTTCCGGAACCTCTCGGGAGCCTCGGGTTCGGGCTCGGGAGGGACCGGGGCACGTGGGCGGCGAGAAGGGCGCACGAACGGCTGGGGGACTCCGGACCGATAGCCTTTCCGCCGGTTCCGGGCGGGGTCGAGCCCTTTATAGGAGCGACCGGTACCCAAGGACGGAGTTCGGATGCCGTACTATGAGTGTCCCAAGTGCGGTGGTGGGTACGTGATCGACGTTCCACCGAGCGCTCGCCCCACGTGCGACCGCGACGGAGCCCGCCTGAAGCGGGCCAGTGACGCCTCCTACGAGCGGAACGCTCGCGAGGACTAGGCCAGGTCTCTCGTGGCCGAGGAACAGTCCCCCCCGCCGGGCTACTCCGTTTCGGAGCGGTACGGTCCGCGCGTCCACCGGGCCGTCCACCACGGCGCGCTCCTGCTCGTCCTCGGAGCGCTCTTGTTCATCGTCGCGATGGCTGTCACCCAGGTCGGCTACGGCTCGTCGTACAGCCTGACCGGGAACTACATCTCGGACCTGGGCGCGGTCAACTGCGGGGTCTTCGGCGGCACGGGTTCGATCTCTGGCCACTATGCTTGCTCGCCGTGGCACGAGCTGTTCAACGTCTCGATCATCATCATGGGCCTCCTCGTCATCCTCTCGGCGGTCCTCATCCGGACCGCGTTCCCCGCGCGGCTGTCCCGGACCATCGGGCTCTCCCTCCTCGCCCTCTCCGGGGTCGGGTCGGTCGGGGTCGGTCTTTCCCCCGAGGACGTCAACATCGCCGTACACTCCGGTTCCGCCATCCTCGCGTTCGTGGGCGGCAGCCTAGCCCTCATCGTCCTCGCGTTCGCGATGTTCCGCGACACCCGCTGGAACGGGTTCCGGGCGTACACGTTCCTCTCTGGATGGATCGCGCTCATCGCCCTGATCCTGTTCGTCTCCAAGGTGGACCTCGCCCTCGGGGTAGGAGGCATGGAACGGTTGATCGTCGCCCCGGTCCTCCTCTGGTCGCTGGTCGCCGGGACCCACCTCGCGCGGATCCCGACCTTCGCCCCCAGGCCCTTCCCGAAAGACTCCACCCCGTAGACCGCGAGCCCTGCTGACGGGCCCTCCGGCCCGGGGGATGCTGCTCCGGGAGCGCGGGACGCTCGGTCCGCCCTAGCGGGGCGGAGGGCGGGAGCGGATCACTCGGACTTGGCGCCGAAGTCCTTGATCTCCGGGGCGGCGGCCTTCGTCTGGACCTTCCCCTTTCCCTGGACCTGAAGCCGGATCTGCTCGACGATGTCCGGGTTGGCGAGCGTCGTGATGTCTCCGACGTCCATCGTGTTGGAGATCGACGCGAGGACCCGACGCATGATCTTCCCGGACCGGGTCTTGGGCATGTCCGGAACGATCCGCACCGCGCTCGGGCGCGCGATCTTCCCGATCTCGGTCTCGATCGCCTTGACGACCTTGTCCTCGATCGCCTTCGAGGGCTGGATGCCGGGCTTCAGCGAGACATAGACCTCGGGCAGCCGGCCCCGGACCTCGTCCATGATGGGCACGACCGCCGCCTCCGCCACCTCGCTCACCGTCAGGCAAGCGGACTCGATCTCCTTCGTCCCGAGTCGGTGCCCGGCGACGTTGATCACGTCGTCGATTCGGCCCAGGATTCGGAAGTATCCGTCCGCGGATTCCATCGCCCCGTCGCCGGCGAAGTACGGCCAGTCCCGCCAGTCCTTGCTGTTGGGATTCTTGTTGTACTTGGCGAAGTACTGACGCTTGAAACGCTCCGGGTCGCCCCAGATCGTCTGCATCAACCCCGGCCAGGGGTTGCGGACGCAGATGTTCCCGGCCCGGTTCGAGCCGGGGGGGATCTCGTTCCCGTTCTCGTCGAAGATCACGCAGTGGATCCCCGGCGCACCCGGACCCGCGCTTCCGGGCTTCATCTTGTCGAGCGCAGGCTTCGTCGTGCAGACGACCCCACCGGTTTCGGTCTGCCACCAGGTGTCGGTGACGGACGCCTTTGCCTTGCCCACGGTCTCGTAGAACCAGTGCCACGTGGTCGGCTCGATCGGCTCCCCCACCGTGGTCATGGTCTTGAACTTCGTACGGTAGTTCTTCGGCCCGTCCGGAGCGAGCTTGCGCAGCTGACGGATCGCCGTGGGGGCCGTGTGGAAGATGTTCACGCCGAGCCTCTCGGCGATGCGCCACAGCCGGTTGGCGTCCGGGAACGTCGGGACACCCTCGTAGATCACGGTCGTGCCTCCGAGGGCCAGCGGGCCGTAGACGATGTAGGTGTGACCCGTGATCCACCCGATGTCGGCCGTGCACCAGTAGACGTCGGTGGGATGGATGTCCTGGATCCACTTCGAAGTGCCTGCGGCGTACGCCAGGTAGCCGCCGGTGCTATGCTGACAGCCCTTGGGCCGGCCGGTGGTGCCGCTCGTGTACATGAGGAAGAGCGGCGCCTCCGAGGGCATCGACACGGGGGCGACGATCTGGTTCTTGTAGGGCTTCAAGGCCTCGTTGACGAGGAAGTCGCGTCCGGCCACCAGGGGCTTCGCGGACGATGCCTTCCCCGGGTACCGCGGCCAGATGAGGACCTTGTCGATGACCTGGCCCTCGGCCTTGGCCGTCTCGCAGGCAACGTCGACGTTCTGAAGGTGGTCGATCATCTTGCCGTTGCGGTAGTAGCCGTCCATGGTGATCAGGACCCGGCTCTGTGAGTCGGCGGCCCGCCGACCCGCGGCCTCGCCACTGAACCCACCGAAGACGACCGTGTGGATGATGCCGAGCCGGGCGCACGCGAGCATGGTGACCGGGAGCTCCGCCACCATCGGCATGTAGATGGTGACCCGGTCCCCGGTCTTGAGGCCCGCGAAATCCCGGAGGAGGAGGGCGAATTCGTTCACGCGGGAGTAGAGCTCGTTGTAGGTGAGGGCGACGGGGTCCTCGCCTTCGGGCTCGCCCACGAAGATGACCGCCGCCTTGTTGCCGTACTGCTCGAGGTGGCGGTCGATGCAGTTGTAGGAGGCGTTGAGCTTCCCGCCGGCGAACCACTTGTAGAACGGGGCGTTGCTCGTGTCGAGCGTCTGGGTCCAGTACTTGTCCCAGGTCAGCATGTCGCCGAACTCCCGGAAGCACTCCGGGAAATGCTCGATCGAGAACCGCTCGTTGACCGCGGGGTCGGTCAGGTTGGCCTGACCGATGAACTTCGGTTGGGGAAGGAAAGACTCCTCCTCCTTCCAATGCACCGCGATCTCGGCTTCGGTCAGTTCGGCCTGGCTTTCCTTCGCCGGAGTTCCCGCGGGAGGGGTTGCCATCGTATTGCCTCGCGTTGCTGACCAGGCCCCCGTATTTACGTTTTCGTCGTTCGGCCCGCCACCGAGGAGACGGAGGCCCTTTCTTCGACGATTTCGACGCTTCCCCGCGCGATTCCGGCCCTCTTCCCCGCGAGAACGGGCCCGTCGAATCCTTAATTGCCCCTCGGGCAATGGGCGTCCCCTCGGAGCTTCATGCCGGGAACGGGTCATACGACCGTGCGGCCCGAGAAGACGGTTCATCTGAGGAT
>Ga0209039_10000501_pt1 | contig 38135 bp, 34 predicted proteins | sample BogFormECP12_OM1_FD_188238 | JGI IMG/M metagenome (GOLD analysis project Ga0209039, IMG submission 188238) | Bog forest soil microbial communities from Calvert Island, British Columbia, Canada - ECP12_OM1 (SPAdes) (version 2) | ecosystem: Environmental > Aquatic > Freshwater > Wetlands > Bog ...
AGCGAGTTGGATTGCTTCCCGCTCTCCGGCATCCAAGGCGTCGAAAGCGGCGTCGGATGTGAGGCTTGCCGGCGAAGAACGCACCTCCAGCCAGCCGGGAGCGTCCGCCAGCCAGGTCTTGACCATCGGAGGAGTGGCCGCCGCCTGTAGTTCGGCCCAAACCGCGCTTGGCACGATCACGGTTCCGTACAGTCTGGGCAGGAGTTCGGCTTCGCCGATGGCAATCAAGTGGCGTAGAGGCGTGGTATCGGAGACGACGATTCATCCGCGCTCGGACGGCCGCGAGCCCGCCGACTCCTGCAGGGCAGCCTCGCGATCAAGCTCGGAGGGATCGAAATCAAAGACCGGAATGCCATGCGAGCCGAGGAACTGCTGCGCATCCCAGCGAGTCGCAAACCCCATTAACCGCCGGACCTGGGCGAGGCTGAGCAACCCTTGCTGGTAGCCATCGAGTGCCAGGTTCTCTCTGAGACGCAGCGACAAATCCCCCCACCGCCCTTCCAGCGCGTTCCTCACATCGTCGGGCATGTCAATGGACAGCGGCACTCTTCGTCTCCAGCCACCATTATGCAATAGTTCGCGCTTGCGTTTTGCAGCGGGACAACCCGCTACAAGGCGGACCTGGCGCGGCGGAAGCGCCGGCCGTGATCGGTCGCGGTGAATCTGGGGAGTAAAGCGGAACGCCCCGAGATCTACTGGGCCGGGTAGCCGTGCTTCCTCATGAGGTCCTTCACGGCGCCGATGGGGAGAGCCTCGATGGTCGTGCCGCCAAAACCAGTCGTCGTGGTGGCCTTGAAAAGGGAGTTGTAGATGGCCTCTTCGGTGGCTTCCACGGTGGCTTCGAACAGCGGTGTGATGGCATCGTCCGGGAAGGCCGTGGGCGTGGCCACTGAAAAGGCAATCGCGTACTCGCCGCTTCCGTTGCTGGCGGGAGATCCCGTGCGCGCCACGCCGAGCATGGCTCGTTTAGCGATGCGCTTGAGCTGCCGCGAATCCAGCGGGGCGTCGGTGGCCACCACCGCCATGCAAGACCCGTCGGCGGTCCGCCCGGAGAACATGTGCCGATTCAGTTCCTTTCCCACCGGCAAGCCATCGATGGTCAGCACGCCGCCGAAGTTGGTCTGCACCAGCACCCCCACGGTATATCTCACCGCGCCCACGGCGGCCACTCGCGAGGAGGTCCCGATGCCTCCCTTGAAGCCGAAGGCCACGGTCCCCGTGCCGGCTCCCACCGATCCTTCTTCGACTGCCCCGCCGGCGGCCTTGGCCAGCGCTTCCCGCACGTGGCTCTTCTCGACGTGCATGCCGCGGATGTCGTTCAGAGTGCCGTCGTTGGTTTCGCCCACCACGACGTTCACGGAGCGCACGTTCTCATTTCCGTTTTGGCCGAGGACATAGTCCGCCAGGGCCTCGGCCGCGCGCCACACGGAAAGCGTGTTGGTGAGGACGATGGGCGACTCGATCACGCCCAGCTCGTCGATCTGCGTGCTGCCGATCAGCTTTCCGAAACCGTTGCCGGCATAGACCGCGGCCGCCACTTTCCGCTGGAAGATGTTCCCGTCATGGGGAAGAATGGCTGTGACACCTGTGCGCACGCTGTCGCCGATTCGCAGAGTGACCTGGCCAACCTTGACGCCCGCGACGTCGGTGATGGCATTGAGCTTGCCGGTCGGCAGCACGCCCGGCTGAATGCCGAGATCGCGCGCGCGGGCCCGCGGCTCGGGAGTCTGCTGGGCCGGCGCGGCGAGGACTAAAGTGAGCAGAGCGATGAAGGTACGGAGCACCATGGTCCGAGCATAATACGCCAAGTAACTTGACAAATCATGATGCGTCATGATATGCCAAAGATTGTCAAGGAGATCTCATGTCCCAGACGCGCGAGAAATTCGCCTCCCAGGTTAGCTCTGAAATCCTGACGGCGGTGCGCACTCTCGCGCGGAATGAAGGCCGGCAGATTCAGGCGCTCCTGGACGAGGCCCTCGCCGATCTGATCGAGAAGCGTAAGAACGCCAAACCCCGCCCGCACGTCATGGGCGCGTACCTCGCCAGCCACGAAAAATACGGCCCCCTTTACAAGAAGCTCGCTGAATGACCGATTACCTCACCGTGGCCGAAGTGCTGGCCATTCATGCCGACCAGATCGAACGGTATGGCGGCGGGCAGGGCGTCAGGGATTACGGCCTGCTGGAGGCCGCGCTCTACCGGCCGCAGACCGGGTATTACGGGGACCTGATCGAGGAAGCCGCCGCGCTCTGGGAGAGCCTCGCGCAGAACCATCCTTTCATCGATGGCAACAAGCGGACCGCCTTCGCCGCCACGTATACTTTTCTCGCCATCAATGGCGCGCATCTCACAGCCGGCGCCCAAGAAACATACGTTTTCGTTGCCGGCCTCTATGCAGCGAACCACTTCAGCTTCGACAAGCTTGTCCCGTGGCTGCGCGGCCACGTGAAATCCGCGTGAACTGAAAACCCCCTCAGAAGTTAAACCGCAGCGCTAACTGGAACTGGCGGTTGGTGCCGGAACCAACTGTGTTTGACACCGTCTGTGCCAGCGCGCCCCATCCGCCCCCAGCCGCCGAGCCGGTATAGGGTTGGCCGGGCTGAAGCGTGGCCTGCGCATCGGCCAGCCTCACTTGAGAGCCGCTCACCGTGGCGTAACCGGGAACCTGATACACCGCACTGTTCAGAAGATTGAAACACTCCGCCCGGAACTCGACGTTCATCATTTCCGAAACCGGGAACTTCTTGGACAAAGTCAGGTCGAGCTGGCTGATACCCGGGCCGCGCAGGGCGTTCCGTCCCAGATCGCCGTAGGTGCCGGGCTTCGGTATTGAGAAAGCCGCCGGATTGAGATACAGCCAGCCCTGGTTGTGCAGGTAAGGATCGACTCCCAGTACCAGGTCGGGCCTTTGGACGTTGCGGCTCTGCCCTCCTCCGGGAACATTGACGATGGGCGTCGTGAGGACCGTGCCATCCGAGGCTACAAGCGGGCTGGTGGTGATGACTCCCGTCGTGTTGTTGCGGTACACGATGGTCGAATTCCTGGCAATTTCCACATCGATGGGCAGACCGGTCCGGGCATTGAACATCGTCCCGAACTGCCATCCCCCGAAAAGCGCCCTCGAAAGCGCATTCGCACTGGAGCCGGTTTTCGCGTCTCGTCCGTACGGCAACTGATAAAGCATATTCATGTTGAAGCTCTGGCGCACATCGGAGATGTTATCGCCGTATTCCGACGAAAAGCTATAGTTGTTCTCGGAGCTGCGAGCATCCTTGGACCCGTCGGTATTCCCACCGCTGTGACTCCAGACATACTGAGAACCGAACGTCAGCCCGCGGGAGAAATGGCGATTGATCACCACTTGCAGGCCGTTATAGCGGTCCCTTCCGCCGCTGGTCTTGGTATCGATTTCCGCGAAACGGTTGGTCACCGTAAGTCCGTTGACCACGCTGAATTCCCGCACCACCGTCCCCGCCCCGGTTGTGGGATTCTCCACGAAACCCGTAATGCGGTTTGTGATGCCCCGCAAGAACAGGTTCCGTCCCTGGCTTCCCACGTATGCCACGGTCAGCACGGTGTTGCTGGGCAGTTGCTCCTGGACGGACGCGGAGTATTGCAGAATCTTCTCCGGGATCTGGTACCCCGGGAGATAAGCCCGTGGCTGGAATTGCAGATTCGGATCGTTGATTCCCGCCGAAAGAATGGTCGGGATGTCCGCCGGGAAGGTCAGCAGCGAACCGCTGGTGATGGTCCGGTTGATGCGGTCGTTCTGGGGCGGCTGAGTTTGACCCTCGCCCAGGCCCGGACCGTAATAGTATCCGGAGCCGACCCGGAGCACCGTCTTGCCGGCCGACTGCTCAGGCGACCAGCTCAATCCCAGCCGCGGGCCGAAGTTGGTGGTCTTCATCTTGTACCAGTCGCCCGTGTAGTTCGGAATCAGGGTGCCTGTCGGAACGTCGAACCAAAGGACCTTGTTGTTGTCCTCGTGCAGCGGGCTATAGTATTCGTAACGCAATCCGTAGCTCATCGTAAAATTGGGGCGGATCTTCCACTCGTCCTGCAGGTAACCGATATAAAAAGTCTGGCGCATATGGAAGTACCCGCCCTTGCCCGTCCAGGGGCTCACGTCGTTGGTATTGCCGTTAATGGCGATCTGCGAGGGGGTGTCGGCCAGGAACCCCTGAATGCTGGGGAAGGTGTAGGTAATGCCGCCCAGAATCGCATTCTCGATGCGCAGCGGCCGGATCTCAATGCCCGCCTTGAAACTGTGGTTTCCGTGAATCCAGTTCACGCTGTCGATGAACGACATCGAGTAGTTGGTATACGGCGCGGATTTGCCATTGAAGGCGGTCGAGATCCTGAGAAGGCCCGTCGGCAAAGCGTATCCCGAGTTGCCATCCAATGACGACGTACCGTTGAGAGCGATGCTGACACCATCCAGATTCACTCCGGATCCCACCGGAGCGAGTCCGCTCACGCGGGTCTTCGACGCGTTGACACCGAATTTGGCTTCATTGACCATAGTCGGTGAGAATATGTGGGTGTAGTTCAGAACCGCATTCTGGGGCACGATGGTCTCTTGCGTGCCGCTGCCCGCGGAGTTGAGCGGCAGAATGCCGTAACCCTGGTCCCGGCTATAACGCAGGTAGATCTTGTCATTGTTGGTGATCAGGTGATCGAACCGGATATTGCCCGAATACTCGTCTATGGTGCCGGGCTCGCGAACGTTGTCGCGGTCGAAGAATGGACTGGATGTCGACGCGATGCCGAGCGGGAAAGCCGCAATCAGCGGCCGGATTGCCGGATTGATACAGGTTACGGCGGTTGCGGAAGGAGTCTCCCCGGGCGCGCAATCGCGAACCGAGCGAACCGCGCGGCTGGGAGTGTTTTCGACGAACGGCACGGCGGTCCTCTGTGCCATGGCTTCCACGCCTGCGAAGAAGAACGTCTTGTCCTTGACGATCGGACCGCCGATGGATCCCCCGAACTGATTCAGCCGCAAGACCGACGGGCTGGCGCCATCGAACTCGTTTCGTGCGTCCAGCGCATCGTTGCGGAAATACTCGAATACCCCGCCGTGTAAAGCGTTGCCGCCGGTCTTGGTTACGATGCTGATCTGGCCCCCGCTGCCGGTGCCGAATTCGGCGGGATAGTTGCTCGCATCCACGCGAAACTCCTGCACGTTCTCCATGCTGGCCTGCAACCGGAAGACGCTGTTAATTTCGCCACCGATGTTGCTGGGATTGTTGGTGACGATACCGCCGGCTTCAATGCCGTCGTACCGCAACGCGTTCTGCTCGAAAGAGCGACCGTTGAAGCGCACGTCGTCGAAGGTACCGGGGCCGAAGTTGACCGCGCCCGGCGCCATCAAATAGAGCTGCGAAATCTGGCGGCCGTTGATGGGGAGTTCGGCGACTTCCCGCTCGCTGACGTTGCCGCCGATCGCCGCGGAACTGGTGTCGATGACGGTCAGCGCGCCGCCGGAGACAATCACCTCCGTGTTGACAGTGGATGGCTGAAGCGTCACGTTGAGCGTCCGCTCCTGGCCCACTTGCAGACCGATGCCGGTATACTCCGCCGGCGCCATACCGTTGGCTTCGGCCGTGACGGTATACCGGGAGGGAGAAAGTTGGGCGACCAAGTACACACCCTTCTCGTTGGCCACAACCTTGTGGATGCGGCCGGTATTCTCATTCTTCACCGTGACCGTGGCCGCGGGAATTACGGCACCCGTGGCGTCGGTAATCGTACCCGCAATGCGGCCCACGTCATTCTGGCCATGGACTATGGGGACCATCATGGCCCCTAGAAGCAGGAGATGCAGAAGTCTGGTTTTCATGTCGCTTCAAGGTACCGGACCGACGTTACAAAAGTGTGAACGTTTCGTGAAAAATCGGGTGAGGAGCACCAATTGCGGTGAATCGAATCACCGGGCGTGCGTTTCGGATTCGTCCGCGCGCGCCAGCTCGCCGGCGTAGCGCTTCAGATCGGCGGGTAGTACAGTGACGAGGTCTTTCTCGCTATCCTCGCCGGTCTCCACCACGTGCAGCAGGTGCAGGACCGCCAGCCGCGCGCACCAGGGGTCGTCCATAGTGCGGCCGGTCTCGCGGCTCAGGTCGAGGAGGCTGGCGTGGGGAAGGGCGATGGTTTTTTCGCTCCGCCCGCCGTTCTCATCGGTGAGAATGAACTTCACATCCACGGTGTCGGCGCCGCGCATCGAGATGGCGGTTTGCAGCCATTTGAACAGCACCTGGAACTTGCGGCCGAACGGATCCGGTCCGGCTTCGAACTCACGAAAACTGAGCATCTATGGCTATCTTAGCGCCTCTATTCGCAACCGCAACCAAAGTGGATCTGGCTTGGCGGGAGGCCGGCTAACAACCGCCATGCTTCCTGCCAGGCAAAGACGGACTCGGGAACATCCGGCTTCTGTTCGATGAAGCGTTCGAAGTGCTCGACAGCGACGTGGCGCTCCCGCGGCATGGCCGCGCGCGTGAGATGAATACCTTCTTCGTCCGGGTCGCCCCCCGGATAAGAGAAAGAGAGCCTGACCGCGTGCGCGCGGGCGATGGCGAAATGCACCCAGGGCGTCCATTGGTCCGGGGGAAATTCGCCCAGTAATTTCTCGCCCTTTTCGACGAGCAGATCGGGCCAGGGGCGAGCGCCTTTAAGGGAACAGGGATCCGCCAGGCTCGCCAAGCCGGCCAGTTCACCGGCAGGACCTTGGGGATCGAGCTTCTCAGCCTGGTCGCGGAAGTTGTGGCTGTAGGTGGGCCCGTCCTTGGAGCAGGGCCCTCCGGATTTGGCGCCCAGTTGGATGAGGCGCTCGAAATTGATTGGGGAACATGCGATATAGGAGTCCGCCAGCAAGAGAGCCGCGGCTCTCCGCGGTGACGGGAGGCTGCGCGACGCCGTCAGGCACTGGTCGAGGCGGCTCGCCCGGAGAGGCTCCGCTTCGGCCCCCGGCCGCCCGTTGTCGCAATGCAGAATGGCGGCGGTCAGCTTCGGATCCAATCCCGCAATTTGAGCGGCGGCGCCGGCCGCCTGATCTTCGAGAGTGTCACCGAGCCACCGGAGGCCAAAGTCGGGATCGCGCGGACTGTCTCTTCTCGCACAGACGATCAACCGCGGCCCGCCGGCGCTATCGGACCATCCCTTGGGGTCGTCGGCCACCCAGACGTTCATGCTTGCCCGATGCCACGCCACGACGCCCTTCCAAAGTGCCCACCCTCTGATATCGGGTTCCGCGGATTGGCCATTCGGCTGGCCCCAGGAAGACGAGAGCTCGCGGACCACGGCGTCAACGGAAACCGGCGCGCGAGTCTCGTACCAGATCGCCTGCATTCGACAAGCGCGTGTGAGCGTGGCGTCTTCCTTTTCAGGCAGCGGGGGCAATGCGCCGCGGGCTGCCGAAGGCACATAGAACAACGCGGCGCGAATTACCTGCGCCGGCGATTCACCGACGGAGGCGGCGCACCAGCGGTCGAGGCGGGTGAAGTCCACTTCGTAGGGGTCCTGGTAGGTTTCGTAATGGGCGAGATCCAGCTTGCCGGTATGCGATCTCTGCCAGGTCGCGAGCGCCGGCTGAGAGGCAAGCACGGCCACATCGGTCCGCACCTGGCTGGCGAACGCGGCAGCCAGTTCACCCTGCGCCGAAGATGGATGCGCCAGCGCCGCAGCCAGGAGCGCGAGGAGTGCCATGCGCCGGATCATGCGCCGATTCTACCTTACAATGGGTGAAGATGCTGGTTGCCGAACTGATTGCACCGCGCGAAATGCGCCTGGTGGAACAAGAAATTCAAGATCCCGGTCCAGGCGAGGTGCAGGTGCGCGTGAACGCGGTGGGCATCTGCGGATCGGACCTGCACTCGTACGTGGAAGGCGGCATCGGCGATATGGCGTGCCAGTACCCCATGGTGCTGGGCCATGAGCCTTCGGGCACGCTGGTCAAGACGGGGGCCGGCGTCACCGGCTGGTCGCCCGGCGACCGCGCCGCGCTGGAGCCCGCGCTCTACTGCTACCATTGCGAATTCTGCCGCACCGGCCACCACAATGTCTGCGCCAACATCCGGTTCCTCAGCAATTCGGGATATCCCGGTTTCTTCCGCGAGTTCCTGAATCTGCCGGTCTCCAACCTGCTGCCCATTCCGCATGGCCTCTCGTTCGAGGTCGCCTCCATGTTCGAGCCCCTGGCGGTGGCCATGCATTCCATGAAATTCGCGGCGGTTCAGCTTGGGGAGACGGTGGCGGTGTTCGGGGCGGGGCCGATCGGGCTGCTGACTCTAGCCTGCCTGAAGGTCTCGGGCGCGGGGCGTATCTGGGCCATCGAACCGGTGGCGCACCGGCGCGAGATGGCATTGCGGATGGGCGCCGATGTGGCGCTCGACCCCGGCGAACTGGACGTGGTGCGGCAGATTCAAGCCGATACCGGCCGCCGCGGAGTGGATTGCGCCATCGATTGCGCCGCCAAGGAGCACACCACCAACTGGGCCATTCGAACGGCGCGCAATGCCGGCCGCGTGGTCCTCACCGGCATTCATTCCGCGGCGATGGTGCCGTTCGAGGTGTCGCCCATGCGGCGCAAGGAGCTGGCGATCTTGAATGTGCGCCGCTCCGTTAACGAATCGGAGGCCGCGCTGGAGTTGCTGGCGCACCGCACCGAGTGGTTCGCCCCATTGGTGACGCACACGCGTCCGCTGGAGCGCATCGCGGAAGCGTTTTCCATCAACGCGCAATACGCCGATGGCGTGGGCAAGATGGTGGTGACGTAGCGTTCGTGCTCGCGTGCCGCTCACTTCTCAGGGACACAGGCCCGAACCGCGCCCGGATAGCCCGGCGCGACGCTCATCAACTCCATCGGCTTGTCGCAGTGCAGTTTCCGCGATGCGCGGAATGCGACTCCCGCCGCGCGTAGGCGTTCGCCGAAAGGCTCGCCGAAAGATTGGAGGTTGATCTCAACTTCTCCCTTCTGGCGCAGGAAAGCCATCTGCTCGCGGGTGGTGCGCGTGGCGTGGACCTCCCAGCGGAAGTGCGCCACCCCCACCAGCGCCGCGTCGACCAGCAGCAGCGCGGCCAGGCCCCAGGCGGCCCAACGGATGGCGCGCCAGCCCAGGACGGCGAGCGCGGCGACGACGGCGATAATGGGCAGCCACCAGAGTTGCGGTCCATATCGCGCCCACCACATATGTATGCCTATCAGAAGCGACGCGACCACCACGCCAGCGGACAGGACCACGACCTCGCGTGGCAAACCCGGACGGACGATCGCGACTGCCAGCAGCACCAGAGCAATGAGAAACGCGCCGCTGAACAGCGGTCCGAGACCCGAAATGCGCACCTCATGGAAGTAGAAAATATCGAAATCTTTCCAGCCGACATCGAAGGGCCACATGAGGCGGGCATCGGCCCCTCCGAAGAACGGCTGCGACCCGGGGCGGCCGAACAGACCGTAGGAGAACCGGACGAGCCGGTTGCGGCCGACCATGTTCTTTGGAGTTTCAACCCGCTCATTCGGGTCCCGTCCTCTCTGGCCATAGCTGGGATAGGCAGCGGTTCCCATCCAGGGGTAGAACGGATGACCGCGATTGAGAGTGTTGGTCACGTAGGGATTGAAGCCGAAGACCCCGGCGCCCAGCACGATGCTAGCGAGCTGGACGGCCGCATAGCGCGGCAGCATGCGCCGCCGCCGGATGAGAAGATACAGTCCCCCGGCGGCGCAAAAGAAACACAGGTAGACGAGCCCCGTAATCTTGGTGTTGATGCAAAGGACCGTGGATGCCAGTGCGACGGCGTGGACCAGCAAGCTGGGCCGCCGAAAGCAGCGCAATACAGCCGCGACATAGCAGGCCAGAAACGAGATCAACAGGCCATCGACCAGGTACGACGCGAGCTGGCAGACCACCACCGGATTCAGCGACACCAGCGCGGCGATGACGATGGCGGTGCGCCGGCGCATTCCGAAATCGAGCGCGGCCGCCGCCACGGCCAGGAACGTGGCAGCCAGCGCCATCCACGGGGCGGGTTTGGCCCATTCGATGTGGGGGGCTGTCTGAAAAAGGGCCAGAGCCACGTACCAGGGTCCCTTGGCATAGTGGCGGAGGGAATCCTGGATCCCAGGGGCGAAGTTGTGCAGCGGGTCACGGAGGGGATTCCAGCCGTGCGCCATCTGGTAGACCGCAGTCTGGTGGTACCAGAGGCCGTCCCACGATAAGTCGAAGAAGGCCGCGGACAGAAACAGAGAGACGCCCAGAACAGCCAGCGCGGTAGCGGGCGGTGCGAGCCGCAACGGACCGCGCAGACCCTCCCGCCGGGCCAGCCAATCGGCAGCGGCCAGCGCCAGGAGCAACGCGATTGGCGCCACGAAAGACGAAACCCGCCAGCCGGCGCTGAAACTGAGAAGGACGCCGAGATGCGCAAAACAGAAGAAGGCCAGCAAGATGGCCGCAGCCGACCAACAAAGCGTCGCCAGCTTGCGATTCGCGTCCGGCGCTCGGCCAACCGGCGGCACGCTACGGAAGCACCTGAAGTTTCAGGTTCCGGAAAGTGATCTCGTACCCCTCGGCCTCCAGCGCGATGTAGCCCTTGAGCAGGCCGCAATTCGGCAGCTCGTTGACCACGGCCCCGTTCACCGAGAGCGTCAGGTGGCTGCCTTGCGCGCGCAGTTCGTAGTGGTTCCATTCGCCCGCCGGCTTGACCCGGTTCTCTTTCATTTCCTTGCTCAGATTGAAACGCCGCAGCGCGCCATCGACGAAGTTATTTCCGAAAAGGTAACCGCCCGCGAGTGTGGTCTGCGCCTGAAAGTAGATCTCACCGAACTGCGACAGGCGGGCGCCGACGCCGCTGTTGTAGCGCGTTTCCGCTTCGCCGCGCGGGGTGAAGCGCCAGTCCGCCTCGAAGACGAAGTCGCCCAGTTCCTTATCGTAGCGAAGCCATTCATGTCCCCCGTCGCCGGCGCAGATGAGGGTGTGTTGGGCAGGGTCCACCCGCCACTGCAGCTTGGGCTTGACGCCATCGATGGCGGAAAAGGGGATGCGGGTCCAGCCGTGCAGTGCCTCATCGGGCAGTATGTCCACGGCTCCCGCGGATTGGCCGGACGCCGCACCGGTGGCGAGCATGGCAGCCACCCCGGTGAAAGCCGACGCGATCAAAAAGGAAATGCGCCAACGTGTCATAACAAGCCCAGTGTAAGCGACACGGGGCTACTGTTACAATTTCTTCCATGCAAAGATCCGCTCTCATTCTTCTGCTGCTAGCCCAAATCGCCGCCGCCCAGGGACGAGGGGCCGGCAGCGCCGCCACCGCCGCCGCGACTGGCGCATCGGCCGACCGCGCCGCCGCCATCCGCGCCAACTACTCGAAGTTCGAGTACCGCATCGCCATGCGCGATGGCATCAAGCTGTTCACGTCGGTCTACGTGCCCAAGGACGTCTTCGCGGACGGCAAGACGTATCCCATCCTGATGGAGCGAACGGGCTACAACGTCGCACCGTATGGCAGCGACCTGTACCGCGCGAGCCTCGGTCCCTCGGAGCTGTTCGAGCGCGAGAAGTTCATTTTCGTTTACCAGGACGTGCGCGGCCGGTTTATGAGCGAAGGCGATTTCGTCACCATACGCCCGCACAAGCCGGTGAAGAACGGGCCTCAGGACACCGACGAGAGCACCGACACCTACGACACCATCGACTGGCTGGTGAAGCACGTCCCCGGTAACACGGGCAAGGTCGGGATGTGGGGCATCTCGCAGCCGGGCTTCTACGCCACGGCGGGGATGATCGACGCGCATCCGGCGCTGGTGGCGGTGTCGCCGCAGGCGCCCGTTACGGATTACTACATGGGCGACGACGTCTACCACAACGGCGCGTTCATGCTGGCTCACCGCTTCGGCTTCTACATGGGGTTCCGCAATCGCGAGGGCGACCCCGCGCCGCCGCCGCGCACGCTGCCGTTCGACTACGGCACGCCCGACGGCTACGACTTTTATCTCAGCATGGGTTCGCTGGCCAATGCCGACGAAAAGTATTTCAAGCACCAGCAGCCCATGTGGGACATGAATATCGGCCACACCACCTACGACGAGGTGTGGCAATCGCGCGCCATCTGGAAACACCTGGCGGCCATCAAACCGGCGGTCATGCTGGTGGGCGGCTGGTACGACACCGAAGACCCGCGGGGCCTGCTGCGCCAGTTCGATTTCATGGAGAAGAACACGCCGCCGGCGGACATGCTGGTGATGGGCCCCTGGAACCACGGTGGTTTTTCGCGCGGCGACGGCGACCGGCTGGGCAACGTCAACTTCGCCTCCAAAACGGCGCAATACTATCGCGAGCAAATCGAGCTTCCGTTCTTCCTCCACTACCTGAAGGGCCGCGGCGACGGCAAGTTTCCCAAAGCCTGGGTGTTTCAAACCGGCATGAACCAGTGGCGCCGTTTCGATGCATGGCCGCCGCAGGAAGCGCATTCCACCGACCTGTTCCTGGACGCCCAGGGCAAGCTGGCGTGGAGCCGGCCGGCGCAAGCGGGCTTCGAAGAGTACCTGTCGGACCCCAACAAGCCGGTGCCCTACGTCGGCCGCATCGTTCAGGGAATCCTCAATACGTACATGACCGAGGACCAACGGTTCGCCGCGATGCGTCCCGACGTGCTGGTGTTCAAGACCGAGCCGCTGGACCATGACGTCACGGTATTCGGGCCGATCGGGGTGGATCTCAAAGTCTCGACCACCGGAACGGACTCCGATTTCGATGTGAAGGTGATCGACGTTTTCCCGGGCGATTATCCGGACTACAACAATCCGGCGCCGGGCCCACAGGGCACCCCCGCGCCCGGTCCGCCGCCGGCGGCAGCGGCGAGCAGCGCGCCCATGGGCGGATATCAGGAACTGATTCGCGGCGAGCCTTTCCGCGGCAAGTTTCGCAAGAGCTTCGAGAAGCCGGAGCCGTTCGAGCCCAACAAGCCGGAGCGGATTACGTTCCAATTGCCGGATATCGCGCATACCTGGCGGCAGGGGCACCGGATCATGGTGCAGATCCAGAGCTCGTGGTTTCCGCTGACGGACCGGAATCCGCAGAAGTTCATGGAGATCCCGAAGGCGCTCTCGAACGATTTTCAGAAGGCCTTCGAGCGCGTGTACTTCGGGGGCGCGGATGGTTCGCGGATTCAGTTGCGCGTGGAGTAGCCGCTGTGGGGCAGGATTGTATCCTGCGGCCGATTTGTAATCGGCCTGCTGGTAACTTTTGTGCCGCCGATTTCGCAGGGGGGGCGTCCCAAGTTTGGTTGCGGCTCTGCTGCTTTGCGGGGCAGGCTGGCTGGCTGCGCGGCGGGTGGCCGAGTGCCACTCGGCCGCAGGATACAATCCTGCCCCACAACGCCACGTTATACTGCTGGAGAAGGAGAACTTCGATGTCCAGGTCTTTTATTGCCCTTTTACTGGTTCCCGCGGGGCTGTTCGCTCAGGATCTGAAGCCCGTGGTCCTGCCGGCGCCGCAGACCAGCGGAGGCAAACCGCTGATGCAGGCGCTAAAGGAACGGCAATCGACACGCGAATTCACCACGGAAAAGCTCTCGCCGCAGGTGCTCTCGAACCTGTTGTGGGCCGGCTGGGGGATCAACCGCGAGGACGGCCGCCGCACCGCGCCCTCGTCGTCGAACCGGCAGGAAATCGAAATCTACGCGGTCATGGCGGATGGCGCGTACGTCTATGACGCCAAGGGCAACGCCCTCAAGCCGGTGGCCAGCGGCGATCTGCGGAAGCTCACGGGGACGGTGCCATTTGTCGCGGAAGCGCCGCTCAACCTGGTCTACGTGGCCGACTTCGCGAAAATGGGAAATGGGGACGAGAACAACAAGACCGCCACGTCCAACGCCAATGCCGGGTTCATCGCGCAAAACGTGTACCTGTTCTGCGCATCCGAAGGGCTGGGCGCGGTAGTGCGCGGGTCCGTGCCCAAGGCCGAGCTGAGCAAGGCCCTGAACCTGCGTCCCGACCAGCGGATTGCGTTCGCGCAGACGGTGGGGCACACGAAGAAGTAAGGCGGCGTGCACCCCGGGTTCAATAGACCGTGAACGGCACGGATTTCGACGCCACCAACAGGTTATCGACGAATAACTGGAAGGTGGCGGCGTTATTACCCGAAACGTGGGTGAGGTTGGTAAAGCCGCCGAAGTTCGAGAGTTGCGGCAAGAACCCGCCGCCGATCATAAAGTGACGGTCGGGCGGCAAAGTGCCCGACGAGGAAAACGTGCCGTTGGCGCTGGTCGCGGCCGTCGTAGTGGCCAGAGGCAACACGTTGGCGGCGGCGACGGCCATGGGATCGAGGCGGCTCGCGGGGATGATGTTTCCCGGCATGGGATAGCCGGAGAGGAAATCCGTGACAGTGAACCCGGCGCCTGAGAAATCGCCAGCTCGGGCACTCTGCTTCGGAACCGTGTAAGTGGCCTGCCAGGCGTTATTCCCGGGATCGATGCCGATCACCGCGCGGAAGCTGTCTGCCGAGTTTTGCGCCGTCACCGTCGCGACCACCTGGAATGGCTTCGCGGTGGGCAGAATGTCAAAGCTCGCCGTGAAAGTGCCGGCCAGCAGGAGAGCGGAAAATCCAATCGCTCCGCTGGTGGCCTTGCCGCCGTACTGGGCCGCTATTGGGCCCGATGCCGGATACAGCCCGTCAATCGATCCGGCCATGTTCGCCACATTCGAGCCGCCGGCCACCGGAACAGTGACGAGATTGCTTTGATAGTTGCCCTGCGAAAGCGACAGAGTATTGCCCAAAACGGGGTTGGGCGCGAGATTGAGTTGATACACACCCTGCATCCCGGGGGCGAGTCCGGCGTAAAGGATGGTCGCGGTGTTCTGTCCGATTACGACCGACAGCGGGTCCACAACCCGGTTGAGCGGTTCCGACGAAGCGCCGGGAGCCCCCGTGGAAGCCGGCGGATTGGTCGGCCCTAGCCCGGTTGCGTAGATCACGATCGCGCCAGTGCCCACGGCCGAGACCGGTTGGAAATACGCATCGAACACCAGAGCGTCTCCCGTGCCGGCGCCATTCTTGGTGAATATCGCGGGGGCGTTTCTGGTGAGGGTCACGTTAAACGCGGGGCTTGTGCCCGATGGAGTCGTCACAATTACCGAAACCGTGGCTTTCTGAGTTCCCGTGAGGCTGGCCGCGTCGAATGGAACCAGCGCGTTGACCTGATAGGGCGAGACATAATTGAGTGGCGCGGCCTTGCCCGCGATGGTCACCGAGACGTTGTTGAGTTGAAGCGGCAGCGGAACGGACGGCGCGCCCATCGGTCCCGGAGCAAGCTGCGTCCCGAAGATTGCCACATAGGTCCCCGGGGCGACGTTGGTGGAGTAAGATGCGGCGTTCACGACGGCTAGGATGGTCTGGCCGCTGCAAACACCCGCGAGACACAACAGGAAGAGGAATACTGCCACTTTCTTCATGCGGAAAGATCTTAGCACATCGATACATCAGAAGGGCGGTTCCTCGTTCTCGTCGTCAAACTCTTCATCGACTTCCTTGGGGCGGCGCACAAATCGTGCCGGCTTCGCGTCAATCCGCGGCGCACGCACCAGAAACCCGCTGGCCCTGTCGAACAGAATGACCCTCGGCTCGCCTTCGAATCGCGCGGAATTGAAGCGGTACTTTTCGAACTGCTGCAGGAACGGCTGCGCCCCGCAACCGGGGACCAGGCACTGCATCTTCCGCGGCTTGGGGCACTGCCCAAAAGCGCAGAGCCGTCCGCCGTAGGCCCCCCTACCGGCATCGAAGATATGGACATCCACCTGGTGATGGGCGACGCCTCCCCACGCCGTGTTCTGCACCACGGATAGGACGCTACTCATCGCGTGCTTCAATTCCTTGAGGCCCGGCAGGTTGGCCGTCCAGACCGCCAGATCCAGATCGGCGCACTCGTGCAGAACCTCGATCTGGTAGCGGCGAAACTCACGGAACCGGGGAACTTCCATTTCCAACGGCTGCGCAACCGCCCCGAACGCCGCCACCCTCTGAACCTCCGGCAACCTACTCATGGCTATCGCGATCGACTGCGCCGCCCAGCGGTACAGGCACTGGCTGCGAAGCATCCGTGTGTTTTCAGCGTCGATGTCCTCCTCCGATGGCTCCTCGGGCGGCCCGAAGCTGTCCTGGAAGGCGTACCTGTCCCATGCGGTGTCCACATCCTCGTCTTCATCGCCTTCGAAGTCGGGTGGGTCGTACAGAACCAGCTCGGGAATGTGCGGCTTGTCGGGCCAGGGATGCTGCGGGTTCCGGAATTCGATCACCTGGTTTCGCACGGCCGGCGGGGCCTGAGCGCCACTCGCCGGTTTGCGCGAGCCGATCTTCTTTTCGTAGAGCGCCCTTACCCATTCGTTCACCGGCGCCTTCCACTGCTGGGACGGTGAGGGAATGTTCTTGATGAGGGACCAGGGCTTGAAGCCGAGTTCCCGGGCCATGCGGACCTCTTCGTCCGACAGCCTGCAGCGGCGCTGCGCCTCCTCCCACGCGCTGTCATCCTTCCGATTCACGGCCCGCTCGCCTGGATGGTGAAGGACTCACCATTCCGAGTTTACCAGCGGAGGTGCGGAATGGCGTCCTTAACATAGCAAATTGCCGCCCCCTCCTTAGTGGCCCTTGCCGTGCACGTACCTCAGGGATTCAATCCTGGAGGGTCCTTTGGCCAAAGGTTTCGTTGCCATTACCGTGGAGCGCTGTAAGGGATGTGGGTTCTGCGTGGAGTTCTGCCCCACCCACGTTCTGGCTCTTTCTTCCGCTTTTAATTCTACGGGTTACCATCCGCCACACGTCGTAGATGCCGAGAAATGCAGTGGTTGCGATCTCTGCGGTATGTACTGCCCGGATTTCGCTATTTTCGGAGGCCGCTATGCACGCTGATCCTAAGGGAGTTCTCACGGGTGTACATTTTCTCGACGGTGATCATGCCTGCTGTGAGGGAACCCTCGCTGCCGGTGCGCGATTTGCCGCAGGGTACCCCATTACCCCCTCCACCGAGGTGGTCGAGCGATTCGCCTCCCGAATCCCCACTGTGGGGGGCATTTTCATCCAGATGGAGGACGAATTAGCCGCTTCCATCGCCATCCAGGGCGCGGTCTGGGCGGGCGCCAAGGCCTTCACCGTCACCTCCGGACCCGGTTTCTCGCTCATGATGGAGCACATCGGCCTGGCGGCCATAACCGAAACCCCCTGCGTATTCGTCGACGTGCAGCGCGGCGGCCCCTCCACCGGCCTTCCCACCCTGCCCGGCCAGGCGGACATGATGCAGGCCCGTTGGGGATCCCACGGCGACTACGGGATCATCGCGCTGTGTCCCAACTCTCCCCAGGAATGCTTCGACCTCACCATCCAGGCGTTCAACCTCTCCGAAGAGTTTCGCGTCCCGGTGATGATGATGATGGATGAGTGCGTCGGCCACATGACCGAAAAGGTGGTCATTCCCGAGCCTGACCAGATCGAGATTACCCCGCGCCGCTATACCAAGCTTCCGCCGGAGGAGTACCGGCCGTTCGAACCGCGCGAGGACCTGGTCCCCGACATGGTCCGCGCCGGTGAAGGCTACCGGTTCCATGTCACCGGCCTGACGCATGACGAGCGCGGCTACCCCAACATGAGCGTGGAAACGCAGGACCGCCTGGTGCGGCGCCTGCTGGCCAAGCTGGAACCGCTGGCCAATGGCCGCTCCTTGTGGGAAACCGAGAATCTGGAAGATGCCGATGTGGTGGTGGTCTCGTATGGCATCACCTCGCGCGTGGCGCAACGCGCCATTCAGCTCGCGCGCTCGCGCGGCATCCGCGCCGGCAAGTTCCGCCTGATCACGGCGTGGCCGTTCCCCGCCGAGCGCATCCGCGAGTTGGCCGGCCGCGTGAAGGCCTTCGTGGTGCCCGAGCTGAATCTCGGCCAGATGGTCCTCGAAGTGGAGCGCGCCGCCGCGGGCCAGGCCAAGGTGATCCCCGTCAGCCACGCGGGAGGCACGGTGCACAATCCCGACACCATTCTCAACGCCATTGTGGAGGCGGCCCGATGACCCCAACGACGACTCTCGAAATCCCCGAAGGCGCTCAAAATCCTGTCGAGCCGTTCCTCCGCATGGACCGCATGCCGCACATCTGGTGTCCCGGATGCGGCATCGGCACCACGGTCAACTGCTTCACCCGTGCGCTACTCGATTCCAAAGTGAACCTCGATAAAGTCGCCATAGTCTCCGGCATCGGCTGCACCGGCCGCGTGGCCGGGTACGCGCGCCTGGATTCTTTCCACACCACCCACGGGCGCGCCATCCCCTTCGCCACCGGGCTGAAACTCGCCAATCCCGAGCTTCAGGTGGTGGTCTACTCCGGCGACGGCGACCTGTTTGCCATCGGCGGCAACCATTTCATCCACGCCGCCCGCCGCAACATGGACCTCAAGGTGATCTGCGTGAACAACATGACCTACGCCATGACTGGTGGACAATCTGCCCCCACCACGCCCGCGCAGGCCATCAGCGCCACCTCTCCTTATGGCGCCTTCGAGCCGACCTTCAACCTGGTGGCCTTGGCGGAAGCCGCCGGCGCATCCTACGTGGCGCGCTGGACCACCTATCACGTCAAGCAGCTCAGCCGTTCCATGGAAGAGGTGCTCAAGCGGAAGGGCTTCTGCTTTATCGAAGTGCTGTCGCCCTGCCCCACGCTCTACCAGCGCCGCAACAAAATGGGAGACGGCCTCGATACCATGAAGTATTACAAGGAAGCCAGCAAGATCCGCCACGGCGCGCCTACCAGCGAGTGCACGCTCTCCAAGAGCGGAGAGATCGTCGTCGGCAAGTTCGTGGACCGCGACCGCCCCGATTATCTCGAATTGCTCCGCGCGCAGATGACCGAATCGCTGGGCGAGCGCTACGTGGAACGGGAGGCGTCATGCAGTTGCTAACCGAGATTCGGATTGGGGGATTCGGCGGCCAGGGCGTGATCCTCGCCGCCGCTGTCATGGGCAAAGCCGCCGCCATCTACCAGGACGGCTACGCCACCATGACCCAGGCCTTCGGCCCCGAAGCGCGCGGCGGCTCGTCGAGCGCGCAGGTGATTCTCTCCACCGAGCCTATTCTCTACCCGTACGTCGCCCATCCCGACGTCCTGGTGGTGATGTCCCAGGAAGCCTACACGCGCTTCGCTCCGCAGTTGAAGCCCGGCGGCATTCTCATCGCCGAGCAGGAACTGGTTCACATCGACAAGATGCCCAGCGGCATAAGGGTTTATGGGGTTCCCGCCACGCGCTTGGCCGAAGAACTGGGGCGCAAGGTAGTGCTAAACATCGTGATGGTGGGCTTCTTCGGCGCCGTGACCAACCTGCTGGACCCGGACGCGCTGCGCAAAGCCGTGGCCGATTCCGTGCCGCCGGCGATGCAGAAGCTGAACCTTCAGGCGTTCGATAAGGGCTTCGAATACGGCGCGACGCTGGTGCACACGCTGGCGGAAAAGGGCGAAGTGGAAGAGCCGGTTTCCATGGAAACGGACGGATAAGCGCACGCCCCGAAAAGCACCGGTGCAAAGACCACCGGCGCTACAATATTCCTTGATGAGCGCGGCCGAACTGGCGCACAACTGTCTGTACTACATGTTACTCATGCGGAAGGTGGAAGACCGCATCGAGCGCAAGCTCTACCGCCAGGGCAAGATCGTGGGCGGCGTCTACGTGGGACGCGGGCAGGAAGCCATCCCCGTGGGCACCGCGCTGGTAGCCGAGCCGGGCGACGTTCTGTTCCCATCCCATCGCGATATGGCCGTGTTTCTGATCCGCGGCGTCACTCCCGGCCGCATCCTCGCACAGTATATGGGGCGCGCCGGCGGCGTCACCGGCGGCCGCGACGCCAACATGCACATGGGCGATTTGAACCTCAACATCGTTTCCATTATCAGCGCCCTGGCGGCTACCGTTCCCGTGGCGGCGGGCGCCGCCCTGGCTCTCCGCTATCAAGGTTCGAACGGCGTGGTCTTTTCCTATTTCGGCGAAGGTTCCACCAGCCGCGGCGACTGGCACGAGGGCGTCAACTTCGCCACCGTCCAAAAGCTGCCGGTGGTATTTATCTGCAACAACAACCAGTACGCCTACTCCACGCCGCTCGAGCTGCAAATGGCCTGCGCCAACGTGGCCGACCGCGGCCCGGCCTACAACATGCCGGCCGAAATCGTGGACGGCAACGACGTGCTGGCGGTCTACGAAGCCACCCGGCGCGCCGTGGCCCATGCGCGTGCGGGCAACGGCCCCTACCTCCTGGAGTGCAAAACGTTCCGCATGACCGGCCACTCGGCGCACGACGCCGCTCACTACGTCCCCAAAGACCTCTTCGAAGATTGGGGCAAGCTCGACCCCATCACCCGTTTCGAAGCCCGCATATTGATTGAAGGCTGGGGCACGCAGGCCGAGATCGACGAGCTTCACGCCGCCGTTCATCGCGAGGTCGATGAAGGTGTGGCTTGGGCCGAGCAGAGTCCCTATCCCGACCCCGCTACTCTGCTCGACGGCGTGTACGAGAGCTGCTAACCATGTCCACTACCTACCTGGAAGCCATCCGCGAAGGGCTGTGGGAAGAGATGGAGCGCGATCCCAACGTGTTCCTCATCGGGGAGGACATCGGCGCATACGGCGGCGCTTTCAAAGTGACCGCGGGCTTCTTCGAACGCTTCGGTGCGCGCCGTGTCGTGGATACGCCCATCTCCGAAGCGGCCATCGTGGGCGCGGCCATCGGCGCCGCACTCATGGGCCTTCGCCCGGTGGCCGAAATGCAGTTCGCCGATTTCATTACCTGCGGTTTCGACCAGGTCGTCAACTTCGCCGCCAAGTGCCGCTACCGCTGGAATGCCGGCGTCCCGATGGTGGTGCGCGCGCCTTCCGGCGGCGGCGTGCACGGCGGCCCGTTTCACTCGCAGAACCCCGAGATGTGGTTCGTCCGAATTCCCGGTTTGAAGGTGGTTGCCCCCGCCACCGCGTACGATGCCAAGGGTCTCATCAAATCCGCCATTCGCGATAACGACCCGGTGCTTTTCTTCGAGCACAAGGCGCTCTACCGCCGCATCAAAGAGAACCTGCCCTCCGGGGATTATACCGTGCCCATCGGCCAGGCCAAAGTGGCGCGCGAAGGCAAGGACCTGACCATCGTCACCTACGGCGCCATGGTATGGGTGGCGCTCGAAGCCGCCGCCACGCTGGCCGATGAAGGCGCTTCGGTAGAAGTGGTGGACCTGCGCACGCTGCTGCCGCTCGACCGCGAAACGGTCTGTGCCAGCGTCCGGAAAACCTCGAAGGTGTTGCTGCTGCACGAGGACACGCGCACCGGCGGCATGGCCGGCGAGTTGGCCGCCAGCATTACCGAGAGCGTGTTCGAATACCTCGACGGGCCTATCGTGCGGGTGACCGCGCCCGATACGCCGATCCCCTATAGCCCGCCGTTGGAGGATGCCTTTCTGCCCAATGCCGAAAAAGTTGTCGAGAAAGCTCGCTGGCTGTTTCGCTATTGAGCTGCTCTTCGCGGCCGGCCTTCTGGCGGCCGATCCCGATTACCAGGCCGGCATCGCCGCCGCCGGCAAGGTCAAGGCGCTGGCGCTTGAAGACCGCCGCGGCACTCTCGCCGTCTTCGCCACTGTCGAGTTCCGCCTATCGCAATCGCTCTCCGATTTCATCGCCGCCCAGGTGTTGAAGGCGTATGGCGTGGACCGCGCCGCGTTGCTGCTCCACTCCGAAGGTCAAGGCGATCCCCTCCCCGACGATGCGGTCGCGGCGATCGGCGCGGCCCTGGGCGCATTCGAGCCCGCCGTGGTGCGGTCGGGCGGCGGAGCGGTCTCCATTACCAGTCCCGACGGCCACTGCCGCGCCACGCTGGCCGCCGATGGCGCGCTGGCGTTCGACCGCTGCGCCCTAGGAGAACCCGTGCGCGCACCCATCCGCGTCGCGTTCCAGATCGTCGACCCATTGCACCCGCTCCAACCGCGCGGCCAACCGGTCCTTTTCAGTTCCGTGCAAGCCATCGCGCTGGGCCGGCAGTTCGTAGTGCTCACTGTGGATGGCGCCCGGGACGACGCCCGCGTATCGGCTGCCGTCCGCCAGGTGCTGGCGCGCGTCGGCCGCAAATAACCCTCGCGGTCTACGCGAAGCGGCAAGCGCGCCCCAGGGCTTCCCGGTTATCCTTTTAAGGAACATGCTGTTCGAGGTTCAGGGCCTGTCGAAGCGATTTGGCGAGATCGCCGCGTTGTCGGATGTGAGTTTTCATGTCCGCGCCGGCGAGGTGCTCGGACTCATCGGTCCAAACGGGGCCGGCAAATCGACGCTGTTCGAGTGCCTGGCCGGTGTTCTGCCGTGCGATAGTGGCGCGGTGCGCGCCCACGGACAGTCGATAGGGACCGCCGAGCGCCCGTCAATCCTGTTCTATGTTCCCGACAGTATCGCTCCGTGGGCTGCGCAGTCGCTACGCTGGGCGCTCGATTACACGATCGGGTTCTTTTCCGGCCGGCCGGAACTGCGGGAGGAAGTGGTCGCCCAGCTCGATCTGGGCGATCTGCTCCGGCGGCCAATCGGCGCGCTTTCCAAGGGCCAGCTCAAACGGGTGCTTCTCGCGATCGGACTTCTCACGCGGCAACCCGCCTTGCTGATCGACGAACCATTCGACGGCCTGGACCTGCGCCAAACTCGCGAGGTCGCCGCCGGGTTGCGCGCCCACGCTGCCCGCGGCCGCACCCTCTTTCTCTCAATTCACCAGATCGGCGACGCCGCGCGCATCTGCGACCGCTTCGTGTTGCTCAGCAACGGGCGCGTTCGGGGCGAAGGAACGCTTCCCGAACTCGCGGCTCAGGCGGCGGCGCGCGATGCGGCGGGCTCGTTCGCCAGCCTGGAAGAGGTGTTTCTTGCGCTCACCTAAGCCGGCGTTTCTGTGGCTGCTCGAGAAGGAATGGCGCGAACTGGTTGTATCCCGAGCCTGGTGGGTGTTGCTTCTCGCCATGGGGCCGCTGGTGGGTGTGTCGTTCATGAGCGCGGTGCGGACGTACGCGGAAGTCAGCGGCTTGAACGGCACGGCCGCGGGCGTGGGTGAGGCGCTCTCGCCGCTCATCGGCGTTTGGGCCCCCACATTCAGCGCTTGTGAACTCGCGGCTGTCTTCCTGCTGCCATTCGTCGCGATTCGCCTGGTTGGGGGCGACCGGCAAAACGGCACCCTCAAGCTGGAACTGCAACAGGGAATGTCCGCATTCGGCCTCATTGCGGCGAAAACGATGGTGGTGCTTGCAGGTTGGCTGGTGGCGATGCTTCCGCCCCTAAGCGCGATCCTGCTGTGGCGCGGTTACGGCGGCAGCGTATACGCGCCGGAACTGGCGACTCTGATATCGGGCCACGTGCTCAACGCCGGGCTGACCATCGCCCTCGGCGCCGCGATGGCATCCGTCGCCGAACACCCATCGACCGCCGCCATCCTGACGCTCAGCGTCACAGTCGGCACGTGGATCCTGGACTTTGTCGGCGCGATACAAGGTGGATGGTGGGAACATGCGGCCGGGTACACGCCGGCCGCATTGGTCGCCGAATTCCAGCATGGGCTTGTCCGCCTGGACTCGATTCTGATCGCAATCGTTCTGATCGTGACCGGCCTCGGCCTTGCGGCGGTTTGGATGCGTCTGGGGACGCCGTCGCATCGGCGCCTCTACGAATCGATGGGCGTGGCCGCGTTGTCGGCCAGCGCTATCTTCGGCTGCACGCTGGTTAGAGGAAGCTGGGACACCTCCGAAAGCCGAAGCAACTCGTTCCCCGTGGCGGATGAACGCGCGCTCGGACAGATTCACGAACCGCTACGAGTTGAGGTCCATCTCGCGCCGGAAGATCCGCGCCGGCTCGATCTAGAGCATCGCGCGCTTTCCAAGCTGCGGCGCATCCTGCCGAACCTTCACGTGACCTATGTGTCGGCCACGTCGATTGGCCTGTTCGAGCAGACGAGCGCTGGATATGGCGAGATTTGGTATCGCCTGGGCAACCGAAAGGCGATGAGCCGCGCGACCACGGAAGAGGGCGTGCTTGAGGTAATCTATTCACTTGCCGGCATCAACCCGCCCAAGGAGGATGAAGCCGCGGTATACCGTGGGCGTCCGCTCGCTGTTGAGCCAAGAGGCGCGGGCGCGGTATTCTTCGGTTTTTGGCCCGGCGTGGTGGTAATCGGCGCCATTCTCGTACGAAGGAGATTTCAGTGAACACGACGGCACTTGGATTAGCACTCCTGGTTCTCGCCAGCTCGCCGGGAAGGCTCGGCGCTGCGGATTTGAAGGTCGATCTCAACAAGGAACAGGTTGGTAAACCGCCGAACACGTTCGAGCCGATGGTTGGCACGTGGGTCGTCGCACAAGATGGACCGGATAAGGTCATCATGATCGACGGAAGGCCATGGGTCGCAAGCAAAGACAACCCAACCAAGCTGCTCCTCGAAACCGCTCGAAAGCTGTATGGAACCACCAACGAGGAACTGATGGACAACGCGAAGCAATTCGCCTATTATCCAGTAGCGGTTCTCAAGGGCCTCGACAACTTTTCGAGCGGCACGATCGGCTTGAAATTCAAGACTGTGGCCGGCGACTCGGATCGCTGCTCCGGCATTCTCTTCAACGTCAAACCCAACGGGGACTGGCTTGCGGTCCGCTACAACGACACTGAAAACAACGTCGCACTTTGGGGATTTCACAATGGCATCCGCCGCAACGTCAAATTCAGCGATCGCTCGAAACCGTTCATGCTGGATCGAAGCGCATGGCACGAGTTGAAGCTGAGCGTAGAGGGCGCGAATCTCAAATCATGGCTCGACGGCGTCCTGGCGCTCGAATACACGCTGGGAAGCGAACCGGCCGCGGGAAGGCGAGGCGCGCCGGATCCCGACCTCTATCCCGCGAATAACCCGGTCCTGCGCCCGCCCGTGGCAGGCAAGGTGGGGCTTTGGTCGAAGACCGACAGCACGAGCTATTTCAAGGATTACGTAGTCGGGGCGCGTTGAAATGCACACCGAACCGGATACTCATGCCTCGGGAAATATCTTTTCCCTTTTTACAATCCTGGATTCATCCAGCTCGATTCCGAGGCCGGGCAGATCCGGAAGTGTAATCTGGCTGTTTTTCGGAATGAGCTGATTCTTGTCGAAATAGTAGAGAACCGGTTGTATGTCAATCTGATATTCCATAAGAGGGCACACCGCCGGCGGCTGGCTCGCTACTATGTGAGCCAACGCGGTCGATCTCTGGTTATGGGGACAGACAATCAGACCATGCACGGAGGCGAGCGTGCAGATTTTCACCAGCTCGCTGATGCCGCCGCCCCATTCCGGGTCGATCTGAATGACATCGACGGCATGGTGCTCCATGAGCTCCTGGGCATCCCAGCGGCCGTAGGAATGCTCGCCGGTCGCGATCGGAATAAAAGTCATCTGCCGCAGGCGGGCAAGACTCTCAACCTGGCCCGCTGTCGGAACCGGTTCCTCGAGCCAGCGCGGGCGGTATTGTTCCGCATCTTTGCACCATCTCATGGCATAGGGAAGGTCCCATTTCAGCAACGCGTCGATCATGATCTCGTAATTCGCCCCGACGGTTTCGCGGAGCATACGGATCAGCGCCAGGTTCTCTTCGTATCCCGTTTGCCCGTCCGACGGCCCGCGCGCGGGGAACCATTTCTGCGATTTGTATCCTTCCTTCTTCAGTTGGGCGGCACTCTCCCTGACCCGGTCGGGCTCCAAGGGCTGTCCGATGCAGCTTGCGTAGACATCAAAAGTCTTCCGCGAGCCGCCGAGAAGTTGGTAAACCGGAATACCCAGGAACTTCCCCTTCAGGTCCCATAGGCAGTTGTCTATCGTGCTCAAACCGAACACGTAGGTGCCACTATACCTGTGAGCGCCACCGTGCATCCTCTCCCATAGGGTATCGATGGCGAGCGGATCCTGGCCGATCACATCCCGGGCGATTCCCATTACGGCATTGGCCGCGGTCTGATCGAAGGTCCCATAGAAGCCCTCGGTGCCTTCGTTGGTGAGTATTTTCATATACAACTGGCTGGCTGGCATGTTTCTCAGATTTCTCGTCGTCCCATGGCCAAAGCTTGCCTGGTACGCCTTCATCTGATCCGGATTGCCTGTTAACCGCCAGATTTCAACACCGGTAATTTTCAGATTGGCCGATTTGGTTGCCGCCTGAACTCTTGGTGAAATCGCCGGCATGCCGCCCAATGCCGCGGCAGCCGCGAGAAATGAACGTCTACGCATGGTGTACCCTCGTTGGTTAACCAGGATTTCCCTTTTTGCATCCTGGGCACGATTGATTCTACCCCAATCTGCCTCCGCTGGAGCGCCGTTCCGTCCGTTCTCCCCGCGCTATTTCGGTGCGTGATACTCTAAACTCTGGTTTCCGCCGGCCGCAGCCTGGCTGAAACGGCGGAGACGATTTGGAGGTCCCATGAATAGACGGCAAATCTTGAGCGGCGTTGGATTTCTCGCGGCCGCCGCTACCACGGCGGAGCAGGCCCGGTCTCAGAATCCAGCCGGGGTTGCCAATAAGGCGGTCGTTGCCACTGCCAGCGATTGTCTAAGCAAGGGGCAGTTGTGCCTGAGCCATTGCCACGAAATGCTCGCAACCGGCGATAAGTCGATGGGTGCATGCGCCAAGACCGCAAGCGAAATGGTGGCGGTTTGCGGCGCGATGCTCTCCCTCGCCGCGCAGGGCGCCCCCTCTCTTTCGAAGGCTGCGACTGTTTGCCTCGACGTTTGTCGACGTTGTGAGGCCGAATGCCGCAAACACATACAACATTCGCCTTGCAAGGATTGCGCGACGGCCTGCGCCGCCTGCCAGGTCGAGTGCAAGAAAATCGCGGCCTAGCGCGCGGTCCCTGCAACGTTGCGCGGGCACGGGAGCGGATAGGGTGAAGTGGCGCGCGGCGGTCCGCTTTCGAGGCTTCGCGGTCCCGCTTGCCGTAATCAGCACGTGCGGGTCATGGCCCGTCACGTTCAATTTCACGCTGTAGCTGAGTCCGTCTTGATGGAGCGAACGGCAGGTTTCGGCGAACAGGTTGCCAACGTTGCGCCATGCGTTTCTCGGATTCCCAGACGCGCGCAACGCCGTTATCGAGCAACGGAAGCATGGTGATTCGGTATCGGCCCGTCATGCTGCCACCTTCGCGGTCCGGTCCGACTGCTGAATCATGAAATCGGCTGCCTGTTGCGCCTTGCTCGCAGCCGTGAAAATGGCCCGCTTGTCTGCCTTCAGAACCTTCAACCATGAGCCGATGTACTGGGCATGATCCGGCCGCGGTTCCGTGCTCAGGCCCAGGTGAGAGCAGACGAACGCGGCCGTAAGCTCTGCTACCGCTGGTTCAAGAGGACTTCCAGCAATAATAAGTCCACTGAAGAACTGCTGGACACTCTGGACGCCGATGTTGCCGGCCTGAACCACCTTTGTAGGGCGAGTTCAGGACCGGGTTTTCAATTAACACCTGCGCCATGGTCGACCTCTCGTACGAGAGCGTGGGAAAGCTACGTACCCGGCTCTTGCCTATTATAGGGCGAAGAAATAGCGAATACAATAGCTTTTTGCCATCTTCGCGTCTGCTCGCCTTCCTAGCTTAACTGATGTGGCGCCGCCGCCCCTATTCGCCCTGCAGGGCGCGCACACTCTTTTCTACCGGCTCCAGTTTGGCGATCTCTACGCCTAGGGGGGCGGTTTTCAGGTCGGCGAATTTGCGCGCGGTGACCAGGACGCGGGCTTCCAACGAGCCTACGGCGGCGTTGTAGGATTCCACGGCGCGCTCCAGGGCAGTGCCCATCTTGGTCCAGTGGTCGCCCATGTCGGAAAGGCGCTTGAAAAGATCTTTGCCTAAGGCGCTGATCTCGGCGGCGTTTTGCGCCAGGTTCTCCTGACGCCAGCCGTAGGCCACGGCGCGCAGCAGCGCGATGAGCGTGGTGGGGGTGGCGAGGATGATGTTCTGGCCTACGCCGAATTCGATCAGGGAAGGGTCGCTCTCAAGCGCGGCGCTGAAGAAGCATTCGCCGGGCAGAAACAGGACGGCGAATTCGGGGGCATGGTCGAACTGCTCCCAGTAGGATTTGCGGCCCAGCGCCGTGAGGTGGGCGCGCACCTGGCGGGCGTGGTCGGCGAGGCGCGCCTTGCGGGTTGGCTCGTCGGGGGCCTCGATGGCCTGAAGGTAGCCATCGAGCGGCGTCTTGGCGTCTACCACGATGGTCTTGCCGGCGGGCAGGCACACCAGCAGGTCGGGGCGCAGGCGGCCTTCCTCAGACGTGACGGAGGTCTGCGTGACGAAATCGCAGTGGTCCAACATGCCGGCCATTTCCACCACGCGGCGCAATTGGATTTCGCCCCAGCGGCCGCGGACTCCGGGGGTGCGCAGCGCGGTGACCAGCTTGCCGGTTTCAGCGCGAAGCTGAGTCTGGGTTTCCGCCAGGCCGCGGACTTGCTCGTGGAGCGCGGCATAGGCGCCGGCGCGAGCCTTTTCCAACTCCTGAATTTTGGAATCGACTTTGTCGAGTGAGTCGCGGACTGGGGACACCAGGTCGAGGAAGGCCTGGTTGTTGCGAGCCATGGCGTCCGCGGAAAGGGCTTTGAAGGCAGACTCGGTTTCGTGGCTGCGCCAGCGGAGGACCAGCCACGCCAGGGCGAAACCGGCGATGAAACACAGGACCGGGAGGATGTTTTGCATGAGAGACTATTATCGCGCGATGGGGCGGGAACACGAGGGCCCGGGGCCAGACTGCTCTGTCCGCGGCGGCGCGCAAAAGGCACGCGCCTTGGGACAGAGTGGTCTGGCCCCTATAGGTTACAGGAGGACGGTGTCGATGCGGCTCTGGTTCTCTACTGGGGATGGCGCGGGAGACGATGGCGGCTCGGGGGGGCGGAGGAACTCGACGAGTTGGGCTTCCGAGCCGTCGAAGAAGCCCTCCAACAGTTCGTGAATGGCGACGCGGCGCATGGCGTCGCGCGAGGCCTCGGGCGAGTAGACGAAGGCCCGGCCCACTTTGCGACGGGCCAGTTTTCCCTTGCGCACCAGGCGTTCGAGGACCGTCATGATGGTGGTGTAGGCCAGCGGCCTGGATAGCGCCACTATCCGTTGCACCTCTTTGACGTTGCCTTCGCGAAGCGACCAGAGCGCCTTCAGGCAGGCCAACTCGAGCGGCGGAGGGACATCGCGCGTGGCTTTCGGCATCAGCTTTCCCGTTTCACGTCGGCGGGCTGGAGCGCCAGTTTCAGTTTGCCGCCAAATGCGGAGTCCGGTTCGGGCTGCACGGCCTCCGGGGTGCCCTCCGGGCCCGGCCGCTTGCCGTTCAAGTAGCGGTCCTTCTTGAGGGCGGCGCGTTCCAGCGGGGCGCTCCAGCCGGTGAAGGAGCCTTCCACCTGATGGTCGTTTTCGATCAGCGCGCGCATGCACTCCATTTTGGAATCCAGGTCGTCCAGGTAGTGCAGCAGGAGGGCCTCGGGAAACTGCGGCAGCTTGGGCGAGCCGAATTCGAGCTGGCCGTGATGGCTCAGGATCATGTGCTCGACCAGCGAGCGCAAGGGCGGCGGGAAATCCGGCAGGGTGCGCAGTTTGTCCGCCACCATGCGCAGCGCAATCGTGATGTGGCCGAGCAGTTGGCCGTCGTCGGAGTAGGAGAAGCCGCGCTCGTAATTCAGCTCGTAGATCTTGCCGATATCGTGCAGCACCACGCCGGTGAGCAAGAGGTCGTAGTCGACGTTGGGATAGTGGGCCGCCACCGCGCGCGCCAGTGCGCACAGCGAAAGCACGTGTTCGAGCAGGCCGCCCAGGTAGGCATGATGGATCTGCTTGGCGGCGGGCGCGCGGCGGAACCGGCGCGCCACGTCTTGGTCGTCGAGCAGGCCATCGACCAGCGCCTTCAAGTGAGGATTGGCGATGGCGGCGGTGGCGGTGCGCAACTCGGTCCACATCTCCTCCGGGTCGCGGCGCGAGGAGGGGAAGTAATCGGCGAAATCGATTTCGCCATCGTCCATGCGGCGCACGTTGTGGATGGTGATCTGCGGCCGGTTCTGGAAGATCTGGACCAGGCCCTTGACCTTGACGAAATCGTCGCGGTCGAAGGTCTCGAGCATGGTGTCGTTGACGTTGTCCCACATCTTGGCGTCGACCTGGCCGGTGCGGTCGCCAAGCAGGAGGGAAAGGTAGGGTTCGCCGGTCTTCTTCTGGCGGATCTCCTTGGAGCGAACCAGGAAACTGGTGGTGATGACCCGCTTCACCCACTTCGGCTCGAGTTCGTTCACATAGGGGGATTTCATTGTCGGATGGGCGGCATGGGCGGCAGCAGTTTGGGCGGGGCGGACTGGCGCTCGGGTTTGGAGGGCTTGGGAGTGGCGTCCGCCACTTCGGTCACCGGCGGAAGTGGCTTGTTGGTGCCGGGGATGGGCACCAGGCCGAACAACTTCTTGTGGATCCTGATGCGCGAGGCGACTTCTTCCTTGGTGGTGGTCTGCGGCTTCAATTCGGCGACGTCCTGCCAGTGAGTATCCTTGCCCGGGGCGGCGCCGCTGTCGATGTAGCCTTCTTTGATCTGCAAAAACGCTTCCGCGCGCAGGCGGGTGAGGTACTCGCGCACCCTGGGTTCCAGCCGGGGCTCCCGCAGGCGGTCTTCGATTTCGTTCCTGACTTCCTCGAAGGACGCCTGGCCGGCCTCATAGCGCTCGTCCACTCTCACAATCAGGAAACAGGCGGGCTTTTCGATCGTCATGGGGTCGCTGACGTAGCCCTTCTTCTGTTTGAAGACCGTGTCTTCAATCTGCTTCAACAAGAGACCCTTCTTATAGCCGCCGATGTAACCCCCGGCCTTGGCGGTCTCGGGATCGTCGGAGTTGTCGCGCGCCAGGTCGGTGAACTTCTCGCCCTTGCGCGCGCGTTCGGTCAGGTCCTTGGCCTTCTTTTCGGCGGCGGCTACCTGGTCGGGGGTCTTGCCTTCGGTGGAGATCAGAATCTGGCTCAGGAACACCTGCTCTTCGCGCACGTAGTCCTGCTTGTGCTCGTCGTAATACTTCTGCATCTCCGGTTCCGAAATGGCGATGCGCGAGCCGATTTCCTGGCCGACCACGCGCTGCGTGAGGATCTGGTTGGTCAACTGCTGCTTGAAATCCTCATACGGCATGCCGGTCTGCTGGCGGATCCACTCTTGAAACTTGTCGGGGTCCGAGATCTTGTTCTGCACCTGGATCTCGGCCAGGCGGCGGGTGACGTCGGCATCGACCTTGATATCCAGATCCTTGCCACGTTGCACCAGCAGGAGCTGGTCGATCTGCTCGCGCAGCGCGTCGCGTTCGGCCTGCTTGACGGCATCGGCCAACTTGGCGCCGGTGAGGCCCTGCCGGCGGAGTTCCTGCTCGATCTCAAGCCGGCGGTGCTCCAGTTCGCCGCGGGTGATGATATCGTTGTTGACCTTGGCGGCGATTTCCTCGACCACCTTTACGTCGACCGCAAAGGCCAGGGGAAGAGCCGCGGCCATGAGTACTACAAACCTACGAAGCATAACGGTAATCTCCATTCTAGCAGCGGGAGGGCTTGGCAAGCTAAAGCATGCCTCACCTCAGGACAACTGGGCCAGTTTGTCGGACAGGAAACGCAAGGTCTCGCCGGCGTCGCCCTGGACATCCAACGGTAAGAGCAATACGCCTGCCGGAGTGAACTGCGCGCCCCTGGTTTTGGCGACGATATTCATGAGGCGGGCGGGATCGACGCGGGTCCCCTTGTGGAACTTGATATTCAATATGTTATGGCGCCGGTCGATGACCTCGATGCCGGCCTGCTCCGCCACGGTTTTGAGCGCCGAGTAGGCCAGCAGGTTGCGAACCGCTTCGGGCACTGGGCCGTAACGGTCCTCCAGTTCCTTTTCGGCACTGTCGCGGGCCGCCGCGCCGGCGGCGTTGGCGATCTGCCGGTAGGCCCGTAAGCGCTGGTTTTCGTCGGCGATGTAGTCCGGTGGAATGCGGATGTCGAGCCCCAGGTTGAGCGCGGAATGGATCTCAGGCGCCACTTCCTCGCCCTTGAGTTCGCGCACGGTCTCATCCAGCAGCCGCACGTAGGTGTCGAAGCCGACGGAGTTGATGTGGCCGTGCTGCTCGCCCCCCAGCAAGTTTCCGGCGCCGCGTAGCTCCAGATCGAGCGCCGCGATTTTGAAGCCGGCCCCCAGGTCGCTGAACTCCTTCAGCGCGGCCAGACGCTTGCGCGCCACCTCGCTCAGCTCGGTGTCGGGCGGCACCAGCAGGTAGGCGTAGGCGCGGCGGTTGGATCGGCCTACGCGGCCGCGAAGCTGATACAGTTCCGAAAGTCCCTGCTTCTCCGCGTTCTCTATAATGATGGTGTTGGCGAGGGGGATATCCAGACCATTTTCTATGATTGTAGTACAAACCAGGATATCGAACTCATGCCGCATGAACCGCAGCATGGTCCTCTCCAGCTCGGCCTCGCCCATCTGGCCGTGACCGACGCCGATGCGGGCAACCGGCGCGAGTTCCTGGATCATGGCGGCGCGCTTCCAGATGGAGTCCACCTTATTGTGCAGGAAATAGACCTGCCCGCCGCGGCCTAATTCGAGTTCGATGGCGGAACGGATCAGTCCGGGCTGAAAAAGGGCGACCACGGTGTGAATGGCGAGACGGTCTTTGGGCGGCGTCTCAATCACGGACATGTCGCGCAACCCCAATAACGACATATGTAGTGTTCTGGGAATAGGGGTGGCGCTCATACTGACCACGTCCACGGTCTTCTTCAAGTGCTTGAGACGCTCTTTGTGCTTGACGCCGAAGCGCTGCTCTTCATCGACGATCACCAAGCCCAGATCGCGGAATTGGACGTCCGGGGACAATAGGCGGTGGGTGCCGATGGCGATATCCACCTTGCCTTCCGCCAGGTCGGCCAGAGACGCCTTGAGTTCTTTGGGCGACCGAAACCGGCTAAACATTTCGGTGCGCACGGGGAATGGCTGGAATCGCCGTTTAAAGGTCTCAAAATGCTGAAATGCGAGGACTGTAGTAGGAGCCAGAATCGCCACCTGTTTGCCGTCGCCCAGCGCCTTGAAGGTGGCGCGCATCACCACTTCGGTTTTGCCGAAGCCCACGTCGCCGCACAGCAGGCGGTCCATAGGCTGAAGGCTTTCCATATCGCGCTTGATCTCGCGAGTGGCGGTAATCTGGTCGCGGGTCTCGGTGAATTCGAAGGCATCCTCGAATTCGCGCTGCCAGTTGCTATCCGGGGAGAATTGAAAGCCCTCGGCCATTTTGCGGGAGGCGTAGAGCTTGAGCAGCTCGTCCGCCATGTCGCGCATTTTGGCCTTGATGCGGGTCTTGGTGCGCGACCAGGTGACGCCGCCCATGCGGTCGAGCGCCGGTTTGGCGTCCCCGCCTCCGCGCCATCGCTGGACCAGGTCCATGCGGGTTAGAGGCACGTAGAGCTTGGCGCCGCCGGCATATTCGAGGAGCATGTAATCGCCCTGGGCCTCGCCTTGGGCGATCTCGCGCAGCCCCAGGTACTGAGCCACTCCATGCTCGGCGTGGACCACGTAATCGCCCGGTTTCAGATCGATCAAGTCGGCGGAGAACGTGGCCAGCGCGGACTTGGAAGCCGAGGCGCGGGCCACCAGTTCCGAGGTTTCGAACAGGTCCTCGGAACCAAATACTACAAGGTTCGAATCAGGGAAGGCAGTGCCGTGGCGGATCAGCCCTTTGACGACGTAAATGCTGGCCACGGAACCAGCCAGGTACGCGCGCTCGGCCAGGTAGGCGGGCGTGGAGTCGAATTGCTCCAGGCCTAACTGGTAGGGGATGGCGTACTCGTTGAGGATGTCGGCCACACGTTCGACTTCACCTGTGGAAGAAGCGAAAAACGCCACGCGATTGCCGGATTCGACCAAGGTGCGAGCCTCGGCAATGGCCACCTGCATGTTGCCGTGAAAGGCCATGGAGGGCCGGGTGGCGATGTGGGAATCCCCTTCCGGGGACGATCCGATGTGGAGTTCGCGGAGGGCCAGTTGCGGACCGGCGGCGGCTTGCCGTTCCAGGTCTTCCCAGCGGAAGTAAATCCTATCCGGGTCGTAGGCGGGGGAGATCTCAATCTGTTCGAGGCGCTTCCAGAACCGTTCGGTGGCTCCGCGCACCTGCTCGGGCTCATCCCAAAGCACGATGGGACGATCCAGGAGGGAAAAGACCGACGCTTGGCGCGGCTGGAGCATGGGGGCCACCAATTCCCAGCCGGGAAACGGTTCGCCCAGAGGCGGCAGGTCGCGGCTATGGAAGCCGGCCTCGCGCATCAGTTCGCCCAGTTGCACCAGGAGGGCGCGCGATTTCTGCCATTCGGTGAGGGGAAGCAGGGTGCAGTCTTCGATCTTGAGGACGGAGCGCTGCGACTCGACGTCGAAACGGCGTATGGATTCCACCTGGTCGCCGAAGAGGTCGAGGCGGATGGGCTTCGGAGCTTCGGGCGAAAACACGTCCAGAATCCCGCCGCGGACGGAGTATTCCCCCACCATCTCGACTGGCTCGCGCCGCTCATAGCCGATGCTCTCCAGGTGCGCAACCACCTCCTCGAGCGGCAACTCGTCGCCCACACGCAGCTTGAGCGCGAGTTGCCGGTAGTAATCACCGGGCTCGATGCGCATCAGGGCCGCGGGCACCGACATAATAGTGATAGGTACCCGCTGAGTGGCCAGGCGCCATAATCCCGTAGCACGCTGCTCGCAGATTTCGGCGTGCGGCGAAAGGCTCTGAAGAGGCAAAACGTCAAGAGCGGGCAGGAGTTGCGGGCCGTTACGGTCGTCCGCCGCGAGCAGCGAGAAGAAGGTATGGATGGCTTCGGAGAGGATCTCAGCCTGCTTATTACCGTCTACTACAATTATCAGAGAATGGCCTGAGGATTGCCATAAAAGCACCGAATAGAGGGCCTTGGCGGTGGTGGTGAGCCCCGAGAGCGAGGCCTCGCCGCCCGCAGCCAGACGGCGCAGGGCCTCCTGGAAGCCAGGATGCTTCGCCAAGTCCAAGAACAGATCGCGAACGGCAGGATGGATCAAGGTCGGCTGAGAATTCTTTCGACAATATTAGTAGTAGAATACCCGGGTTCCAGAGCCACGGTGAGCACCTTGCCGCCGGCGGCCTCCACCTCTTCGCGGCCCGCGACAAAGTGCGACCAATCGGCGCCCTTGACGAGGATCTCCGGCAGGACGGACGCAATCAGATCGCGCGGCGTGTCCTCGTCGAACAGCACGACGGCATCAACGGCTTCCAGCGCTAAGGCGAGCTCCGCGCGTTCCCGTTCCGGGATCAGCGGGCGGGCCAGCCCCTTCGCGCGCCGCGTACCGGCATCGGAATTCAAGGCGAGAATCAGGACATCGCCGAGCGAGCGGGCCTGCTCGAGGAGCCGGATGTGGCCGGGGTGCAGCACGTCGTAGCAGCCGTTGGTGAAGACCACGGTCTTGCCCTCGCGCTTCCAGCGCTGGCGCTGATCGAGGAGTTCCGCGCGGTTGTAAAATCGGGCCACCGATTTTAGTGTAGCAGCCGGTGAAAAGGCGAGGACCTGGGTTCTACGGATCGGCGGGAAGACCGGCGGGAACAATTGCCGCACCTGTAGCGGAGTGAATCGGACCGAATTATGCGCCTGTTCCTTTTGCTCACCCTAATATGTCCCTACGCCGGTTCCTTGGTAGGGGCTACCCAGAACGCGGACCTGCCTCCAGCCGGTAATCCTAATGCGCCACCGGAGTTTTGCCTCAGTCTAGGACAGCGGACTGACGGCCCGGCACTTTGCCCAATTCTCACCTATACGCAAGAGACCATATGGAATGTACCCTGCGATGGCCATCCGATTGGCACGGAGCGCACCGTGAGGGTACTGGAGCGAGGAATTACAGCTTCGGGTCAGGATGCCGGCTCTTTCCAAGTGACCGCGGCCAGTCCTAATGCCGACCCCGCCCAAACAGCCGATCTGCTGGTTGGGTGGTGGGGCAACGAAAACCTGAATACCCCCGGCCTGACACAGGTGAACGTGAGGCGGGATGGCGCGCGGATACTGGCGCATGCATGGGGACGGTGTGCTCTCATTGATTGCGACTGGGGGGAGGAGGCGGTGGAATTACGGAAGGGCATTGGGCTAGTCGTCTGGGAGCACGGATTCTCAACCACCCAAATGCAACTGATGCCGCAGCCAGACGGGAAATTGCGGGTCGCGTACCGTTCCGAATACCACGACAATTCCGGCCGTGTGGACAAGGGTCAAACGGAGTCCTTCACGAGGCAGGCGCCGCAGGAGGATGATGCGTCAGCGGCCGCGGCACGGGCTGTGCTACGGCAGGTCTCGGAGCAGTATCGGACGCTGCCAACATACTCCGAGTCCATCTCGACTGGCCGGGTAACTCGTACGAGGACCTATTATCTCCCGCCCGATAAGATGCGCGAAGAGATAGACGATTTGCTCGAGCCGTTCGTCAGGGTGGCAGACGGGAAATTACTGTGGACCATCTACACCGCCGCCAACGAGTACCGGGTATTCCCCCAAGGGAAGAACCAGGGGACGCCCACGAGCCTCGATCCGATTCGAGGGACGCCCCACATCACAGGGCATGAAGTGTGCGATGGAGTGGCGTGTACCGTGATTCAGGTCAAGATGGAGCGTGGGGCGATACAGACATACTGGATCGAGGATGAAAGGCACGTCGTTCGCAAGTCGACGATGGATGCGCGCGAAGCGTCGCATAGCGAGGTAGTGTATCCTGTCGTGCGGCTGGGCGGCGCAGTAAAGGCGGAGCTGTTTACGTACGATCCGGAGGCGACTCACGCGAAGGACCGGAGCGTGCTCTCGCGTGAGGCGCCGTTGACCTCCGTCGGCAAACTGGCAGGGGACTTCACGCTGCCGGATCTGGACGGCCGCGAGGTGACGCTGAGCAACCTGCGAGGCAAGGTGGTTCTGCTCGATTTCTGGGGGACATGGTGCGGGCCTTGCCGCGAGGCGCTGCCGGGTATCGAGATGTTGCATCGAGGACTGAAGGAGAAGGGTCTCGTGGTGCTGGGTGTGGACAATGAACCGGCGGAGACCGCGCGGCAGTATATGGCGAAGCAGGGCTACACGTTCCCGACCCTGGTTGACGCAAAAGAGATTGCCGGAAAGCTATTCCATGTTGGTGGATATCCGACGACGATTGTGATCGATCGGGAGGGAAAGGTGGCGTACTACGCGAGCGGGTACGAGGCGGAGAAACTGCGCGATGTGCTGCGGGGTCTGGGAGCCTAGTGAGCATTACCCGTGCCGACAGGTCCGGTTTTGAAATGGCTGCTGGAAGGCGACCCCGCCATCCGCTGGCAGGCGCTGCGCGATCTCAAGGGGGCGGCGGAGCGAACGGTGCGTCGCGAGCAGAGGCGAGTCGCCGAGACGGGTTGGGGCGCGCGGCTGCTCGCGCTGCAAGACGCGGACGGCCGCTGGGCGGGCGGCATCTACACTCCCAAGTGGACCTCGACCACTTACACCATGGTGCTGTTGCGCAGCCTGGGACTGGCGGCGGGCCATCCGCAGGCCATGCAAGCGTGCCAGGCGCTGCTCGACACCGGCTTCTGGCGCGATGGCGGCATCAACTTCTGGCGCCACTCGCACCAGCGCAGCGAGACGTGCGTCAGCGGCATGCTGCTGGCGGTGCTGTGCTGGTTTGGAATGGACGATCCGCGGGTGGACCAGTTGGCGGAGCACGTCGCCGCGCAGCAGATGTCCGACGGCGGCTGGAATTGCCGCGCCATGCCGGGATATGGCGGCGCGACCCACGGGTCGTTTCACACCACGATATCGGCGCTGGAAGGGCTGCTGGAATACGAGCGGTTCCGGAAAACCGGCGCGGTTCGCGGGGCCCAGGCGCGCGGCCGCGAGTTCCTGCTGGTGCACCGGCTGTTCCGGTCGCAACCGGACCGGCAACATCGTGCAGCACGCGATGATGCGCTTCGCGTTTCCGCCGCGCTGGCACTACGACGTGCTGCGCGGCCTCGACTACTTTCGAGAGTGCGGCGCACGACGCGACAAGCGGCTGGAGGAGGGCATCGTGCTGGTGGAAGTCCGGCGCCGAGCCGATGGCCGATGGCTGCTCCAGAACCGTTTTCCCGGCAAGAC
>Ga0209039_10000502_pt1 | contig 38098 bp, 32 predicted proteins | sample BogFormECP12_OM1_FD_188238 | JGI IMG/M metagenome (GOLD analysis project Ga0209039, IMG submission 188238) | Bog forest soil microbial communities from Calvert Island, British Columbia, Canada - ECP12_OM1 (SPAdes) (version 2) | ecosystem: Environmental > Aquatic > Freshwater > Wetlands > Bog ...
GTTTATGAAGCCGCTCGGCCTCAGCATGAACAAGCTGGCGTTGGACTTGCGTGTGCCCGTCACCCGCATCGCGGAGATTGTCCACGAGCGTCGTGCCATCTCGACCGATACGGCCCTGCGCCTGGGGCGCTACTTCAACACCACGCCGGTTTTCTGGATGAACCTCCAGGTCCGCTACGACCTCGAAGTCGCGGAAGACGAACTGGCGCGCCGGATCGTGCGCGATGTGCAACCCATCGAAACAGCAACCCTTTAGATGTCAGGCGCCCACGGAACCCATTTCTTAGACAATATTTTCCAGAGCTTTCTTGGTGTCTTGGTGCCTTGGGGGTGAAAGAGCGGGTAGCGCGGAGGTGGACGTCCTTTGGCCTCCTCCGCGGCTCGTCATCCGGCCACCCTGACGAAAGGGCTTTTGTACGGACGGTCATATCATCCCCCGGCTATATCATCCCCTTGACAGCGTATTCTGGCCTGATATGCTTGGGATGGAGAGTTGAACTGTTCAACTGATCAACCTTTATGGCACTGGTTTCGGTTAAGAATAAATATCAAGTGGTCATTCCGTTGCATGTCCGCAAGAAGATTGGCATCAAGGTGGGCGACCTGTTGGAAGCCTCGGTCGAGCGAGGCAGCATCAGGTTCACGCCAAAGTCCGTGGTGGATCGTGCGGTTGCCGAGAGTCTGGTGGACTTCCAAGAAGGCCGCGCTTACGGGCCCTTCGAAGGCGGCGCCGAACTCGTGGCGTCGCTTCATAAAGAGGCGTCGAAATTGCGTTCGAAGAAACCGGGCGGCAAAGCCTCGCGATCATGAGGGTCCGGTACTCGCAGAGATTCCTTCGGCAATATGCTTCCGCGCCGGTGGAGGTGCGGAAGCTCTTCGACAAGCAAGTTGGGTTCCTGCTCGAAAACCTCAGTCATCCGTCCCTACGAGCCAAAAAGTACGACGAAGCGCTCGGCCTATGGCAGGCGCGCGTGAATCGTAACTGGCGGTTCTACTTCACCATTGAAAACGACGAGTACCGTCTCCACGACATCCGGCCCCATCCCAAGTAACGGGCGCCAACGCCGAGGTGGGCAGCAGACGGTAGGCGGGGCACGCCGCCCGTGCCGCATCAAGAAACTGCGACCCGCCGATTCGACGTGTGGCGCCCGGCGCTCGATGCTAGACTGGATGGAAAGAGAAGGTTCGACGAGATCGCCAAGAGGTCGATGGGAGCCAAAGGAGGGTGGCACGATGGCCAAAGCAACCATGAATCGTCGGTCAAAGGTTGGCCGGCCCGGCAACCTAAAGCCCGCTTCCAAACCTGTTACCACCGGGGGCACGGGCGGAAAGCCGGCGACAAGTTCTTCAGAACGAAGGTCGATTGAAGCGCTCGCGGCGGAGCAAGGCGTAAAGCCGACCAAGCTGGAGGACATCCTGGGCAAGGGCGCCGATTTGTGGGCGAGTGACCAGGAGTTCGAATGCTTCGTCGAGGAATATACGCCCGTCGGCGGGAAGACCGCGAGCTTGCCAAACCGTGAGCACCCCCCTGCTTGATACCGACGTGTTTTCCTTCCTTTTCAAAGACCATCCCCTGGCTGAGGCTTATCGGCCCCACGTCAAAGGGCATACCTTGGCGATCTCGTTCATGACCGTCGCCGAACTTTACCAAGGTGCGTATCGTGCGGGGTGGGGCGCTAAACAGATTGAGCGCCTCGAATCCCGGATCTCCACGCGTGTGTCCGTGCAAAGGACCGAAATGGGCTTCTTTCGCTGTTCGGCGGGAATGGACAGAACCACATCTCGCCAACCACGAATAGGACAAGTTCGGGGTGACGCCCATCCATGAGCAGACGGCCTACCGGCTAGTACGGCACGCCCAGCAAGTGGGCGGTGATATAGCGATTCAACTCTTCGTAGTCGCGCTGCTTGATCAACTCGGATTGCAGGTGGCGATTCAGGGTGCGCACTTTTTCCGCCAGCCAGAGGAAGGTTTGCTTGCTGTTGGCGAGGTGTTTCATGGAAACTTCCTGCTTCTGGGTGCGCATGGCCTTAACGTCCAGGCCCACGTACTCGCCGTTGCGGCCATAGCCGTTCTCTTCCAGCACCCGCACCTGGTTGAAGGCCCGGCGCAGATCGACTTCCCCAAAGGATTTGTCCTCATCGAACTTCAAGCCGCTTTGGTCGTTCAAGTGAACGCTCCACAGCTTGTGGAAGGAGAGCGCGTACCCCATTTCATCCGAGGGGTCCAAACCCGCCAGGATCTGGTGCGCGGTTTCAATCAGAATTCCCATGCGGGAGGGGTCGATGGTACGGTAACCCAAGGCCAGCGCATGTCCGGCCGTCGGAATGTAGGCTTGGTCTGTGGGTTCATTGGGCTTGGGCTCCACCAGAATGCGCAAGTCCCGGTCATACTCGAGCAGTTTGTTGATCGCCTCCACCAGATGCTGCATCGCCTGAGGGACGGACTTGGCTTCGCGCACGTACGTGCCCTCCCGCGCCAGCCAGAGCACCATGAGGCGCGTGCCCAGTTCGTGGGCGATATCGACAGCCTTGAGCGACCTTTCCACCGCATAAGCGCGATCGGCCGGGTCATTCGAAGTGTACGCCCCGTCGATGGTATGCGGACTGAACCATAGCCGCGGCGCCACAAACTCCGCGGCCAGACCATGATCCGCCAGAATTTGCTTCGTGGCGCGTGCTTGCCTGGTAATCTCGGCCGGGCTGCGAGAATCGAGGTCGGGCACGGCATCGTCGTCGTGGAATTGCAGAGCGTCGAATCCCAATTCCTTCGCGATTTTCACCTTTTCCAAAAAACTCAGGGGCTCCCGCACCACCGGGCCAAAGGGATCGGCCCCTTCACTGATGTTCCACGGTCCAAAGGAAAAACGATATGTCGTGAAACTTTTGTCCATGGTTTCCTCCGAATCTCAACAGCGGGTTTGTATCGCGGAAAGGAAACGTTGTCAAGACATTTTATTATAATAAGAATGAATTTGTGCGGTAATATGCCTTTGTGTGCTTATTTATATTCTTTTAAGGATATAAATAGGCTGGGTCTAAGTTGATATATCTTGCAACAAGCCGAAGGGCAACAGCGAACTGACGGCCAGCAGGCTGCGCAAAAACGCTCCGGGTAACTCCCCTCCTGATTCAGGAGGGGTAGCGCGCCGAGCGCCGGGGTGGTTATCTCCGGGAGCCGAGAACATGAAGTCGCAATCAGCACCACCCCCTACCCCCTCCTCAACTGAGGAGGGGAGCTATTTTCATGCCAGGTTCCCATGCGCCTGCGGCTCGCCACCGATGATGAAAATGCGCGAAGCGCCTTGGACTGCGGTAGCAGCGGCTACCGCCTTCCGCCTTCGGTTCATACGGCAAATGGGCAAGCGGAGGAGGAAGAAAGGCGGTAGCTGCTGCTACCGCATCAAGGTGCCTTCGGCACATTTATTTTCATGACAGCGCGCGGCAGAGCCGCTGGTCAGTGCCCGAACTTCTGACTCAGGACGCCAGGAGAACCATCCCATGCCCAGAATCAGCCCTCTTAAGACTTACCTCGCTCGTCTGCTCTCGCTGATTGATCAAGACGGTTCCGTTTCGCGGAGCCAGTTGGTGAAATACACCGGATACAGCACTTTTTTGATCTCGAAACTAACCGACCGCCTCCTCAAAGACGGCCTCATCCGGGAGGTGGCCGTAGCAAAAGCTTCCGTGGGCCGGCCCCCCAGCATGCTTTCCATCAACCCGGAAATCGGACGGCTGGTGGGCGTGCACGTGGGGAGTATCAACCTGCGCGTCGCCGTGACGGATATGTCCGGTAATGTATTGGCGCACCGGATTGGCCGGAGCTTGGTTCAACAGGCGCCGGAGAAATCGCTCGCCCACATCCTCCGGGTGATTTTGGCCACGGTCAAAGCCGCCCATCTCAAGAAAGAAAATATATCCGCAATGGGCATCGGGATCGGCGGAATCGTGGATCGAACGCGGGGGGTCATATTGTCCTGGCCGAAGGTACCCTCGTGGATCAACGTGCCCATCAGGAGTTTTTTCGAGGAGAACTTGAGGACCCTCGTCGAAGTGGAAGACATTCCGCGGACCATGGCGCTGGCGGAAAGGCGGCTCGGAAAGGGTCGAGGAGCGAATGAGTTTATCTATGTCGCGCTCGGTGCGGGTACGGGCTCAGCGTTATTCTTTGGCGGAAGGCTCTATACCGGCAAAGACGGCTTCGCAGGAGAGTTTGGGCACACCACCATTGACGAAAAAGGCCCCCTGTGTTCGTGCGGGAACCGGGGGTGCGTGGAAGCCTCGGTATCCGCTTCGACGATTATCCAGCGAGCCAAGGAAGCGCTCACTTTGGGCGTGAGCAGCCAGCTTCAGAAGGTGGCTCGAGAAAACGGCGGCGGCGTTACCCTGGAAACCATTGCCCGAGCGGCGGAGGCCCATGACCGGTTCTGCTTAAGCCTTCTTTCCGAGACCGGTCTCCATATTGGGACGGGGGTAGCCGGCTTGATCAATCTTCTCAACCCCGAGATGGTCATCCTGGGAGGGGGTTTGCCGAAAGCCGCCGGGAAATGGCTGCTGCCTTCCATCAAGCGCATGGTTCAGGAAAGAGCCTTGGAGAACCCCGCCCAACATGTGGCCATCGAGCTATCGGATCTTCAGGAAATTGACTGGGCGCGCGGTGCAGCATTCCTGGTCAGCGAGAAAGCTATCCACGGGATTCTCTCCGACGCCGAATAGGCACCGGGGGGTATCAGTTGGTGGTTGGCTATGGGCATAGACCTAACGCATTTATATCTTTAAAACGTCATTTTAAAGATAAGAAGCGTGTATAACCGCAGGAAACCACTCTTAATATAAAAATTGCCTTGACAAAGAGGAGCGCCTGTGTTTAGGATGCAGAGTTTTCACCTTCAATGACTCGATCTCGAATCGGGAGTTCCAAGCCGCTAAATTGCAGGAAGCGGGGTCCGGTGATAGCTTGGACTCTTTAAGCATAAGGTGAGTGCGTTAGAAATGGACAGGGTGCCGGTATCAATTTGGATCCAGGAAAAGGCAATTCCCCCCAGGAAGCGAAAGCCTTCCCGGATCGTGCTGTACTTGGTTTAGTCGGGGTAATCGGGTCGAACCAATGAAAAGATCGCGAATTCAAGTCAGGAGGAGGATTTGACTATGAAAGGCCGATTGGCAACTTTGGTGATTCTGTTACTCCTTGCCACCGGGACGATTTGGGCGGTCGTCACGGGGAGTATTTCCGGAACCGTAACCGACCCCACGGGGGCGGTCATTCCGAATGCTGCGGTGACGGCCCGCAACACCGACACAGGAATTGACACCTCGACCCAGACCAATGCCCAGGGGTTCTACAACTTTCCGGCCCTCCCCCCCGGAAAATATGAGGTCACCATCAAGGCTACCGGATTCGAGGAATACCGGGAGACGGGCCTGGTGCTCGACGTCAACAACGCCTTGCGCATTGATGCCGCGATGAAGGTGGGCGCCGTAAGCCAGGAAGTGAGCGTTACCTCCACGGCGGTCCACGTTGAAACCACCAATACCCAGATGGGCGAGGTGATCGGGAACACCAAGATGACCACGCTGCCGCTGAATGGCCGCAGCTACACGGACCTGCTGGCCCTGCAGCCGGGCGTGGCGCCGAGTTCCAGTGGCGAGGGTTCGGGCATGGCGGTTTCCGGAAACCTGAACCCCGGGGCGCTTTCGGTCAGCGGACAGCGGGAAGGCGCCAACGGCTTCATGGTGAATGGCGGCAACGCCGAGGAAAGGTTGTACAACAACACCGCCATCATTCCCAACCTCGATTCCATCGCCGAATTCCGCATTATCACCAGCAATGGCGACGCGGAGTTTGGGGGTTATTCCGGCGGGATGATCAACGTCATCACCAAGCAAGGCACCAACCAGTTCCACGGCGATGCCTTCGAGTTCGTGCGGAATCCCCATCTCGATTCCCGCAACTTCTTTTCTCCGGGCCTCGCCACCTTGCACCAGAACATTTTCGGCGGCACGGCCGGCGGACCGATCAAGCATGACCGGCTGTTCTTTTTTGCCGACTATCAGGGAACGCGCCTGGTGAATGGCGTGGACACCGGGCTGATCACCGTGCCCTCCGCCCAAGACCACACCGGAAATCTGTCGGATGTGGCCGGCCAACTTACCGGCGCGGTGAATGGGACAGCCTGGGCCAACTCCCTGACTCAACTCGTGGGCTATCCTGTTAATAATGGTGAGGGCTACTTTTATGGCCCAGGAGGCACCACTTGTACGAGCACGAACCCGACTACTGGCTGTGTATTCCCCAACTATACCATACCCCAGTCGGCATTCTCGGCGCCCGCTGTCGCCGACCAGAAGTTCATCCTGCCTCCCAACTCGGGCGCGTACTACACCAGCTCCGCCTATAAGGGAACGCTCCGGGACGACAAAGCCAGCGCCCGGCTGGACGGCAACACCCGTCTGGGCATGGTTTCGGGTTACTACTTCATTGACGATGACATCGCGCTGAATCCTTACGGTGGAGCAAGCATGCCGGGGTTCGCCTCGAGTAACAACGGCCGGGCGCAAATCATCAACTTAGGCATCACCAAAGCGCTCGGCGCCACTGCGGTCAACGAGCTCCGGCTGGGCTACATGCGGGATGTCCAGTTTTCCAATGCCCCGGCGGGAGGGGTGGGTACCTCCATCGCCTCCCAGGGTTTTACGGGGATCTTTCCCATGAACCCCAGCTATGAGGGCGTTATGCCCATGGGCTTCAATAACTACAGCATCGGCGTGGCGAACAGCTTCCTACGGGTCTACGACAACACCTACAACTTTGCCGACAACTTCTCCAAGGTCATTGGCACCCACACGGTGAAATTCGGCGGGGCGTTCAATTACGACCAAGTGGAATACCGCTTCACCCTGAACCTGAACGGATCGTTCGGATTTAACGGCGGCGAGACGGGCTTTGATTTTGCCGATTTCCTGCTGGGGGCGCCCTCGGGCTTTTCCCAGGGCCTGCAATTACCCGTCTATGGCCGTTCGCGGTCTTACAACCTCTATGGCCAGGATAGCTGGCGAGCCACCAAGAACCTCACCCTGAACTATGGTTTGCGCTGGGAGGTCAGTTCCCCCTGGTGGGAGGCCCACAACGAATGGGAGGCCCTCATTCCCGGCTGCCAATCGAAGGAATTTCCGGGATCGCCAGTGGGCTGGTGCTTCCCGGGGGACCCGGGGATTCCCTCCACGCTCGCCCCGACGGGCCATACCAACTTTGCCCCACGTCTGGGGTTCGCCTATTCGCCTCATGCGGACGGCGGCTTTTTCGGCAAGTTGTTGGGAGGCTCCGGCCAGACGAGCATTCGGGGGGCGTGGGGCGTGTTTTTCACCTCTTTCGAGAACCGCATCCTGGAGCAGGAGAGCGGGGACGCCCCGTATGGGTACTGGTGGGGACCTAGTTATCTCCCGACTTTTACCAACCCCTATGTGGTTCGCACCTCGGGAGTGAACGAGGGCCAGCGCTTCCCCGTCCCCGTACCCCCGCTTAACATCAGCGTCACCAACCCGGACACCACCTTAAACTGGGCGCAGTTCGTGCCGCTGGGCAGTTCGCCGGCCTTCTTCCACAACAACCAGCTTCCCTACGCCGAGGATTACAACTTCTCCCTGGAACGCCAATTCGGGTCGGCGACTATACTTTCGGTAAGCTACGTCGGAACGCAGGGGCACCGGCTTCTGGGTACCGTGGAAGCCAACCCTTCGAGTCCGACTCTGTGCGCGAGCCTTCCCGGTTGCGGCCCTAGCGCCGAGGATGCCGGCCCGTTTACCAACGCTGCGGGCGCCCTCGTCTACACCGTGCGCTCGCCTTACAATAACGTGGTTGCTGGTCTCAATGGTCCCACCGAAGCTTTTGCCAGCGACGGCTACATGGCCACCATGGCCAACTCCAACTACAATGCCCTCGAGGTCACGGTGCGCCGCATCCTGGGCCGCGCGGAATTCCTCCTCGGCTACACCTACAGCAAGTCGCTCGATAACGCTTCCGGCAATGGCTTGGGCCAAGGCGACAACATCAACCCGATCAACCCCAGTATTACCAAGTCGCTGTCCGCCTTCAATGTGGCGCAGAACCTCGTGGTAAGTTACTCCTATCGGCTACCTTTTGACAAACTCGGGGGCCCCAAACGCCTGACCAATGGCTGGGCCCTCAATGGAATTACCCGCTTCGCCACTGGATTCCCGGTGTATATCCTGGAAACTAATGATTATTCGATGCTGGGGACGGGCGGCACGGGGCAGGGCAATGACATCGACGAGCCCAACCGCGCTCTCGGCAGCCTGAATATCAAGAATCCGCGAACCGAAGTTCTTCCCAGTAGTGGACAGGCGGGGCAGAATCCCTACTTCAACACCGCGCTTTTCAGTCAGGAGCAGTTGGGACAACTTGGAAATTCCAGTCGCCGGTTTTTCAGCGGACCGGGATGGAACAACTTCGACTTGTCTTTGACGAAAGAAGTGCATTTGACCGAATCCCTGCGCATGGAATTCCGGGCCGAGTTCTTCAATGCCTGGAATCATGCGCAATTTGGGGGGCCGCAGGGCCAAATCAACGGTAACCCGACCTTCGGTTATGTGACCGGCGCCAACTCGGGGCGAATCGGCCAGATTGGTGCGAAGTTCTTCTTTTAGTGAACCTCCGCGGCGCCGGGGCGGGAGCTGATCCTGCCCCGGCGCCGGAAGGACAATCTCTTTGCTTGTTAGTTGGGCGTTAGCAGTGTTAGGGAAGTGGCCTTATCCGGAGCCACGGCAGTGGCGACATCCTGTAGCCCACGGCGAGCCAGCCGTAGGCTGCTGACGACATACGAGTGTCGTCAGCCCCGGTAGGGGCGGCATCCGGGATTCCTTACGGAAGAAACCTGCCCCCGATCATAGTCGACTCCCTGCGAAAGGAGCCGGATGTCGCCCCTTACGGGGCTTATCAATACTCCTGTCGCGTTTTGCCCCACGGCTGGCTCGCCGCGGGCCAAATGACCAACGCCCGCTTTGCGGGCTTTAGGGCGCTTCAAACCGTTAGGTTGACGCTTATGGGGCAACATAAATCCTGCCTGTCCAAACCCCTTGAGAGAAATCCATTCTAACCAGCCAGGAAGCATGAATCTAAATCCCCAATGATTATCGAGGTGAAGAATGACGGAAAACGAATTAGCCATCAATGGTGGGAAGCCGGTCCGCAAGGCGCCGCTGCCGCTCGAATTCCCCGGTGTTCATCACATGGGTAGCAAGGAAGTCAAGGCGGCGGTGAGAGTGCTCAAGTCCCGGTCGCTCTTTCGATACTATGGCGTGAAGTTGCAGAAGGAAGTGGAGAAGCTGGAGGCCGAGTTTGCGGAACGCTTGGGAACGAAGTATGCAATCGGAGTGACCAGCGGCACGGGCGCCCTGCACACCGCTCTGTCCGCGCTGGGCGTGGGGCCCGGACAAGAAGTGATCGTTCCGGCCTACATGTGGATCTCGGTGCTGGCGGCGGTGGTGAACCTCGACGCCATCCCGGTGCTGGCCGATATCGACGAGACTTTCTGCTTGAATCCGGCCGCCGTGGAGAAATGCATTACGCCGAAGACGCGGGGCATCATCATGGTACACATGAGTGGAGCGCCGGGCAATGTCAAGGCCATTCAGAAGATCGCCCGCGACCACAAGATCTTCTTGCTGGAGGACTGCGCGCAGTGTAACGGCGGGAGCATTAAGGGCCAGAAGGTGGGGACGTTCGGCGACATGGCCATCTTCAGTTTTCAGATGAACAAGAACATGACGGCGGGCGAAGGCGGCTGCGTGGTGACCAACAACTTTGAGCTTTATCAGAGGGCATTCGCGTGCCACGATTTGGGCTATGCGCGTGACCAAAACGGGCGGCTGATCTTCGACAATCCCGATCTGCGCATGTGGGGACGGGGGTACCGGCTGGATGAGCTGCGCGCGGCCGTGGCGCGCGTCCAATTGAAGAAACTGCCGCGCATCATCAAGGCCATGAACCATAGCAAGTACCGGATCCGCAAAGCGCTGGCGAAGTTCCCGCGCGTGCAGTTGCGGAAGATCCAGGACCCGGCGGGCGACACCGGATGCTTCCTGATCACCACCTACCCGGACGCGGAGACTGCCAGGAAAGTGAACCAGGCGCTGCGCGCGGAGGGTATCGTGACTTATCCTCAGGGAGTTTCCAATGTCGTCATGACCGATTGGGGGCTGCACCTGTATTATAACAACGTGGGCTTGGTGGAGCACGCCAGTGTGGACGGCCACGGCACCCCCTGGACGCTCGCCGAGAATGCCGGTTTGGAGCGGAATTACAACAAGGGGGCCTGTCCCACGGCGGATAGCCTGTTCGAGCGGAGCATCCTGATCGCGATCCCATCGTGCTTGAAGAAGCGTGATGAGGATGACATCATCCGCGCCTTCGGCAAAGTCCTCCCTGTATACTTGCCGGAGTGAGTGGGCGCCGGGATAAGGACTGTCGGCCGCCAGCCCGCGTAGCGGGCGGGGTCATTTAGCCCACGGCGAGCCAGCCGTGGGATGCTGACGGCATTCGAGATTCCTCAGCCCCGGTAGGGGCGGCGTCCGGGCATCGTTCGAACTATAACCCGATGTCGCCCCTTGCGGGGCTCGCACCCCTTTTACTACATTCTCTCCCACGGCTGGCTCGCCGTGGGCTAATTGGCCTCGCCCGCTACGCGGGCTTTCGGGCACCGCTAACCGTTATTCTAGCGCCTATGGGGTGAGGGGGTCTCTCGGGAACAAACCCGTTGGTCATCATTCGTCTCGGAGGTAGGAACATGGCCGGACATTCAGAACGCCAGTCTTCATTTGTGCGCTGGGGATGGTTGCTGCGCATTGCCGCCGCATCCCTTCTGCTGGGCTCAATGGCCGCTTGCGCATTGGCCGCGGAGGGAAAAGGCGTGCCGGAGCGCATTCCTCCCAAGCGTTCATCGCAGATCGACAAAGGATTGGGCGGGGTGAATACCAGCCTGCCGCGTGATCCCTACATTCCCTGGAACCGTTGGTGGTGGACGCGCATGTTTGATGGCGGCATCACCTGGGCCCGCATCGGCCAGTATGAGGACACCTCCGACATCACCGGCTGGGATTGGATCGAGCAGAAGCGCGGGGAATTCAGCAGTCTGCCCGAACTCGATGACTACGTGGATTCGCTGGTCGACAACGGCATGAAAGTTCAGCTCCAACTTCTTTATGGCAACCCCATGTACACGTCGCCGGCGGGGAAACTGCCGGACTCGATCACTCCCACTCCTGCCTCCGTACACAATCGCGACATGAATCTGTACTCGGTGTTCTGGCCGCCCAAAACACCGGAGCAGATCGCCGCGTTCATCCGTTACACCCAGTGGGTGGTCAAGCACTTTCGCGGCCGCATCCACTATTACGCGTTGTGGAACGAACAGGACGGCTCCTACTGGAATCCCGATTCCAGCCCGGAAGAATACGGCCGGTTGTTGGGCGCCTTCGTGAAAGCGGTGCACGAAACCGATCCGAGCGCCAAATTGATTTACGGCGGCCAAGCCACGCTTTCCACGGACTTCGCGCGCACCGCTCTGGACGCCTGCCAGTGTGCTTCCAGCCTCGACGTTTTTGCTTACCACACGTACCCGGGCGGCTATTCTCAAAACGCCCCACCGGAATCCATGGACTACGGCGCTTTCGGACCCCTTACCCCGACCGCGCTCCGCGCGGCCGTGCGCAGTTATCCGGGCATCCGTTCCGACATCCAGTTTTGGGATGACGAGTTCAACGCCCTGCCCGATCTTCCCCGTGGCAACGACGAGACGGTGCAGGCGAAATACGTCACGCGGGGGATGCTCTACAACTGGTCGTTCGGGATTCCCACCTCCATCTGGGAATTGATCAATGACACCAGCAGCAGTGAGGGCGATGTTTTCGGCATCTTTCACGGCATGATGTTCAAGCCCACCGACTTCACCCCGCGGCTTGTCTATGCCGCGGTGCAGAACCTGGATGCGCTCTTCGCCGACACCGAGCGCGATAACTCGATCGCCATCTCTAGCCCGGACTTTGCCGGTATTCAAACGGACTCGGGAGCGCCTGTGCTCGCTTACGGATTCCGCTCGCCCAAAGGTAAGGCGGTGGTCGGCTACTGGCTGGCGGCGCACAGTTGGCCGCACAATGTTTACGTTACCAAGTACGTGACCCTCACCTTGAAAAATACCGGCATCGAACACCCCGTGCTGGCGAGTGTCCATACCGGCGAAATCAAGCCGCTGGAGTGGAAGGCGGGGACGCACGACACCCTGGAAAAAGTTCCTCTGCTCGATAGCGTGCAGGCCATCGTGGATGCCAGCTACTTCGATTGGCCGGTCCTGCCCGAAGCCCCGAGCTCGCTGCAGGCCAAGAGGGCGGGCGATTCCGCCCAACTCACCTGGGAACCGCACGGCGGCGATACCACCGCCATGGCGGTGGAGCGCCGCATGGGCGACCGCGGCAGTTGGGAGGGGGTGGCGAAATTGCCGGCCGGCGCCAAGGAATATACCGACAGGAGCTTATCGCCAGGCCAGAGCCTCTCCTATCGAGTCCGGGCGCTCAATGATGCCGGTGAATCCGCCTATTCCAACATCGTCCGGGTCAGGATGTAATTCCACGCTACCCGCCATTTCTCGGGGCGCGACATCAGAAGATGACAGGATGCGGCGTTAGGCTGCCTTGGACGTTCTCGGAGCCGGCCCCGCCACACAGACCATGGGAGAATCTGTCGAAACCCCGTCGAACGCCCCCCATCTGAGCCGAGTCCTGGGTCTTTGGGACCTGGTCTTCTATGGCATGGTCCTGATTTCTCCCATGGCTGCCGTGCCGCTGCTCGGCATTGCTCAGGATCTCTCGCACGGCTTCGCGGTCACCTGCATCCTGATCGCCATGGGGGCGATGGCGATTACGGCGGTCAGCTATGGCCGAATGGCCACCCTCTTTCCTTCCGCGGGGTCGGCCTACACCTATATCGACCGAGGGCTTAACCCCCACCTGGGTTTTCTGGTGGGCTGGGCTATGCTGCTAGACTATCTGGACCAGCCCATCCTCAACGGCATCTACGTCGCTCTGATCATCCAGCGGTTGCTTCCCTCCGTTCCCTACGTCATCCTCGCGGCGGCGTGCCTGGGACTTGTGACCTACCTCAACTTGCGCAGCATCCGCGCTGCGGCCAAGGCCAACGAAGTCATGCTCGCCATCATGACCGCCGTCATCGGGGTTTTTATCATCATGGCGATCCGGTATCTCTTCCAGAGCCAGGGGATGAGCGGGCTGTTCTCCTGGCAGCCATTCTACGACCCCCACACCTTTCGCCTTCCAGCGATTGCAACCGGGACTTCCCTTGCCGCTCTGACGTACATCGGCTTCGACGGCGTCACGCTGCTGTCCGAAGAGGTGAAGAACCCCAAGCGCAACGTCCTGCTGGCCGGCGTCATGGTTTGCGTTTTCACTGGAATTTTCAGCGGCTTGCAGATTTATCTGGCGCAGCGGGTTTGGCCCGACTACCACACCTTCCCGCACCTCGAAACCGCCTTTATGGATGTTGCCCGGCGGGTCGGCCACACGGGGTTGTTCAACGCCATGGCGGCGGTCCTCCTCGTTTCGAGCCTCGGCTGCGCTCTCACCGGACAACTGGGGGCGACACGGCTCCTTTACAGCATGGGGCGCGATAAAGTTCTGCCGCCCAAGCCCTTCGCCTACCTTGGTCGAAATAACGTTCCCACCATCAACGTCTTGATCATCGGCGTGCTGGCCTTCCTGTTCACCCAAATCTGGAGTTACGAGCTTGCCGCCGAAATGCTGAACTTTGGCGCGTTCATTGCCTTTATGGGAGTGAACTTCACATGTTTTGTCCAGTTCTATCTCGTCCGGCAGCCGGGACGAAAGCGCCATCTGCTGAAGGATGCGGTGATACCCCTGGTGGGATTCTTATTCTGCCTGTGGATCTGGTGGAATCTGTCCAAACCCGCCATGATCAGGGGAGCAATTTGGCTAGGGGTCGGTTTGCTCTACGCGGCCATTAAGACCCGGGGCTTCCGCTCGAAACCGCTTACCGTCGACTTCCGAGAGTCATAATGAGTGCTTGACGTGTCAGCAAAAGCCAATATGATTGTGGCGATTTATAGTTAAAGTTAACGTTAACTCTGTATCTTAACACCGAGGAGACATATGCTGTTCTTGATGGTGGAAGCTTGGGCGAGTCAGAAGCCCCTGTTCTCCTCCAAGAACTGCCCAAGCCGCCGATAGCAAGGAGGAATAATGGAAACCAAGTCCCAGGAAATGCTCGCCAGCGAAGGTGGTCCCAAGGCCGTAACCAAACTCGGCCCTTTCCCTTCCAAACTTGGACGTGAAGAGTTGTGGGAACTGATCGACCTGTGGGAGTTCAGTCCTGACCATAAGCAACGGATTAAGGAAATTCTCGAGCAGGAGGTGAACCTCGAGGGGCCACACCTTTTCCGCTACTACAACCCCAAGCCCAGCCGGGTGGCGTTGGCGGAAGACGCCATGCGGGAGTTGATCGGTTCGAAATACTGCCTGGCCGTCAATTCCTGCACGTCGGCTCTGATCGCGAGTTATCGGGCTTTGGGAATCGGAGCGGCTGACGAGGTCATCGTGCCGGCCTACACGTTTTTCGCCAGCGCGGCGGGCGTGGTGGCCTCCAACGCCATTCCGGTGATTGCCGAGGTTGATGACTCCCTGACCCTCGATCCGCAAGCCGCGGAGCGGGCGATAACACCCCGCACCAAAGCGATCGTGGTAGTGCACATGCGGGGAGCGGCGGGGCAAATGGATGCCCTGTTGGACTTGGCGAAACGCAAAGGGCTTCCGCTGGTGGAGGATGTGGCGCAGGCCGGTGGCGGGTCGTTTCAGGGCAAGCGCCTGGGAAGCCTGGGCGCCGCGGGGTGCTTCAGTTTTGACCATTACAAAGTCATGTCTTCCGGGGAAGGCGGGTTTGTGACCACGGATGACGAATGGCTGTACACGCGCGCCCAAAGCTGGCACGACACGGCGGCCTGCTGGCGGCCCGACCGTTTTGCCCGCGAACGACGGGAAGGGGAATTGTTCGCCGGGGAGAATTACCGCATGAGCGAATTGCAGGGGGCGGTGGCCATCGCCCAGATTCGCAAGGTGGACGCCATGCTGGCGGGATACCGCCGGGCGCGGGATCTGATCCTGGCGGAAATCGATACATTTCCCGGGCTCAGCTTCCGGCGGCTTACGGACCCGGCGGGCGACACGGCCATCTGCCTGATCATGTTTTTGCCTAATCCCGAGGTCACGCGACGAGCGATTGAGGAGTTGCATGCCGAGGGGGTGCCGGCAGGAGGCGTATACGATTCCAAGGTGCGCGACTGGCACATTTACACCTACTGGGATCACATCATTGAGAAGAAGAGTGTGGCGGCGGACGGGTTGCCCTGGAGCGCAGTACCGGCGGCGGAGTTGCCGACGTATTCGCGCGACATGTGCCCCCGGACTCTGGATCTGCTGGGCCGCTCCGTACACATTGAAATTAACCATCATTACGGGGATGAGGATTGCCACGCCATCGCCGGGGGAATCAACAAAGTCTTGCACCGGTTCTTGAGGTAAGCAGAGTTCGAGGGATGTGAAATCCCAAGGGTGATAACAGATTAACGCGAGGTGAATATGAAACTGGGTCTGTGTTTGGAAATGGCGCTGCTGCAAATGCCCTTCGAAGCCCGGGTGAAGAAAGCCGCCGAGCTGGGCTTCAAGTACGTCGAGATGTGGTGGGTGAACGCTTCCTTCAAAGGAAGTCCTGAAGAACTGGCCAGGTTGGCGGAAGAGGCCGGGGTGCAAATTACCGACACGGTGATCAATGCGCCGGACGGGTCGCTGGGCGGCAATCTCACCGATCCTCGCCAGAACATGGAGGCGTTTTACGCGCGCGCCCAGATGACCCTCGACTATACCCGCGAAGCGCAGATCCCCGCCACCATCGTCTTGACGGGTAACCGGGTGAAGGGTCTGGATGAGAAGACGATGGAAGAGTCGGTGGTGGAGCGCTTGAAGCCCCTGGTGGAAATGGCGGAGAAAGCCGGGGTGACCGTGCTGCTGGAGCCCCTGAACGACCTGTACGATCACCCCGATCACTGGCTGACCAGCAGCGATAAGGGCGCGGCGATCTGCCGCCGCATCGGCTCCCCGCGCCTGCGCCTGCTCTTCGACACTTACCACATGCGGATCATGGAGGGCGACATGGTCAAACACATCGAAAGGAATATCGATGTGATCGCCCACTTCCACGCCGCGGGAGTGCCGGGCCGGCACGAGGTGTTTAACGGCGAGACCAACTACCCGTTCGTCTTGCGGGAGATCGAACGCCTCGGTTACACAGGCCCCTTCGGATTGGAGTATTCCCCGTCCCTGGACGAGGAAACATCCCTGCGGCAGTCCCTCGCCTACCTCCAGGCGTAGCGCGTCTCCGGTCAGGAAGCAGCAGCGCCACGTCATCCCGTGCCGAGGGGGATTACTCTGGAATCGGGTCATCGGCTCATCGGTCCATCGGGTCATTGAAAAGCCTCGGACACGATCCTGCCCATTCGCTGTCATCCTGAGCAGCAGCGAAGGATCTCGCCGTGCCCGCATTTCCGCCCTTGGCTTTTGCCTTTGCTTGATAATCGTCACTCGTCACTGACTTTTTTTTCTGGTCGCTCATCACTCGCCACTCGCCACTGCTTTTCAATTAACTCCCTGTCTTTTCATCAACATAATGGAGAGAACGGTTTAACTCGCGTGTTTTCATCAACATAATGGAGAGGCGAAAAGCAGACATTTTTTCTATATGTGTTTTCAATAACTTATGGAATTTTCGCCTCATTTTTAATTCCCCTTTTTTTTCACGACCCTGCCCAGCGCAGAACCAGATAAATCTTTTACTTTCAATGACATCGAATTCTGAAGGGTTTTCGCACTTCATCGCTAACCCAATTTGTTTCTAGTACATAATGGAGAGCCGCGCCCTTTTTTTCTCCCCGGCTCCCGTATTTCAAGCTAACTATTTTTATTTGAATGAGATAAAGCTTTCAGACATATTTACTCTAAACGACTAACCCGTTTTGTATCTAGTACATAATGGAGAGTCGCGCACGTTTTTTTCTCCCCGGATCCCGAATTTCGAGCTAACTCTTTTTATTTGAATGAGATAATGTTTTCAGTCATATTTACCCTAAATGACGAACCCCATTTGTTTCTAGTACATCATGGAGAGCCGTCAAGAGTGGGTGACTACTTTAGTAGCCTCTCACCCCTCAGCGCTTGTCCCGGCACCTGACACCCGACACCTGGTATCCACTGTTTCCCGACTCCTGGCTCCTGGCTCCTGCTCTCAGTACCCTACAGTAACACATGGTTATTGTATCAACGTATATTATGAAAGTCAAGATAAAAATGCCAGTGTTAGAGGCTACAAAATGTCATTGCCGGAAGGCAAGTGTAGAAGCGTAGCGATGAGTCATGGTGGGATCCTGCGCGCAACGCTTTTGGAGTGCGGTCGCAGCGGGGTAGCGCAGAGGTGGACGCCGTTCAGTCCTCCTCTGCGGCTCGTAATCCAGCGTGTAACTACATATTCATCCATTTCTAACACAGGATATGTGCGAAAGTGTCAGGTGCTTTCACGAGGACGAACCGCGGAGGAAGCTGAACTGCGCTACCTCCGCGCTACCCTGCTTTTCTGACCCCTTTTCCCCCTGACACCTTTTCCCCCAGGAAAGCACTGTCCGTGGCTGCCGACTCGAAAAGAACGCGGGCGATTGGGAATGGGTGTAGAATTGGTTCGATACTGCGATGGCTTCCGCGTTGCGAATGGTAAGCAACGAAATGCATGCATCCATGGGAGGGCACTGAGATGGCGTTGAACATAACCGCGATACTCGTCTTTCTCATTTTCACGATTTCGCTCGGTCTCGCCCGCTATTTAAACGACCCTTGGTGGTTCGGTATGTTCGCCGTATCCGCCACAGGAGTCGTCACGTTCTTTGGCTTGATCCGTTACGAACTCAACGAATCGAAGAATCCGCGAATCACGAATTCAGTCCTGCGCCTCGCCATTGCCTCTGCGGTGACCATCGCATACATCGTGGCGGTGGGCTTTGCGATGTTCATCGACCAGAGGGCGTTTCAGCCATCTGCTCTGTCGACACAACTGGTCGGGAGCTTCACGGCCATTGTCGGCACAGTGATTGCATTCTTCTTCGGCGTTTCTGGATACGTAGACGCACAGGCGAAGCGCCAACGCAAGGATGAAGACGTCGGAAGCTGAACGAATTCTGCCCGATGAAGTGAGAATCCTACCGAAACTCAGGAGGAACTCCCATGGGCGAAAATGACGATCTCAAACCTCTGCGGGTCGCGCTCGTAGCGATTGGCATTGTCTTTGCCCTCGGCCTGTACCCCCTCACCATCATCTGGCCCTCAGCATGAGCGCAACAAAGTGCCCAGAATGCGGCTTCGGCTACGTACCAGAAATCTCCTCCGAGATTGAGCGCCATAATGCTTTTCACGACGAGCACGTTTATGGGCCAGCAACGGGACTGAGTGATGGAATCCACTTCGTTACACCCGAAAGTCCGCCCGAACTGCGGAAGACTGCTGGTGATGCCGCCCGCGTAGCCAGGCGCGACACCCCCTATGATTTGCCCCTCTATTCCGCCGAAGAACAGCCCTCGGATTCCAACCCTATCATCGCACTGGAGGTACATGAGGGTCGGGCGATTGCAATTATTGTGACTCGAGAAAAGGATATTGAGTACCGCGTATCACTAGACGATTTCGAGCCGAACTCCATGACACAATCATGGCGGCCAACCAAAGGCGAGAAGGTTGCACCTCATCGAAAGCGAGCGATTGAGTTTATTTGGGTATTACAAAGGCAAAGGGGCACAGGAGTTCCTGACCGGTTGCTCCGGGACTTGCAAGGCCACATAGGGCACCCGCTATGCGAATTCGCGCACGCTCTGCCTTTCACAGAGGCAGCGGTGAAGTTCTGGCGCAAGCGTGGGGTCAATGAATTCTATATCGCATGAATCGGAGGATAGCTCCTGACGCTTCGTGCGGCGTGCGGAAGAGAAAGTCCACGGTGGTAGAGTTTCAGTAGAACCTGGCACTCCCCATTCGTTATTTTTTCACCTGCTGCAACAGTCGTTCGTAATTCTGTTTATAGTCGGAGTTCTTTGGGTTGAGCATGTATGCTGCCCGGAATTCTTGCAAGGCCTTCCGGTACTTGCGGCTTCGTTCATACGCGAAGCCAAGCTGGTAGTGAGCGTCTGCGTCGTTCGGGCTCAGGCGCAGGGCCTTGCGGAATTCCGCGATCGCCCCGTCCAAATCGCCCTTGTGGCCAAGCGCCAGGCCGAGGTTAAAGTGTGCACTGCCATTCTTCGGATTCAGACGCAAGGCCTCGCAATACTCCAAGATTGCCTCGTCCCAGTCACCCTTCGACGCAAGTGCTGCACCGACCGCGCCATGCGCATTATCCTTCTTCGGATCCAGACGGAGGGCCTCGCGGTATTCTGCGATCGCCCCGTCCAAATCGCCTTTGTCCCCCAGCGCCGCGCCAAGATAGTAATGCACACTTGCGTTGTCAGGATTTAGGCGCAGAGCCTCGCGGAACTCCGCGATCGCCGCATCGGACTCGCCCTTGTTGCGAAGGTCCAAGCCAAGATAGCAATGCGCTCCTTCCTCGTTGCTCTTTGCGAACAACACTGCCCTGGCTTCTTCCCAGTAGCCTTTGTGCGTAAGCGCCAAATGCACGCCCATGCGCACACCGAAATTCTCCGGGTTCAGTCGCAACACATCACGATATTCCGCGAGCGCTCCGTCCATGTCATCGTTGTGCCGGAGCGCATCCCCTAGTTTGGCGTGTGCAGATTCATTGTTGGGATTCAGTCGCAGCGCTTCGCGGTACTCGGCTATCGCCCCCTCCCAATCGTCCTTGTGCCCCAGTGCCGCACCAAGCTCGCAATGCCAATCATCACTCATCGGGCTTAGGCGCAAGGCCTCACGGTACTCTGCGATGACCCCGTCCCAGTCGTCCTTGAAAAATAGTGCGTTGGCGAGGTTCACGTGCGCGAATTCGTTATTGGGATTCAAGCGGAGGGCCTCACGGTATTCTGCGATCGCCCCGTCCCAATCTGCCTTGCTGTATAGCGCGTTGGCGAGGTTCACATGCGCCAATTTGTTGTCGGGATCCAGGCGAAGGGCCTCGCGGTATTCTGCGATCGCCCCGTCCCAATCGCCCTTGCGGCCAAGCGCCCCGCCAAGCCGGAAGTGCGCCAATTCGTTGCTGGGATTCAAGCCCAGGGCCTCACGGTATTCTGCGATGGCTCCTTCGCGGTCGCGCTTGCGCGCCAGCGCCACACCGAGTTTGACGTGCAGGTCTGCATTTTTAGGATCCAAACGAAGTGCCGCGCGAAGCTCCGCCTCGGCATCAAGATTACGTTCGTCCGGCATGAATTCACCCCCTTCACGTGGCGTGTTGTCGGACTCCTGCCAGCTGCGCCTGCGCCGCCGGATCAACGGTCGCGGGCTTTGTCACCTTGGCGCTCTTGAGCGCGCTGATTAGTTCGTCCTCGCCGCCGGCCAAGCGGACTTCCTGAAGGTAATCATCCGTGGGCTCAAAATCGATTCCGCGTTCCTGGACCAGCATGGTGACTCGGTGGCTCGGCACCTGGCCCGCCAGCAAGGCGAAGACCTGCACCTGGTTGATCGGCTTCTTGGCGCTGGCGGGCGGGCCGGCAGTCGTAGAGCCGCCCTTGAGGGCGGCATGTGCCGGGCTCAAGCCCGGCGCTACGGCGGCGCGCAGGGCGTTAAGAAAGGCCTCGCTTGCGCCTGCGGCCTTGAGGGTTTGGTAAAAATCCTCAGACGGGGTGAAATCAATTCCGCGTTGCTCGATCAGCTTGGCGCCCGAATCATCTCCCAGACCGGCGCGCACCATGTTGCTGACCTGCTTCTGGGTAAAGGGCTTTTGTTGCGCCCGCGGGGGCAGGGCGGGCATTGCGGCGGCACAGGCAACGTAGGGCCGAACAGCGTTCGGCCCGGGCCCGGCGCTGCTGGGCCCTACGTTCTTCTGCTGCGCCCCGGCAAACGGGGCAATGATCAACCCCGTCGCCAGAATGAAGAAAGTCAGCGTTTTCTGGAATTTCATTGCCACCTCGCGCGGCTCGCGTGGATTGAGAAAAATCGATGGGGGGATTATACCGAAAATGGACAAGCGTGGCGTGAACCCTTACGTAGCGCGGACCCCCGTCTTTGGGGTCCGCGGTTCTTCCCTTGCAAATGCCGCAAATTGCAAAGACCGACGCCTGCCCTTGGGTTGGGGAGTGGGTCCAGGGAAAAGCCGCAGACCTCAACGGCGGAGGTCTGCGCTACAACTCATCCAGATCAATCATGACCTTCATGACTTTCTCGCGGTTCGCCTCGATGAAAGCGTAGGCCTCGGGGTAATGGCGGAAAGAGAAGCTTTTGGTCAGGAGCGGAGCAACCGCGATGCCACCCTCGGCGAGACAACGAATGGCATCCACGTAGTCCTGCCGCTGGTACATCAGCGTTCCCCGCAACTCGAGCTCGCGGTCCTGCACCAGTCCCAGGTCGATCGAAGGGCGGTCGCCGAAAACTCCCACCACGACGACCGTGCCGCCCTTGCGCACGCAGAGGATGGCCTGGTTGGCGGTTTCGGCGAGCCCCACGCATTCAAACGCGATATCGGCACGGTCGGGGCCGAAAATCTCCGCCACGCGGCTCTCGAGTGAATCGGCGCGGGGGTTGATGGTGGTGGCGATCCCGCATCGCCGGGCGACCAGGAGGCGGTGGTCGCTGACGTCAGAAACGAGGACCTGCCGCGCCCCACGCCATCGCGCCACCTGTGCCACCAGGTTCCCGATGGGTCCCGCACCCAGCACCAGCACGCCGAGCCCGGAGACCCTTCCGGCACGGCTGACGGCATGGATCGCCACCGCCGCAGGCTCCACCAGCGCACCGATTTCCGGAGTGAAACCCTCGGGCAATTTCAGCAGGGCGGACTCCGGGAAAGGGAAAAATTCCTGCGCCACCCCCGGCGCCTGGAAGCCGATCACTTTAAGGTTCTCGCAGATGTGATAACGCCCCTCGCGACAGGGCAGGCACTGGCCGCAGACAATCTGCGGAGGAGCCGTGACCAGGTCGCCCGGTTTGAACCTCTGCACGTTGCACCCGACCTCGGCAACTTCGCCGCAGAACTCGTGGCCCTGGACCACCGGGTAGGAAGTGTACGGGTGTTTGCCGTGATAGACGTGCAGGTCGGAGCCGCAGATGCCGATGCGACGAATCCGCAACAGGACTTCCTCCGCTCCGAAGCCGGGTTTCGGAACTTCCGTGAATTCGACCTTCCCCGGACGCGTCATGGTGGCGCGAAGCATCATTGGCCTTCTCAACCCACAGAATTTCGAATGCGCATAATCCCTGTTTCCGTTCGAATTTGCAAGCGGCGCTCACGCTGGGGTACACTCCTGCCCGCCGGCCCGCGAAATTGCGCGAAGCGCCTTGGACTGCGGCGGCTCGACGCCGCCTTGAATTCGGACGACTTCCGGAACCGAGGCAGCACGCGAGTGGCGTGGGGGACGACTGCTCCAGCCGGCAGCTCGGACGAGAAAGTGAGGCAAGGCGGCCTTGAGCCCGTGCCTGGGAATAAAGACGAGGACGAAGAGCAAGGCGGCGTCGAGCCGCCGCAGTCCAAGGTGCCTTCGGCACAGCTATTTTCGAAACTGCAGGCGGCGGAGCGGTGTGAGGCCCTCGCACGGTTCGCTAAATTGGTGAGCCCTGCAGCGGAACCGCCAAAGCAGGTCAAAAGGCAATGGTGAAAACCCCGCAAATCCTGACCTGGAAGGCACTCGTACTATTGGCGAGCGCCACGCTCCTGGCGTGGCTTCTCTATCCTCACGACCGTCGTCCGGAGCTGACCGTCGCTACCGTAAACAACGCCGACATGATCTTGATGCAGCAGCTCTCTTCGGAATTCGAAAAACAGAGCGGGGTCAAGTTGCATTGGGTAGTGCTGGGTGAGAACATCCTGCGCCAGCGTCTAACGATCGATATTTCTACGGGCAGCAACACTTTCGATGTTATTACGATCGGTTCGTATGAAGCGCCCCTGTGGGGTGAGCGCGGCTGGCTGGTGCCGCTCGATGACCTGGGCGCGGATTACGGGTATGACGATATCTTCGAGGTGATGCGCCAAGGGCTCTCTTATCAGGGCCGGATGTATGCGGCGCCCTTCTACGGAGAGAGTAGCTTTACCTACTATCGGCGGGACCTCTTCGGAAAAGCCGGTCTGGAAATGCCCCTCCAGCCGAGCTACGAACAGATCCGCCAGTTCGCGCAGAAACTGCACGACCCGGAGCACGGTGTATACGGCATCTGCTTGCGCGGCGAACCGGGCTGGGGCCAGAATATGGCCTACATCAGCACGCTGGTCAACACGTTTGGAGGCCGCTGGCTGGACCTCGACTGGAAGCCGCAGATTTCGAGCCCGGCCTGGGTGGAAGCCGTGAGTTTTTACGTCGACTTGCTGAGCAACTACGGCCCCCCGGGCGCCATCACCGACGGTTACAATGAGAACCGCGCCCTGTTCGCCAATGGAAACTGCGCCATCTGGGTGGACGCCACTTCCGCCGCCGGTTACTTTCTCGATCCCAGGCAGAGCCGCGTGGCGACCACCACGGGTTTTGCCAAAGCCCCGATCGCCAAAGTGCCCAATGGCGCGGCCTGGGTTTGGAGCTGGGGACTGGCGATACCAACCTCCTCGAAGCGGGCCGCCGTGGCCAAGCAATTTATCCGGTGGGCCACCAGCCGGCAGTATATCCTCACGGTGGGCGCGCGCTTCGGCTGGTTGCGAATTCCACCCGGCTCGCGAAAATCGACTTATGAAATTCCCGCTTACCTCGAAGCGGCTCCCTTCGCTCCGCTGGTTCGAGAGGCCATCATGAGCGCGGATTACACCAAGCCGAGCGCGTTGCCTGTTCCTTACGTGGGAATTGAATATGTGGGTATTCCCGAGTTTCAGGCCATGGGTACGGAAGTTGGGCAGGAAATCAGCGCGGCGCTCGCAGGCCGCGCCACGGTCGAGCAGGCGCTGGCGCTCGCGCAAGCGGAAGCCGAACGCGACCTGGAAGGGAGAGCCCGCAAGTGAGCCGAGATGCTGCATCAAAACCGGCCCGCCACTTGCACAGCCGGTCCTTACTCGCGCCGTCCGTTGCAGCGCTCTTCCTGTGGATGGTTGTGCCCCTGGCCATGACGCTCTGGTTTTCCGCCGAGCGCTATAACCTGCTTAATCCCGGAAAAACCGCCTTCGCCGGATGGCAGAATTATCGCGACCTGTTGACCCATCGGGCGCTGTGGGTGGCGATGGGCAACACCTTGTTCCTGGTGGGGTTGGTCCTTGCCATCACCTTGGTTTTTGGCACGCTCTTCTCTCTTCTGCTCGATCAGGATTTTCCCGGCCGCAACATCTGCCGCTTGCTGGTCATCGCTCCCTTTTTCGTGATGCCGACGGTGAGCGCGCTGATTTGGAAAAACATGTTGATGAATCCGGTGTTCGGCCTTTTCGCGTGGATCACACGCTCCCTGGGGTTCGGCGCCATCGAATTCTTTTCTCGCATGCCACTGCTCTCGATCGTGCTGATTATAGGTTGGGAATGGACCCCGTTTGCCGTGCTGATCCTTCTGCCGGCGCTGCAGTCGCTCAATCCCGAGCAGGTCGAGGCCGCCCGGCTGGATGGCGCCGGACCCCTCGCACTTTTTCGTCACATTGAGTTGCCCCATCTTTTGCGGCCCATGGCGGTGGTGGCCATGATCGAAATGATTTTCTTCCTCAGCCTCTTCGCGGAGATTTATGTCACCACCGGCGGCGGACCGGGGCTGGCTTCCACCAACCTGGCTTACCTGATCTTTCGTGATGCCCTTCTGGGCTGGGATGTGGGGCGCGCCTCGGCGGGAGGCGTGATCGCAATCATCCTGGCAAACATCGTCAGCCTCTTTCTCATGCGCGTGGTGGGACGCAACCTGGAGGATTTGCCGTGAAAAGTACCGGGCAAACGCGCTGGGGACTGGCGATCGCCGGTTGGGCCGTCGCTTTGGGAATGTTCTTTCCCATCCTCTGGATGTTCCTTACCAGTTTCAAGACGGAGATCACCGCTGTTGCCACACCGCCCGCCGTGTTCTTCCACCCGACCCTGGAGAATTACTTCGCCGTTCTGGAGCGGGCTGATTATCTGGCGTTCGCGAGAAACAGCGTCGCGGTTTCGCTGGGATCCACGTTACTGGCTTTGGCGCTGGCCATCCCGGCAGCTTACAGCATGGCTTTCTTCCCCACGCGGCGGACGCGCGACATTCTGCTTTGGATGATTTCCACGAAAATGCTGCCGGCGGTGGGCGTTCTGGTTCCGATTTACCTCCTGTGGAGGGATTTCGGCCTGCTCGATACTCTCTTCGGCTTGATCCTGATCGACAGCCTGAGCGTTCTGCCCATCGTGGTATGGATGCTCTTCTCCTATTTCCGGGAAGTGCCGGCCGTGATCCTCGAGGCCAGCCGCATGGATGGCGCGACCCAAGCCGAGGAATTGTTTCATGTGTTGCTGCCGCTGTGTACCCCCGGCATTGCCGCGACTGCGCTGCTTTCCATCATCCTCTGCTGGAACGAGGCGTTCTGGAGCCTGAACCTCGCGACGGTGAAGGCCGCCACGCTCACCGCCTTCACCGCGTCATTTTCCAGCCCGGAAGGTCTTTTCTGGGCGAAACTCTCAGCGGCCTCCACCTTGTCGATCGCTCCCATACTGATCTTTGGATGGATCAGCCAGCGGCAAATGGTGCGCGGCCTTTCGTTCGGAGCGGTGAAGTAAAACGGAGCATCGAGAAGATGGCTACAGTGGAATTAAGGAACGTGCGCAAGAAGTTCGGGGTCCACGAAGTGATTCATGGCATCGACCTGTTGATCGAGGACCAGGAGTTCATTGCCTTTGTCGGGCCATCGGGAAGTGGCAAATCGACCTTGCTGCGCATGATCGCGGGGTTGGAGGAAGTCACCGAAGGCGAAGTGCTGATCGATGGCTCGCCGGCGCAGAATGTGCCACCTTCGAAGCGCGGCCTGGCGATGGTGTTTCAGAGCTATGCGCTCTATCCGCACATGACTGTGGCGGAAAACATGAGTTTCAGCCTGCGCCTGGCGGGAATCCCCAAAGCCGAGCGCGAGCGGAAGGTCCGCGCTGTCGCACGCATCCTGGAAATGGAGCCGCTGCTCGAACGCCAGCCCCGCCAGCTTTCCGGTGGCCAATTGCAGCGCGTGGCCATTGGCCGCGCCATGGTCCGGCAACCGAAGGCCTTCCTGCTGGATGAGCCGCTCTCGAATCTCGATGCCGCGCTGCAAGGCCAGATGCGGCTGGAGTTGGTGCGGCTGCATCGCGAACTCAACACCACCATGATTTACGTCACGCACGATCAGCTTGAAGCCATGACCATGGCGGACCGGATTGTGGTGCTCAACCAGGGGAAGGTTGAGCAGTTGGGATCTCCGCTCGAGCTTTACCAGCATCCCGCCACGCTTTTCGTGGCGGGATTCATTGGCGCTCCCAAGATGAATTTCCTGGATGCGGAGATCAAAACCGCGAACGATCAACACTTGATCCTGATGCTCACGAACGGCGCCAGCCTGGCCGTTCCCACGCCGCTGGAAAAGCTGGGCGCCGGCGAAAAAATCAAGCTGGGAGTCCGGGCGGAGCACCTGACGCTGGAATCGGAGGGCGAATTGCAGGGTGAGATCGAGGCACTGGAGCACTTGGGGCCGCGGGCGTATCTCCACGCGCGGCTGGCGGACGGAACAAGGGTAGTGTCACAAACCGACGGCGATACCCAAGCGCGGATGGGCGATCGTGTGGCGTTTCGCGTGCGCGCCGAGGCAACGCATCTGTTCAACGCCTCCGGAAAGGCGCTGGCCCGCGCCGGCCCCTAGTGTCCGCTAATTGAGAGGTGTAGCGCGACCTGTTCTTTAGGTCCGCGGCTTTCCCTTGCCCATCGGGAACGAGCCGCGGACCTAAAGAACAGGACGCGCTACACCTGCTGGCCTGAAGGAGGAATCTTCGTATGGAATCTTCAATACCTTCCGCTCTTCCATCCCTTGGTTCGACGATGAAAGCGATGCGCTTTCACGGAGTCGGCGACCTGCGTCTGGACGAACTTGCGGTGCCCCATCCCCAGCCGGGCGAGGTGCGCTTGCGGCCCCTCGCGGCGGGTCTCTGTGGCACCGACGCACACATTTTCCACGGCGAGTTTCCCGCCGCTGCTCCCGTCGTGTTGGGCCACGAGGTGGCCGGAATCGTCGATGCCGTGGGCGCGGGCGTGAAGGGCCTCAAGGAAGGCGACCTGGTCACGGTGCAACCGAACACTTATTGCGGCGTCTGCCGCTATTGCCGGACGGGTCGCGAGCATCTGTGCCCCGACTTGCGGGCCTACGGCGTGCACATGAACGGCGGTTTTGCCGAAGCCCTGGCAGTGCCGGCGCGAGTAGTTTACCGCCTGCCGTCCGGCATGGACGCGCGCCTGGCGTGTTTGGCGGAGCCGCTGGCTTGTTGTGTCCATGGCATGGACCGGCTGGCCACGCAGTCAGGGTCGACCGTGCTGGTGATCGGCGCGGGCCTGATCGGCCTGATGCTGACGCGGCTGGCGCGATTGGCAGGGGCGGGATTGATTGTGGCGAGCGAGCCGCAGGAACTTCGCCGGACGTGCGCCTTGGAATTTGGCGCCGATGGCGCGGTGGACCCGAACCAGGAGGGCGAACGCCAAGCCCTGGCCGCGACCCACGGCGAAGGGTTTGATTTCGTCATCGACGCTGTGGGCTCGTCTGCCACCTTCTCGCAGGCCATCACCCTGGCCGCCCGGGGAGGCACGATTCTGGTGTTCGGATGCGCCCCCATGCACGCCACCGCCAGCGTCCGTCCCTTTGACATCTACGCCCGCGAGCTCACGGTGATGGGTTCCTTCATCAACCCTTACACGCATGGGCGCGCGGTGAGCCTTCTGCCGCAAATGGGTTTGGAGAAACTCCAGATCAAAACGTTTCCACTGGAGGAATTCCGGCAGGCTTTCGAGACCCATGCGGCCCCCGGCGCCGCCGCAAAAGTGGAGCTTCTGCCGCAAGCGTTAAAGCCCTCATAGCTGCAATCCTCCCCCGTCAGATTGTATTCTCGAGCGCAATCGCCCGGGGAAACAGAACGTTGTTTTCAAGGTGGATGTGCTGGTGCAGATCAGCCTCGAATTCCGCCAGAGTTTTGTACAGGGTCTGATAGCTCACGCAAGCGTCGGGGGGAGCGGCATAGCCATTGCTGGTTGCCCGAAGGGTTCGCAGTGCGTTGCCGGCGGAATCATGCTCATGCTCCATCATCGCCACCGGATTTCGCACCGTGCCGAAGGGCGGGGGTACGATGGGCTCTTTCTGGATAACGGATTCCTCCATCCTTTCCATATACGGGAACAGGACCATCTCCTCTTTCATCATGTGGGTAGTCAGTTCCTGAGCCAGGCTCTGGAAGGTGGCGCGAAGCTCGAGAAGTTCGGGATGGCGCTCTCCATGGACCGAGCAAACCTTATCGAAGAGAGGGCCGAGACGGGCAATCTCCTCGCGGGTGTACGTGTGGTGGGTGTTCTTGATGTGGGAGATCAGGTCAGCTAACGGCCCCGTTTGCCAATCGCGGTCTTTTGGGAAGGCCTGCCCCGAATGGTGTGCCACTTCGAGAGCGTCCAGCACCACGTCGACCGGCAGGCTGGCCACGCGGCAAGCCTGTTCGAGGGTTTGCTTGCCCCCACAGCAATAGTCGATGCCTAATCTTTCAAAAACTCTCGCGGCGCCAGGTTTTTCCAGGGCCAATTCCCGTACCGTTTTTTCCATAGTCACGCTCATTGCTTCCTCCTCGCGGGCCAAGGTCCATGCCTTATGGCCTCGCTTGCAATGTTGATCTTAGAAGAGCAACGGGGGGCGCGCCGATGACTTTTGTCACGGCTGTTAAAATAGCGCGTAGCGCGGATCCCCGTTTTGGGGGCCCGCGGCTCTTACCTTGCTAAGACCGGGAATCACGAAGATGCACCCCTGCCCTTAGGTTCGGGAGCGCGAGTCGAGGGAAGAACGGCAGACCTCAAAGGCGGAGGTCTACGCTCGCTTGCCTGACAGTTGGTTAATCGTGTGGGGCGGACGGGGTTGACTCCGTTGCGACGTTTTCGTCTTCGAGCGCCTTTAAGTTGTAGATGAGGACGTTGCGACCATCGGTCTTCAGCATTCCTTCGGCCTGCAAGCGAGAGAGATTCCGGGAAACCAACTCGCGGACCGTGCCAATGTGCGCCGCCAATTGCTGGTTGGTGACGGGGAGAGTAACTTCCACACCCTCAGCGGTGCGCTTGCCGGACTCTTGAGCGAGGCGCAAGAGATAGGAAGCCAGCCGGTGGCGCACGGTGGTGAATGACAGTTCTTCAATGATTCCCACCAAGCGCCGAAGGCGCGCGCCCACAACCCGCAAGACCTTGAGAGGGACCTGGGGATGAGCAAGACAGAGCGCCTGAAAATCCTGCTTGCTCACAAAAAGCAGCGTGACGTCGTCAACCGCGGCTGCCGATGCCGGGTATGTTCCTCCATCGAAGACGGGGATTTCGGCAATAGAACTGCCAGGGCCATCAATACTGAGTACTTGTTCGCGTCCGGTGGGCGAGCTCTTGAAGATGCGGAGATGGCCGGACTCAACCACATAAAGCCCCGAGCAAGGCTCGCCTTCGCCAAATACGATCTCGCCCGCCGAGAAGTGGCGGGAAACCGTACGCTGGGCCAGAAACCCCAACTCGCTTTCCGTCAGCCCGGAGAAAATGGGAACCTTCGCCAGCGTTTGTCCAGGTTTATGCGTGGAGTCAGGCACGGCGGATATTGTACCAGAGCACTTCAGTCAAAAAGAACTTGCGTCCAGCGAACTGGCGATTGCATCCCGGCGCGGCGCGGTATATGTTATCAGCCGGTCGGGAAGCGGAAAGGGGATTCCCCGGCTAAGCGCGCTATGGTGACAGACGAACCCACAACATCCGGGATCAATGAACCCCCAGTTCCTTTTGGCCTGGGGGGAACGTGGCCTCTCCAATTCCGGAATTTGATCGTCCGTAATCTGGAATTTCTGATCATCTTGGTCGTTGCCGCAATCGTGGTGGTGGTATTTTATTTCCTGCCGTATAAGATCGCCTTCCTGAACTTCTTCTATCTCCCGGTATTGGCGGCCGCCTATTTCTTGGGGAGGCAGAAAGCCGTGTTGTGCGCGGTACTCTGCCTTCTCTCGGGAGTATTGTTCGTCTATTACAAACCCAATTGGTTTACGGTCGGCGGCACTCGCCTTGACGCTTTCTTGGTGCTGGCCGCGTGGGGAGGGTTCTTGATTCTCGCCAGCGCTGCGATTGGCACTCTTCAGGAGAGATTGCGGCGCGGTGTTGAGGAAACCCAGCAACTCTACGAGGAGTTAAAGCGGAGTCGTGGGGCGGAAGAAATGAAGGAGAAGGCGGAGAAAGCTCTTTACGCCACCATGGACCCGATCGTCGCCAAGCTCGCGACGGAAGGGAAGCTGCGCTTCGAAAAACGGGAAATCAGCATCATGTTCACCGACCTCACGGACTTCACGGCTTTTTCCGATAAGAACCGGCCGGACGTGGTGCTGGAGGAGTTGAACCGCTTCTTGGCCTACACGGAGCCCGTTTTGGATTTATACCGCGGGCACATTGACAAGTACATGGGTGACGGCATGATGGTGGAGTTCGGCGCGCCCGTGGATTACGACCAGCATTCCCTCCTGGCGGTCTTGGCAGGCTTGAGAATGCAGCAAAAGATTCTAAAGCTTGACCTGCCTTGGCGGATGCGCGTGGGAATTGCCTCGGGGAGCACGGTCGTTGGCATGTTGGGAGTGCGGCGCCAGGCTTATAGCGCTCTGGGCGATCGCGTCAACGTCGCCAAGCGGCTCGAGGAAATTTGTGAGGCGGGAAAGATTTACATCGAGGAGCCCACCTTTAAGGCCGTCGAGCCTTTCGTGACGGCAACCCAGGTTCGCAACCAGGGCCGGAGATCGGATGAGAAGTATTTGGAGCGCTTGAGCGTGCTCGAGGAAAAACTCCAGCGTGAGGGCGAGACCGCCGCATTGCTCTACGAACTGGGCCAAACCAGTTTCCAGATCGAGGATGCCACCGCCGCCATCGGATACTTTGGGCGCGCGCTGGCGCTTGATCCGGACTCGACGGAGATCAAGCTCGCTTATGCCGACGCCAATATCAAGCGGGATGACTTCGAAAAGGTCCAGCTCAAGGGTAAGTTGCACCGGATCGTCGTTTACGAAGTCGATGCGATCAAGGACCGATGGAAGGATGCCAAGGTGATTCCCCCGGCCGTGGCCGCGAAATACAGCCCGGCGGAATCCTTCATCGAAGTTCCGGAAGACGTCGTGCTGGCGGTCGAAGCGCTGGATGGCTCGGTGGGCCATTGCCGCGTTGTGGCCCTCCTTTCCTATGCCCTTGCTGATCGGCTGGGTTTGAACCCGGCGATGAAGGAGACCATTCTGCGGGCGGGATATCTTGAGAATCTCGGCAAGCAAGCGGTGCCTTATCATATCTTGAACCTCCCAAGGAGTTTGACCGACCAGGAGTCCAGCCACGTTGAGAAATACGTGCCCGAAAGTGTGTCCGCTTGCCGCCTAATGGGTTATGTCGATCCTCATCTCCTCGACATCGTGCTCCATCATCGGGAGAGGTGGAACGGAAGGGGTTACCCGGATCGGTTAAAGGGCGAGGCGATTCCGTTGGGCGCCCGCATTACCGCTGTGGCGGAGGCCTATAGCGCGCTCACCTCGTGGCGCCCATACCATACGGCAGTGGATTCGCGGGAAGCGCTCGAGGAAATTCGCGAGGACATGGAAAGAGGGCGATACGACCCCAAAGTGGTGCGGGTTCTCCATGAGCTATTATCCTAGCTATCTAGGCTAAGAAGCGCGTTTGGCGCCGGAGACCTGCGCTTCCAACTCGGCGATATCCAGCACGATCACCTTGCGGCGTTCCAAGCGGATGATGCCGCGGTCCACAAAGCGCCGTAAGTTGCGCGAAACCAAGTCGCGCACGGTGCCGATTTCCGCGCCGATTTCCTGGTTGGTCTCCTCCAAAGGAAACTCAATTCCGCGCCGGGTGCGGACGCCCAGCTTCAGCGCCCGGTCGCGCAGGAATCGCGCCAGGCGATGGCTGACTTCTTTGAGAGAAAGCTCTTCCACCAGGCTGGTGAGGTAGCGGAAGCGCCAGGCCAGGGAACGTATGACGGCGAAGGCCACCTCGGAATTCCGTTGGCACAACTCCAGAAATTCGCGCTTGGGGAGGAATAGCAGAGTGGAATCCTCCGCCGCCAGGGCGGAAGCCGGAAAGGTTCCGCCGTCGAAAACGGAGAGTTCGCCCACTGTCGAGCCCGCGCGCTCGATGACCAGAACCTGCTCGCGGCCATTTTCCGCCATCTTGAAAAGTTTGATGGTCCCCGACTGCACCACAAACAGGCCCTCGCACGGGTCGCCCTCGCTCACCAGGATTTCGTCCTTCAGGTGCCGCCGGACCACACAATGGCTGGCGAGGTTCTTCAACTCCTCGAACGGCAACACCGCAAAGAACGAGACTCGGCGTAGAGTTTCTACCGGATCCAGAGCGGGAATCGTCATCATCCTAAGCTCGGCGGGCATGGCGCGCGGCTCAACCTCAATCGTGGGAATAGCAGAAGCCCAAGAGCATCAGCTTATCAAAACCTCCCCGGAAAGGCACGACTTAAGTCATCGCGCCGCGCCGGGCGACCACGTATGCTCCTATTTACGAGGGCTGACCTCGATCGGCGAAACAGACGGGCCCTCCGGAGGAAGCTTTATGGCGTACATCATCGCTGAGCCTTGTATTAACACCAAAGACACCGCCTGCGTGGACGTTTGTCCCGTTGACTGCATCCACCCGCGCAAAGACGAGGCGAACTTCGCCGAATTGCCGATGCTCTACATCGACCCGGTGGAGTGCATTGACTGCGGCGCGTGCGTCCCGGTCTGCCCCGTTTCCGCCATCTTCCCCTTGGATGACCTGCCGGATAAGTGGAAGAGTTTCACTGAGGTCAACGCGCAGTATTACCAGAAATAAAGCGTGACCTCTTGCGACAATTGGCGCCGAGCAGGAAGCCCGCGCGGCGCCCTTGCCTGGAATGATCGCGCGGCCCGAGTTCCCAACTCGCAGCACGCTGACCCGAGCTGTGATGGGTCTTGCACCCACCTCTCTTCGGTGATCCTGCCTCTCTCTCGAAATTCGATGAATTAGTCATGTTAGCGGTTATAATGCCTGGGCTGTGACCATCCTTCCGGGTGGGTCGTGGGCTGCTGGCGTCGAGCCCGCCAGAGGTGCGCGCTACTGCCCTTCCCCGCGACGATGGATCTCCGGATCAAACGGAAAGGTCAGACCTCGATGACTTCACAGAACCAGACTTCCACACCGTATCTGATGGGGACGGCGTGCGCCGGCCTTTTTACTTTCGGAGTGATGACTTCCTTTCTGGGCGCGACCCTGCCGGAGTTGAGCGCGCGCTCCGGTTTTGATTTGGCTCGCAGCGGAACGCTTTTCAGTTTCCTCTACTTCCCGCAAGTGCCCATGGTCTTCCTGGCCGGGCCGTTGATCGACCGCTTCGGGAAGAAGTTGGTCCTGGCCGCCGGACTTCTGTGCAGCGCGGCGGCGCTGGTGGGAATGGCTTACGCGCCCAGCTACGCGGTGCTCGGAGCGCTGCTGGTGATGCTTGGCCTGGGCGGGTGTTCCGCCATGGCCGCCGCCAACACGCTCATCCCCGACCTTTACCCGGCCAATCCCTCTTCCGCGCTCAATTTGGGAGGCATCTTCTTTGGCGTGGGAGCGGTCTTCTTCCCTTGGCTGGTGGCGCTGATGGCGCGCCGCCTGGGACTGGTAGCCACGCTGTGGTCCATCGCCCTGCTGGTGGGACTGGTGGCCGTGGTGGCGCTGGCGCAGAGGTTCCCGCCCGCCAGCATGGCGGGAGGATTCGACTGGGATCAAGCGAAGTCGCTGGTGATTAATCCCGCCGTCATCATTCTCGCCTGCGTGCTGTTCTTCTATTCCGCCCTGGAGGTTTCCACCGCCGGCTGGATTCGCACCTTCCTGGAGAAAGATTTGGACGCGACCTCCGAGAGTTCCAAAATCATCCTGGCGACTTTTTGGATCATGATGATGTTGGGCCGCCTGATCGCCAGCCAGGTGGTCAAACGAGTTCGCGGGCCGCAATTGTTGCTGGGATGTTCGGCAGGAGCCATCGCCGGACTCACCCTCATGGCGCTGGCGCCCAACGTGGGGATCGCTACCGCCGGCATCATTCTGTGTGGGCTTTCGTATGCCCCGGTATTTCCCACCACGGCGGGAACCGCCTCCACCTACTTTGCGCGAATCTTTGGAACCGTCTTCGGCTTGCTCATGACTCTCGCCCTGCTGAGCGGGGCAGTTGTTCCTCCCGCCATCGGCTACGTCGCCCAGCATCAATCGGTGCGAGCCGGCATCTGGATTCTGGTGGGGATCGCGTTTCTGTTCATGGTTGCGCAGGAAATCTTCTGCCGCTACGAGCGACAGCATTTGCTCCCCGCGGCGCCAGGACCGGCGTGAGCGGGTAGTGAGCCGACAACTGACAGCCAACAGCCGACAGTTAGTAGATTCCGCGAATGGGACCAGGGCGCTGATGTGAATAACTCCCGTCTTGCCCCGTGGGGCATGGCCGATCTGCCCCAAGCCGTGAAGGTCGTGACCATGGCGGCTCACGGGCGGGACCCCAGAGAAGTTAAGTAGGCTATTAATCCCGCGGTCCGCTTTTCCCGCCCGCGCGCTCAACGTCCTTCTCCCTTCTTTTCATCAATATAATGGAGAGAAGAGTCTAACTCGTTTATTTTCATCAACATAATGGAGAGGTGAAAAACTGACATTTTTTCTACATTTGTTTTCAATAACTTAGTACAAACCCACCTCATTTTTTGATTCCCCTTTTTCCTATGACCCCTGGCCGCCGATGAGAGAATAAGTATTTTGTTTTCAATAGTATAGTTTTTGAAAGATTTTCGCTGTTCATCGCTAACTCCCTTCATTTCTGATACATAATGGAGAGCCGTGTTTCTCCTTTCGCCCCGGGTCCTGGACTTCAAACCAACTCTTTGTATTACAATGAGATAAGCATTTGGACATTTTGACTTAAAGCGCTAACCCCTTTTTGTTTCTAGTACATAATGGAGAGCCGTATTTCTTTTTTCGCCTCGGACCTTGGCCTTCATACTAACTCTTTGTATTACTATGAGATAAAGATTTGGACATTTTGGCTTAAAGTGCTAACACCCTTTTGTTTCTAGTACATAATGGAGATCCGTGGCCTCTTCAAAAACTTCCCTTTTTAATTTCCTCCCGAAAAAGGCCTGCCGCGAGAGGCTTTTCACGGGGGTAAATCCGGCGCCCGGGTGGTGCGCGAATCCACGCCAGTGGGGTGCTCCTAGTTATAGGCTAGCATGTTGCCGCCCAGACGCAGGAAGGTTATGGACACCCTGTCCATCCGCAGGATGGACGGTGACGAATTATCCTGCCAATTTCCTACCGGCAGGAAAGCGTGTTTGGCGAATCGTGCATGGTGCCCGTGACCTTGAAAGTTTGTTCCCTGTCGAGCATACTTCCCGGTTGCCGTAGAGGCGGCTTTACGCCGCCATGTGGCGAGGTAAACTCGCCGCTACGTGCTCATTTGGCGAGGTAAACTCGCCGCTGCGCCGCCGCGCTGAGGATTTGCGCTGTGACTGAGATCGACTCCCATCTTGCTGCGACTCTTTCGCGCCGTTTCCGGCTGATCCGCCAATTGGGCGCGGGCGGCATGGACGCGGTCTTGCTCGCCGAGCAGATCGCGGTGGGCAACCGTCCGGTGGCGCTCAAAGTCCTGAACCGCAAGCTGCTGGATGACCCCGACTTCCTCCAGCGCCCCTTCGTAGCGGCGAGTTTACCTCGCCATGGCGGCGTAAAGCCGCCGCTCCGCAAATACAGCCGCTTCCGCGGGGCGCATCCATCACGCGAACGTCGTCACCATTTACGAATCCGGCCAGGCCGATGACGGCACACCCTACATCGCCATGGAGTTTCTGGAAGGCGAATCCCTCCGCCAGGCCCTCGCGCGGCGGGGTGCGCTTCCGGTCGCGGAGGCTGCGGAAATTCTCCAGCAAGCCGCGCGGGGACTGAATGCCGCGCACAAGCTGGGCATCATTCATCGCGACCTCAAACCCGATAACATCTTCCTGACGTATCCCGACGACGTACCGGCGCCTCCCGTGGTTGCCCCAGCCGTAGGGGCACCCCTCGTGGGTGCCCTCCCCGTCGGCATTGCCGACACCGGGCGGGCACAAGAACCTGCCCTGAACGCAGTGAAGGGACCGCCCCTACGACCCGTTGCGGTCAAGCTCGTCGATTTCGGCATTGCCAAGCTGCGCGAGTCCGGCGCCCACACGCAGACCGGCATGGTGCTCGGCACGCCCGCGTAAGTGTTTTACGAGCAGCCGAAAGCACGATGCCAGCTCGAAAAGTAAATTCCTATGTGGGATAATTTCGGCCGATAGTCGGCTGAAATCCAATGAGACTACATGTCGGCTTCCCACAGCACAAACGCATGTGCAGAGAGGAGGGCGGGGTTATGCGGGCCTCCAGGATAATTTTTTCTCCCGGTCTGAGATTCCGCCGCAAGTATGATTCTGGTTGTGCATGTGGCCTGCTGACTTGAATCCGTTCTCCCGAAAATATCAAGAGGACTGAGCGCTGCCTAATTAGAGCGGAAAACCGAAAAGCCCCGCACCTGGATCACAATCGGGATACTTCTACCTTTCTTGGCGATAATTCCAGCTGGCATCGCTTTTACTATATCTATTGCCCTCGGGTTGCTCGTAGGTCTGCCGCTCCTTGTCCTGCCGTCAGCCTACTTATATTTGATGTTCAGAAGAACTGAATTAGGGATAACAGATCTGCGCGTTGTTGAGAAAATGGGGGTGTTCTCGGACAACACGGTCGAAACGCCCCTTGACCGAATTCAGAACGTGGTCTGATGGGCTTGGAAAGGACCCCTCACCCACCGCCTTGCGGTCCCCCCTCTCCCCTTGGAGAGGGCTATGATTTGATTTTCTATTTCCTTACCTTCGGGAGGGGGGTGTGATTGGGATTTCTGTCCCTCTCCCGTGGGGAGAGGGGGGACCGCAAGGCGGAGGGGGCCCCACGTTCTGCTCGTCGTGGGGGTGAGGGGGTTCTTCGGGGGTGGTGCAACAATGCCTTTTATGCACGCGCCCCGCGAACCCGGGCAACATCTCCGTCACCGCGTCCCATCCGTGGCCGGTTCTGGCTTCTTAACGGTGGCACAGGCACTCTTGCCTGTGCGCTATGCATGGGATGCATCAGTTCCGGGCACAGGCAAGAGTGCCTGTGCCACCCGCGCGACCTTTCAGACGGGGAGGACAAACTCCTGGCGCTTGTTACTCGCGGGGTGGGATTTGCTGTGCGCCGTGGATGACGGCGAGCACATCGATTTGGTCAGCTTTGATGTAGTAGATGATTCGAAAGGAACCTTCGACTATCTGTCGGATTTGGGGGACCCCGAATTCCGCGACTTCGCGCCCCGACAGGGGGAACTGAGCAATTTGTTGGGAGCGTCTGGTCAGCCGGTCAACAACGCGCAAGGCGTATGGAGGTGAGTTCTTTGCGATATAGGCGTGTATGGCCCGCAGATGGTCGCGGGCAGTGTCCGTCCAGTGGACTTTCACTTTTCCAGGCCAAACTCCGCGCGGAGCGTTTCGACACCGGTGGTGCGCCCCGCCTGGCTATCAGCCAGACCTGATTCGATGGCCTGACGCACATAGATCTGACGCATCAGGTCATCCCAGGTGGAGTCGTCCGGCATTTTTTCGATAAGCCTTCGAGCCTCTTCCTTGATATTGGTCGTTGCCATCCGCAGATCCCCCTTCGC
>Ga0209039_10000503_pt1 | contig 38082 bp, 29 predicted proteins | sample BogFormECP12_OM1_FD_188238 | JGI IMG/M metagenome (GOLD analysis project Ga0209039, IMG submission 188238) | Bog forest soil microbial communities from Calvert Island, British Columbia, Canada - ECP12_OM1 (SPAdes) (version 2) | ecosystem: Environmental > Aquatic > Freshwater > Wetlands > Bog ...
TACCCCGGGAGATAAAGGGGACCTCAGTCTGCGGCTGGGTGTCGACCTCTACCTAACGCCATGAATCTACCCGCCGGAATCAATAAATGGGGAGTCGCCGCGCTGGGCGTGGTGTGCCTGTTCCTCGTGGTCAAACTGGTGGCGCAATATCGAGGCATGCAGCCGGGGAAATCCCGCCCCCATCCCGCAACCGTCAGCACATCACCTGTCCGCGCGGGGAAGGCCTCCTCTCATGTTGTCGATGACCTTGCGCAGTACGATCCGGATGTTGACTATGCAGCATTAAAGGCAATGGATTCTCGTCCCATTCCCGACGAGAAACGAATCCCCTTTGAATTCTCGGGTGGGGCAGCTCCGCCAGTGGCCAAGGCGGACGCCCCCGCACCGGGACTTCCCCCTTCCCCTCCTCCTCCGCTTCCTCCCCCTCCTCCTCCCCCCCTGAAAGCAGTGGGATACAACAAATTGCCGGGAGGGAAGAAGGAAGCCATGGTCACATTCAACGATGACCTGGTAGTTGTTCACGAGGGCGACATCGTCGGAATGAGGTTCGAAGTTGTGAAGATCAATCCCACCATGGTTACGGTTGAAGACGCCGAAACACACCAAACTTTCGAATTGCCGTTTCCACAGTAGTGACCACCCGCGCGGTGCCGGGTCTGAAGGCATGGTAGCTCCGTCAGTGCACCCACCGGAGAGGGTCGATGCGCCGTCCCGCGACGCACAACTAAGGGATTTTTGGGGGCAGGGAGTACAGCCGGAGAGTCGGCCCGCAAATATCCGGGGGAATTATTTGAGTTTTGGTGTATAATACGAACCAGGGCTACGTCCAAGAGATGGCAGCTTCAACTTATGAGAGCCGGTCAATCCGCAAGGCATGGGGCAGGTTTCTGTCGGCGCCGGTGACCGCACTCGGGATTGGGTTCACGGGCCTGCTTCTCCTTATGGCTGTCATGGCCATCGACGCTACAACCTCGCTCCGCAGGCTCGAACAGACCACAGCGCTATTGATAACGGAAAATCGTAAACGTGACGCTCTCCTCGATGATCTGCGGTTTGATATGTACCGCTCGGCTAGCGTGGAGCGTGACTACTTGCTTGAAGCTGATGACTCGCGCGCGGAGAGCCATAAGGCGGAACTGGAGCTTTTCCGCACCCGGATCGACGATACCCTGCGCATTTACGGGGAGAAGCTACCGGACACGGAAAAGGAAGCCTTCACGGATATGCGCAGCCGTGTCGATTCGTATTGGAAATCGCTGGCTCCCGCAATGCAATGGAATGCAGCCCTACGGCGGGCAAAGGGTGAAGGCTTTCTGCACGACGTCATCCGGCCCTTTCGGGCCGACATCGCCCAGTTTACAAGGAAGGTCGATGCTCTGAACCAACGTGATCTCGACGCGAGCGAAGACCGCATTCGAGTTGTCCAGTCTCGCTTCCGCCAGCGAGTGGCCATTATCTCCATCTTCGCTCTGGTTTTGGGCCTGATTCTGGCCGTGGTGAGTTTACGTCACTTCTCGCACCTGGAGCGGGAAGCCAAGGCGCGCTATGAGGAGATGGAAGAGGCCCGTCGTGAGCTTCGGAATCTCTCCAACCGGCTGGTCACCGCACAGGAGGAGGAGCGGCGCAATCTCTCGCGCGAGTTACACGACGAAATAGGCACGGCGATGTCAGCCATGCTGGTTGAGCTGGGGAGGCTCGAGGCAGCGTCCGACAACGAAACCCGCGGTGAGCGGCTGGCTTGCGTTCGCTGCATGGCAGAAGCCGGCATCGCTAAGGTACGCAATCTGGCTTTGCTGCTGCGCCCCTCCATGCTGGATGATCTTGGACTGGTTGCCGCCCTCAAATGGCAGGCTCGCGAAGTGACGCGCCGCTCGGGTCTCAAAGTAAAGATGGCCGCCGATGAGATCGCTGAGGATTTGCCCGACCCGCATCGGACCTGCATATACCGCGTTGTCCAAGAGGCGCTCAACAACTGCGCCGCGCACTCGCAGGCAACTCATGTTGGTGTAAACATTAACCGGGATCAGGCGGGGCTCTCCGTGACGGTGCAGGACGACGGAATTGGATTCGAGCCAAGCCGGGAGAAGGGCATGGGATTATTGGGTATAGAAGAGCGAGTTGGGCGCCTGGGCGGACTGTTTTCGATTGAATCGAAACCCGGAAAGGGCACGGTGCTCTTGATTCATTTCCCGCTCGCCAACGGCGGGCCAGCTTCACTGAAGGACATCGCATGATTCGAATCATTCTTGCGGAAGATCACGCTGTGATGAGGCGCGGGTTGCGCCTGGTTCTTGAAGAACAGAAGGACTTTCAGGTGGTTGGTGAGGCAAGCGACGGGCGGGAGGCAGTCACCCTGGCGGAAGCCCTTAAACCCGACGTCGCGGTGTTGGATATTACCATGCCCAACCTGAACGGCATCGAGGCGGCGCGTCAGATCAGCGCAAAGCAGCTCGGCGTGTCGATCGTCATGCTGAGTATGCATTCGGACGAAGGCTATGTGCTTCGTGCCCTCAAGGCGGGGGCTCGCGGCTACCTGCTGAAGGAATCCCCGGAAGCGGATTTCATCCACGCGATCCGCTCGGTAAGCGAAGGCAAGGCCTTCTTCTGTCCGGCGGTCAGCCGTATGCTGGTGGATGACTACATTCGTCAGTTGCAGGACAAGGACATTGAAGACAGCTATGAGCTGCTCACACTACGAGAGCGCGAACTCCTTCAACTCTTCGCCGAAGGCAAGAGCAACAAAGACGTGGCCGCCATGCTGAATCTGAGTCTCTACACCGTCGAGACACACCGTGGGAACATCCTGGAAAAACTCAATCTGCACAGCGTGCCGGAGTTGATCCTCTACGCCGTCCGCAAGGGTGTAATCGCCTGATACTCCTCGGGAGCGTTTTCCGCTGCCAGTTGACAAGGGTTGTGCGGATTCTTTTCGATGAACCTTGCGGTTCTGATCGTTTGGATCACGGCCCATCCAAGCGTTTGTTCAGAACAGGTAACCCTTGACTATGGCACTTCCGTCTTGACTCCCGATCATCAAGCTGACAGTTACGGGCGCCGATCCGGGTTTGAAGCCTTCAATGCCGACGGAATAGGCCCAGTCCCCATGACTGAACGGCTGGAGCAGAATGTCAGTTTTAGACAAGCTGCGTTTGGCACTGGCGGCATATCCGCCTAACTCGGTCTTCCTAAACGAGCCGGCTGATACCGATAAGAGGAAGGCGTCATCCCCTGCCACGGACAGGACGACATCCTGACGGGCGAGATCGATGCTCGCGCTTGGAGAGAAACGACCGCCCACAATGGTGTAGTTTATTTCCTGGTCGATTATTGCCTGTGCATTGAAGTTGCGAAGCGGCGCCATGTTGACCTACCTCCGATTCAGACAATTCAGCATAATGTAGGCCGATATCAAGGCCAATACCGCCAGAGTGGTAAAATACATATCCGCTGCCGGGTATCTCATCGTTCGGGATTCACCTTCATGACTATAAGCGTACTGTCAGGGGAAAACTTCCAGTTGACAATATATCGTCTTTAGCAGTACAAGATTAGCGGGCTAAGGGCGGACTAAACCAGACAAGAACATCGATGAAGGAACCCCACGGGGTGAGACGGCGTAGCGTCGCGGGAACGTGTACCGGGACCGCCTACTTTTCGGCACGTCGCCATCGAAGACCAGATAGTAATGGCTGCGCTGGTAAGCCCTGTAGCTTCGGGTTGGAGCCAGGCATGGACACAGCGGATGCGGGTTTGCTGCTACCGCCTTGAAGTGGCGGAATTGATAGCATCGGAGCCAACTGATGATGGCAATGTTGGAGGCGAAGAATGATGCCAAATCAGGAACGTGACCAATTGTCCAACCGCTCCAATGGTAATGACCCAAATGTTGCCGACCGTAAGAATGGGGATATCCCTGGCGCGACGGTGGTGGAGCGTACGCGGTTGTTCGGCGGCATTTTGCCCGCCGACTTTACAGGGATCTGCCGTGCCGCGCGGGTCAAGGGGTATGGCCGCCGTGAGATGCTGCATTTCGAGGGCGATCCGGTAGAGCAGCTCATCCTGCTTACCTCGGGCTCCGCGAAAATCACGAAGTTGGGCCGGGGAGGTGAGGAGATAATCATCAGACTGGCGGTACCTGGCGACGTCCTGGGTGCTGTGGGCCTGTTTTCGTGCGGCCTGCATTGTACTACGGCGCAAGTATTTCGGGCGTGCCGGACGCTCGTCTGGAATGCCCGAGCTTTCAAAGGCCTGGTAGAGCGCTTTCCGGGTCTGCACCAAAACATGGCTGCAATTCTCGACGAGCACTTGCGGGAGCTGGAAGACCGATTTCTTGAGATGGCAACGGTGCGAGTTGGCCCGCGCGTTGCTCTTCAGATCTTGCGATTACTGAAAACGATAGGCCGGCCGGTCAATGAGGGGGTCGAAATCGCCCTCTCGCGCGAAGATCTGGCCCAGATGACCGGCACGACACTGTTTACGGTGAGCCGGCTGCTCTCCGCATGGGAAGCGCGCGGAGTCGTAATACCTCGCCGTGAAGCTGTGGCGATTTGCGACGTTCAGTCGCTGCGCGCGATATCCGAAGAAGAGTAACCAGTGAGCCTCTTTGATACTGATGTTACTTGCAAGGCTCATGGGAATCTGCGTTGAGAATGATTCTTGAACGCGCGCCTTTTCTCCATTGCCACTTGCCGGTTGACGACGCATTGCACATGTTTCCATTCCGCATTCCTAAAGATTTCATGAAAAGTTCATTCTTACATCGACCCCTTGGCCTCGCCTTGATCTGACGATACAATCTGCTCCGCGACATAGTGGGCTCAACTTACGAGCCACGCCCGGAGTCATAAAGCTTGCGGGGTAGATATGATGGTTGACCGAAGGCATTTCCTAAAACAAGCGGGCAGCTTCTTGGGTTCGGCGGCGGGAGTCTCCCTTACGCCATCGGGTCGCGACGCATTGGGCGCACCTGTGCCTTTGCCCGCATTGGCTATGGACAACTCCGCGGCAGGTGAAGAGTGGCTCGATCTCAGCGCCGCCAAACTTCTTGCCCCGCCCGGCCTTTCGCCACGTGAAATACGGGCGCTGAGGGTTCTGGCTCAAGAGGTGGAGAAGCGGACGGAGTTGCGTTTACCCGTTGTGCATTCCTGGCCCGCGAGCTCGACGCCGATGGTGGTGGCGGGAACCAACACCACACTGAGCCGCCTCCGAGGGCACCTACCGGAGGTCATTCCCGCTCCGGAGGCGGCGCGCGAGGCGGAAGGCTTTGCGATTCGCGTCGCACAGAGTGAAGGCGCACCGGTGGTTTCCCTTGCCGGGGCGGACGAGCGCGGCGTGCTGTTTGGGGTGGGCAAACTCCTGCGCTCGCTGCGCATGACCAAACTCCGGGTGGAAGTGGAGAGCCATTTAGAAATCAAATCCTCGCCCAAGTATCCCCTGCGTGGACACCAGCTCGGTTATCGCCCCAAAACCAATTCCTACGACGGCTGGACGGTTGCCCTGTGGGACCAGTACATCCGCGAGCTGGCGCTTTTCGGCTGCAACTTTATTGAACTGATTCCGCCGCGTTCGGACGACAATGCGGACAGTCCTCATTTCACAATGCCGCCAAAGCAAATGATGATCGAGATGTCGCGGATCTGTGATGAGTACGGATTAGACGTTTGGATCTGGTATCCGGCCATGGAGCGTGACTATTCCGACCCCGCGACGGTCGAGCGCGAGCTCTCCGCCTGGGGAGAAATCTTCAAGGTCCTGCCGCGGGTGGATGCCGTGTTTGTGCCCGGCGGCGATCCCGGCCACACGGAACCAAAATACCTGATGGCTCTGCTGGAAAAGCAGGCGCAAAATCTGCGCCAATACCATCCTCAGGGCCAAATGTGGATGTCGCCGCAGTCATTCACGCAGGCGTGGCTCGACGAGTTCCTGGACATTCTGAAGGGCCAGCCCGCGTGGCTCGGGGGCGTGGTTTTCGGGCCTCAAACGCGTGTGGATTTGCCCACCTTGCGCAAGCTCGTCCCGGAGCGCTGCCCGATTCGCTTGTACCCCGACATTACCCACACGATGGAGTGCCAATTCCCCGTTCCCGACTGGGATGTGGCCTTGGCGCTGACCGAGGGAAGGGAAGCGATTTGTCCGCGGCCGGAGGCCTTCGCCAACATTGCCCGGCGCTATTTGCCCTATGCCGCAGGGTTCGGTACGTATTCGGAGGGATGTAACGACGACGTCAACAAATTCATTTGGACCGCGCTGGCCTGGAATCCCGCGGCGAAGGTCATCGACGTCTTGCGTGATTATTGCCGCTTTTTCATCAGCCACCGCTACGCCGAGGATTTTGCCCAAGGCCTCGTGGGGCTGGAGAATGCTTGGCATGGGCCGCTGCTTGCCAACGAAAATGTGGACACCACCCTCGCGCGCTTCCAGACCATGGAGCGCGCCGCGACGCCCGCCGAGCTGCTGAATTGGCGCTTCCAGCAAGGGCTCTATCGCGCTTACTACGACGCTTACGTGCGCCGCCGCCTGATTTATGAGACGGATTTGTACAACCAGGCGCTCGATAAGTTGGAGGAAATTCACGCCGTGGGTTCCCATCCCGGTGTGCTCAATGACGAGGGAAATCGCGATGAAGCGCCCACGAACGCAATGGACCCCACGCTGGTGATCGCGCAGGCGCAATCCATTTTGGCCAAGGCCTTCACACAGCCGGTAGCCCAGGAACAACGCACGCGCATTCTGCAACTCGCGGAAGCGCTCTTCCAAAGTATTCGCATGCAGTTGTCCGTGGAGCGTTACCAGGCGGAGTCCGTGGATCGCGGCGGCAACCTTGACACGGTGGATGCCCCGGTCACGAATGGTCCGTGGCTTGCCAAGCGCCTGCGCGAAATTCGCTCCCTACCTACGGCAATCGATCAGGTCCAGGCGATCGAAGAAGTCTTGGATCGCGCCAACCCCGGACCGGGAGGTTATTACGACGACCTGGGCGACATCGCGCGGCCGTCGCGCCTGGTGCGCGGATTGGGAAGCGTCGAGGACCCCGAACTCCGAAGGTCAGTTCTGATCGGGCACGACTCTCCGCTTCCCGCGGAGATGCCCCTGGCGTGGAAGCGCTGGGCCGAAGCCCTGTTTGATGCGCCGCTGCGGTTGCACTACCCGGCACTTGATCCCCAGGCGCGGTACAAGGTGCGGGTGATCTATGCGGGCGACTCCCCGCACGTGAAAATCCGGTTGGGGTGCGAGGGCGGACCGGAAATCCATCCTCTGATCGCCAAGCCGCAGCCGCCGGCTCCCCTGGAATTCGATATCCCGCCGGAGGCTACGGCGGGCGGGGAACTGACGCTTATCTGGACTTGCGAGGCGGGTCTGGGAGGCAACGGCCGCGGCGCCCAGGTGGCGGAAGTGTGGCTCCTGAAGAAATAGCGGGAGCAATCGCCTAGCGCCGCCAAGTCGCAAATGGTGTAAAATCATCTGTACGTTGGCAAGGAAGTAATGGCAACCTCTGTTCTCAGGAGCCGCAGTAAGTCACGGAAGGCGGCGAGATCGCGCCTGTGGTTGCGGCCAGAAGCCGCGCGGTGGGCAAAGGTCATAGGGAATCGCCTTGACAACTTGCCAGGAGTTCCTTACGATGCCAATAACTTCGTGACTTTCAGCCACTTGCAAGAAGTCGCAAGGGGGCGTGGGAGTGTGGATGAAGGTGTAGGTCATGCCGGAGAGCATGGGGGTTGGTGAATGTCGGGCAAGCTCGGGGAAATTCTTCTTAAAGAAAACCTGATTACCCCGGATCAGCTCAAGCAGGCGCTTGAACATCAGAAGCTGAACGGGGGAAGGTTAGGAAATTCCCTGGTCAAATTGGGTTTTCTGAACGACGATGAGGTGACGGCCGTCCTCTCACGCCAGTATGGTGTTCCCTCCATCAATCTCGCTTATTTTGAGGTTGACCCCAACGTCACCAAGCTGATCCCCATGGACACAGCGACCAAGTACCAAGTGTTGCCGCTCAGCCGGGTGGGATCGTCTTTGACGCTCGCCATGGTGGACCCCACCAACGTATTCGCCATGGACGACATCAAGTTCATGACGGGTTTCAACATTGAACCGGTGGTGGCTTCGGAAGCCGCCATCCTGGAAGCCATCAAGAAGCACTATGGTAGCGCCGAGGACCAGGAGCGCAAGAAAGAGTTGGAAGAGATCGTCAATTTCATTGACGAGAGCCAGGCCGAAAGCCTGGAGCTGGAAGCCGACGAGGATGGAACTCTGAACCTGGCGCAACTGGAGAAGGCGGCCGAGGAAGCGCCGGTGATCAAACTGGTGAACTACATTCTGACGGATGCGGTGAAGCGCGGCGCCAGCGATATCCACCTGGAGCCTTACGAAAAGGAATATCGCGTCCGCTACCGCATTGACGGCATTCTCCAGACGATGATGAATCCCCCCTTCAAATTGCGTGACGCCATTATCAGCCGCGTTAAGATCATGTCGAAGTTGGATATATCTGAGAAGCGGTTGCCGCAGGACGGCCGCATCATGATCAAGATGATGAAGGACGGAAAGAAGAAGGCGCTCGATTTCCGCGTGTCGGTGCTTCCCACCCTGCACGGTGAAAAAGTGGTCCTGCGGTTGCTGGACAAAGAAAACCTGCGGCTCGACATGACCAAGCTGGGGTTTGAGCAGGAGTCGCTCGACAAGTTCACCAAGGCGATTTTCAAACCGTATGGCATGGTCCTGGTGACCGGACCCACGGGCAGCGGCAAGACCAACACTCTCTACTCCTCGATCTCTCAGCTCAACAAGCCGGATACCAACATCCTCACCGCGGAAGACCCGGTGGAGTTTCAGTTGCACGGTATCAACCAGGTGCAGATGAAGGAGCAGATCGGGCTGAATTTTGCGGCGGCGCTGCGCTCGTTCCTGCGGCAAGATCCCAACATCATCCTGGTGGGAGAAATCCGGGACTTTGAGACTGCGGAGATCGCCATCAAAGCAGCCCTCACCGGGCACTTGGTGCTATCGACCCTGCACACCAATGATGCGCCATCCACGATTTCGCGCTTGATGAATATGGGCATTGAACCTTTTCTGGTTGCTACTTCCGTCCACATGATCGTCGCCCAGCGGCTAGTGCGGCGGATTTGCGCGGATTGCAAGGCAGAGGAAGAAACTTCTCCCCAAGTCCTCATTGACGCCGGATATACTCCCGAACAGGCCAAGACCGTGAAGGTCTACAAAGGCGCGGGGTGTTCCACCTGCGGCAACAAAGGATACAAGGGCCGCTGTGGCCTTTACGAGGTGCTGGAAATCACGGACGAGCTTCGCGAATTGATCCTGGTGGGCGCTTCGGCATTGGAATTGCGTAAGAAGGCCATCGAGCAGGGGATGATCAGTCTGCGCAAGAGTGGCCTGATCAAGGCCGCCTTGGGGCAGACGACTCTGGAAGAAGTCTTTCGTGAGACCGTGCTCTAAGCGGCATACGGTAGACGGTAGACAGCATACGGGAGGCGGCAGGGGTGAGCCGGAATTCGAAGATCGTGATTCTTGCGCCCGTCCGCGCCGATGGGTCGCGGTCTACCGTATACCGTATGCCGTATTCCGCTTAACAAGGAGAGCCAAAGGGATGCCTTTACCGACTCTCAGCCAATTGCTGAAGCGGATGGTTGATTCGGGAGGATCCGACCTCCACCTGACCACCAACTCGCCGCCGCGCATCCGCGTGCACGGCGAGCTGAAGCCCTTGGATGATATTCCGCCGCTGGGCCCCGCGGAAACCAAGCAACTCGCTTACAGCATCTTGACCGACTCGCAAAAGCACCGGTTTGAAGAAAACCTCGAGCTCGATTTTTCCTTCGGGATTAAGAATATTGCGCGCTTTCGCGGCAACCTGTTCAACCAGCGCGGGGCGACAGCCGGGGTATTTCGCGTGATCCCGTTCGAGATCAAGACTTTCGACCAGCTCAAGCTGCCCCCGGTGTTACGCAAACTTTGCGAAAAACCGCGGGGCCTCATCCTGGTGACTGGGCCCACGGGCAGCGGAAAGTCCACCACCCTGGCCACCATGCTCGACTCGATCAACGAAGCCCGCTACGAGCACATGCTTACGATCGAAGACCCCATCGAATTTATCCATCCCCACAAGCGCTGCCTGGTGAACCAGCGGGAAGTGCACTCGGACACGCATTCCTTTTCCAACGCCCTGCGCGCCGCTCTTCGCGAGGACCCGGACGTGGTGCTGATCGGTGAGATGCGCGACCTGGAAACCATTGAATCGGCGCTACGCATTGCGGAAACCGGCCACTTGACGTTTGGCACCCTGCACACCAATTCGGCGTCCTCGACCATCAATCGTATTATCGACGTGTTCCCTTCGCACCAACAGGCGCAGATTCGCGCGCAACTGTCCCTGGTTCTGGAAGGCATCCTTTGCCAGGCACTCCTGCCGAGGGCGGATGGGCGGGGCCGCATCATGGCCATGGAAATCCTTGTCCCCAACGCCGCCATTCGCAACCTGATTCGCGAGGATAAAATTCACCAGATTTACTCCTCGATGCAATCGGGCCAGGACAAGTTCGGGATGCAGACGTTTAACCAGGCGCTTTATTCGTGCTATATGCAGAAGGCCATTACCCTGGAGACCGCCTTGGGCCGTTCCAGCAACCAGGATGAGCTCCAGGATATGATCAACCGCGGCGGTGCAACCGGCGGAGCCCCTCAACGTCCGACCACTCCTTACGCTCCTGCCAAACGCTGAGGATGGCGCTCGCGACCCGGCCCAAGAGCCGGGAAGGGCGCAAGGGCGCGGCAGAAGTGAAGCCAACTGATTGAGGTGAAACGATGCCCGAATTTGAGTATCGCGCCAAGGATCGCAGCGGCAAGTCGGTCACCGGAAGGCGCACCGCTCCTACGCGTCAGGTCGTGGATGCCAATCTCCGCCGCGAACAACTGACCCCAACAAGCATTAGGGATACACGCAAAGAGATTGCCATCCCCAAGCCCAAAATGGCCGGCAGGGTAAAGGTATCGGCCAAGGAATTGGCCATTTTTACCCGGCAATTCTCGGTCATGATTGACGCGGGCTTGCCCCTGGTGCAGTGCCTGGAGATTCTTTCGAGCCAGCAGGAAAACACCGGCTTCGCGAAGGTCTTGGCGGAGGTCCGAGGGTCCGTCGAGGCGGGTTCCACCCTGGCCAACGGTCTGCGTTTGTATCCCAAGATCTTCGATCCACTGTACTGCAATATGGTGGAAGCCGGTGAGACCGGCGGTATTCTCGACACCATTCTGCAACGCCTCTCGGGTTACATCGAAAAAGCGGTCAAACTCAAGCGCGCCGTGATGTCGGCGCTGATCTACCCCGTCGCCGTGGTGGCCATCGCGGGCGGCGTTATCTTCCTGCTCCTCTGGAAAGTGGTTCCCATTTTTGCCACGCTGTTTGCCGGGTTGGGGGTGGACCTGCCGTTGCCCACGCGCATCGTGATCGGGCTCAGCAATGCCATTGCAACGTTTGCTGTGCCCATGCTTGTGTTGGGCGCCCTCGGGGTGTTTGGGTTGAAGAGGTATTACGCAACTCCCTCCGGCCGCATGATGATTGACAGGTTTATTTTGTGGCTCCCGCTGCTGGGGAGTCTGATGAAAAAAATCGGCGTGGCGCGCTTTACCCGCACCCTCGGCACGTTGATCACCAGCGGTGTTCCCATGCTCGAAGCCATGGAAATCACCGCCCGCACCTCCGGCAACGCCGTCATCGAAGAAGCCATTCTAACCGTCCGCAAGGCCATCGAGACGGGCCGGACGATTGTGGATCCCCTGCGCGAAACCGGGGTCTTTCCCAACATGGTGGTGCAAATGATCGGCGTCGGGGAACAGACCGGTGCTTTGGATTCCATGCTGGGCAAGGTGGCCGATTTCTATGAGGACGAAGTGGATGCCGCGGTGGGCGACTTGCTGACCGCCATGGAACCGATGATCATTCTTATCCTGGGCGTGGTGGTCGGTGGCGTGGTTATTTCCATGTACCTCCCGCTGTTCAGCTTGATCGGAAAACTGGCGGGCTGAGGCATCGAAACTCGAAATTCGAAACTCGAAACTCGCTTAGCCGTGGGCGAATTTCGAGTTTCGGCCGCTTTATGATCTTCACTGATGAAATCAAGGATTGGCTCCCCTGGGTCATCAAGATCCGTTTCGTCATTATCAGTTTTGTCTTTGCCATCGACTATTCCATTCACCAGTTGACCAATCCTGCCAACGTTGCTTCCATCCGTTATCTGGGCGAGGCGGTCATTCTGTGGTACATCGTCAGCCTGTTCTTTCTGATTTACAATCAACTCAGCCACGATTATCTTTTGCAAGCCTACCTTCAGATCTTTTCCGACATCGTCATTATCACCGCCATCGTCCATGTGACGGGCGATCTGGAGAGCAACTATTTTTCGCTATATCTGGTGACGATTATCCTGGCGAGCATTCTCCTGACGCGGGGGCGCGCGTTTCTGGTGGCCGGCGTCAGTTTCGTTTTCATGGGGGGAATGATCGAGTTCGTTTATCTTCCCGGCTGGTACTCAGCCCTCGTTGCAAAATTTCCGGCGCTGCGATTCCTGGCGGCAAACACCACGTTGACGCCGGACCTGATGAGATCGCTCCAGGTGAAAATTGGCGCGAGTTTCTTCGGCTTTTTTGCTGTGGCTTACCTTTCCAGTTATTTGGCGGAAAGTTTGCGCAAAGCCGGCCGCGAGTTGCGCGACAAGAACGGGCAAGTGGCGAACTTGCAGGCCAAGAACGAGAACATCATCCAGAGCATGCGCGAAGGCCTGCTCAGCACCGACCTGAATGGCACGATCACGGAGTTGAACCCCGCCGGGGCGGAAATCCTGGGGCGCCAAATCGAGGAATTGCGCTTTACACCCATCGCGGGGATCTTCCCTGGTTTGGCGGAGGACACCTCTTCCCATTCGGAATCGGCTGCCCCCCTCGCCCGCCAGGAAATATCCTATCGGCATCCGCAGAAGGAATCCCGTGTGATCGGTGTTTCCTCATCTCCGCTGCGGGTGCCGGAGGTCGACGTGGTGGGGTACGTTTACAATTTTCAGGACCTTACGGAGGAGAAACGGCGGGAAGCGGAGTATCGCAGCAAGGACCGCATGGCGACCCTGGGCCGCATGGCGGCGGGCATTGCCCACGAAATCCGCAATCCTCTGGCTTCCATCGCGGGGTCGGTGAAGGTATTGCAATCGATTAGCCAACTGGATGAGGATCAAGCGAAACTGATCGCGATTGTGAGCCACGAGTCAGAACGGCTGAACAAACTGGTATCGGATTTCCTTGTTTATTCCCGCGACCAACGCTTTGAATTTCGTCAGGTGGACGTGGTGACCCTGCTGGAGGAAACTCTCCTGCTGTTGGAACACCATCCCCTTTTCGGCCCGCAAGTTCGCATTGAACGTAAATTTCCGCGCCGCGCCGTGACCGTGATGGCGGACGCCGATAAGCTCCGGCAGGTTTTTTGGAATATTTGCGACAACTCCCTGAAAGCCATGCCCAAGGGGGGCACGCTCACTGCCCAAGCGGAAGAAGCGGGCAAGCGCATTCGTGTGGTGCTGGGTGATACCGGCATCGGCTTTAGCCCCAGGCAAATCGAGAAAATCTTTGAGCCGTTTCAATCGGGTTTCAATCAGGGGACGGGATTGGGATTGCCGCTGGTCTACCAGATCATCCTGGGACATCAGGGTTCCATCCGGGTGGAATCCCAGCCGGGAAGAGGGGCGCGATTCCTGATTGATTTGCCCCGCGAAGCTCCCCCGCCGGCGCTCGCCAAGGCGGGAACGGCCCAGGCTCTGACTGATTCCCGGTGAACAATGGTGATGAGGGACGTGGAATGGCGCGACTGCTGATTGTTGATGACGAGAGATCCCTTTGCCAGCTCCTGGAAATCGCCTTTCGCAAGAAAGGCCACGGGGTGGAAACGGTCTTGAGCGGCCAAGCCGCCCAGAAGAAAATTGAGTCACAGGTCTACGACCTGATCATCTCCGATATCCGCATGCCGGACATGACGGGTATCGATTTGTTGGAGTGGGCGCGCGCGACCCGCAATCCCGCGGCGTTCATCTTGATTACCGCCGTACCCACCATGTCCACGGCCATCAAAGCTTTGAACCTGGGAGCTTACCGTTACGTCGTCAAGACGGACTCGCTGGTGGAGGAGCTCACTTTGACGGTGGAGCGGGCGCTGGAGGAGTTGGCTTTGCGCGAGGAAAATCTCCGCCTGCGCCGCGAGCTCTTGCGGATATTTGCCGCGCAAAACATCGTAGGGCACAGCCGGCCCATTGAATCCATCCTGGAGATGGTCCGCACCGTCGCGCCCACCACCAGCACGGTGCTGATTACCGGCGAGAGCGGCACGGGCAAGGAGTTGGTGGCCCGCGCCATCCACGAGGCCAGCCTGCGCCGGGAAAAGCCCTTCGTTTCGATTAACTGCGGAGCATTCCCGGAAACGCTGCTGGAGAGTGAACTGTTTGGATATCTCAAGGGCGCATTTACGGGCGCCGAGTCCAACCGCAAGGGGATTATCGAATCGGCGCACGGGGGCACGCTCTTTCTGGACGAAATCGGCGAAACCAGCCTGGGCATGCAAGTCAAACTGCTGCGGGTTCTCCAGGAAAGGACCGTCCGTCCCCTGGGCGGCGGCATGGACGTGTCCGTCGATGTACGCTTGATTGCTTCCACCAACCGCGACCTGAAGAAGATGGTGGCGAGTGGCCAGTTCCGCGAGGATTTTTATTACCGCGTCAGCGTCATTCCCATTCACGTTCCGCCCTTGCGGGAACGCCCCACCGATATTGAACCTCTGGCGCGGCACTTCCTGCGCAAGTTCGCCTTGCAGATGGGAAAGCCCCTGAGCGATTTTGACGCGGAGGCTTTAGGAGCCTTACGCCGCTGGAGTTGGCCGGGCAATGTTCGAGAACTCGAAAATGCCGTCGAGCACGCGGTGGCCGTCAGCGATGGACGCGACGGGCTCGTCAAGTTGGCCAATTTTCCTGAATCGGTCACCGGAATTGCCGCCAGCGGGCACGAGGCGATTCAGATTCCCCCCGAAGGCATCGACCTTGAAAGCCACGTTGCCCAGTTGGAAAAACGGTATCTGCAAACCGCCTTGCACGCCGCCGGAGGAGTGCGCAGCCAAGCCGCCGACCTCCTGAAAATGTCCTACCGTTCCTTCCGCCACTACGCCAAGAAATATGGGATCTAGCCTACTGTAGAGCCTCAACCACCCTGCTCAGTGCTGCCATCGCGCCCTTTTGGGAGTCGCGCGCCACCACGCGCACGGTATACGCGCCGGGAATGACCAGGACTCCCGCCTGGAACTCGATTCCGGACTTCTGGAGGTTGGCCAGTGTCGTGTCCTTGAGGGCCAGGTCAAGATCTTGTTGTTTGGCCGCAACGAATTTGCCATCCGCGTCAAAAACCGCGACGGTAAGAGTAAGCTTGTTGAGGTTGCGGTCACCTTCTTTCCTGAACGAGAGGGCGCGCACGTCGAGGCGGCCTTGCACCGTGATCTCCACCTCTTTGGGACTGATTTTTCGGGCTTGGGCTTGCACATCCAGTGGGAAGTCCTGAATGTTGGCCGGGCTGAAAACGGCCTCCCGGATCTGGTCCTTGGCCTGCTCCTCGGGCGTCGTGGGTTTTCCGGGCGCGAAGTACCCTTTCCGAGCCTGAACGATATAGCCGTGGCCGTTCAACAGGCTAACCTTTAAAGTATGGAACGCTCCGTTCTCCTTGAGTTTCTCGGGTGAGAAGGTGAGGACGTACACCGCTTCCGGCGCCAGCAGCGCTTCACGAAAGCCGCCCAGAAGGTCGTTGCTGTTATGGACGAACTGGCCGCCGGTGCCGTCGGCGATTTCCGCCAGAGTGCCGGTAGCTGCTGCTTCCCGCGACGCATCGTAGATGTGGTATTGGCCGGCCAGATTGCCAGCGGGTGCATACTGCCGGCTGGCGTCCGCCTCCCGCGACTGCACGGCCAGGCCCTTGCCATCCAGCGCGCTGATGATCACGCGGAGGTGCAAGGCCTTGTCGACGACACGCTCCAGGCGATCGCGCGTTTCCAGAGCCATGAATCCGTCCGAGACCAACATCACCTGCCGTTCCCCGGGCATCTCGGCGACGCGCTGAACCGCGTGGTCGAGGTTCGTGATATCCGCGCGGGCCTGCATCAAGTATGCGTCGTAAGCCCCCTGGGCCCACATCCAAATGTACGCATCCGGCACCGAGCGAGGGTCCATGTCGCATTCGTTGATGGCCTCGTCCCTCACAATAGTGATGGCGCCGGGGTCCTTTTGGTTCACGATTTGGTCGGCGAGATAATCCGTTATCTCCGGACAACTCGCCCAGGGATTGACGCGCGGGTTCGCGTGAAGCTTTGACAGGGCCTCGTGGAGTTTCTGCCGGTCGTTCGTGAAATCCAGAGAGGGGTTTCCGGAGGAGGTGAAAATCGCGATGTGCTCTGACGAGGGCAGCCCGGCAATAAATTTCTCCGCCGCGTCGCGCGTGCGGACCAGACTGTCAAAGGCGGAGTTCAAGTCGTCAAAGTACAAAGCAAGGTAGGTGGGCGGCGCGATGGGACGTGCTTCCTTTGTTTGCCCTTCCGCTGCCTGGGGGGGCGGGGCGGCGGACGGTGTCCCTGGCGACGGGATCGCAGCCGGCTGTGTCTCGACTGAGAAGCTGCTGATGGTCTGCGGCTTGCGATTGTCGGTTATCCGGAAATCTTCCTGGCGAAGTCCGGCCACCGCGCGACCGTGCGGGTCGCGGACCACCACTCGAACCACGACCACGTTCTTTTGTACTTGTAGTTTGAAGGTGGATTCGGTTGCCTGGGAAGCAGTCGCCGCCGCGGCGGGAGGCGCTTGCGCTCTCAATCCCGGCCGGGCGAAGGTGAGTAGCAAGAGGATCACGAGGCTGCGAAGCACTGATAATCCGACGCGCCTAGACTCGCCCACGGGCATTGCCATTCCCCGGCTCCCAGCCAGACCGATAGATTATACACGCGTCTCCCCCCATCATCACCGATGTCCGGGAAAAGTTGGCGGTTGGCGCCGAAATCATCCGAGTGGATTGTTCCAGATGCCGCGTCGTTCGTACAAAATCTCGGATTGACACTGCGGACTCATCGGTAAACGCTGGGCGACTACAGAGCAGCTATTCCCGCTCCCGACCTCTCGGAACCGTGAAGGTTACATGGGCGGTTTGGCGACTACACGTCAAAGTGGTCGTAGGTCGCGAAAAAATCAGAGAATTCCAGGATGGGCCGGACGTTGATTTTTATGTGGGCGTCCCGGGACCTGTCGAGAGTCGATAGGCGGGACAGACAGACACACAAAGCAATTTCTGCGCCAGCCGCGTTCTGCTATCCACTCACCACTAACCACTTGCCACCGCCCTTGTGCCGCCCGCCCGGCAGGAACGCCAACATGGCGCGTTCCGGGCCCGGGCATGCAATCTCATGTAAGTCCCTTAGGACCGTTGGCCCGTGAAAGCCCTTGAAAGTCGGCTGAGTTTCGATCCTGCGCGACCCCGCGGCTGCCAATTAATGACGGAATCAGTCTACCTGCAAGCCGCGCAGCCGTGGGTTGTGCCTGCTCGCTATGAAGGTCAGTTGCAGAAAATCGCGGACGCTTCCAAGGCGAATATGAGAGGCGTACAGGTATATATACCTGTACGCCTCTCATATTCGCCTTGGAAGTCTCTCTCGCTGATAAAGGTTTTTAGAAAAATATGGCCTTAGACATAGGTATATATACCTATGTCTAGGGCCACATAAAAAGTGCCACGGGCCGTTTACACCAAGGGAAAAGTAGCTCCTTGAGCTTTATGCGACGTGTGCGCTAGAAGGGATGGGGGCAGGTATATATACCTGCCCCCATGCCCTAGGTTATTTCACAAGATCTTTCCCGGGCTAACCCTTTGGGAAACTACTGCTGGACTCAACTCACGGACATTGGTATATATACCAATGTCCGTAAGTTGCGAGAGAAGAGGTGATGGCCGATGGCTGACTACAACCGCATCATGCGAGCCAACCGCGTTCGAGAAGCTCAAACGGGGATCCGGAGGGCATTTGACAAGGCAGGCCGTCGGGTATTCAGCCATCAGAACCTCGTCGACCTTTTTCGCGAGAACCGAGAGGAGTGGTGGATTCTCGCCAACATCACCTCGAACGACTTCATCGACTATCTCCAGCGCGAGATGAAGGTCAGAAAAATCACACTGAAAGGGGCAACCCATCAGCAAAAATTCCTCCGATATCTTTGGGGGGAACCCTCCGTAATTGAGGTCGCGGCGGCCATGCGCACAAACGCATATCTCTGCCATTCGACCGCTATGTTCATTTATGGCCTGACAGACCAGCTCCCGCGAACGCTCTACGTGAACTACGAACAGAGTCCAAAACCTAAATCGTCTGGAGGGCTCACGCAAGAGGGGATCGACCGGGCCTTTCGCCACAAGCAACGTGAATCGACTTTCGCCTTTGAATATGACGAATACAAAATCATCCTCCTCAGCGGAAAGAACACAAAAAACCTTGAGGTCCAGAAAATGCAGATTCCCGGCAGCGGCAACGTACGCGTCACAAGTATCGAGCGAACCCTTATCGACATCACCGTGCGACCGACCTATGCTGGAGGGGTGTACCAAGTTCTCGAGTCTTTTCGCACTGCTAAAGATCGCATATCCGTTGGCAAACTGGTCGCCACGCTGAGGGCTCTCGATTTCGTTTACCCTTACCACCAAGCGCTCGGCTTCTATCTTGAGCGTGCCGGCTATCCGGAGAAGCTCTACGGACGGTTGAAAGAGCTTCCCATGCAGTTTCGCTTTTACCTGGCCCATGATATGCGGGAATTGGAGTACGACCGTGGCTGGATGTTATATCACCCAAAGGGAATGTAGAGATTCAATCTCCTGGAGAACGAAGTCGAAGTAGAAGTCAAACTCCTCAAGAGGTTGCACCACGGTGGCACGTACGTTGGGCCAATCGAGTCTGTGATACTCACGTTGCTGGCCAAGCTTGCCAAGCAATGAAAGGGGAACTTCCTTTGCCGCAAAGATGGCCCTTGTGAGGTCGAGGTTTTCTGTAGAATCAAGCCGAATTGCCTTCTGCGTAAGGATCATGAAGATATCGAAAAAGTCTCGAGCCCGCGGAGACCTTGTCTTTCCGGTTGGGGCATACTCTTCCATTTGTTGGCAAACGGCACGGAGCTTTTCAATTGCGATCATCGCCGGTGTGTAAACATAAATCGTGTAGTTGTCAATTTCCTTTCGAAGCTTTCCTGAGGTGTACTCATATTTGCTGAAGTCCACTTTAAAAACCCTCTGTTGATTCGGACCGGTAACAAACGCCTCTCGGCGAAGGCGGTTCAAATCGGATCCAAACGACCTATGCCGTTCCTCCTCAATGAGCTTGAATTCCAACTGGTAGCCACCCCACCACGGCGGCTGATCCGGTCGTTGCTCCGACGGTCTGGGGGTGAGTCGAACGTCAAAGGGGATGAGCCCAACTACCATAAACCGGCTTGTGAGGGCACGCGCCATTCGCGCCAGTATGAAGTTGGGATCTTGAAAATCAGCTTCCAAGGAGAAGTCAAGATCGAGCGAATCGCGGAGACTAATGCCGAGGACTAGGCTGATGGCATTGCCGCCTTTAAGTACGAGCTGTTCGATCAATTCGTCATCACTGAAAAGCGCAGTGATCGTAAGTTTTCGAATTTCTGTCAATCCCAACTTAGTCAATCCGCTAGTCCCTTATACCACGATCGCACCATCCAAAGGTGTGCTGGTTCATGAGTATACTGCGACTTAACGATCTCGGCATCGCCGGGTCATGCGGGCCTCCCGAAGGTATTCATTGTCGGGCTGGAAATCAATGTCGCGTCCCTGGACGAGCAGGGCAACCCGGTGGCTCGCGACTGGGCCCGCCAGCAGGGCGAAAGCCCTGACTTGGTTGATGGGCTTTTTCGCGTTCGCAGACCGGGCGTTGTCGTAGTTGGTTGTAGAGCCGCCCTTCAGGGCCGCATGGGGGGTATAGCGGGTAGCTTTTCTTTAGGCCCGATGATCTGCGGGCAGATGTTTGTAATCGATTGGGGTCGGTCAGGCCGCCCATGATTACCTTCTTCACCGTGGCACCGGGGTCGGGACCGCCCAACTAGCATCAATCCACTTTGACGTGAAACGGCCTACCCGCGGTTGTGCGTGCCAGGCGACCGGTCATCGAGGGCGCGGAAGTAACCCCTCATCCGGCCCGCGACGGCTGGTGAGAACGCCTGTCGCGGTCCACCTTCTCCCCTCGGAGAAGGTTGGAAAGATCGCGGGGCGCGCACGCGCCCGCGTAAACTCGCGCTCCCTCTCCGCAGGGGAGAGGGGGGACCGCAAGGCGGAGGGGGCCCGACGTTTTGCTGGTCGTGGGGGTGAGGGGTCAGTTCCTCACCTTTCGACCAACGCCCGGATCGCATTCACGACCTTACGCACGAACTCGTCTGGGTGTTCCAGCACCATCGCATTCGGAATCAGCTACAAATCACATTGACCATAAACGGCGTTGCCCCGGATGTGGCGCCCGGGGGTTCCGGGCGGACCGTCGGGCACTCGGAAACAACCCGAGTGCTCACTTTGACGTCGCCGAACCATACATGTGGTCCGCATGGCGATATCGCGAATCTCCCTTTTCCCGGCGATTATGTTTGTGCTCACATGGAAGGTCGCGGCTCCGAGCGACGCCCCTCCGCAACCGTCGGCGTGTCGAAACCCTCGCTGGTGCGGACGCCGAGGGACCTTGGGCAGACACCGGTCCGGTTTCGGGCCACAGGCGGCGCCGGAGTGTAGGCTCACTTTTTTATTGACAAAGCCTAGATTGATGGGTATAGTTTATAGGTAAGCCTGCGTCCGGGGACGAAAAGGCGCTGCCCATGCCGAGCCCGCAACAGTCCGGCCTGCTCTCCCTTCTGGAGATTCCATTCCAACAAAATGTCGCAGCCGGGGACGGGCCGGCTAAAAAAAGATGTTACTTTGGATCGTTCAAAGCCAGAATGTGTATGAAAACAAAAGAAACATGGACAAAATGACCGCGAAGAAGTCGGACATTTACGGCAATATGACGTAAATTTTGCAGAAAAATTCAGGATATGACGGGCAATTCACCTTGATTGACGCCTTTAGAGCGGGTTTTGGCGGATGTTCGGGGTGAAGATCTCCCCCCGGTCGCGCGCCGGGCGCAACGCATTCGGTGACCCTCTCCCCACGGAGAGGGCTGGGGTTCTCACTTCCCCCCTACTTCCAATAATAGATATGGTTGACGATTCGAAGCGGGCGAGGAACGAAAAACTCTTAGTCAATGAGGAGTTGTTCTTAAAGTTCGCGCCTTGTATACTCGGAACCGCCCGCAGAGCCGCAGAGGAACAAACCACCTTTACGGTTGGCTTTGATTCGGGCAAAAATCCAACCCTAGCACACCAAAGAGAGGAGGAAGGGACCCCTATGAAGAAATATGTTGCGGAGTTCATCGGTACGTTTACGCTGGTTCTTTTCGGCTGTGGAACCGCGGTGGTTTCCGGCCAGGCCGTGGGCCATCTGGGTATTGCCTTTGCCTTCGGGTTTGCGCTCGTGGCGATGGCTTATGGTATTGGTCCCGTCTCGGGATGTCATGTCAACCCCGCGGTCAGCTTGGGAGTCTTTACCGCCGGGCGCATGACCAGTAAAGACCTGGCAGGCTATATTGTTGGCCAGATCCTTGGCGCCATCGCCGCGGCTGCCGTTCTATCGGTAATTGCTCAAGGGCTCCTGAGCGGGTACAGCGTGGCCACCAATGGTTTAGGGCAGAACGGGTGGGGCGAGGGTTACCTGGCAGGTTATTCGCTTTCTGCCGCCGTGGTTTTCGAATTCGTTGCGACCCTGCTTTTTGTGATTGTCATTCTCGGTTCAACGCAGGGCGGGGCGCCTACGCAGATGGCCGGGTTGGCAATTGGAATCACGCTGGTGGTGATCCACATTTTCGGAATCAACATCACCGGGGTTTCGGTGAACCCTGCCCGCAGTCTGGGCCCCGCGCTCCTGGTGGGCGGCAAAGCCATTTCGCAGGTGTGGATGTTTCTCATTGTTCCCAGCATTGCGGGAATTGTTTCCGGCGTAATCTTTCGCACCAAGGTTCTGGATATATAGCCCCTACTGTTGGCCCATCTCCCTCGCAATAACCGGAATCCAGAAAGTCTGGGACTCAGGGTGGATGGTCGAGGCGAGGCGCAGGGCATTCGCGAAGGTTTGTCGCGATTCTTCGCTATGCCCCGCCGCCTTCAGCGCGCGGCCCAGGACGAATTGCACGTCTACCGATTGCGGTGCGAGCGATTCTGCCATACGCGCCTCGGCGAGGGCCGTATCAAACTCCCCGCGGTTCGCCAGCGCCGTCACTTTCCAAAGCCGGCTTAACGCGGAAGCAAGTGGGACCCGAAAACTGCCCTGGTAAACCAGGATCGATCCCGCCAGGCAAGCTACCGGGCGCGCGGTGCGGAACTGTTCGTAGGGATTCAGTTCCCCGGGCCCCCAGAGTTGGCCGGACATCTCCGTCGCGCTTACCAGCACTGTTCCCTGGATGATCGGGGGGACTTCGTCGAGCGGCCGTTCCCAGATCCATGCCGAGGAAACCGTGAGGAGTGTGCAGGGAAGTTCATATTGAGCGGGATCCACAGAACCGAAATAGGCCAACCAGCACGGGGTGTCGGCGTGGGTTGCAAGGTAGCGCTTCACGGCCGGGAGACCCTGGCCCCAATCCACGTTCGAATCCGTGAGCACGCCATACGTTTTTGAAGGACCACCCCACAGTTCGTTCGAATAGGAAAGGTAGTTGGGAAATGCCCGCAACGAGGAGGCGGCGTGGATCAGCACCAAGCCACTCACCACGAGTCCCCATGCCCGATGCTTTTTCTGGAGCATCCCAGCCCCCACTGCCGCCAGTACACTCAGGAACGGGTAGATCGGAAGGATATGCCGCACCCCGATATTGAGATGTGAGGTCATGCTCACCGCGAGAAAGGCGGTAGCTGGAATCACCATCCATAGTATCTCGCGGCGCCCCTCGCGCGCGCGCAGCAGGGCAAAGGGCGCAAGAGCGAGCAGAAGGAGAAACCCCAGGGTGGATTTGATCACCAACGCCGTGGGAAAATAGAACCACACGCCGCGCAAATAGCGCATGCCGAGAAGGTAAGTGGGGCGCGAGTTGGTGCCAAAGAAAAATGCCAATCCCGCCAGATAAGCGTCCGGCAGCAGATGAGCTCGCGCCGCCACAGCGATGGCAGTGCCCATGCCCCGGCTCCGCACCGCGCCCAGTAAGGGAACCAAGGAGGGTAGCGGGGTGCCCGCCACGGGCTTGTACCGGAAGCTGTAAAAGCTCCAGAGCACAGCGATGGAAATGGTCGCCACAACGATGAGCGCCAGGAGTTGGCGCAGGGCGAGCCGGCGGCGGCTGCGGGTCGGCTTATCCTCTGGGGGGGCATCCCCTCCTTGGCTGTCCCTCGGCGGGATCAGCAATTCCACCAGTGCCAGCAGAAACAAAATAGGAAAGAGAATGAGGCCGGAGTGCTTGGCCGCCAGGGTCAAGCCGCCTGCAATCCCCCCTACGGCCAAACGCCATGCGTTGGGGTTCACGACGTAACGCCAGAAGGCATACGCTGCAGCGAAGAGGCAACAGGCGAGCGCCACGTCATTGGTTACCAAGGGGCCATGCGCTAGAATATTGGGTTCGAAGACGATCAATGCCAGGGCGATCAACGCCGGGCCTGGACCGAACATTTCTCGTGTTGCCAGAAAGACGATGACGGCCAGCAGCAGGGGAAACACCGTCATGGCGGCGCGCGCCGCAAAAAGCATCTGGCCGGTGTCATTCGCATAGAGAAAGATGCGGCCGCCTTGAAAGCTGGAGGTTTCGGCGGTCGTCATCGGCGGGACACGCGGCTGTAAGGCAAGGAGGGGTAATGCAGCCACATCCGGGGTCAAGGGGGGGTAGGCGGGACAGATGAAAAAGTCACCCGCCGTCAAGTGGCGGTAGCCCGCAAACAAGCTGTAGGCCTCGTCGCAGGTTTGCGACTCCTGGCGCACGGAGAGCAGCATCGCCGCCTCCATGAGGGCCAGGAGACCCATGACCGCGGCCAGCGTCAGGGCACGGCGTGAGACTATTGGAATCAACGTGTGCTCCCGGACCTTTCAACGGCGAGGATTGTAACATGACGGCCATCCCCGCGCAGCCGCGTTGAGATCCTCGAATCAAAATGCTGCCGAACATTCCCTTGCATCGTTTCCGGATATGGCATACAACATGCCTCGAAAGTAAGATCGAATTGTCTGAAGAGAGCCCAGTGTTGGCATCGAAGCGAGATAGCTTGGAAGGTGGAAGCCCGTTACCGGCCAGTCAACTCTCCGGTGCTCCGTTGAGCAACCGGGCAGTCGCCCTGGCGCTAGGGCTAATCCTGACGGTCGTATTTTTGTCTTACCTCGACACTCTCTGGTTCCAATTCGTTCATTTTGACGATCGCTTCCAGATTCTGGGAAATACCTGGCTGCGATCCTGGAAGTATCTGCCGCGCTATTTCACCGCGGATGTCTGGGCATTCCAGCATCCGGCCTTGCGCGGCACCTTCTACCGGCCGATTTTTCTGCTTTGGTTCCGGCTGCAATACCTGGTTTTCGGACGGGAACCGTGGGGATGGCACCTTTGCACGGTGCTTTGTCACGTGGGGGTGACGCTGCTGGTTTACTACACGGCGGCACGGCTGTTGCAGGACCGCCTCGCCGCGCTTTTCGCCACGCTGATTTTCGGCTTGCATCCCATCCATGCCGAGGCTGTGGCCTGGGTCTCGGGCGTCACCGAACCCTTGTTCACGATATTCTTGTTAGCCTCCTACCTCTGTTACCTCAAGAAGCGCAACGATCCCGCGCACGCGAGACCGTATCTGGCAGCCTCGCTGGGGCTGTATGGGCTGGCCTGCCTTTCGAAAGAGACGGCGGTCATTCTCCCTTTTATCATCTTTGCTTGTGAGCTTCTGTGGAGCGACCAAGCCGCCCGTTCGCGGTGGCGCGCCTGGGTTCGGCGCTCCCCGCGAGCCCTTGCGGTTGTTGCTCCATACCTGGCGCTGTTCGCGATTTACCTGGTCGCGCGGGTCTTTTCTTTGCAAGGGTTTCAGAACACGAAGGAGGCGCACTCCTTTCTCGCGATGTTTCTAACGTGGCCGTCAGTGCTTTGGTTCTATATTCAACATCTGATTTGGCCCAGAAGTCTCAGTCCCTTCTACTCCCGGGAGTTTTACTCCCACCTGGATGTTCGGAACGTTCTGCTGCCCGCCATTCCCGTCTTGATGGCGGTCGCCGGCCTGTGGTTTTGGGGCAAACGATCCCCCAAAGCGGCGGTCGCCACGATCTGGATGGTCGTGCCCATTCTGCCCGCGTTGAACCTGCGGGCATTTATTGAAGGGCACCTTGTTCATGACCGTTATTTGTACTTGCCGTCGTTTGGGTTCGCCATGCTGGTGGCCCTAGGCTTGCGGCAATGGAAGCTCGGGCCGGACCAGCCTCTGGGGCAAGCTGCTGTCCAGCTTGGACTTGCGGGCATGATCGGATTGACCATGAGCCTGGGGGTCTACCAGGCCACAGCCTGTTATGCCAACGAGAGCACGTTCTTCACCCAGGTCACCTCGATGTCACCCGAAGGGCATAGTTCCGAACTGGATTTGGCGGGTTTGCTTGGGAGCCAGGGTCATCTGGATGAAGCCATTAAGATTTATGCGAAAATCTGGCCGACCCAGCCCGACAGTTGGGATGTCAATTATAACCTCGGGTATGCCTATTATTTGACCGGCAAGCTTCCGGAAGCCGACCGCTACCTGAGCCGCGCTACGCAGATTGACGCCAGCCGCCCGGATGCCTTTTTCTACTTGGGACTTACGAAATTGAGGATGGGTGACATTAATGCCGCTGCCGCCAACGTCCAACGTGCAGTGATCATCCGGCCCGACGCAGATCATTGCCACTTTGCCTTGGGAGTAATCTTCAAGTTGCAAGGAAATCTCCCTGGAGCGCTCTCGGAGTTTCGCCAAGAATTGGATCTGGACCCTGATAACACTTCTGCCCGCCAACAGGCCGAAGAAATTGAAGCGGCACAGACGGCAGGGCAGAAGGGAAATCCGCCGGGCGCGATCCCTGCTCCTGGAAGTACCACCGCCCACTGACCTTCCAGAAGCATTATTAGACTTCATATTCCATGCGAAGGGAATCGACAATTAACATCGGGCTGATGGTACTTGGGGTTGACAGTATTTGTCAGGTATTTTGGACAGAAATCGGCGGAGACCTCCCCCCTTGAGATGTCTTCTAACGCCTTGCCAGGCGTCCTAGCTTCATTGTTGTTCATAATAAATAGCATGGAGATTCAAGGAAAAGACTCCTAGACAAGGACTTGGCGAGTGATTTGCTCTGTACCTTAAGCTTTGACTACTTCGTACTGCGCGGGAGTCATGCGCAGCCGAGGAGTAACGAATGAATAGAAGTGCGAAAGGGTTTTCACTGATCGAACTGTTGATTGTGGTCGCGATCATCCTTATCATCGCGGCCATTGCCATTCCCAACTTTCTGCGTTCACGTGTTGCGGCAAATCAGGCGTCGGCCGTGGCTTCCTTACGCACATTGAACACGGCAGAGGTTTCCTATTCCCTCACCTTCAATACGGGGTTCAGCGCTGATTTGCTCTCTTTGGCTCCACCTGTACCCGCTGACGCCAACCCGACGACCACCGCCGCGGGCCTGATCGACAGCATTTTGGCCGCTGGGATCAAGAGCGGATACACCTTCACGTATTCGCCCGGCCCAAGCGATGCGATCGGTACAATTTTGACTTATTCCCTCACCGCCGGTCCGTTCAGCAGTTCCACGGGTAGCAATTACTATTACAGCGATCAATCGGGAGTGATCCGCCAGAATTCGACCACCACCGCTACTGCATCAGACTCACCGCTGGCTGGCTGAGGTTCGGGGACAACGCAAACAGTTTGATGAACCGGAGTCGAGAGACTCCCGGGGCTGCATTGTGGGGCCAGCCGGTTTTGGCCCATGGAATTCAATCCGGCGAAGCCACCTTCTTATTCGAGGTGGGGCGGTGATGATTTCCCCCTCCAGGAATTGCCATAGTTTCCAGGTACAGAAGATGGGAAGGAAGAGCGATTCTGCCCTGCGGAAGCGTCCTTTAAACGCTTCGCTGCGGCGTGAAGATGACGCGATTTGTCGCCCCGGTTCGACAAAAAGGGGCAACCCTTCGCCCGGAAAGGAGTGGCAATCACCTTTGGTTACGGGAGCTCTTTCTAACCTATTGAAAAAAAGGCACAATTATAATAGCTGGCGGGAAAACGGAGTGGCAACTTGGTATGCAAGTTGCCTTTCCAAAAGACGAGTATTACCTGGAAATTTCCAAGTGGTAACTTAGATTACCAGAGGAGGATTGAATGAAAAAGAGCACCAAGGGCTTCTCCCTCATCGAACTTTTGATCGTTGTGGCGATCATCCTGATCATCGCGGCGATCGCCATCCCGAACCTGCTTCGTTCGCGGATCGCTGCAAACCAAGCCTCAGCCGTGGGTTCCTTGCGCACCCTGAACACTGCTGAGATCACCTATTCTTCCACGTTCAACGTTGGCTTCACCCAGACCCTGGCTTATCTGGGTCCGGGCGGCCTTGCTGCCGGCGCCAGCCCGAATTCGACGGCCGCCGGCCTGATTGACAGCGTTCTGGCTTTTGGGCTCAAGAGCGGATATAGCTTCACGTATTCGCCCGGACCCACGGACGCCGCCAGCCGCATCAACACATATTCATTTATGGCTTGGCCCATCACCAACTCAACTGGCACGAACTACTACTTCACCGACCAGTCCGGCGTGATTCGTCAGAATTCGACGGCGTCGGCTACAGCCTCCGATTCACCGATCGCGGGCTAAGTTTTTCAGGGGCAGGGAAACCTTTCCGGAAGGGGAGTCGCATGACTCCCCTTTTTCTTTGTGGAGAAAGCCTGTATCTGACTTACAGATATCCTTTGAACCTTTATCATAGGTTGTCAAGCGCCGGGCTGAGGCGGGCCACGGGCGTCTTGCGCTGTGATGCCTTGGGAGCCCTCGCCAATGGAGCTACCAACCTGTTGCTGCGCGCGTGGAATTGCCATAATGAATCGAGCATGGGGATCACCGATGAAGGAGATTGAATCGGGGACTCCAGCGGTAGGCACCGGTGCCGCGAGAGACTCCTCGCCAAGCACCTTCCCCCACTTGGGGGCGACCTCCGTTTGTATTTTGACCTTTCTCGCCTACGTCGCGACCCTCCGCTTCCAATTCGTGCACGACGACCGGGGCATAATTGTAGAGAATCCTGCCGTGCATTCCTGGCACGCTGTTCCAAGCTACTTTACATCCCAAGTCTGGGCAGCGGTTGGCCCGGCTGGTATGGGGTACGCTTACCGCCCACTTTTCCTACTCTGGTACAGAGTCAATTCTGCGATCTTTGGCCAGCAGGCAGCGGGGTGGCATTTCACCACGGTCGTCGCGCATGTCGTGGCTACTTATTGCGTTTTCCTCCTGGCACACAGGATCTTTGGGGAGAGGCCGGCCGCTCTGTTCAGCGGGCTGCTCTTCGGTCTGCACCCTGTCCATATTGAGGGCGTTGCCTGGATTTCTGGCGGGCCTGACGCGCTTGTGGCGGGGTTGATAATTCCAGCCTATCTTTGCTGGGTGCGTTCCCGCGAAGCTGGCGGGCGAGGCAGTCCGTGGCTGGGTGCTTCCCTGGCTCTGTATGCAATGGCCATGTTAATTAAGGAAACCGCAGTCGTGCTGCCACTGATTCTATTTTCATCCCAATGGCTGGGCTTTCCGCGCCCCCTCGAACCCCGGTCACGTGCCTGGATGCTAAAAACCTTGCAGGTCCTCAAAGCGCTTCTTCCCTATCTTGTGCTGACGGCTGTTTATCTGATGGTGCGAACGGTGGCCTTAAAGGGGTTCTCGCATCCCGCTGCCCAAATCAGTTGGCTGACGGTGCTGCTGACCTGGCCTTCCTTGCTTGTTTTCTATGCGAAACTATTGCTCTGGCCTGTGGGCTTGAGTCCGTTTTATGGATTGGAATACGTTTTGCACCCGACGCTGCGGAACACTATCCTTCCGGCCCTGGCACTGCTTCTCGTCGCTGGGGGCCTCTGGAAATGGGCGTCCCAATCGCGCCCCGCGGCTTTAGCCATTCCCTGGCTGATCTTTCCGCTCCTTCCGGTTCTAACCGTTCAGGTTTTCGGGAACGGGAATTTCGCCCACAATCGGTATGTGTACTTACCCTCCATCGGATTCGTCATGCTCCTCGCCGCGGCGCTGAGAGAAATCAAATGGGGAAGGCCACTCTTCGGCGCCATCCCCTCATCTCAAGTCTTGGTGGTCCTCGGATTGGCCACACTCATGGGCTTTGCCATTCAGGTTGAAGACCGCTATTACGCCAACGACGGTGCGTTTTACTCCTTTGCCTACTCGCGATTGGAAACTCCGGACCCGGTGATCGGCATGGACTATGCCAATACGCTGGCCGAGCAGGGCGATTTTGGCCGTGCGGCCGAGGTTTACCGAAAATTGATTCAGGCGCACCCCGATATGTGGAACGCGTATTTTAATTTCGGTTACATGTGTTACCAACTGGGTGAATTGGACTCGGCCGGGCTGTATTTGTCCCGAGCGGCTGCTGGAGATCCCATGAACGCCGCGGCCGTCTTCTATCTCGGACTCACCGATTTTAAATTGAATCGCCTGCACGAAGCGGAAGCGCATTTGCGGCGTGCCATCGTGCTCGCCCCTGCGGCCCCGAACTATCACTTCGCGCTGGGAATGGTTTTGAAAGTGAACGGAAATTGGTCAGGGGCGATGGCCGAGTTCACCAAGGAACTCGAGATCAACCCAGGGCACCAAGCCGCCGCCCAGCAGGCCACGGAAATTCAAAGGCAGATCGTAGGAAAGTAGCGCACAGCCTCTCCACAAGCTTCGGTATAATGGGTAAAGGTCTTGTAATGCTGGCTTCAGATGTGGCATTGAAAATGGCTGCGGTTCAGCCAGTCAGTGGTTCAGAGCTATGCTTGCCATCGAAATCAACGGGCTGACAAAAGATTATAGCGTAGGTTTCTGGAATACACGGCCTAAGAGGGCTTTGGATTCCTTGAACCTCCGAGTGGAGTCCGGCGAAGTTTTCGGCCTGCTGGGCCCGAACGGGGCGGGCAAAACCACGACGCTCAAAACCCTTTTCCGTTTGGTTTTTCCCACTTCCGGCACGGCGCGGATTCTAGGGAAGGAATTGAATGACACGTCCATGCACCAGCGTGTTGGTTACCTCCCCGAGAATCCATATTTCTACGAGCATCTGACACCGGAAGAGTTGCTTAACTATACCGGCAGACTCTTCGGACTTGGCTACGAGGCTTTACGGGTCCGCTGCAGGCAACTCCTGGAGCGGGTCGGGCTCACGGAGGTACGAAATGTCCCTCTGAGGCGGTTTTCCAAAGGGATGGTGCAGAGGGCGGGCATCGCGCAAGCACTCATTAATGACCCCGACGTGGTTTTTCTGGACGAGCCGATGACCGGCCTCGACCCCATCGGGCGCCGCGAAGTTCGCGACTTGATCCTGCAATTGCGAGAGGAAAAGAAAACGGTCTTTTTCTCGACACACATTTTGTCCGATGCTGAAACCCTTTGCGATCGAGTTGCAATCCTGAATCGCGGCCAGCTACAAGGCTGCGGGGAGCTTCGCCAGATCTTGAGTTTAGGAGCTTCCATTACCGAGCTCATTCTTGAGACCCCCCCGGAGGCCATGTTGGACGAGTTGCGGCCCCTGGTTGTTTCCATGGTTCGGACGGGCGATCGAGTGCGCCTGGAAATCCGCGAGGAGGCCAACATCGAAAAGGCGATGGCGATTGCCTTGCGCGGCAAAGCAAAACTGGTTTCCTTAAATCCGGTAAAAATGTCGTTGGAAGATTACTTTATGGCCAAAGTCTCGCCGACCAAAAGTGCAGTGACAAGTGACTTGTGACGAGTGAAGAGGCCGAAGTTGGAAGTCCCGGATCCACCGTCAATGAATTGTTGGCCTTCAGACTTGAGGACACCCGGACTTCGGTCCTCGGACTTTCTCTATGGGACGGATTGTGACCATCGCGCTGGGGGCCTTCAAGGAATCCGTGCGCGAGCGCGTGCTCTATAATCTGGTTGTCTTCGCTCTCCTGATGATCGGCGCGGCGATCCTTTTGGGAAGCATCTCGGTGGGTGTGGAGCAGATCATTCTGGTCAACCTGGGCCTGGCGGCAATTTCCGTGTTCGGCCTGCTGATCGCGATCTTTATCGGTACGGGATTGGTTTCAAAGGAGATCGATCGCCGAACGATTTACAATATTCTCTCCAAGCCTGTCGCCCGCTCCGAATTCATCCTGGGCAAATATGCGGGGCTGCTGCTGACACTTTTTGTCAACACCGCCATTATGACCGCGGGCTTTTACGTGGCGCTGGCCATCCAAAAAAGGGGCTTGGCGCTACCTGATTTTTCTCTTTTGATTGCTGTCTACTTCATTTTGCTCCAATTGGCGATCGTCGTGGGCGTAGCGATTTTCTTTTCCTGCATTTCTACATCGATTCTCTCTGCGGTTTTCACTTTTTGTATCTTTGTCATCGGCAATTTTTCGAGTGACATCCGCGCGTTCGGCCAGGATTCTGGCAGCCCCCTTCTGGAAAAGATGACCGCCGTCCTTTACTACCTCTTGCCCAATTTCGGAGATTTTAATGTCATCAATCAAGTAGCGCACGGGGTGAGGATTCCGCGCGTATTCATCACTGCGAACACCTGCTATGCCCTCCTTTACATCGCCGTCCTGCTTTCGGGAGCCGTCCTGATTTTTGAGGAGCGGGAGTTTTGATGAAACCAGTCCGAGGTCCGGAGTCCGAGTCGCAGTCCGCAGTCCGGAGTCTGGGGTCCGATGTCCGATGTCCGAAGTCCGAATTCCAAGGTCGGAATTCGGAGTCCGTTGTCCGACGCGCGAAGTCCGAAATCCAAGGTCGAAATTCGGAATCCGGAATCCTGAGTTCCGGTGAGAAACCGCCAACTTTTGATTCTGATGCTTCTAATTTCGGCCTCCGGAACGCGGGTTTCGGCCCTCGGACCCCGGACTCCGGACATCGGACTTCGGACTTCGGACTTCGGACTCTCCTCATTTCGATTCTCGCCATAGGTTCGCTCGCTCTTTATCCGCTCCAGCGGAGCATTGACAAGCAGCTCAGATCGACTCGAAGCCAACGGGAGGAACTCATATTCTTGCCATCGGAGACCATGCTCTTGCGCCTAAGCGATGGATATTCGGGCTTATTGGCCGCCATTTACTGGACCCGCGCGGTCCAGTACTATGGACGCCACCGCCTGGCCCATGCCAAGGAGTTTCCGCTTCTCGGCCCTTTGCTGGACATCGCGACGGGCCTTGATCCGCACTTGTTGATCGCCTACCGGTTTGGCTCTCTTTTCCTGGCAGGAAAGCCGCCGGAAGGTGCGGGTGATCCCCAACGAGCCATTCACCTGCTCGAGCGCGGGATCGTCGCCAATCCTGAATACTGGCGTTTGTGGGAAGATTTGGGGTTCATTTACTACTGGGATATGAAGGACTACGCGCACGCGGCTAGAGCATTTCAGACAGGAAGTGAGCGGCCCGGCGCGCTGCCTTGGATGCGCGCACTCGCGGCGTCCGTGGCGGCGCAGGGTGGCGAGATTCAAACTTCGCGCATCCTTTGGACGGAAATTGGCCGCTCGGCCGAGAACGATTCCATCCGGCACAGTGCGGATATTCACCTCGCAGCCCTTGATGCCCAAGAGGCCTTAAGCAAGCTCGACAGTTTGCTGGCCGATTACAAACAGAAGGAGGGTCACGAAGCTCGCTCCATGCAAGACTTGGTTGCGGCAGGCTACTTGCGTGGGATTCCTCTCGACCCCTTGGGCGAGCCTTTCGTGGTCGGGCCCGATGGCCGCGTGACATTGGGTCCGAAAACCCGAATTGATTTGGGTTTGGTGCAGTAAAATGGAGATCATACGATTCGTTTTTTGGGAAGCGGTCAAGATTATTGGATTGGTCTTTTTGGGGCTGGTTGCCACGAAGGCGGTGGCTGGTCTTGCGGCGCCGAAGGCTTGGATCAAGCCCGCTCTTTATGCCCTCATCATGGCTCTGGCGGCAGTGGGGGCGTGGGAAGCCGGCAACGATGTGGCAGCACAAGGTTATGTGTGGAGTTGCAACAGCAACCTGGAACGCGGGGATTTGTCAAAAGCCTATTCCAACGCCCTCCAGGCCGTCAGGTTGCGCCCCAAGAACCTGAGCTATTGGCAGACCCTGATACAGGTCAAAACTCGCTTGCAGCAGTTCCAGTCGGTGCTGGATGACGAGCCGGCAGTGCGGGCCTTGAGCAATGGCGACTTGGATGAGTTGGACGAGTACCAGTATGCGCTCTGCTCGTACTTTCTGGGCCAGTACGACAAAGTCGTGGCCACCACCCTGCGTCTGATTCGCCAGAACCCTGCCTACGCCTCGCCCTATGTTTTGCAGGGTCTTGCTTACACGGCGGAGAAAAAGTATCCCGAGGCGCAGCAGAGTTTCCTCGCCGTGCTGCAAATTTTTCCCAATAATCAAGGCGCCGTGGAGGGTCTGGCGCGCGCCTTTTATCTGGGCGGCAACCGGCAGAAGGCGCTGACCGTGCTCGATGAAACGGCGAAATTTCCATTCCCTCCGCCCGTGCGGCAGAGATTCGAAGCGCTGAAAGGGCTCTATGACCAGTAGCTCGCGCCTCACCCTCCGCGTGCGGCTGGAGGACGTGGTCGCCATCATTTTTTTTCTTCTTAACCTCTTCCTCCGCATCATCTTCCATGGCCTGAAGGGCGGCAACTTCAGCCCTGCAGACGTCCTCGTCATCATCCCGGCGGTAACGCTGTTACTCGCCAAAGAGCTGGTTCATTACTTTATGGCGGGAAAGGCAGGCTCCGCGGCCGGGAGTGGGGAGCCTTTGGATTTTGTGCGGCCGTATTGGGAGATCATTCGCGATTGGTTTCCTTTTCTCATCATTCTGCTGATGTATTACACCCTCTGGGGTGATGCGACCCTGCTGATGGTCACCACGGACCGCGACCAGGCTTTAATTGCGCTCGACCAGCGGCTTTTTGGATTTCAAGCCAGCTTGGTGTTGCAACGGATCATCTCCCCCGCGCTGACGTCGTGGATGAACTTCGCCTACTTCTACCACATCATCAACATTCCCCTCGTCGCCTGCTTTGTCTACCTTTGCCGCGACCGCTCGCGCTTTCGCGAGATGATGAGCGGCCTGATGGTGGGTTTCTTCTTCGGATTGATGGGGTATCTTCTGGTTCCCGCCATCGGTCCCATGTATACCTTGCGCGATCAATATACGGTTCCCCTGAGCCATTCGATCATGATGTTTAATCGCGATGTTGATTTCATGGACTTCGCCCGCATTCGCCGCGATGTCTTTCCGAGCATGCACACGGCGATTTCGTTTGTGGTCTGGCTTTATGCTTACCGGAATTCCAAGAAGCTATTTTGGATTCTCTCGCCGCTGATCCTTAGCCTTTGGTTTTCCACGGTCTATCTGCGTTACCACTACCTGATTGATGTGGTGGCGGGACTGATTCTGGCGCCACTTTGCTTCCTGCTGGCCAATTGGCTCTTCCGCCGTTTTGGTGATATTCCGGTTTCGGTGGCTATTCCCGCAAGCTGGGCAGAGCGCTTGCCGCGGTTTCCCCATCCGCCCAGGGTGGGAGCCCCGCAAAAGGCGGAGGACGGCCGATGAGCGCGCCGCAACCGCTGCGCCTTCAGAGGTGGCATGGCCATCTTGGCCATGACTTAACACGGGCGGGACGCCTGTGCCACGTGAGAGTTGAGGAGCGCCGCTGATGGAGCTACCGCCAATCACCAATCAGAAATCACCAAATCACCAATATCCCTGGCTTCTCGCCCTGCTCCTCCTTCTTGCCATTGTCCCGTACGTCAACACGCTGCAAAATGGATTCGTTTATGACGACAATAATGAGGTTCTCACCAATCCTTATATCCGCAGCTTTGCCCACGTGGGCGACATCTTTAGCACCCGAATCCTGGCCCATCTCGGCGCGCGCGGCGCCACCAACTACTATCGCCCCATCAGCATTTTTGGCTTCCTGATTTGTTACAAATTATTCGGGTTGCTCCCCTATGGATTCCACCTGGCGAATTTGTTGCTGCACGCTCTCATCGTCTGCGTGCTCTTCGGGCTTACCAAACGGCTCTTCCAGGATCAGTGGCTGGCCTTCACCGCCGCGGCAATCTTTGCGTTGCACCCCATTCACACTGAATCCGTGGCGTGGGTCTCCGGGGTGACGGATCTTGACCTGGCCTTGTTTTACCTGGGCACTTTCTGGTTTTTCGTCGCCAGCGCCCGGCCGCAGGGGGCGCGCTCGGAGTGGATGCAGTTGGGTATGGTGGGGAGTTTTATCCTGGCGCTGCTTTCGAAAGAGCAGGCCGTAACGCTGCCGCTCACCGCCATGATTTACGAGCACTTTTACCGCGGCGATCGCGCCAGCACCACGGGGCGGCAGAAAGCGTCTCGATACGGCGCGCTGTGGTTGATGGTGGTGGTCTACGTCTTGTTTCGGATGCGCTTTTTTGGCGCCTTTGCTCCCGTGCAGTTGACTCGGAATGTGAGCTGGTACGAGGCAATTCTTTCCACGATGCCCTTGGCGGGCGAATACTTGTGGAAAATGATTTGGCCGGTTCACCTTATTGCCTATTATCCCTTTCACAAAAGCGTCACGCCGCTCGACCCTCGGGTCTGGGCCGGAGTCGCGGCGCTGGGATTGTGCGTGCTGGGTTTTGCCGCCCTCTGGAAGCGCCACCACCGCGTTTCCTTTGGTTTTATCTGGTTCTTCATCAACATTGCCCCGGTGCTGAATTCCCGCTGGCTGGGCCCCAACGTCTTCACCGAGAGATACCTTTACCTTCCTTCCGTGGGCCTTTGCTGGGTGGCGGCTTGGGGGATCCAGCAAATCTGGAATGGCATGGCCGCTCGTGGCAGGTACCACGCGAATTCTGATGGTGAAGATGCCGGGTGTACCCCCTCACCCCCACAACCTGCAAAACGTGGGGCACCCTCCGCCTTGCGGTCCCCCCTCTCCCCCAAGGGGGAGAGGGTAATAGATCACCTCTCCCCTCGCCCCTTTGGGGGAGAGGGGCCGGGGGTGAGGGGGTTCTCATCCATTTTCAGCCATAACGCAACTCGCCCACACGTGTGGCGCGTGGCCTTCGGAACCTTTTTAGGCGTGCTCGCGGCGCTGGCGTTCGTCCGCATTGTGACCCGCAATCGCGATTGGCGCGATGATGAAACCTATTATCGAGTCACGCTGGCGGCGGTGCCCGAAGCCGGAAGCCTCCGCCTGAATCTGGGAGCGGTATACTGGAATCGTATGCAGCCTGACGCCGCCGAACGCGAGTGGAAATTAGCGCTCGAGGCCTCTCCTAATAGCGCTCTGCTTCTCAGTAACCTGGGGTTGGTCTACGCGGGGAGGAAACAGTACGACGAGGCCATCACCTACTTTCAACGCTCGATGCGGCTACGCCCGAATTACACGGATGCCCACCTGAATCTCGGTCGTGCTGACGAAGCGATAGGAAAGCCCGCGGAGGCGGAGCTTCAGTTGCAAGCGGCCGTGGCCCTGGCGCCTTTGAGCGTCCAGACGCGGAATGAGCTGGGGAGCTTTTATTTCACCGCTGGCCGCCTGCCGGAAGCCCAAGCGCAGTTTCAGGCTTCGGCGGCAAGCATCCCCAACCCCGCCGCTTTCGATTTCCTGGGAGACATCGCCAAGCGCCAGGGGCGGCGCGAAGCCGCCGAGCAGGCCTATCGCCAAGCGATCGGCCTGGATGAATTTGACTTCCGCGGGCACTTTGGACTGGCGGCAATCCTCGAAGGGAAGGGCCGCGCCGCCGAGGCTGCGGACCAATATCGCGCCGGCCTAAGCGCTGACCCGCACAACCCGGAGGCCCTGGCCGCGCTCCAGCGGCTCACTTCGAATTCACCCCATGTCAATGCACCGAACCCATAAAGCCAACGTCCCTAGGTGCGAAGCTCTGGAGTGCGGCAGTGTAGCCGTGAATGGCACTGCGCATAAGGACCTCGGGAAACACTCCAAAGCTTCGCGCTCACGCCCCAGCAGTAGTTGTGAGAAATTCACGTTGGGAGGCGGTCGCGCCCTGTGGGTAACAGTGGCTCTTCTCTGCTGCCTCTCGAGCCCAATGACCGCGCAAACCCCCGCCCCCGCAACTGCCGACGCCTACGTTCAGCAATTCGAGTCGAGCTATCGCGAAGTGCGAAGCCTGCGGGCCGAGTTCACTCAGACGTACACCCTAGGAGCGAGGACGCGCATTGAGGCGGGGCGCGTCAGCTTTGCCCGTGGAGGGCTGATGCGGTGGGACTATCAGCGGCCCACGGAAAAGCTCTTCCTCTCCGACGGCAAACATGTGTCATTCTACATCCCCGAGGAACACCAACTCACTCGCGCGGATGTGAAATCAAGTGAAGACTTTCGCGTGCCGTTTGAGCTGCTGCTCACCAGGCTGAATTTGCGGCGGGTCTTTGCGCGAGTGGAGATGGCGGACGCGGCGCTGGACCACGACCCCACCCATCACGTGCTGCGCGCTTTCCCCAAGAAGGAGTTCGCCGAGGATTACACCGACGTACTGATCGATTTAGGTCCACAGTTTGATATGCAAAGGCTGGTGGTAAACTACCCGGACCACAGCCGGATGGAATTTCGCTTTGACCACATCGAGCGCAACCCCCCCCTGCCCCGCTCCCTCTTCCAATTCACCCCTCCCGCCGGGACGGAGATTATCGATCAACACTGATCGGTCGGTGTAGCGCGGACCTGTTCTGTAGGTCCGCGGCTTTTCCTTGCCATGTGGGACGAGCCGCGGACCTCCAGAACAGGTGCGCGCTACACTTCCTCGCTTCACCCCTTCAG